>ENA-UPWN01000182-UPWN01000182.1-human-gut-metagenome-genome-assembly--contig:-NODE-182-length-34622-cov-16.166710_pt1 | contig 34622 bp, 27 predicted proteins | sample MGYA00250050_ERZ773377 | MGnify/ENA primary metagenome ERZ773377 (study PRJEB29103, sample SAMN06112008) | human gut metagenome | biome: human gut; feature: ankylosing spondylitis patient; material...
TTGGAGGTGGGAGCGACACGGGCGGTCATCTTGTTGCCCTTGTACTCCAGGTACAGGTAGATCTCAGCGCCCATCATTTCGGACACATCGACCTGAGCCTCCAGGTGGCAGTCGGGGTGCTTTGCCATAAACTCGGGCTCGTCGTCGATATCCTCAGGACGGATGCCCATCTTGACCTTCTTGCCAACGTAGGAATCCAGCTTGCCGTCAGCGGTCTTTTCCTTGGGCAGGGGGATGGTGTCGCCGCCCAGGTCAATGGCGTACTGATCGCCGTTCTTGGTCACGGTGCCGTCCAGGAAGTTCATCTGGGGGCTGCCGATGAAGCCGGCAACGAACATGTTGCAGGGCATGTCGTACAGGTTCTGCGGGGTATCGACCTGCTGGATGATGCCGTCCTTCATAACAACGATGCGGTCGCCCATGGTCATAGCCTCGGTCTGGTCATGGGTAACGTAGATGAAGGTGGTAGCCAGCTTCTTGTGCAGCTTGATGATCTCGGTGCGCATGCTGGTACGCAGCTTTGCATCCAGGTTGGACAGGGGCTCGTCCAGCAGGAAGACTGCCGGGTTACGAACCATTGCACGGCCCAGAGCAACACGCTGACGCTGGCCGCCGGACAGAGCCTTGGGCTTGCGGTCCAGCAGGTGCTCGATCTCCAGGATCTTGGCAGCCTCGTGAACGCGGCGGTCGATCTCGTCCTTCGGGGTCTTGCGCAGCTCCAGACCGAAAGCGATGTTCTTGTAAACGGTCATGTGGGGGTACAGAGCGTAGCTCTGGAACACCATGGCGATATCACGATCCTTGGGGGGAACGTCGTTGATCAGGCGGCCGCCGATGTACATTTCGCCCTTGGAGATCTCCTCCAGACCGGCGATCATGCGCAGGGTGGTGGACTTGCCGCAGCCAGAGGGGCCGACGAAGATGATGAACTCCTTATCCTGGATCTCCAGATTGAAGTCGGTAACAGAAGGGGCAGTAGCGCCCGGGTAGATCTTGTAGATGTGCTGGCAGCTAATCGAAGCCATAGGTCATTGCCTCCATTAAAATTTTTCTATGTTACGGCACCTTGACGGTGCACGCTCTCGTTGGTATTATAATAGCAGATAACTTTGTGATATAAAATAGCATTTTATTGATTTGAGGTGTCAGATATTGCTTTATGATTGGACAAGCACCGCAGCCCTTGGCGTGGTGCGGGATATCCAGCCCAAAGAACCCCTGACCCTGACCGGCGAGGGGCTGTGGGTCTGCCTGATCTCCAGCGGCAGATGCACTGCCAGCCTGACCGATGCCTCGCCCTCCCCGGCGGGCAGCGCACTGATCCTGCCGCCCCAGAGCGCGGCGGCGGGCCATCTGGTACTGAGCCGCGCCCCGTTGACCCTGACCCCGGAAGGGGAGAGCCACCTGCTCTGCATCCAGCTGACCGGGCAGGCGGCGGTGCAGTTCCTTGCCGGGCTGACGGAGCTGCCGTTCCTGGCCCGGGGCGAGACCTGCCCCGCCGCCGCAGAGCTGCTGGGCCGCCTTGCCGCCGAGGCCGACACGCCCCGCAGCCGGGCCGCCAGCCAGCTGGCCTTTGCCCTGCTCTGTGAGCTTGCGGGGGCCGACAGCGCCGCCCCGCCCCTGCCGCCGCTGGTGGAGGCCGCCATTGAGGATATCCGCCAGAACTACGCTGGCCTGTACGGCGTGGAGGAGCTCAGTGAGCGGCTGGGGGTCTCCAAGAGCCATCTTGTCCGCACCTTTACCGCCGCCGTGGGGGTGCCTCCGGGGCGCTACCTGACCACCGTGCGGGTGGAAGCTGCCATGCGGCTGCTCCTGCACCGGGAATACACGCTGGATGTCATTGCCAGCCTGTGCGGCTTCTCAGGGGCCAACTACCTGTGCCGGGTGTTCAAAAAAGAGACCGGCCAATCCCCCGCACAGTGGCGGGCCTTGGCCGGTCAGACAGCGCGGCCCCTCAGCCCGGCAGAAAGCCAGCGGGAGCAGGCACTGTATATTTAAAATGTTCAGGAGCCGGGGCAGCACCCGGCTCTTTTTCGTGGAGGCGTTCAGCCGCACACAGACTGCGGGCGCTTGAGCAGGAACACCGTCAGGGCCAGCGTGATGGCCTCGGCGGCGGGGAAGGCCGACCACACGCCGTTCATGCCGAACAGGGCGCTCAGGATCAGCGAGCAGGTGACGATGGCGGCCACGCCCCGGCTGACCGAGGTGATGGTGGCCTCGGTGGGGCGGTTGACCGCACCCAGATAGCCCGCCGCAACAATATTGCAGCCTGCAAAGAAGTAGCCCAGGAAGTAGATGCGCATACCGCTGTGGGCATATTCGGCCATCAAAGCAGAGCTCTCGCTGTTGAAGAGGGCAACAAAGGTATCGGTAAAGCCAAACACGGCACCGTACAACACCGCCGCCAGCGCCAGCGCGGTACCGCAGCCCAGCAGAAGCAGCCTTTTTGCCCCGGCCATCTCATTTTTGCCGTAGCACTGGCTGATCAGCGGCTGGGCACCCTGGGCCACGCCGTTGAAGATGGCTGTTGCCACCAGCGCAAAGTTTGCCACCACGCCGTAAGCGGCCACGCCCACGTTGCCCGCCAGCCGGAGCAGCAGGAAGTTGAACACGGTGGTGGTCACGGCAGAGGAGAGCTCCCCGACAAAACCGGAGATGCCCAGCTGGCAGCTCTGCACCAGCAGCCGGGCCGAGGGAGCCTGCCGGACAAAGGTGAGCGTGCAACTCTTTTGAAAGAAGTGGCGGCTGCAGATGGCGATGCTGAGCACCGGCGAGATGGCCGTTGCCAGCGCCGCGCCGGGCAGGCCCAGCCCCATGGGGAAGATGAAAATATAATCGAACACCACATTGAACAGGCTTCCGCTCAGGGTGGCCACCATGGCAAGGGACGGGTCGCCGTCGTTGCGGACGAAGGCCGAGAGGATGTAGTTGCACATGAAGAAGGGTGTGAACAGCAGGAAGATGCGGGTGTAGTTCAGGCCCAGGGCCACGATGTCCGCATCGCCGCCCATGAGCTGCAGAAGCGTGCCCGGGCAGAACGCGCCCGCCAGCATGAACGGGATGGCGATCAGGCAGGCGCAGAGGATGGCGTTGGAAAAATACCGCTGCGCCCGCGCCTCGCCCTGCGCCTGCAGGATGGCGTACCGGGTGGCCGCACCCAGGCCGATCATCGAGCCGAAGGCAAAGATCAGGTTGTACATGGGCAGGCAGAGGTTCAGCAGGGTCACGCCGTCGGTGCCCGCCGCCTGGGCAATGAAATAGGTGTCGGCCAGAATATAACACGATGTGCCGATCAGACCGAAAATATTCTGCGACACATACTTGAAGAACTGCTTTGTCAGGTTCATGGATGCTTCCTTTCCGCAGGGAGAATAGGGGAATGAAACGTAAAAACAACTACTACTATATCATAAAACTTGGCATATTTCAACGAAAAAGCGAGGAAACACGCCATCATTCCCCAAACGGAACACTTCTCCCCGGGGAGATGCCGCTATCCGAAAATACCATACAGATACTTCCTCTTTTGTGCAACTCGCCAAAGATGGTTTTGGGTTATTGACAAAAAAAAAAAAAAAGTTTTATGATTTTTATGTAAGATGCCACGTTGAAACAGAAAAAACGGCAAACCAGTCGAAAGGCTGCGACGCAAAGCTAAAGGGCCTGGAATATGGCAGCCAGCCGCACTTTCTCAACCATACCGCACATGGGCATCACCTCAAGGGCGGTAGATTCCCAAAGTACAAAACGCAGAGCGTTGTACCAGCCATTTGGCCGGTGCGGCGCTCTTTTTGCTTTGTGCGGGCATGGTTATATTTTGGGAGTATTCATAAAAGGAGGATTTTTATGAGACTGAAACGAGTGATCAGCGCCGCCTTGGCAGTGAGCATGGCAGTTTCCATGATGCCTGCTACTGCGGTTTCGGCGTTTGCAGAGGGAACGAGCACCAATACTGCGGTAACGGCTACCACTGTTAACGAGAATGCGCCCACCTTTGGTGATTGTGGTGTTGAGGGTCACGAAAAAGAAGTTAAGTGGGCTTTCAATAAGGAAACCGGCGTTCTGACCATTTCTGGTACCGGCCGTATGGCGGATTATAAGTACGGCAATACGGAAGATACCCGCCCTTGGGCAGCTTTTGCAAATGTAATCAAAGAGGTTAAAATTGAAGAGGGCGTTACCGGTATTGGTGGTAATGCTTTCCGAAATCTTACTGCACTGACCAAGACAAATATTCCTGCAAGCATTAACTATTTGGGTGATTACATCTTCCGCGAAGATAGTGAACTTACGGATGTTGAATGGGCACCCAATTTTACGGCACCTGAACTTCGAGATAACGATACGACTGGTGGAACGTATATTGGTACATATGTTCCAACCAGTATGTTTGATTTCTGCTCCAAACTGGGTGACGGCAAAGAGCTGACGAAGTGGCTTCCCAGTAGCTTTACTGGCGTTGGTTGTGCTGCATTCCGTGGAACAAAGTTTACAGTTGATTTTGATAACTGGAGCAATTTGAAGTATATTGGTGCCCGTGCATTTGAGCAGATGCCTCGTCTTGAGAGTTTTACGCTGACAGATGGTATTCGGATTGGTTTGAGAGGTACGGATTCTAATGCGTTCAATGGTTCTGGATTGAAGAAACTGATTGTAAATACTGAGGAAGTACCGAGAAGTTTTGCGAATGGATGTACAGAATTGACAGATATTACATTAGGCAGTGCTGTAAAAAAGATTCAACCTTTCGCATTTTGTTCGACAGCTATTACTACATTAGATGTGCCGGAAGGAATCAGCAACATTGGAGATAATGCATTTTATGCTTGTCAAAATCTTAATAAATTGACATTTCGGGGCAAGGTAACATTAGGGACAACGGTATTTACTGCGTGCGGCATCAAAGAACTTGATATTCTGGATGGTGCAGAAGTCATTTGTACAGGTGGAGATCCCTTTAGGAAAAGTGGAAATGATCCTGCGGTGACCACAATCGATGCAGTTGAGTTAAAAGGTGCGTTAAAGAGTGGTAAGGAAGATCAAACAGACGGGAGTCTTTGGCACGATATATTTTCTAAAAATACTGGAATAACAACGGTAAATGTTTGTGGCCAAAACCTGCAATATGTGCGACCGTCAGTATTTCCGAGTATGGAAACATTGAATGTAACAGGCGGAGAAGCACACATTCCAGCTGAAAATACCTATGCTTTCTCTGGAAATAATACACTGAAGTATGTTAACATCGATGTTGATACTTACACAGAAGATGAATATGAGGATAAAGATGGAAAACAAGCTGTGGTAGCATCTTTCCGTAACGCACAGGCGCTTGAAACCTTTGCGGTGAGAGCCAATAACGTAAAACTTGGAAATCGAACTTTCTGTGAGTGTGCAAATTTGAAGAAGATTGATTTTACAGGTTGCGACGAGATTCATTATATGAACGGTTGCCTGGGCTCTTCTACGAGTGGACAACCACTTAATCCCAATGTGTGCATTTATGTGAATGACGAATCTGCAAATCCGAGAACAACCAACAATGATAGTGGGTTGGGTGAAAATGTAGGCATTGTCTTTGTTGTCGATGGCGGCATTGTTGACATGAATAAGACCGGTTTTGACAGCGTAACCAAGGCTGGATGTACCGCAAAATGGTATGAGGACGCTAAGTGCCAGACCGAAACCAAGGATACTACCCCTGAAACTGGTAAGACTTATTATGCTAAGTGGGAAAAGAACAAGTACACTGTGACCCTTAACAACAATGGGCATGGTGAAGAGCCTGCTGCTATGCCTTCTGTTGAATACGGTGCCTCTGTTGCTGACCTGCCTAAGTTGAGCGACAGTACCAACGAATGGGTCTTTACAGGCTGGTACACGGACGCAGAGTGTACTACTGAATACAAGAGCGAACCTATTACCAAGGCAACTACTCTTTATGCGGGCTGGCGTAAATATACGAACACTTCGCTGGTCGCAAAGGTTTCCAAGAGTAACTATCTGGTCAACACCCCTGTTGATGTGAATGTTACGGTTACTCCCGGCGATGATTTTAGTAAGCTCATGCAAGATAAGGACAACATCAAGATTTCGCTGACCTACGATGATGATGTTACCAGTGTGATGCTGAACGATAAAGTGCTGGACCAGCAGGAATATACCATTTCCGAGTTGATGCAGCTGATGGGCCAGAATCGGGAACTCAAGCTGGACGTAACCTATGGCAAGGCCGGTACGCATACCTTTGGTATTGCCCTGAAAAATGGGGACAAGATTGTGAGTAAGTGCAGCACGGATATCGTTGTTGCCGAAGAGGCTGCCGAACTGACCCCTGCAACCAAGCTCTACACCCTGACCGTCAAGAACGCTGATGTTACCATTAAGAATGGTGACGAAGAGATCAAGGCTGAGAAGAACGACAAGGGCGAGCTGATCGCCAAAGTGCCCGAAAAGGCTGACGTGACCGTGACCTACACCAGCCAGAGCGATGCCGTTGCATTTGACCAGTGGACGATTACCACCGATGAAACGCTGGATGTGGATGTCAAGAACAACCCCCTGAAGTTCCAGATGCCTGCCGGTGGCGTGACCATCGAAGCCATGACGAAGGATGCCTCCATTGAGGAAGACGAGCCCAATATTCTGGGCACCGCCGCAGTGGTCGGCACTGCCGCTGCTGGCACCGCCATTCTGGCATGGCAGGGTTATCAGCTGGGCACGGAGCTGTACCTGAAAACCGCTCTGCCCGCTGGTACTGCCATCCCCACAAACCGTGCCGAGCTGGCCCTGCTGGTGTGGAACCATGCCGGTAAGCCCGCACCCGCCGCAGTTCTGCCCGCCGATGCCACCGATACCCAGAAGGCCATTGCCTGGGCTGTGGAAAACGATCTGCTCAAGGCCGCAAAGGACAACGGCGAGACCTATGTGGATACCGATTCCGTGAGCCGTGTTGAAGTGATCCGCGTGTGGAATAAGGCACAGGAAAAGTAAACCCCACCGTCATCCCTTCGGGATGCCACCGCCCCTAATAGGGGCGGCCTTGGCAAAAAGGTGAAACTATCCGCCATGCCAAGGGCCCCCCTATTAGCGGGGGCTGTCGCTGAAAGCGACTGGGGGGTTGCCCCCATAACCCAACTATTCTCTATTCCCCAATAACCTGTGGAAGCGCCCTGCCGGGAAACCGGTGGGGCGCTTCTGCATAGGGGCGGGAGCCGAAACCGCCGCTTTTTCCGCTCTAGCGCCGTGGTTTTTATTGACAAGCTCACAGCTTGCTATTATAATAGAACAGTCATAATAGCATTCGTGCGCGGCTTTGCGGCTGCGTCAATCCAATAGACAAGGAGAAGATCCAAAATGGCACAAGAAATCAAGATGTCCGCTTCCGGCCTGAAGGCGATGCAGGACGAACTGGAATACCTCAAGACGGTCCGCCGCAAGGAGCTGGCCGAGGAGATCAAGGAAGCCCGCAGCCACGGCGACCTTTCTGAGAACAGCGAGTACGATGAAGCCAAGAACACCCAGGGTCTGGTGGAGAACCGCATCACCGAGCTGGAGCAGATGGTCAAGAACGCTGTGATCATCGACGAGAGCGAGCTGAGCGTGGACAGCGTTTCTGTTGGCACCCACGTTTCCATCAAGATGATCGGTGATGATGAGGCCGAGGAGTACGATATCGTTGGCCGCACCGAGGCTGACCCCATCAACGGCAAGATCAGCGACGAGAGCCCCGTGGGCCACGCTCTGCTGGGCAAGGCTGTGGGCGAGAAGGCTGAGGTCCTGCTGCCCTCCGGCCAGACCGTCGAGTACGAAGTGCTGGCCATTACCCACGCCGCAAACTGAGCCTGAACGGGAGGAAACCATGGAAGAGCAAAAGAGAAACCCTGCTCAGGGCCTGTCTGAGAGCGAGCAGGTGCAGGTGCGCCGCCAGAAGCTGGCCGACCTGCAGGCTGCCGGAAACGACCCCTTCACCCTGACCAAGTTCCCGCAGGACGCATACTCTGCCGACCTGAAGGAAGAGTTCAAGGATCTGCCCAACGAGACCGACAGCGGCAAGCAGGTCGCACTGGCTGGCCGTATGATGTCCAAGCGCGTGATGGGCAAGGCAAGCTTTGCCCACCTGCGCGATGACAAGGGCGATATCCAGCTGTATGTCCGCCGCGACGAGCTGGGCGAGGAAGCCTACGCCGCCTTCAAGAAGCTGGACGTGGGCGATATCATCGGTGTCAAGGGCGAGGTGTTCCGCACCAAGACCGGCGAGCTGAGCGTTCGTGCCACCGAGCTGACCCTGCTGGCCAAGAGCCTGCGCCCCCTGCCCGAGAAGTTCCACGGCCTGACTGATACCGAGATGCGTTACCGTCAGCGCTATGTGGATCTGATCGCCAACCCCGAGGTGAAGGATACCTTCGTCAAGCGCAGCCAGATCCTGAAGGAGATCCGCGCTTATCTGGACGAAAAGGGCTTCCTGGAGGTGGATACCCCCATCCTGACCCCCTTTGAGATCGGTGCCTCCGCCCGTCCCTTCTACACCCATCACAACAGCCTGAACATGGACATGGTGCTGCGCATTGAGACCGAACTGTACCTCAAGCGCCTGATCGTGGGCGGCATGGACCGCGTGTATGAGGTTGGCCGCATCTTCCGCAACGAGGGCATGGACCCTAAGCACAACCCCGAGTTCACCAGCATCGAGCTGTATCAGGCCTTTACCGATTTCCACGGCATGATGGATCTGGTGGAAGAGCTGTACAAGCGCCTGGCCCTCAAGATCTGCGGCAGCATGGTCATTCCCTATCAGGGCAAGCAGATCGATATGGGTCACTGGGAGCGCCTGACCATGGTGGAGGCCGTGAAGAAGTATTCCGGCGTGGACTTCAACGATTGGAAGTCCGACGAGGATGCCATTGCCTCTGCCAAGGAGCATCATGTGGAGCTGCCCGAGGTCCCCACCAAGGGTGCCATTCTGGCCGAGTTCTTCGATGCCTTTGTTGAGGACAAGCTGATCCAGCCCACCTTCATCTATGATTACCCTGTCGAGATCAGCCCGCTGGCCAAGCGCAAGCCGGATGATCCCGCCTTTACCGAGCGCTTTGAGTACTTCATCGACTGCACCGAGTACGGCAACGCCTTCAGCGAGCTGAACGACCCCATCGACCAGAAGGGCCGTTTTGAGCGTCAGGTCGCCGAGCGCAAGGCCATCGAACCCGATTGCAAGGCTCAGGTGGATTACGACTACGTCAACGCACTGGAGTATGGCCTGCCCCCCACGGGCGGCCTGGGCTTCGGCGTGGATCGTCTGGTCATGCTGCTCACCGACAGCGCCTCCATCCGCGATGTTCTGCTGTTCCCCACGATGAAGCCGATTGAGCAGTAAATTTCCAATTTAAACAAAGAAAAGCCTGAAACTTCTTGATGGTACGAGAAGTTTCAGGCTTTTTCTTTTGACAGATTTCCAGCAAAAACTACGCCATACGCCAATTTTACGCCAAACGATGCAGGATTTTGTGCAGAGCAAAAAGAGCGTTGTTCTAGTTTTGGTGTAAGAATCGGGCGTGTGGTGGGCGGGTGTAGACTTATAAAGGGCTGCATCAGAAAGTGGATTTATAGATCTGCAAACGGACAGCCGGAACTTTCCACCGCAGAAGGAGTAAATGTGAAAAACATGGAGGCTTTCTTATGAACAACCTGCTTTCCTGCCACTATAACATGGATACCAACCGGGTGGAAGCCCGGTTCGAGGATGGCACCATCCTTGCCATTGACTGCATCGCCATTGAGGATGAATATGGCAATACCCCGGCACAGCGGGCAGAACTGGACTGGCTGCTGTACAACAGGCCGCTGGAGTACGCGCAGCTTGTGCTGAGTGATAAGATGGAGCATTATCTTTCCCTTGGCTGCGAACACGGCAGATTAGAGGACTAACCTTACATAGAAGCAACAACAGCCCCGCTCTGGTGAAGGAATCCAGAGCGGGGCTGTGTTGATGAAGGAGAAATGAAGGGAATATCAGGTTACAGATTCAGTTCAAACTGTTCTGCCGTGATTGTTGCTTTGCCATCGGCAGCAAAGGTGATGTCCTCGGCGGACTGGGGGGTGTAGATCCATGCGGTCATGGTCTGCTCGCCATCGTTGGCGAAAACTTCGATGCTGTTCTTATCCAGCAGGATGCGGAGCTTGAGCGCACCGTTCTGGCTGCGAACCTTGCAGCTGCGGCGGTGAACGATGTCGGCACGGGAACCGGCATAGCTGCGATCCAGCGTCAGCTGCGAGGTGTAGGGGTCGTAGGTCAGGCTGGTGTGATGGTCTGCATCGGCGGCCAGCTTCAGGGTGAAGGAGCGGTATTCGCCGGGCTGCACCGTGACGGTCAGGTCGGCCACCCGGCCCTTGATGCCCTCCAGCGTTGTTTCGCCTTGCACCGTCACATTTTCGTGGAAAGTGCGCTTGCCGTGGACGGCATCCAGCTCCCGCACCGGGGTCTGAATAATACGTCCGTCCTCGATGTGCAGTTCGCGCGGGCAGATGGTCTGCCCGAACCACTTGCAGCCCTTGGGCTTATCCTCGGTGTCCGACCATGTCTGCAGCCATGCGGTCATGATGCGGCGGCCATCCGGGGCAAGGGTGGTCTGGGTGGCGTAGAAGTCGATGCCGCCGTCCATCAGCTGCACGTTTTCCTTGGTGAAGGTATGGGTGGCTTCGTCATAGCTGCCGATGAAGGCAATGACGTTGTGACCGTTGTGGAACTCGCCCTTGGGCAGCATCTCCATGGGGCCGAGCATCAGGACCTGCTTGCCGTCCAGCGGGAAGAAGTCCGGGCACTCCCACATTTTGCCGTACTGATTGTTGCAGCGTTCCAGCACCGTGACAAAGTGCCAGTCGAAGCCGTCCTTGCTCTGGAACAGTGCCGCTGCGCCGCTGCCGTCCTCGGCCAGGCAGACGGTGACGGCAGAGTAGGTGCCATCGGCCTCACGCCAGATCTTGGGGTCCCGGAAGTCGAACTTGCTGAAGCCTTCCGGCAGGTCTTTCTGGGTCAGCACCGGGTTGCAGGCAGGCTTTTCGTAGTTCAGTCCATCACCGATGGCAATGCTCTGGGTCTGGATGTCCCGCATCTCCCCATTGGGCTGCTTTTCTGCCACCACGCTAGTGTACATCAGCAGCTGCCTGCCGTCATCCATCTGGGTGGCAGAGCCGGAGAAGCAGCCGGGGCCGTTGTCTGCCGGGGAATCCGGGGCAAGCGCACAGGGCAGATACTCCCAGTGCAGCAGGTCGGTGCTGACGGCGTGACCCCAGTGCATGGGCGCCCACCGCACATCGTAGGGGTTATACTGATAGAACTGGTGATACTTCCCTTTATAATAAGAGAAGCCGTTGGGGTCGTTGAGCCAGCCCACATAGGGGGTCATGTGGTAAGCAGGGCGTTCCGCCGGGGAAATGGCAGCGCCGTGCTTGGCCTCGTAGGCACGGGCTTTGTTCAAAATTTCACTTGGCATCGCGGATGCCTCCTTGTCGCTCAAAATCAGACGTTGGCCTTGTAGCGGTCATAAGCGTTCTGGTAGACTTCCAGCAGCTTGTCCATGCCGCAGCTGTTGGTCAGGGTGTCGAGGTATGCGCTCCACTCGTCATCAGAGGGGCCGCCATCCTTCAGCCACAGACCTTCCTGTTCAGAGACTGCGTTCTCAAAATCAGCACGGTAGCGGTCGATAGTGTCCAGTTCCTCGCTGGTGAACACGCAGTCGATGGGGTAGGTGGTGGTGTCGTCCACAAAGGGCATCCAGAAGTCCTTCAGGTCGGTCAGACGCTCGATGGCGCGGTCCTCCATGTAGAAGTACTTGTCGTAGTACTCGCTGAGGATCAGCTTGGGACCCCAGACCTCGTAGGTGGATTTCAGCTCACCGGCACCCTTGTTGTACTTTGCCTTGGCCTCTTCCTCGGTGATAGATTTCCACTTGCCGTTGGCATCCTGCTCGGTGAAGAACACGCCAATGGGGCCGTACTGCAGCTGCATCACGGTCTCGCCGTCATACCACTGGTCAAAGAACTTCAGCAGGTTGGCAGGGCTCTGGCACTTGTTGGTCACGTTCAGGTTGCCGCTGTTGGTACCGCCGCCGGTACGCACGGTGACGTTGTGGGTGCCGTCCGGGCCGTCCAGTACGGGCAGGAACACATAGTCCTTGGAGTAATCGCCCATCAGCTCCTCGATGTACCACCAGGTGGAAACGCCCAGATAGCCCTGTGCGCCCTTAGCCAGCAGCTGGTTGGTATCCTGACTGAACATCTCCACGTCCATCAGACCCTCGGCGTACCAGTCGTGGAAGTAGGTGACCGCCTTGCGGTAGTTGTCCTCGGCGCAGACAAAGCGGCACTTGCCGTCCTTCTGCAGCACCAGATCGTTGCACACATCGTTGGGCCAGTTGGTGAATCCGAAGCCTGCGTAGAAGATGTTCTGACCCCAGCACCACTCGTCAAAGCCAGTGGACATGGGGATGGTGCTGCCGGGTGCATTACCGTAGACCTTGGCAGACATATCGTTGTCCTTGAAAGCCTTCAGGGCGGTGTGCAGCTCATCCAGCGTGGTAGGCACTTCCAGACCCAGCTCGTCCAGCCAGCGCTTGTTGATCATGGAGAACTGCGGAATGGTGAAGATGCTGTAATCCTCGTCGTCACCGATACCGGCAGTGCCCATCTGCTCGGCAGCGGGCAGACCGTAGATGCAGCCGTCGCTCATGGTGATAGCGGCGCGGATGTTGGGGTGCTCGTCCAGGATCTTGGTCAGGTTGGGCATGATCTCGGCGTTGATATAGGGGGTCAGGTCCAGGAAGGTGCCGTCTGCACCGTAGTTGGCGATATCGTAGTTGGAGAAGCCCACACCCATAAAGGCATCCGGCAGCTGGTCGCCTGCAATGCGGATGTTCACCTGCTCGCTGAGGGAGTCGCTCATGGTCTCGTAGTTGAGTTTAACGCCCACGTTATCTGCCAGCTTCTTCAGCACCTCGTTGTCGTTGTAGCCGGGGCTCAGGGCAGACTGACCGCCCACGATGTCAAAGCTGGTCTGGTCGGTGTTGGAGGGGTCCGGTCCAGCGGCCTTTTTGCTGCCGCCGCAGGCAGACAGTGCCACGGCAGAACCGGCAACGGCGCAAACCTTCAGGAAATTGCGGCGAGAGATCATCTTTTTCATGGTTGTTCTCCTTTTCTGTAATGTTATATCAGATTCTTTTCGTTTTCTGGAATGGGCAGCGGCTTCAGTGCCCTCTTGCGGTGCTCTGCATCCGCTTCGTGCCTTGGGTGGCACTCGCGTCTTGCAGGCTGCGGTCGAAATTTTAGCCTTTCACGGCACCTGCCATGAAGCCTTTTTCAAAATACTTCTGTACAAAGGGGTAAACGATCAGCATGGGGGCAGCTGCCACGATGATGGAAGCAAACTTGATCATTTCGGTCAGCTTATTCAGTTCTGCAAAGCCGCCCGCTACCATGGAGGATTGGCTGGCACTGGTGGAGCTCTTGATCAGGATATTGCGCAGCACCAGCGGCAGCGGAGCCTGATCGGCTCTCAGGTAGATCAGAGCGGTGAACCAGTCGTTCCAGTAGGCCACCATGCTGTACACCACCATAACTGCCATGATGGAACGGCTCAGGGGAATGACCATTTTGACGAACACCGTCCATTTGGATGCGCCGTCGATCTCGGCAGCTTCCAGCAGCTCACGGGGAATGTTGTTCTCAAAGAAGTTGCGGACGATGATGACATTGCCGACCGCCACGACACCGGGCAGGAACAGCGCCCACATACTGCCCAGCAGACCGGTCTGCTTGACGATGAGGTAAGTAGGCACCAGACCGCCGCCGAAGTACATGGTGATGACGAAGAACAGACTGATGTATTTGCGTCCGGGTAGGTCTTTGACGCTCAGCGGATATGCCACCAGATAGATCATGACCACCGAATAAATCGTGCCGATGACGGTGTATTTGATGCTGTTGATAAAACCGGAGAACAGCGCGCTGTCTGCAAACACAGCCTGATAGCCTTTCAAGGTGAACTGGCTGGGAAGCAGGAAGGTCTTGCCGGCGTAAACGTCATAGGGGTCTGAGAAGGATGCCACCAGAACGTAGTACAGCGGGTAGGCCACGATGAGCATGACGGCGGCGCAGATGACCACCAGAACGATGTCGCTGACCTTATCGGACAGACCGCCGGGCTTCTTTTGACGGGATGCTGCAATGTTTTTTGCCATAACGGTTCGCCCCCTTTACACAAAGCTGACGTCTGCCGCCTTCTTGGCGATGCGGTTGACGATGATGAGCAGGATGATGTTGACCACCGTGTTGAACAGACCCACAGCGGTGGAATAGCTGTACTTGGCGTTGATGATGCCCTGTTCGTAGACGTACACGGCAATGATATCGCTGGTGGCCTTGTTCAGCTCGGTCTGCAGCAGCAGCACCTTTTCAAAGCCCACGTTCATCAGGTTGCCTACGCTCATAATGAGCTGCAGCACGATCATGGGTACCAGTTCCGGGATATCAATGTGCAGAATGCGCTGGAACATGGATGCACCGTCGATCTTGGCGGCTTCGTACAGGCTGGTATCCACAGCAGCCAGACAAGCCATATAGATGATGGTGCCCCAGCCAGCTTCCTGCCAGATGCCGGATGCCACATAGATGGTACGGAATGCGGCGCTCTCCGAGAGGAAGTCCACGCTGGTGCCCAGGATCAGGTTCAGCAGACCGCCGGACGGACTGAGGAAGATCTTGATCATACCACAGATGACCATGGTGGAGATGAAGTGGGGTGCATACAGCACCGTCTGCACCACCCGCTTGAACTTTGCAAAGCGCAGCTGGTTGATGCACAGGGACAGGATGATGGGGATGGGGAAACTCCACAGCAGGCTGTACAGGCTCAGCAGCACGGTATTCTTGATCATGCGCACACAGTTGGGTGCGGTGAAGAACCGTTCAAACCAGTACAGGCCGACCCACTCGCTGCCGGTGATGCCGCGGCTTGCCTTGAAATCGCGGAAGGCAATCTGAATGCCGTACATGGGCCAGTACTTATAAACGATGGTCAGCACCACCGGGATCAGCAGCATCACATAGAGCTGCCAGTTTTCCCGCAGCCGTTGGCTGAGGCTTTTGCGGTGGACCGGGATAGCGTCCAGCTGACGTGCAGCAGCTGGCGAGGTCTGCGTCATAAAAACTCCTCCTTCTTGTTTTTACGCTGCCCACAGGCCCGTGGGCGGGGTCCCCTGCCGTTCGGGGATCGTTCTTGCCGTTTCTCGTGAAACGTTACACGGTTTGTACTATAAAGATAGCACGGTGTATATTCCATGTCAACCGGATTTTTAGAAAAAACCGGTTTGTATCCATGTTTTCAACGTTTTGTACACTTGTGATAGGATGTTTTTGTGCAAAATGCATCATCACGCGTTCGTGAAACGATTCATGAAATTTCACGAAAAAGCCTTTACATTCTGGAAAAACCATGCTATACTGAAGCTGCAAGAACCTCAGAGTTAGCAGGAATACAGCAAAATTTCCTTTGATATATATCCACTTGAAATAGAAACGTTTCACGAACAAAGGAGTGGCCCGCATGGCAAAACAGAACACCGCCCCTACTATGAAGGATGTGGCCAAGGAGGCAGGAGTCTCTCTGGGCACTGTATCCAAGGTCATCAACGGCATCCCGGTGGGCGAGGAATACCGCAAAAAGGTGGAGCAGGCCATCAAGGAACTGGACTACCACCTGAACGCCTATGCGCGCGGCCTGAAAAGCAACCGCACCAATACCATCGCCGTCATCCTGCCCACCATCGCACATCCCTATTTCGGCCTGATCGCTCATTGCATCAACAGCTCGCTGCAAAAGCGCGGCTACCGGATGCTGCTCTGCGATACCGACTATGACAATGAAAAAGAGCAGGAAATGATCCGCATGGCCGAGCAGAACAAGGTGGACGGCATCATTGCCCTGACCTATGACCCGAAGCTGGAAGTACCCTCGGAGATCAACTCCGTCTCCATCGACCGGTATCTCGGCGCCAACATCCCCTGCGTGGCATCAGATAACTACGCAGGCGGGCGGCTGGCCGCCGAAAAGCTGATGGAAAACGGCTGCAGGAAGCTCGCCTTCCTGCGCGTCGGTTCCAGCATCGTGGGCGAGACCAACAAACGCAAGGACGGCTTTGTGGCCGCCTGTGAAGCCGCAGGCATTCCTTATGAAATAAAGAATCTGGAAGATGCGCGGGACGGCACCGTCTTTGACCCCATGGCCGAGTTCGCGGTGTTCCTGGACGATCATCTGCAGGACGGCGTGTTGGAGTTTGACGGCATCTTCTGCGTGACCGACCGTCTGGCCTACCAGATTGTTCAGCTGCTGCGTCTCATGGGGCTTCGGGTGCCCGAGGACGTGCAGGTCATCGGCTTTGACGGGCTGCGCATCTTCGGCGACATGGATTATTACTGTTCCACCATCGTTCAGCCCGTGGACGCCATCGCAGAGACCTGCGTGGAAGTCGTGCTGAACGAGAACCGCGCCAATACCCCCTCCCTGCTGTGCCTGCCGGTCAGCTATGCTTACGGCGGCACCACCAAGGCATGACCGCCCCGGAAAAAGGCCGGTGGTACTGGGTCAGGAACTGGCTGCATTACCACTGGGTCTATCTCGTCATCGCAGCCGTGGTGCTCTGGGTGGGCATCAGCTGGCTGGCCAACGCCCTGCACTGGGGCGAGACCCTGCCGGACTATCAGATCGCCTATGTGGGCAAAAGTGCTCTGCCGGAGGATACCGCCCACGCCATCGAAGCCGCTTTTGCGCAGTATGGCGAAGACCTGAACGGCGATGGCACTGTCTGCGTCCGGCTGCGCCAGTACGTCAGCGATACAGAGGACGTGGAAAACGCTTCCACCTATGCGCTTGCGGCGCAGATGCAGTTTCTTTCCGATATGAACGCGGAGGAAAGTTATTTTCTGCTGCTGGACGACCCGGCGCATTTTCAGCTGGACTATCAGGCACTTGCCAACTGGGACGGCACCCCGCCGGGCGACAACGACTATACCGCCGCCGGAAAGACCGTGTCTTGGGTAGACTGCCCGGTGCTGGCCGGATACGACCTTGGAACGTATCAGACCACCGTGTTGGGAACCACCGTTACTGGCAGCAGCACAGAACTGGTAAACGGATTATTTTTAGGCCGCAGGGCCTTTTATGAAGAGCCCAAGAACGAAAAAGCCGCCCTTGCCCGGGAAGGAGCACAGCGGCTGTGGGAGATTCTGACGGAAGGAGCAACTCCATGAAACGGAACTTGTTGTGCATAGTGGCTCTGGCGCTGGCGGCGGTGCTCTGCACCGGCTGTGGTGTCAAGGATGAGGATTTGAAAAGTGACCCGCTGGTAAATGCGGATGGGACTGCTCCCGTGGGCAAGACGCTGGTTGCCCCTGCTCCGCCGGAGGGCTTCACCCTGCTGGACAACAAGGATATCCTTGCCGCCAACGGTCTGTACTATGCTTCTTGGGTCAACGGAGAACCCCAGCCCTATGAAAACAGCGAGGGCAAGACGGTCAATCTCTACGATGCCCAGCTGACGCTGGTGGTACAGGAAAACAAGACAGAAGAAAAGGCAGCTTCCGCTGTTTCCGGCTGGCAGGAGCTGGCGCAGCAGAACTACGATATTTCCGACACACAGACCCTGACTGCCGGCGGGCAGGAGTACACTGTCATTCAGTTTACCTATCAGGACGAAAGCAACCCCTATGCCTTTGGTGTTGCCGCCTTTGGACAGAAGGGCACCAGTGCCATAGAGTGGGAGCTTTCCTGTCAGGAGAGCTCCACCGGCGATGCACTGGCTGTACTGACCGAATTTCTGAACGGCTGCACCTACTGAGGAGGGTTTGAAGATGGGCTTATTCTTTCCGAGTGACCCGGTCATCCATGGTCAACGCGCCACTGGTCTGCCCCGGTATCAGGAGCTGCTGGAACGAGACTGGAAAAGCTTTCTCTTTGCGGATTTTGTCACCTTGGGTCTGTGCATCCCCTACGGGCTGGGGGTGGGGTACGCCCTGCTTTCTTCCAGTCTGCTGGTGCTGATTCCCGTCTGCGTGGTGGGTGGACTGCTGGTGGGCCCGGCAATCTCCTGCATGATGGACGCGCTGTTCCGCAGCTACCGGGATGCGCCCCGGGGCTGGTGGGAGAACTACTGCAAGGGCATGAAACAGAACTGGAAAGCATCCCTTCTGCCCGGTGTGGTGTTCAGTCTGGCACTTGGCATCGAGCTGTTTTTCGGCATGGTGCTGTTCTCCGGGGAGCGTCTGCCCGGTATCGGAACCATGGCTGTTTTTCTGGCCGGGCTGCTGATCCTGCTCATGCTGTTTACTGCGTTCTGGCCACAGGTGGTATTGTTTGAAGAAAGCAACCTCCACCGCCTGCAAAACGCGGTGCTGTTCTGCCTGAAATACGGCAAGCACGTTCTGGGTGCAGCCGCACTACAACTGGCATGGTGGCTGCTGTTTGTGTTGTTTTTGCCGTGGACGGGTTTTCTTGTGCCCTTCCTCGGTGTGTGGTTTATCTGGTTCGTCTGCTTCTTTTTGCTGTACAACGATTTCAATGCCGCCTATGGCATTGAAGAAAAGATCAGCCAGCAGTTCCCGGAGCAGACACCCCGCTATGATGAATGATAAGGAGAGCAACCATGGACATTTTAACGATTGGTGAAGTTTTGATCGACCTGACCCAGACCGGCAAGGATGCGCGCGGCATTCCTCAGTTTGCCGCAAACCCCGGCGGTGCCCCGGCAAATCTGGCTGTGGCTGCTTCCAGACTGGGCGCACAGACCGCCTTTATCGGCAAGGTGGGTGCGGATGCCTTTGGCCGCTACCTGAAAGAGGTTCTGGCAGAAAACAAGGTGGATGTTTCCGGCATGGCGGTGGATGCAGACCACCCCACCACCATGGCAGTCGTGTCAGTGGATGCCACCGGTGAGCGGGATTTCAGCTTCTACCGCAGCGCCAACGCTGACGTGATGCTGAGCAAAGAGGATATTTCGGACGAGGCTCTGAAAGCTGCCAAAATCGTCCACTTCGGTTCTGTCAGCCTGACCGCCGACCCCTCCCGTACCGCCACGCTGGACGCTGCTGCCCGTGCCAAAAAGCTGGGTGCTGTCATTACTTATGACCCCAACTACCGTGCCAACCTCTGGAAGAACAAAGAGGATGCCATTGCCCAGATGAAGGCTCCCCTGCCGCTGGTGGATATTCTGAAAGTGTCCGATGAAGAGCTGCCCCTGCTCACCGGCACCACCGACTGCGAAAGCGGCACGGCACAACTGGCACAGAACGGCATCCGGCTGATTTTTGTCACCTTGGGTGCAAACGGCGTATTCTACCGCTTTGGGGACAAGACCGGCCATGTGGCAGGTGTTCCCTGCAAGGTGGGTGATACCAACGGCGCAGGCGATACCTTCTTTGGGGCTGCCCTGTCCAAGCTCTGCAAGGAGGAGCTGGACACTCTGACTGTGGACAAGCTGGAAGGCATTCTGGCTTTTGCCAACAAAGCGGCCAGCATCACCACCAGTCGGCATGGTGCTATCCCCGCCATGCCCACCCTTGCGGAAGTGGAGGGCTGAACCATGGCAGCAAAAAAGGAATTTGAGTCCCGGTTTGCCAAGCACAAGGACGAGCTGGAATGGCTGTTCATGGAACTGTACCACAACCGGGAAGGGCTGGAAGTTCTGGAGCGGGAGATGGCAGAAGCCTACAACGCCCGCAGCGCCGAGCTGAAAGCACTGGACAAGGCACGCTCTGCCGACCCGGAGTGGTACAAGCGGGGCAATATGTTCGGCATGACCATGTACACCGACCTCTTTGCCGGAAATCTGAAAGAGCTGGCAAAGAAACTGCCCTACCTCAAGGAGCAGAAACTGACCTATCTGCACCTGATGCCCCTTTTGCAGATGCCCCACCCCCACAACGACGGCGGCTATGCGGTGGAGGATTTCGATACCGTAGACCCGGCCCTTGGCACGAACAAGGATCTGGAAAACCTGACCCGTGAACTGCGCAAGGCCGGCATCAGCCTGTGTCTGGATTTTGTCATGAACCACACCGCCAGCACCCACCGCTGGGCTATGGCGGCAAAGGCAGGCGACCCGTGGTTTCAGGCGTATTACCATCTCTATGATGACCGCACCATCCCCGACCAGTACGAGCAGACCGTGCCGCAGGTGTTCCCCAACACCGCGCCCGGCAACTTTACATGGTGCGAGGAGATGCACAAGTGGGTGCTGACCACCTTCCACGACTACCAGTGGGACCTGAACTACGCAAACCCGGCGGTGTTCGTGGACATGACCAGGAGCATCCTGCACCTCGCCAACCTTGGCGTGGAGGTGTTCCGCATTGATGCGGTGCCCTACATCTGGAAGCAGCTGGGCACCACCTGCCGCAATCTGCCGCAGGTGCACACCATTGTGCGGATGCTCCGCATGGTGCTGGAATGTGTCTGCCCGGCGGTCATCCTCAAGGGCGAGGTGGTCATGGCTCCCAGAGAGTTGGCGGCGTACTTCGGCACGCCCGAAAAGCCGGAATGCCACATGCTCTACAACGTGTCCACCATGGTCAACCTGTGGGGTGCCCTTGCCAGCCGGGACACCCGGCTGCTGAAAGCACAGCTGGATGCCCTCCACGCCCTGCCGGACAACTGCTGGTTCGTAAACTATCTGCGCTGCCACGATGACATCGGCTGGGGTCTGGACGAGGCGGTGGAAAACCGGCTCGGCATTGACCCGCAGAAACACAAAGAATATCTGTACCACTTCTACGAGGGCAATTTCCCCGGCAGCTGGGCAAAGGGCGAGCTGTACAACTACGACCCTGCCACCGGCGACGCCCGGAGCTGCGGCACCACCGCCAGCCTGTGCGGCGTAGAGCAGGCACTGGAAAAGGACGATAAAACCGCACTGGACTACGCCGTGAAGCGCGACCTGCTGCTGCACACGGCCATGGCATTTTTGCAGGGCTTCCCCATGCTGAACTGTGGCGATGAGATTGCGCAGCTCAACGGCTGGGACTACAAAAACGACCCTGACCGTGTGGAGGACAGCCGCAACCTGCACCGCACAAAATTCAACTGGGAAAACGCAAAGCAGCGCACCCAAAAAGGCACGCTGCAGAACCAGCTGTGGCAGGGCATGGAGCAGCTGCGTCAAATGCGGGCAGACCCCTGCTTTACCCCGGATGCGTGGGTAACCACATGGGACAGCCACAACCCCGGCGTGCTAGCGCTGGTGCGCAAGCGCGGCGAGGAAACGCTGGTGGGACTGTTCAACTTTACCGAGTACCCGGCAGGGGCAAGTCTGGACGCTCTGGGCGGCGAGTACCGCACCCCCGAGGGCACTTCCGTCTGGCTGGCGGATGTGGAGCTGGAGCCGTACCAGGCACTGTTGGTAAAAAACAAATAAGCAAAACGAACCCACCTGGCTCTCTCTTTTTGCCAAAGTTTTCAGAGCATTTTCTCGCAATCTGCCGAAAGTAGCGTGTTTTCAAAACTTTTTGTTGACACGGCTCGATTTTTGTGGTAATCTATTCCAACAATTTAATATAACATATTTTACTTAGAGTTCCAGCTCGGCTCCCAAAGAAGCCGGAGCAAGTTTTTAACTTTCTGATCGCTACATAGCAAACCCGAACCAAGGCTATCCCGGAAGGGATGGTCAGGTTCAGGTTGTTGTGTGGCGATTTTTTATTGCCAAATCCAGCACCGCACCTTGAAAACAGAAAGACCGTCTGCATGGGATACACGGCGATGACCCCGCAAGGGAGAGCCGGGAAACGCCGCCGGAAGGGGGCAGGAAAGCCATGCAGGGAGAACGGCGCACCCAATATCAACTGGTCAAAATGGCCAGTTGATGTGGTGAATGACGCAAAACGTCATTCACCAGAATAACCTTCTGCGTTACGGCTGACCCCATGTGGACATTTTGACCACATGGGGTGAATTGCCGCAGCTTGAATCAATGTAGACAATTTGTCCACATTGACTCCGTTCGTGTTACGTTTGACCTCGACTTGACATTTTGTCAAGCCATGGTGAAATTTGGTAAGTGCTGATTTCCGGTACTTACCAAATGACCGTAACACGGTCGCTCTGTGGTGGGTTACGAAAACCGTAACTCACCACTTGGAAGTGGTAAATGGACAAAATGTCCACTTACCACCCAGCCATAACGCACAGATTTTAGTTGGTGATCATTTTGATCACCAACCAGACAATCGTAACACTTTATTGTGTAAAAGTGGTGGTTACCATTTTGGTAACCACCATATACCCGTAACATTTGGGGTCAATAATGCTTTTCATTATCCACCACACACCCGTAACAGCCAAAGGAGGATGCCTATGACAACAGAACAATGGGAACGCGAAAATCAGGACACCCTGATGGAATATTTCATTGATGGCGACCCCAGTGTGCGCAGAATCCAATGTGAATACTGCCGCAAGGTTATCTATGCCCAGACCCGAAACCGCAAATATTGCAGCTTCCAGACCTGCGGTCACAAGATGCTGAATCTGCGGAAAAGCCTTAAAAAGCGTGCCGAACGTGGAACGTACACCTGCGCTTGCTGCAGGGAGCAGTTCTTACCGATCCGGGCAGATGCCAGATATTGCAGCAATGCCTGTCGGCAGAAAGGCTACCGCCAGCGTAAAGCGAATGCTGATTCTATCCGGTAAAGTGGTGCTTCCCATTTTGGGAAGTACCACTTTACTGTAACGCCTAATCGCTCACTCCCAAATCCCCACAGTGGGAATTTGGGCTGTCATCTAAAATCAAGTTCCGCTTTCCGTAACTTGATTCGTAGCCCTTGCTGAATCAAGTTCCCACTTTGGGAACTTGATTTTAGCCGTAACGAAGCCACCGGAGTTATCATTTTGAGAACTTCGGTTTTATCTGTAACACGTCACCCCCACTCCGTAAAAATCAGGTGATCAAAATGAGCACTTGATTCTACCTGTAACGTCTCAAGGTCGTTGAAAATCAGGTTGCCGAGATGACAACCTGATTCTATCCGTAACGGAATCAGCGGGCCAAAATGACCCTCTGAAAAACCGGACGAGCTGTCCATTCGAGACAGCTTGCCCGGAGCAGGAGTGCAGAGGGTGCAGCCCTTTGCCCCAGTGATATGATGCCTTGCGTCATATCCTACTGGGTATTATCTGGCGCACCGCAGGTGGCAGATTCAGCAGCTCCGCTGCTGCGTTTTTCCACGCCAAGCTGTTGAAACGGAGGAATGTCTATCTGAAACTGACACGACACAACGGACGAGCCGGAACCCACGGCACCTATAACCCCAAGCACAATGACCGGAGTTTCAACCTTGCCAACAGTGAGCACATCGACCCGGAACGAGCCAAGGGCAACATCTACTGGGACTGCTTCCACGGCTTCCGTTCGGCTCTCGATCCGCAAGACCCGGACGATCTGGCAGCGACCTTCTCGGAGGTAGAACGACAATTTTACGAGAGCCGCTATTCCAATTATGTGGAAAGTCAGAACGAGCGCAATGCCAAGATTCGGCACACGGAGCGTAATCGCTCCATTCCTGACCTGCTGTCCAGCCGCAAGACCTGCCCGGAGGAGACCATCTACCAGCTTGGGACGCTGGACGAACACGCTTCGGCAGAGGACTTGCTGAACATCGTCACGGAGTTCATTGACGAGTTCAAGACCAAGTTTGGCGACCACGTTCATGTGCTGGACTGGGCGCTGCATCTGGACGAAAGCACACCCCATATCCACGAGCGTCATGTGTTCGACTGTGAGAATCAGTATGGCGAAATAGCACCCCAGCAGGAAAAGGCGTTGGAAGCGTTAGGCTTCGATCTGCCCGACCCGGACAAACCCCTCAGCCGCCGCAACAACCGCAAGATCGCCTTTGATGCAGCCTGCCGGAAGATGCTGTTCGAGATTGCCAAGCGGCATGAGCTGGATTTAGAGGAAGAAGCGGAGTACGGCAACCGCAAGTATCTGGAAAAGCAGGATTTTATCCTTGCCAAGCAAAAGGAGCAGCTTGCCGCCCAGCAGAGCAAGCTGGACGAGCTGACCCTGAAAGTTTCGGACATGGAAACCCTGCTGGAAGATGTTTCGGCTGTGGCCTACGACAAGGCTGTGGAGGTCGTGACCGATGTGGTGCGCACTGAAACCCGCAAGGAAGATATGCGGATGATCGAGGACACGAAGAAGTGGGTGCTGTCCCCGGAGCGCAAGGCTCCGCAGGCCACGAGGGAATATGCCGCCCACCGTTTGGACACCGTGCTGGACAAGTTCCTCAAGACCATGCAGACCACCGCTGCCCGCTTGCAGGAGAAACTCCTGAAGCCGGAGGCTCGGCAGAAAGGCAAGGAACAGGTCAAGGAGAAAGCACGGGATTCCGTTCTGCAACTGTTGAGCCGTTTGCAGGCAGAACAGGCGCAGCGGAATCCATCTGTACTTTCAACTGCGGAAAAGTCAGAAAATCGTTTTCAATAGTACGAGGTGATGATTATTGAGCAAAGAAGTCAACGAAGAACGCACTCCCCGAACCGTTGCAGACGTAAAGGAAATGCTTACCAAGCACTCCAATGGTGAAATTCAGCGGACGATCCAAAACTGCATCACGATTTTGCAGAACGACCATGTGCTTGCCGACGCCATCCGGCTGAACTTGTTGAGTGAGCGCATCGACATCGTAAAGCCTGTGGGTTGGCCCCGCTCCGGCAAGACACTGAACGACACCGACATGAAGTATATCCTACGGCGAATGGAGAAGTACGGCATTTTCAGCGAGAAGAAGATCGAATCCGCCATCCGCATCGTTGCCAACGAGAATCGCTACCACCCCATCCGGGATTATCTGAACAGTCTGAAATGGGATGGGACTGAACGGATTCCCCATGTCCTGCATCATTTCCTCGGTGCTGCGGAGGACGAGTACACTTGCGAAGCTATGAAAATTTTCCTGCTGGGAGCCATCAAACGCGTGTTCCAGCCGGGATGCAAATTTGAAACCATGCTCTGTCTGGTGGGCGGACAAGGCACAGGAAAGTCCAGCTTTTTTCGGCTGTTGGCGGTCAAGGATGAATGGTTCTCGGACGACCTGCGGCGGCTGGACGACGACAACGTGTACCGAAAGCTGCAAGGCCACTGGATCATCGAAATGTCGGAGATGATCGCCACCGCCAATGCCAAGAGTATCGAGGAGATCAAAAGTTTTCTCAGTAAACAGAAGGAAACCTATAAAGTCCCCTACGAGACCCATCCTGCCGACCGTCTGCGCCAGTGCATCTTTGCTGGCACGACCAATCGGCAGGATTTTTTGCCCCGTGACCGCACGGGCAACCGCCGCTTTATCCCCATCCCGGTGGATGCGGAACTGGCTGAGACCCACATTTTGGACAACGAGGGGGAATCTCGCGCCTATATCGATCAGCTCTGGGCAGAAGCCATGACGATTTACAACAGCGGCGACTACAGGTTGGCGTTCAGCCACGCCATGCAGGAAACGTTGCAAGCCCATCAACAGGACTTCATGCAGGAGGACGCGCAGGCGGGCATGATCTATGCCTTTCTGGAGGACTACACGGGTGACCGGGTGTGTTCCAAGCAGCTCTATGCGGAGGCACTGGGCAACACCAACATCCCGGCAGAGTGGGAGACCCGCGCTATCTGCGAGATCATGAACACAGGAATTTCGCGCGGCGATATCCAAGGCTGGCAGGCGCACAAGATCGCCAAGCGTTACCCGAAGTACGGCGTTCAGAAAGGCTGGGAGCGCGTAACCAGCCCCGAAACCGGGGCCGAAGATTTCTCCGAAATAACAGACGCGGAGGCCAAGCAGATGGGCTTCCCCTTCTGATGGACAACGGTTACACGTCTGGTTACAGATTCGGTTACGTTCCAGTTACAGTGCAAAAGCCGCATGGCTGCTGCGTTTTCCTCTTTCTGTAACCATGTAACCTTAAAAGAATAAGAAAAAATATAAAGTGCATCGGACGCCTGCGTGCAGAAAAAGAGAGTTTTCCTGCCCGGTTACAGGCGTTCGGTTACAAGGATATGGAGGTCTGCCTATGAGCAATACGCCTGCGCACACCACGAAGCAGCAGACGAAGAAGAAATTTATTGTTTCCCGTGAGTTTTCTGGAAACCAATCTATGAAAGAAGCCTTTGAACAGCTTATCGAGCGTCAGACGCACTCGCAGTTCGAGGAATGGCTTGAAAGAAAAGCCGGATAAACCCAATTTGACCGTTGAAAGGCTCGCAGGGACATGGTATTATAATGGTGTCGTGTCCCTGCTCATAGAATAGGAGAAAGAACTATGAGCAGAAAGAAACAGAATATCCAGAAAACCACAGCCCTCTATTGCCGTCTTTCCTTGGAAGATGGGCGCGAGAATGAGAGCATGAGCATCAGCAACCAGAAGTTGATGCTGAAAGACTTTGCGGAAAAGAACGGAATGTTCCGCTACGAATACTATGTGGACGATGGCTACACTGGGCGTAATTTCAATCGTCCGGCGTTCCAGCGGATGATTGCCGACATTGAAGCCGGAAAAATCGACTGTGTTATCACGAAAGACCTTTCCCGTCTTGGCCGCAACTATATCGAAGCTGGCAGTTATATCGAGATTTTCTTTCCTAAGCACCATGTCCGGTATATCGCCATCACGGACGGTGTGGACAGTCTGACCCGGCAGGAAATGGACATTACCCCGTTCAAGAACATCTTGAACGATATGTACAGCCGTGATATTTCCAAGAAAGTTCTGGCTGGCGTTATGACCCGTTCCCGGCAGGGCAAGTTCTGCGGCGGCACTCCGCCCTATGGTTTGATGCGTGACCCGAAAGACAACGGACATCTTATCATCGACCCGGATGCAGCACCCGTTATCCGCAAAATTTACGACTACGCCCTTGACGGGATGGGCAATATGAGAATTGCCAAGAAGCTGCTGGAAGAGAAAATCCCCATTACCCGTGTGAAAGCAAATACAGCACTGGATGCCAACTACTACACATGGGGTACAGCAAGAATCGGCCACATCCTCCGCAACCCGTTTTACAAGGGCGCACACCTTGTGTGCCGGACACACCAAACGGGCATCCGTTCCGGTTCGTTCAAGTTCATCCCCCGTGAGGAATGGGAAATTATCGAAAATTGCCATGAAGCAATTGTGACCCCGGAAGAATGGGCGAAGGTACAAGAACTGATCGACCGCCGCCCGACCATTATGACGGGCAATGACTGCCCATACTACAACATCTTCCACGGCATCATTTACTGCGCCACCTGTGGGAAATCCATGCAGGCACGGTATGAAAAAGTCGGCAGAAAGGATGTCAACCGAACTACCAAGAAGAAGCGTGAACCCATCGACAAAGCATTTTTTACCTGTCAGACCTATAACCGAATCGGCTGCAAAGTATGTTCCAGCCACAAAATCGAAGCCCGTGACCTGCATGAGCTGGTTCTGAATGATATTCAAGAGTTGGCTGCACAGGCCATGAAAGATTCGGATGCTTTTTATCAGCGGTTGAGCCGCCGCATGGAGAACCAATACCGCACGGATACTTCTGCGGTTCGGACAGAGATTCGCCGTTTGGAAGAACGGAATCAGGAAATTGATGATGTGTTTCTGAATCTTTACACGGATAAGAGCAAAGGCATCATCTCGGAACAGCGTTTTCTGAAACTGACGGATGCTATGGAACAGGAGCAGAACAGCAACAAGGCGCGTTTAAGCGAATTGAATCTTCTTCTGCACCAGTCGGATGAACAGGAAAGCGATGTTCATGCCTTTATCGAGGAAATCCGCAAGTATGCCGCCATCAAGGAGCTGGACGAAGTTGTACTGAACCGTCTTATCAAGAAAATCATGATTGGCGAGGTTCAGAAGGTCGATGGGCAGAAAATTCAGGAAGTCAAAATCATCTACAATTTTGTTGGAGAAATTTCCGCCTAATCTAAAATTGAAAATTCGCACGATATAACATTGATTATAGTGACCCTTCTCGTTTTTTTGACGGGAAGGGTCTTTTCTTTTGCGAATTCATCACTTGACTTTACGGCAGGGAATTGATAGTTTTGTAATAATTCACAACAATTTCGGGTAATCATGCTAAAGAGCGGAAGGCATTACGCTTTCCGCTCTTTAGTATGTCTACCAAAGTACTCTCTATAAATTGACATTGTTCGTCCGGCAGTATATAATGAATATGTATGTTGATTTATTAAGGGGTGCAAGCATGGAGTATATGACCATTCAGGAAGCATCCGACAAGTGGAACATTTCAGCAAGGCGAATACAGGTTCTTTGTTCGAGTGGACGTTTGTGCGGTGCTGTCAAATTTGGTCGTCAGTGGGCAATTCCTTGTAATGTTGACAAACCGATTGACGCAAGAATCAAAAGCGGTAAATACATTAAAGGAGACTGCCAAAATGACAAAAGCAAAATATAAGGTAAACTCTTTTTTCGCCGGTATCGGCGGCTTTGATTTGGGATTTGAAAATCAAGGATTTCAAACCGAGTACCTTTGTGAAATAAATCCATTCTGCAATGAAGTCCTTTCCTTTCACTGGCCTAATGTAAAAAAAGGAACGGACATCTGCGCTATTGACGAATCATCCATCCCAGTTGCTGATGTTTGGTGTGGGGGCTTTCCCTGCCAAGATGTTTCTGTTGCACGAGGCGCATCACAACGTCTTGGTTTGGATGGAACTCGATCCGGTTTGTTTTTTAGGTATGCTGAACTGATTGAAAAAAAACGTCCAAAAGTGGTCGTGATTGAAAATGTCGAAGGTTTATTCAATTCTAATGGTGGCCGCGACTTTGGCGTTATTCTTCAACGCATGACCCAGCTTGGCTATGCTGTTGCATGGAGATTGGTAAACAGCCGATACTTTGGCGTTCCCCAATCCAGATCACGAGTTTACCTTTGCTGTTGGCAAAAGGACTTAGCTAGGGCCACTCATGTTATGTTCGATTCAGTAGGAGCGCATTCCACTAGCAATGCCCGAAAAGATTTTGTGACAGAGGCCTCAAAGCCAAATGAATACCCCAAAGTTCCAAAAGTTGCTTATTGTTTGGCTGCCACTTCTGGTAGACATACCGGAACCGACTGGAGCCGCACATATATTGTATGTGATGATGGCGTTCGCCGAATGACACCGTTGGAATACGAAAGATTGCAGGGATTCCCGGATTATTGGACGCTTCCAAGCAAATACGATGTTGATGATGATAATACCGATACTCTTCGATATACTGCAATCGGAAATGCAGTTTCCGTTCCTGTGGTCGAATGGATTGCAAAGCGCATTTCCAAACAGTTGAGTTCTAAAACTGATACCATGGAACAGAAAGATGTTCTCCAGTATGTTCCTGAATTCAAGAAGTCAAAATGGTATAGTGGAAATCTTGCTGATATAGATTTTTCAAATTCTGAAACCACTTATAAATGGCCGCGAGCCGGCATTGCATGGGAAGGTTCCTATGTTGGAGGCAATGTTCCTCCTTCCCCCGCAGAAAAGATTCCTTCATCACTGTTGGATATTGTTGAAAAGAAACATGTTAATCGAAAATACTATCTAACTCCCAACGCAGCAGAAGGCATCTTAAGACGAGTGGATAATCAGGGACGTCAATTATTTGCACCGTTGCGTATTGCTTTGGAAAAGGAAAAGGCAAAAAAAGATAACTGATAAGGGGCTTACAGTATGGAAGATATGCGGTTTGCAACACTTAGACTTGGAAAAACCAGCGTAGACGAAATTAAGCGAATGGACAAGAGTTCACCGGGAATTGTTGCTACTGATTTTAGCATCAGTGTAAAATGCACACAGGTTCCGCCCGATCTCAATTCTGGAACCTATGTGTTTATTTGGTTGGGTTCAGACAATAGCAAAGGAATTCAAACCGAATGGAAACAAGGCTTCAAATCGATAGGTGCTGTGTCGAGTGTTGTTCGAGCCGAAAAATACAATGATGAATCAACCATTTTGGTCTCCATTAAGTATATTTTTCAGAACGCGGTCAGTCGGTTAGATGTTCTCAAAGATGCTCCGGCAGAATATTACTGGTGTTCGGCACTCCCGATCATTGGAATTGACGATCACTCCAACCAGACCGTCCGTATGTTTACACCTGACAGTGAGCGGTGTAGCACAGAAGCTTTTCTTTGTGCGTTAAATATCACAGAGACCAATCTTAAAGAAAGCCTTTGTAGTATTGACAGCCGTTTCGCCCACTTGTTTAACTTTAGCACAAAGCGTACTAACGGAAATCCTGAAGCTGCCCAACAGCAAATTTCTCGAAAGACGGGTGCAGAAAACATCCTGTTATACGGTGTTCCCGGTGCAGGAAAAAGCCACTATATTAAATCCCATTTTTGTACTGATGCCTCAAAAATGGAACGAGTAGTATTCCATCCGGATTATTCATACTCGGATTTTGTAGGGCAAATTCTTCCCAAAGTTGAAGATGGGGTGCTTAGATATTTGTATTCGCCGGGTCCCTTTACAAAAATTTTGAAGAAAGCATGGCAAGACCCACAAAATTATTATTATCTTGTAGTCGAAGAACTAAATCGAGGAAATGCCCCTGCAATCTTCGGTGAAATTTTTCAGCTATTAGATCGTAAAGCTGACACCGAGGCATATCCTGACTGTTATGGTGAAAGCGAATATGGCATATCAAATTCAGATGTTGCAAATGAAGTATCCGGAAACCCGGATGCAATGGTGTTTATTCCATCTAATCTCTGGATTATTGCAACAATGAATACCGCAGACCAAAATGTATTCACCCTTGATACTGCATTTCAGCGTCGTTGGATGATGAAGCACATTGAAAACGACGTAATGTCTGCAAAGCACGCCAACGATAAAATCGAAGGCTCCTTAATTAGCTGGGGAGTGTTCGCAACTGTTATAAACGAAGAAATTCTTAAAGTAAGTGATGGAGTTCTAAGTTCAGAAGATAAAAGACTTGGAGCATATTTTATTACAAAGCAGGAGCTTTCAACAGAACGCTTTCCTGAAAAGGTTCTTAAGTACTTGTGGGATGATGCTTTCAAGATGAATCGAGATAGCCTTTTTGCTGCCGAATGTAATTCTTTTGATGCAGTCACTGCTATGTATCGTTCTAAAAGCGACAAGGACCCATTGAGCCAAATTATAAATCAATCGGTATATACTGAAATGCTGAACAGAATGAACAATTTGGCATAATTTTCAACATGTGAGGTGTGCCGTGTCTGAATATGTAATTAAAAGCCACTGCCATATAAACACCAATCGTGAGTCTGATACATTTGTTGGTCTTGATTGCAGAAACGAAGAACTTACAGTGAATTTTCCATTAGGATATCAATTGTCAGATAACGATTCCGGTATACGAAAAGATATTCTGCTTTTGATGCGGACATTGGCACTTGCATCTTCTGCGCAGAATAACACTGTAAATTTCAGCGATGAAAAAGCGGAATATTCATCTTTCCCACTGCAAGAATATCTATTTATTATTTCAGACTTCTTCAGTCGTGGCTATTATCAGGAAAGAGAAAGCTATTATTCCGTTTCACCTCGCGGAAAAATCGACTGGAAAAGGACAATCAAAACCCAATCTCCTTACATTCAAGGAAACAATATTGTCTACTTAAACTATGTAACACGGCAGACATCTTTGAAAGATGCAGGCTATATTACGGAAATACATAAATATTGCGTTTATGAGAGTTTCCGCAAAATCGGCTGGCTTTTTACTTCATTTATGCCCCCAAAGCCTGCCATTCAATTTAATCAAAACCTATTCGTTCAAATCTTAAAATCCAAATGTCAGCAGACATTTAATGATCTCAACAAGCAGCTTTTTGAAAGCATGATTGCAATTATCAGCTGTGCTGGCAATGCGTCCAATCAGAACGACTTCAAATTTGGGACAAATCGTTTTGAGTATGTTTGGGAAAAAATGATTGACCGAACCTACGGAATCGCAGAGAAAAGTACGTTTTTTCCAAAAACCAGATGGCATACATTTAATGGGGCATATTCTAATGCAAGCCTTGAGCCTGATAGCATTATGCTCTATCAAGGAAATGTATATGTGCTGGACGCTAAATATTATAAGTATGGTGCAACTGGAAAATTGTCCGATTTGCCAGAATCCACCTCAATCAATAAGCAGATTACATACGGCGAATTTATAGCTGAACAAGAAAAATTTAAGAAAAACTTTGGGGCAGATTTTTATGTGTATAATGCCTTTTTGATGCCCTATAACTCAAAGAGTTCACTTTGGGAGAATGCAGACAATTATATTTGCATCGGTGAGGCAATAAGCGATTGGAAGCACAATCAGAAAACATACGAACATATTTTGGGTATTTTGGTAGACGTTAAACACCTGATGAATCTATACTGCCGTTCAGATACATCAGAGATTGAGCAGTTGGCACAATGTATCAAACATTTCTGTTGCCATAAATGACTGTTATGGATGACTTGACAAAAGAGCAGCGACACCGCGCGATGTCGCACATTAAGGCAACTGATACAAAAATCGAAGTGCTTCTTAGAAAACACCTTTGGAAAAAAGGCATTCGGTATCGAAAAAATTATGCTTTACTTCCGGGAAAGCCTGATATTGTGATTTCAAAATATCGAATTGCAATATTTTGTGACAGTGAGTTTTTTCACGGAAAAGACTGGGGTCACTTGAAAGAGCACCTAAAAAGCAGTATTAACAGTGTCTATTGGTTAAAGAAAATACAGCGAAATATAGACCGAGATACGGAAATCACTAAACAACTGCACTCCCTCGGCTGGACAGTTATCAGATTCTGGGGAAAGGACATCATACAAAATCCAGAAGAATGTGTTCAGACAATAGAAGACGCCATCCTTGAACAAAAAATTCAGCAAATCGAATTAAGACAACCTTCATTTCCTCCCCAAAAATAATGTAGACATTACGAGGTTATTAGAGTATGGCCGATTGTTATATCAATGTTCAGTCTACATCGGCGACATCAGCAACCACATCACCACTGCTGCTAAATGAAACCGACTTATTGAGGCTGCAATTTCTACCGACACTTGCAGATAATCAAAAGGAGCCGTGTAAATCCGTTAGTGGAAAAATTCTATTTGAAAAGAAGCCCAAGAATGCCCCTTGTTTTCCAAGTGATGTCAGTTACAAAAGTTTAAAAGTTTCGCGTGGTTCAGTTAAAGTCGGCGATTGGATGGAAATAAGCCTAAGTGCTTCGGAAACCTACGAGTTATATATCGGCCTTAAATCGCTATATGATTTATACGGTTGCATGGATGGCATTCCTTATGGAACTGCTACATACGCTCGGTTAGATAGTGGTTTCAAACAATTTCTTGACTTTGTGCAAAATGACCCTACTGCTGCCCGAATGCTTGTAGCTTCTGAAAACCAAGAACTGCTAAAGCAACTCCTTCGTTTAATAACACAATCAGAATCTCGTGAATCATTACAACAAAGTCTTGAAAGTCTAGAAAATTCAAGCCTTGACTGTCTGTCAGACACATTGAACATTGAAAAGTTGAAAAGAGTTGCTCAACTTATGGAGAGCAACATGGACAACTGTTCAGAAGAGTTTTGGCAAAGTACCGTATTCAAGGAGAATCAATGGGTTTTAGCTCAGATTTTTTCAACCCCTTGCACAATTTATGAAGATAAGGCGTATGTCGGCGGAAAGTCCATGAGTAACAGAGATGGCAACGTATGTGATTTTATCTATCAAAATGAACTTTCACAAAATATTGCTCTCATAGAAATCAAAACACCCTGTACTCCCATTATTGGCAATAGCTATCGTGCCACATATAGTTTTAGTTCTGAAATGAGCGGTGCTATCAATCAAGTTTTGAACTACAAGGATTCTTTGACAAAGGAATTTTACAGCCTCCAAAGTAAAAGTTCTCCCCGATTTGAAGTATTCAATCCCAAATGTGTGGTAATAATTGGGAGAATTTCAGCAATGGAAGTTGATGAAGTTGCTGCTTTCGAGCGTTTTAGAAACAGTTTGAACAATGTTACAGTTGTTACATTTGACGAATTATATACACGCATAACCGGTTTGATTACAATGCTTTCAAACAAGCAAAGCGAATAATTTACATAGGCAGAGAAGTTATCAGATAGACTTCTCTGCCTTTTGTTATCTATTTGAAAGGAGCGTGATGCCATTGACCCAACCCAAAACCGACCTTGCCTATCTCCGCAGCGAAAAAGCCAAAGCAGAGCAGAAGCTGCGCGCTTGTCAGCACCGGGAGAAAATCCTTGAACGCCAGATGTCGGAGCTGAACCGGAGAGAGCGTGTGCATCGTCTTTGCACCCGTGCCGGAATGCTGGAAAGTTTTCTGGTCTGTCCGGGAGAACTGACCGACGATCAGGTGATGGAACTTTTGAAGATCTCGTTCCGTCAGCCTGAAGTCGTGCTGGCGCTTGCAAAGATGGTGCATGATGTTCACGAACGTAGCAACGTTCAAAACCCTTTAGAATAAAGGGCGCAATTATACACCGTTCCGGTGAAATTGCGGTCTTGCAGACGGCTCGATGAAAT
>ENA-UPWN01000201-UPWN01000201.1-human-gut-metagenome-genome-assembly--contig:-NODE-201-length-32993-cov-6.691670_pt1 | contig 32993 bp, 17 predicted proteins | sample MGYA00250050_ERZ773377 | MGnify/ENA primary metagenome ERZ773377 (study PRJEB29103, sample SAMN06112008) | human gut metagenome | biome: human gut; feature: ankylosing spondylitis patient; material...
AAACGTGCCCTGCCGCTGAAAGTGGGAGGCGCCTTCCACTCTCCGCTGATGAACCCCGCCAAAGTGGAACTGGAAGCATCTGTCCCCGTTAGGTATCTATATTCTCCGTTCCAACTGGAGATATTTCTGGTGGCAAGGGCGATTCCGGTAATTTTATCACCTACATATTCATAGGTAGTCGGGTTAGGATCTGAATTCTTGAAATCATCGCGGTACGAGTACCACCCCTGGATATTCGTGATATATTCCAACGGATACTGCTCAATGGTTACGGTACGTTCGTTGCCGTCCTCATTTGTTACCCGGACTTCGATATAACGTATCGTATTGTTCCTGGGGAGGTCGCTGTGTACATCCAGCTTGCCGTTGAGCCCCTTGTCGGGAGTAATGAGGATGTTGCCATGGCTGCGCCATCTGTATCCGGTACTCACTCCCCATTCGTTATCGTTTGGATTATCGGGGTATCTTTTCTCCAAGTTCTGTTCCCTTCCGAACTTGTCTATATAGTAAACCCGGGTAATCTGTGCCGTCACTTCCGACGAGGAGGTGAAGATCAGGCTGGTGCGGTCGTCCTCCTTGTTGTGCATTTCCAGGTCGTACCGGTTGAGCACAAGGAAAGTCGGGCGGTCCCCGCCTCCTAAATGCCAAAGAAAAGGTCTGCGCCGCATACGTCTTGTATACAATACTAAATGCCAGCTGGTTCCCCTCTTTCAGAGCCTTAACCAAAGCTTGGGCTTCATCCTGTGAGTATTTCTGGGACATCTTAATCATTTTAAATATGAAAATAAAAAGCTTATGATATCAAGTCCTTATTTTCAAATATATTAATTCTTTCTGATATAGCATGATTCGCGAACAACAAATAAAACAGGCCTCTTATTTATTTCACCAGTCTTTGATATTTGCTGAATAAAAAAGTGGAGAATGATAATAATCCGTCAGTTGCTGAATGAATATCTTTTCGAACATCCTTCCGATCAGTTGCATTTACCCAACCTTCTTCTATTTCTTTTAATTCATCTTCAAGTTGCTTCTGATCCACCTCTACACCTTCCCCGACCGCTTTGATGAATGTATTGATATACACCTCCCAGCGCTTTGCATAATAATCACTTATCAGTCCTGCCCACGAACGGCTGGCATAATCGTTCAGGCTTCCTCCCCAAGTCGTAATCAAGTTGCGAGCGTTCTTTTCATAATAGTCTTTCAACTGGGGAGAATCTCCCATCTTCCGCGCATCATCAATCCATTTATCCAGCGAACAGTAAGGATGAAAGGCATTCAATTTATCCAAATCATTCAATATCTCCTTCATTTTCTCGCCGCAAGCTTTCAAAGCCTGATAATCTTTAGCTTCAACCATCCTGTCAAACTCCATTTTCACGTCAAGAAAGTAGTTTCCAAGCACCTGTCTGCCTACAGTAATCAAATCCAGGCGAAAAGCATCTCTCCGGTCAGAAGGTGCTTCGTTCAGTTTTCTCCAGACCTCTAGTAGTTCAACATTGCTGTACACATTACTTGTCCGTTTTTCACTGTTCTTATTCAATGCAGGGCGATACCCGGGTAAAGTACCCAATGTGCGCGGCACTTGTGCATAAATGTCATTGAATAATCGTTTCCAAGCATCGCGCACAGACTGCGACACGCATCCCACATGCCTGTCAGCCAGACATTCAATCCATTTATTATCATCTACATTCAGGTTCCATGCTTTCTCAAGAATGTATTCGTAGGGAAACTGCATCACATCCAACCCTTCCAGCGTAGAGCCGATTCCTTTAAGGTTGCCTCCACCGTTAATAAGAGCATTCTCAAGTCGTGCGCCACTTTCTTTGACGTTACCTGTCAAAGTCGTGTTTCCCCCGAAATTGCCCAGATAACACCAAATATAGGGCTGATCATGAAAATGCTCTGTTCTTTTCCATAATTCAACATTTTCACAATGATAATCAAGTAATATCATTTTATTCTGTGGCACTCCTGTCAGCAAAGCCTTCATTCGCTCGGAAGTCCATTTATCTTTATCAAAATAAAACATCCACGTCATTTGCATCCATTGGGCTTTGGGATCGGCAGCCGTCAATGTAGCGTACATATCCGAAGCTATCTTCCGCAAATATTCGGGTTCGAAACTGGGCGGGTCAACTTCATTGAAAGGATCTAAACCATAAATATGATCAGTTCCGAAAAGTTTTTTTTGTTCATCAAGAAATAGTTTCTGAATTTTCGCAAACAAAGCATCGTTAGGGTTCAGAAAATTACAACGGTATGCATCAGCAAAGCCGGCCCATTTGCCCAAATGCTGAATATCGGCCTCTGGATAAATTCGTTTTAAATCGGCAGGGACATGTCCGGCAAAGGCCGGTAATACGGGCTTCATATTCAATTCACGCTCACGTGCGAGTATTTTTTTCTGCAAGCTTACCTGATGTTCCAGCCATTCCATCGGCAACGGACCGTTCCAGCGATCTATGTTAGCCATCCGATGCCAGGGCAGATACGGCGGTCCCGTGAAGTAAGAGCGTATTTCGATGTCCGACATTCCCATTTTCGACCAAACTTTATACCACACAGCTTCCTGTCCGGTAATTGCCAAAGGCATATTTATACCATTAAGGGCCATCCAGTCAATAAAACGTTCCCATTCTTTCCATTGCCACCAAGGCATCGTGTAACCATACGTGCAGTAATTCAGGAAAAAGCGAGTATCCACTCTCGCTTCCGAAACGACCTTCTCACCAACCATCGGCAATTCTTCAGGAATTTCAACGGCTATATCCGCATACCATGACACTGTAGTGAGACAGTAATATTTCAAGTAATGGTTCAGTCCCATCGCCATTGAATTGGCGTTGTTTCCACCGATTACAATTTTATCTTTTACGGACTCTATCGTAAAGCAGTCTTTCTCTCCTTTTAACTTTTGAAACTGAAAACTCTCGATGTATGACGGCAGCAAACGTTTCAATAATGCTTCCGCAACAGCTACGTCTTTGTCTTTAGCCTGAAGAGCCAACGACATAAGCAGCATAACCAGACACGTGTATACACTTTTTCTTTTCATTCTGATTTATAATTTTATATAGATTTTTCTTTTTAACAAAACATATCCCAACAGCCCATTGAACAACAGGAAAAATACACCGTACATAAATGAACCGAAGTAATTTCCGAATAACGGGTTCAGCAAATTATTGAACACAGCCGTATGGATATGCCAATGCACAAGCAATCCTCCGGCTATGCAACTAAACACATAAATTACAAGCGGATTCGCTCCAAATGCTTCGAAAAACGAAAACCACTTTTTATTCTGCTTTACATCAATGATATAGAGCAACAATGCCAATGACAATGCCGCAATCCCACAAGTGAGCAAAACAAACGAAGGAGACCACAAACGTTTATTCAAAGGACAGGCATAGCTTAACAAATAGCCGGCAAACAACAGCGTGGTACCTATAAGAAATAGATTCAGCATCCGGCGGTCATTGTCTTTAATATCGATGATTATCTTTCCGCAAACAAAACCGATCATCACTTGAGATACAGCGGGAATCGTACTAAGTAGTCCTTCGGGATCGACAAACTGACGACCCTGAAGATACATGTGGTTAGATCCTAAAATAGCCGAATCAATCATCCCGACGATATTATCCGCACTTTTTTCAAATCCGTTTCCAAATAACTGAAATATAAAGTAGACAACCAGCAAGATAATAGCTAATGGCATAAAACGCTTATGCGGTATTGTTACAGCCAATAAGGCTGTAATACCATAACAAATCCCAAGCCGTTGCATAACTCCCATCAACCGGAGCTGACTCAAATCAAAATAGTTACCACTATCTATTGCTGTAATGAACCACTCCATAACCAGACCAATAAATATTAATAAGAGACTTCTTTTTATGATTTTCGCAATGGCCGGTCGACACTGGAAGTTATACTTACACAAGGAAATATAGGTCGAAATACCCATCAGGAACATAAACATCGGAAATACCAGATCGGCAGGCGAAAAACCATCCCACTTGGCGTGTGCAAAAGCGGCAAAGTTATACCCGCACTTTCCTGTATTGTTGACCAAGATCATCCCGGCAACAGTAATACCCCGAAGTACATCAAGCGAAAGTAACCGTTTGTTCGGATTCATAATATTTGATTCTTTTAATTACTTATTATATATAAAATAGTCGTTCCGACAGCTAACACTATCCCTATAAGCGATTCATAAGGTATCAGCTTCAGACGTTCCTTAAAATTGAGTTCGCATACGCCTCCTGTCGCATGAAAGAACGAACCATGTGGCAAATGGTCAAGAACTGTAGCTCCGGAATTAATCATAGCCGCTCCCCAAACTGCAGAAATGCCTATAGCCAATATCGTTTCAGCGAACGAAGAAGAAGCCAGTGTCGCTCCGGCTGTTGTCGATGCGGTAGCCGCCGACATCAACGCGCCTGATATAGGAGCAATCAATGCATCACTCATATGAGCATGATCCAATCCTGTAAGAATCCAATCTTTCAAAGAAGAGTTCTTTATGATACCGGCAATAGTTCCGGTTCCTATCAACAGAATAGCTACCACAGACATCTTTTGCAGTCCATATTCTATACTGGGAAGAATATTTTTCCATTGTTTCATACAGATAGCACCACATAAACCACCTACCGGCAAAGCTATCAAAGGATCAATATTGATTCCTGCCGCAGGACGTAATGCCAATAAAACAATCGTAACAACAGGAGCAATCAGACTGGTTCTTAACGAAGGCAGATTTCTCTCTTCCTCTTTATCCTCTGTTTGCATCATCGTTTTTTTGTTTTTTACCGATTGAGGCATTAGACGGACAATAACGAAAACAGTGAAAAACAAACCGATCACTGCCGGTAAAATATTGGCAAACATTACAGACGATAGATCTGCATTAAAATTTCCGGCTGCTATAATAGTGTTCGGGTTAGGTGATATGATATTTCCACACTTACCTCCCCCGATCATAGCTATAAGTAACACAGATGGAGACAGGTTTAGACGCTTGCCTATCGAAAGAGCCACCGGCGCAACGGTTATCACAGCCACATCAATAAAGACGCCTACCGTACAAAGCAACATCGTTGCGAGTGCCAATGCCATAAATACCCGTTTTTCACCCATTTTGTTTATAATCGCATTGGAGATGACCGTGGTAGCCCCGGTTTGTATTAATATGCCTGACAAGACTCCGGCTGTCAGAATCCGCAATACCGCCGGGGTGACCTCTTTCACCCCTTCGGTCATCACCGTTACGGTCTCATTTAAAGATAGTCCTCCCAACAACCCTCCGACTATCGCTCCGATAATCAGACTGTATGTCGGAGAAAGCTTTCTTATGATTAACAGTATGGATAATGAAAGCCCGATTAATGCGCCTATCGCTGTCATTGAGTATTATTTAGTAAATTGTTTTATGATTCTCACCACCTGTCGCACCGTTCTCTCTATGTTTTCTTTCGTAAACTCCGGTTGCATCGCTTCTTCAAGTGTTACCGGAAAAGGTTGAATAGGCAGTACGGCAGTAAACCCCATCCTATTAAGCGCTTCGGTGGCTTCGACCGCTCCCCCCAGCGCTATCACCGGAACCTGACATTTCTCACCGACACGTAAGATTCCGTCCAGCGCCTTTCCCATACCAGTCTGGCGATCCAGTTTCCCCTCTCCGGTCAGTATCAGGTCTGCCTGTCGGACGACCTCCTCGAAACGAAGCGTTTTCAATATAACTTCTATTCCGGATTGCAATTCTGCATTCAAAAACGGAAGCAAGCCGCCTCCCATTCCTCCGGCTGCTCCGGCACCGGGAAGCTGCGATATATCCATATTTGTATATTCCTTTATCACCTGTGCATAATGCCGCAACCCATTGTCCAACTCTATCACTTGCAAACTATTTGCCCCTTTTTGGGGAGCATATACATAGGCCGCACCCTCTTCTCCAAAAAATGGATTACTAACATCACAGGCGATCGTAAAGTGACTCTCCTTCAATGCCGGATTCAATTGGGAAATATCTATTTGATGAACTTTTATCAGATTTTCACCGACAGGCTCCAACTCACCGTTTCCGTTATCTAAGAAGCGTGCACCTAAAGCCTTTAGCATACCAATTCCCGCATCATTCGTAGCACTTCCGCCGATTCCGATAATGAACTCCCGACACCCGCGTTTTAATGCATCAGCAACCATCTCTCCAACTCCATAAGTCGTAGTCTTCATGGGGTTTCTCCGATTTGAATCAATCAATGGCAGACCGCAGGCCGAGGCCATTTCGATAATAGCCATCGCACCATTGTTTACGATACCATACGATACTTCAATTGGCTTCATGAATGGATCATGCACCCGACATGACACCGTTTGGGCATGAAGGGCGGAGCATAAAGCTTCTGTAGTCCCTTCGCCGCCATCAGCTATGGGGAAACGTATAATCTGACAGTCGGGTAATTCCTCCTGAATCGCTTTTTCGGCAGCTTTCGCTATCTCGAAAGAACCGACCGAACCTTTAAACGAGTCGAATGCCAATACAATCTTTTTCATAAAAACTATCACTTATTTGTTTTCTCTATTAAATTCAATGCAGCCTTGACCGGGTCATCAAACGGAGTCGTACTGTTGCTCCAGGGAGATGTAATCCATTGCTCCTCCCATTCTCGGATTTTATTCCGGTCTTTTGTGAAATAGAGCTGTATACGAGGGATATAGTAGTCTTTAATCAGCCCGCTCCAGAAACGAGCAGCATAATCCTCCTGAATACCACCCCAACTTGTAATCAAGCGTTTGGCATTTGCTTCATAAGCATCTTTTTCCTGAAGAGTTGTTCCGCTATTGCGCGCAAGTTCCACCCATTCTTCTAATCGATATAAAGGATGAGAGGCCAACAGCCTGTCAACGTCCATCAACAAATCAACAGTTTGTTGCAGATTACGTTGCGCTGCGAGAACACGATTCTCCGAATCATCTTTCAGGGCCTGCTTATAAAAATTTTCAGCTTTAGCCGCTACATAATACGAAACAAACTCTATGAGGTCGTTTCTGTATAATTCAGAGCTTTTCAGTTCGTCAGCGCAACTAGCATACAAACGTATAGCCTGCAAGTAATCATCACTAAGGTCGATTTTACTGATCCGCCGTTGATCGGGAATTACAGTTTGCCAGGTAAAACGGGGGTATGAATATAAAGAACTATATGCTGTTTTCCGAAAAAGCTTCCAAGCTTCCTCCATGGCATCGGGATATCCTCCATAACGGGCCTCACAGTATATCTTCATCCAATCGTCCAGGTCGATACTATCTGATGACCATCCCATATCGGCTAACAGTTCGTAAACAACCTCATTGTTTTCGAGTCCTTCAGGGGCAGAACCGAACCCAATCAAGTTACCTTTATTTGCGGCACGTAATGCTTTGACCGAGGAACTAGCATACATGTCCAAGTCTCCTGTCATGGTGTTTTTCCCACCAAAGTTGGGTACATAGCTGAATATCCATTTCTTTCCGTAAAACCCATCATGTACTTTCCATGTCTGCTCGGTGTTCCACACCCATTTCGGATAATCATTGCCCAAATCAATGATAATCATTTTATCATCAGGTACATTGCTTAACAAGGCTTTAAGCGATTCTTTATCCCAGAATGAATGTTGATATCCGAATGTCCATCCCTGTGTAACCCAAACGGCATCCGGGTTTCCGGCTGCAATTGATTTATAGATCGTTTCTCCATACTCGGCCAATAACTTATATTTCGCTTCTTTATCTTCCTTATCGATAGGCAGTTCCATCTCATTAAAACTATCCGAGAGATAATACGTATTTTCTCCAAACTCTTTTTCCCACTCTTCGACAAACAGTTTGCCTATCTCTTCGAAAAAAGGTGAATCCGGTGGCAATACATAGGCGTTGTACTCTTCATCAAAACCACCCCACCGCATGTGCCGGAATTGTGTGTCGGGATGTTTCTGCACGAATCCTTCCGGCACGAAACCTGCAAACGCAGGCGCTATGGGCTGCATACCCAACTCGCGCATACGGGTCAGGATTTGATGCTGCAAAGCGATTTGGTTCTGTTGCCATGCATCAGATAAGGGACCGTCCCACTTGTTCAGATTGCCCATGCGATGCCAGGGAAGGTGTGCAGGGGCAGTGAAAAACTCACGGATTTCTTCTTTGTTCAATCCCATACGCAGCCATACCCGCTCCGCAATGGCTTCGCTGGCCACGGTAGCCAAGGGCATATTTACACCATAAAGAGCCATCCTGTCAATTTCCTTTTCCCAACGCTCCCAATCCCAGTAAGGGGTAGTGTAGCCAAATGTACAAACATTAAGGAAATAGCGCAACTCATAAGGGGACACCTGTTCATACAATTCATAATCGGGCCACGGCATCACCGACGTTATGTGTTCACCGCTCCATGTTTTCATACTCTTGCAGGCCTCTTTCATGTACGTATGAAAAGCGTAACAGATAGCAACGGAGCTACTTCCCCTTAGGGTAAGCCGGCCGTCGCTTGCTATCACTTCGAATATATCTTTACCGTCGGATGGTTCGATATATTCAAAGTGGATAGACTGTGCTCTTTCCCCAATCTGACGTTCTATTAACTGTTTGGCGGGGGTGATAATATCCGTCTTAGGCTTGTGGCATGAGCAGAAAAAAAGCGTTGCTGAAATCAGTAAATACTTGATTATTGTATGTATCATAGAAAATCATAAATGTTATAAGTGAGTATCAATATTTTTTCTTCGATGCTTCTTTCACATATTCCAGTTCCGTAATAATCGGTAAATGGTCTGACAAAAGCGACTGAACAGTTTGCGTACTAATCACACGCCATCCTTTTTGCGGGTAAGCAAACAAGTAATCGATCTTAATCACAGGCTTCCATGCCGGCATTCCAAAATCATCGTTGCTTGCAGCAAACCAACTATCCATACCACGTATTGCCTCGGAGTAATGACGCGCGTTGAAATCACCTCCCAAAATTACAGGATATTTATAATTTTTGAAATGCCCGGTAATAAATTTTATTTGCTCCGCCCGTGTTTCTTGAGAGTTGACGTCCAGATGCGTAGAGGTAAAAACAATGGTATCATTACCCATTTCGAATAATCCCTCCAGCATGGCCCGTCTCTCATGCTCTTTGACCGGATGGGGCAGCATTATCTTTTGGACAGAAATATATGGATATTTACTTAACATCCCAATACCGTAATAACCGGTAGAATAGTCAATCGTTTTTCCATAAAGCCCAAACATCCCTGTATGATAGGCAAGTTCGGATATAAAATCCTTCCCCTTCTGATGCGGGGTACGCTTACGGTCTGTTTTGCTATCCACTTCCTGAAGCGCCACAAAATCAGGCTTGAAGGATTTGATGTGATGAGCAAGTTCCTCTAAAGATGCCAGTTCGCCAAATCTTAAATTATAGGTCATTACCCGCACCCGTAGAGTATCTTGTGCATAGGCAACACCCAAAGTCAGGCATAAAAACAATAATAAATATTTCTTCATTGAATACATGGTTTCTATTTTTTAATGATTACTTTTCCCAGCCCGGATTTTGTCCTAACAGAGGATTCTTCTGGCGCTCGGGATTAGGCACGGGCCACAAATAATGTTTCGTTGCGTCGAAGTAGCGTGCTCCGCCTTCCGCGGTAGACTTTTCGTAGATAACATCACCAAACTCATCTACTCCGGTATCGGGATATGGGTTGGCGCCCAAATCATTCATACAAACTTTCAGGCTGGGACCGGTGATGGCACGTCCAAAGCGAAGTTCGCCTTCACGCCAGCGCATCACATCGGCGTATCTTGTACCTTCACCTGCCAACTCAATGCGACGTTCTCTTCTCAATTCGGTTTCGAGATCCATCCCCCATGCGCTAAGTTCGTCAAGGTTCATACGATGCATATTCACACGATCTCTAAGTCTGTTGATGGAGTAATCAATCTGTGTTTGTGTCAGTTTCTTGCCTTGTAGTTCGAAAGTGGCTTCGGCATAAATCAGCAAGATTTCGGCAAAGCGGATGACATTGAGATTCCCATGTCCCCCCACACTTGAGCCGGCCAAATCAATATCGTTATACTTCTTCAGATAGAAACCTGTACGGCTATTTGCCCCCACACGGTTATTATCTTGCAATGAAGCAAAACGAGGCAGATTAAATATCTCGTTGGCCTTATCCGTATCAGGGTCACCGTCATCTCCTCCCGGCCATTTGTCACCCGGAGCATATAAAGTCATCTTCATTCTAGGATCTCTGTTCTGGAAATAATCCACATAATGCTCTTCAGGCGACTTGTATAACGATGAGGTCTGCACACCGGTCTTTTTATAATATTCCAATCCGGTTTTTGCCGGTTTACCGTCTGTACACAGATAGGCATCCACTAATGACTTCGTTGGATTGAGACGTATATAGTCTGTCGGACTGCAAGTTTCATTGGGCAGACTTTGTGTACGGATTTCAGGTACAAAAAGGCTATATACGATGGCTTCGATATTTTTCGGATCATTCTCGACATCCCCTTCGTGATGAAATAGTTTTTCGTATTCATACAGGCCATAGGGACTGTTTTCGATGATATATTCACTCGTTTTTGCAGCCAGTTCCCATCTTTCGTTTTGCAAGGCAATACGTGCCAATATGGCTAAAGCGCCCCAGCGGTCAAGCCTTCCCAGTTTATCGCCCGTATACCTTTCTTCAGGCATGCGCTCTGCCGCCCATTTCAAATCCTCGACGAGCTGGTCAATGACTTTCTCTCTGGGAGTACGTTCGATATATGCATCTTCGGGCTGAATGACTTCTCCTACCCAAGGTACATCACCCCAAAATACCGTGAGGTAAAAGTACATAAGCGCCCGGATAGTTTTTACTTCTGCGGCATAAACGTCCTTCTTATTTTGAGCTACCTGCGCTTTATTATAGTTGTCCAGAAAATTATTGCAGCGATAAATATAGCTATATGCTCCTGTCCAATAGGTAGTGAAGGGGAAGCCGTCAGTATAAGAGTGCTTGCCTCCCGAAACTTTACTTAGTCCACTGGTAATATTCCCCCACATAACAGTTTCGGCCGTCGATTCACTCCAATTCACGAGATAGTCTTTTTGTAAAGCTTCGTAACAGGGAGGCAAGGCATTTTTAAGCTGATCTTCATTTACCCAGAATGTTACATTGTCCGGCTCGTTAGGGTTCGTTCTATCCAGAAAATCGCTACATGAGGTAACTATACCAAAGAAAGCAATGATTAAAAAGTATTTTGAGTATTTCATCTTTATAGTCGTTTAATAGGTTAGAATGTTATTGATAATCCAAAAACATAGGTTTTTACTTGCGGATAGACATCTCCGCTGGTGGTTCTCACTTCAGGGTCATAAGCTCCGAAGTAATCGGTTTTAGTAAACAAGTTATCTGCTGAAGCATATACTCTAAGACTATTAATGCCAAGAGGTGCCACCATCCGGGCAGGAAAACGATAACCTATCTGAATATTCTTCAGGCGCAAGTACGATGCATCCTCTTTCCAGTAGTCACTGAAGAGCCTGTTGTGCTCCTGCGACTGATAAAGTCTGGGATAAGAAGCATTTGGATTCATAGGCGTCCATCTGTCAAGATGCTCTTTTTTAGGGATTGAGTAGTCATTGATAAACGCATGTCGAGCCTCATCCTCAAGGTAACCGGCAACTTTGCCTACTCCTTGCAAATAGAAACTGAAATCAATGCCTTTCCATTCCAAACCACCCTTGATTGCATAGGTGTAATGGGGCTCTTTCTCGCCAAACACCACTTTGTCGTAGTCATCAATTACCCCGTCGGGAGCGCCGTCAGGACCACTGATGTCCCGATACTTAATATCTCCGGGCTGTACAATGCCGTTTTGTGATGCAACAAGAGGAAATTTTGGTTTCTGGTACTTACCTGTAGTTGTATTCACTGATTCAAAGTCATACACTTGCGCCAGCCCATCAGTCAGATAACCATAGAAAGCACCTATCGGATCACCTACCCGACGATACGAACCGGAAGCCGTACTGGTCAGCGACTCCGGAGTTCCACCCAAATCGGTAATCTTATTACGAGCGTCCGACAGATTGAACCCGAGATTGTAATTTACACTTCCGATCTTATCACGCCATGACAGATTAAGTTCCCATCCTTTGACATCAATCTTACCAAGATTGACATAACCTACGTTACTACTGGAAACCCCGACAATAGCCGGAACATCGGGACGAACCAATGCATCAATATTTTCTTTCTTATACCAATCAAAGTCCACATTCAGTCTATTGTTCAAAAAACTAAGGTCTACCCCGAAATTAAGCATGCGGATGGTTTCCCACTTGATGTCGGGATTACCGATTTTGTTTTGCCAAAGTCCCATAACAGGTGTATTAGAAGCTCCGATAGGATAAGACTCTTCGGTTATGATAGGTGACAAGTAAGGGTAGTAATTACCGGGAATGTTTTGATTTCCCAACTCACCCCAGGAAGCACGCAGCTTACCCGAACTCAATACCGAAGTAGCGAACTCCATGAATTTTTCACGTGAAAAGTTCCATCCTGCCGAGAACGATGGAAAATATCCCCAACGATTGCCCTTGGCAAATCTTGAAGTTCCGTCGGCACGCAGGTTAGCTTCAAACAGGTATTTACCGTCAAAAGCATAGTTGACACGACCAAAGTAAGAACGTAAAGCCCACTCGTCTTTTGTTCCGCTATTCATAAAATTAATCATTCCGGCACTAATAACGTGAATATCCTCAACCATCACATTATCACGCGTAGCACCCAGTGTGCTTCTATTTTCCCACTCTTGCGAAAATCCCAACAATGCTCCCAACTCGTGGCGTCCTATGGTTTTATTAAAGTTCAGGGTGAATTGCAGCGTTTGGGTCATAACGTCAAGATGGCTTTGTGAGATATAGTCCTTGGCATCTTCATTTGCTTTCAACGGGCTACCGTCCGAGTAATAAGACAACATCTTCGGGTTAAACTCATCCACTTGGCGGGTATATATATTTGCAGAGTACTGCATACCTACGTTCAGTCCGTCTATAATTTTGAGATCTGCATTGAAAATACCATTGAGCACACGTGTTTTCCGTTCTTCCATTCCCGACTCATAGGCTACTTGCAAGGGGTTACGCACCGAACCGTACGACCAGTTCTCACTATCTACCATCCGGCCATTCTCATCAGGAATTTGCCACATGACGGGAAGTAACGGAGACATACGCTGTGACAGGCGGAATACTCCTGATGTGCCGCTATAACCTAAGTCCTTTTTATAGAAATCGACATAGCTCATCTGTCCGGTCAGTTTCAGACGATCATACACCTCCGTGTTTACACTGATACGCGCATTATGTCTTTTGGAACTATATCCGTCACCTACAACCAGTCCATCCTGATCCAGGAAACCATACGACATAAAAAATCCGGTTTTCTCGCTTCCACCCCGTGCGCTCACATTATGCCCCGTTTGAAAAGCCCGGCTTTTGTATATTTCGTCAATCCAGTCAGTATTGGAATATTCGTTGGGATACAGTCCCGAATCATATTTATCGAAAGCCTCTTGGGTATAGGGCTTGGAAAATCCGGCAGCACTCATGGCTTCATTGGAGAGTTCCATGTATTCCCTTCCGTTAACAAGTTCGGGCAATGCTGTGGGAGTCTGGAATCCGGCATATCCGTTATATTGAAATACTACGCGCTCTTTCTTTTCTCCCTTTTTAGTCGTTACAAGAATAACACCGTTAGCGGCACGTGCTCCATAAATAGCTGATGAGGCGGCATCTTTCAGTACGGATACGCTTTCGATGTCCGAAGGATTCAATAAGTTAATGTCTCCCCCGGCTACTCCGTCAATCAAGATCAAAGGTGCTGTACTACTGTTAATAGTTCCCGTACCACGAATGTTGATGCTGGGCACAGCACCCGGCTGCCCCGAAGAGGAAACGATACTAACTCCAGGCAACAATCCTTGTAGCCCTGTAGTTACGTTAGTAATAGGTCGGTTCTCAATAGCCTCCGCTTTAACCATAGATACGGCACCTGTTACATTCACTTTCTTTTGCACGCCATAACCTACAACTACTACATCTTCCAAGCTGACAGCATTCTCTTTCATCACTACGTTTACTGTCGTTGCTTTCGCTATGACGCTTTCTTCACGGTAGCCGACGTATGAGTACCGAAGTGTACTCCCATAGGGTACCTTGATGGAATACTGACCATTGATATCGGTGATTGTACCTGTGGCCGAGCCTTTTACCGATACGGTGGCTCCGATGATCGGTTCCGCATTCTCGTCAGTAACTTTACCTTTCACATACAGTTCCTTTTTCTCTCCTTGCAAATCAACAGGTTCAGTTTTATTTTGATATTCTTTATTATAAAATAAAATACTGTCATCCAGAAAACGGAACCCAATGTTAGTCCCTTTTAGCAAAAGAGTTAGCGCTTTGTTTACCTCTGTGTCTTTTACCTCCAATGACACTTTCCTACTCGTATCCACAAATTCTTTGCTATAGGCTACATTCATCGATGCCTTCTCTGCTATCTGACTGATAGCCTCTTTAAGAGGAAGCTCTTTGATACTAATCGATATTTTTTGCTGTTGTGCATAAACAAAAGCAGTGACAAATATGCACATTAGGGTTACAATACACCTTCTGCCGGTGGATGAAAAAGGAGAATCTTTTTCCATAATATTAGTCTTTAAAGTTAATAGTTCAATATCTATTAGCTAATACACAAGAGATATTAAAAAGTATTACGGCAAATAAGTTAATGAATATTAATTTGAAATATATGAGAGAATTTACCGGAAATCAATCCATACTTGATAAAAAAGAAAGAAAACACTTCAAAGGTATCGTTTTTAAAAGAAAATATAAAGGGGAGATATCGTATTTTCTCATTTAATGCATAAATTAGTGTCTTTACCTGAAATAATTAATATCTTTGAGTGCACAAATTAATTCATTTGACTATAGTTTATCTTTCGAAGAACTATAGTCCGACGAAAGGAACACTATAGTCAACGTTACGTCGGACTATAGTCCGACGAATAAAATCATGCAATCGAAAACTATATTTACTGAATAACTAAAAACAAAATAAAACATGAGTGTTTATTACGATCTTTATGCCAGTGGCAACCCACAAAAAAAGGATGAACAGCAGCCACTTCACGCACGAGTGATTCCATCGGGAACTCTTAATGCCAAGAAATTCATAGAGTTGGTATCTAAAAGCAATGGTTTCAGCCAAGCCACTATTGAAGGATGCCTGCAAGCAGTTACTGACGAATTACAGCATTGGTTAAAGCAAGGCTGGATTGTGGAAGTCGGAGAATTAGGCCATTTCTCTTTATCTCTGAAATGCGGACGACCAGTAATGGAAAAGAAAGAAATCCGCTCTCCTTCCATTCATCTGAACAAAATAAACCTTCGCGTCAACAAGAAATTCCGCGAAAACATGGAACCGTTACAGTTGGAACGTATGGAATCCCCCTATCGCAACGACGGTAGTCTCGATGAAGACAACTGCCGCACTGTCCTTATGCAACACCTAGAAAAAGAAGGTTGCGTCACCCGAACTGATTTTATGAAACTGACCGGAATAAATCGGGACAAGGCTATCGGGCTATTGAATAAGTACATAGAAGAAGGAATGATACGAAAGTATGGAGGAGGTAAGACGGTAGTATATTTAAAGAAATAAAGCGACTAAAAAAATGTGTCAAAAGTGAAGCTATAGAAAAATGCTTCAGGCTTTTGACACATTCATTATTTACTATTCAAAGCGAACTTCAGAGATACCTACGGATTTTCCCTGTTGAGCATCTATATTCAAGCGTATAGCCTCTACCTCAACATTACTACTCGGATGGATAACATTAAACCTGTCCTTACCCAACTGATAAGAATCTGTAACATATAATTCAAGAACTTTCCAGATTCCTTTTGATTTATATTCCACCTTCCAGCTTACAGGTAGCAGAATGTTTTCTTGAGGATTCTCCAACCAATATACGGAAAGAGAGTTTAAAGTATACGGAGTTTTAAAATCGAACGTCAATTGCTGTCCTTTTCCATTCTCTGCAGGAATAGAGACCCATCTCTCCAAACTAAAATCAGCAGAAGAAGTAGCCACTTTCCCATCGCAAACTGCCTGCTCTGATATTGCATTTCCACTTGCGACAGACGAAGCCGATATTTTCCCAATCGAATCCATATACTTCATTTCTCCTTGTTGCAACCCTACAGTCGAAACCTCCTTATTCAGCCAGACAAGCATTGTACGATTATCTCCTCTGTTACACCAGGCATAATAAGGCACTAAAGAAATTCCGCCCACTTTTATAAAATCAAGCCCCTTCAGTTCACCGGTTTCTTCAATCGTAACCTGTGCCTTTTCTTCCGTCGCATCGCCCAGGAATAATTGCTGAACAGGTCTTCCATTATCTATTTCTTCCGCACAATAAACCAATGGACCACGTGTCACAGCAGTTTTCCCCACATTATCCTCCACTTCCGGAATACAGTCGACAAAACGAACAGGCATTGGCAATTCAAGCTCTACTATATCGCCACTCACCCAGTCACGTTCTATTACTGCGAAACCTTTCTTCATCACATACTTCACTTTTTCTCCGTTTACACGCATCTCAACTGGCAGGTGCCGCTGTTCTTCGTAAGGATAAAGTCCGCCCGGCACAAATTCATCTTTCGTTGCCCAAGTAGGAATACGCATGCTTATTGAAAAACGTTCTTTCTTCTCCGGAATAACAACAAGGCGTACTTTTCCGTCAAATGGATACCCTGATTCTTGCTCCAAAGCAACTTTTCCTCCTTTCAAAGGAATCGTTGTCCTGCTTCCACCATAAAGAGTAAGATAGATATTATCTTTACTATAAGCATACATATATCCCGGAACTTGCAGGATGAGGCGAGAGATATTAGGAGGACAGCATGCGCATCCGAACCATTCGGCCCGGCCACCATTACCATGATTAAAACGCCTTTCTCCATCAGCTTCCAAAGGGTTCACATAGAAGAAACGATCCCCCTTCAAGTTAATTCCGGCTAAAGCATTATTGAATAAAGACAGCTCGGCAATATCCCAGAATTTCGCATCACCGCTACCTAGAAATAATCCTTGATTAAAAAACACATTTGCTACAGCAGCACATGTCTCGTTATAAGCTGTCAGATTAGGTAACTCATAAGGAGCACCGAAACCCTCCATACCTTCTACTGCACCCAGCCCTCCGGTTATATGCATACGTGTTGTTACCAGATTATTCCATATAGCCTGAAGTGCCTTGTCATAATCATGGAGTCCGGTCAGTGCGTCCACCTGTGCCATAGCCGTATAAAGATAAGCCGCACGCACGGCATGTCCCACCGCTTCCGTCTGTTGGCTGACCGGTGCATGTTGTTGTGCATAAGTAGCTGCCATCACCCCTTCACCCTCCGGACGGTAAGTAACTCCGCGAATCTCCAGAAATTTTTTAGCCATATCAAGATACAATGGATCATTCGTCACCCGATACAATTTACAAAGAGCCAGTTCTATTTCCTCATGTCCGGGAGCCTGATTAACCGGTTTTCCATTATTATAATTTGGATCTCCTCCTTCAAAGAAAACCTTATTCACATGTTTGGCACTCTTAATAGCAACATTTAACAGTTTATCTTTACCTGTTGCCTGATAATAAGCAACAGCGGCCTCATACAGATGCCCTACATTATAGAGTTCATGGCTATGCACCAACCAAGAATAAGGTTTCTCTCCCATCTCACGAGGATCAGGATTACCACAAATATGAGAAATGTACAGATACCCGTCTTCTTGTTGCGAAGCAGCGATCAACTCTGTCACATCATCCATGAACTTTTCCAGTTTCTCATCCGGCTGTATCATAAGTGAGTAGGCAACTCCCTCCATTACCTTATATAAATCTGAACTGATGAAGCGATGTGTTTCCGGCAGTTCGGTGGGTTTACCTGCACGAAAAGCAGCACAACGCCTGAAGCGTTCAACAGCCGGTGCACTCTGATAAACAGAAAAAGGGACTGTAACGCTTATCTCTGTCTTCATTCTTTCTTTCCAAAAACCATCAGTCAACGTTACCTGATTAAAGGGGATGGGGATGATCTGCTGTTCTTCCTCCACACAAGCCGTCGACAAGATGCACAAACTAAATCCTACTAATAGATGTCTCATTCCTATTTCTTTTTAATTATTACTTGCGTATATTTATCCATGACTGGTATTTCCAGCCGACAAAACGGATGCGCCTGATTCATTATTTCAAAATCTTCCACTTCTTTTTGTCCAGCTATAACAGTATACTTTCCTTCAGGAAGTTTACCTTCAAGAGTCATTCTTGTATGATGAGGTTTCCCAGAACGATTTTCGATGACAAAAGCAAGCTCATTTGTTTTTTTCAACGTAACAGGATAATCCTTTCTGAAACCATCCTGCTCTAATTCTACCGAAAATTGGACAGGTGTAAGAAACCGTATCTGTCTGCGTACTCCGTCATACGGAACCATACTAATTGTTCCTTCTTTATCCACAGCCACATTGCCTCCATAAGCTATCAGCCCAAAATCGTGATCATCCACTAAATAGACTCCGGCTCCATGAATTCCTCCCGTAAGCCCGTGATCTATTTCACCATCATATCGCCACGGGGCGCGTCCGGTTTTTATGTAACTCATATAGGTACGGGAATTCTGATAAGGAGAAAACGCCCAGCCCACAGCTCCATCATTTTCTTTCCCTTTATACCAATATCCAAAGTCAGTTTGTTGCGTACCTGTATTCATCAAAGCCCATGAAGCTAACAAAGAATTATAGCCATAATTAATATACTTCTCCGGTTCACTGGAAAATTTATACGCATAATCCAGCAATGCCACACCCCCCATCTGCGTCATATAATCGAGATTTACGTACTGTCCGCTCCATGCCGTACCCAAATTGGCATATCCAGGTTCAAAAATTCCGCGCAAAGCAAGATTCCCATCTAACTGATTTTGCATGAAACGCTCTATGGAGACAGTGTCAAATGAGGTATACGAATACCATTTTTTCTTATTCTTATCATACCAGAATTGCTCCTCCGGTTGCATCGGATTCAATTTTGCATATTCGGCAATGTAATAGGAGGATTCAAAGGCAGTGCGGTCAACAAACATCTCGGAACCGAACGGCCAGGGATCTTCATAAATCATATATGTCACCTTCTTTTCCCATTCGCGACGTAATCTAGCTGCTGCTTCTTTCCTGCCTGTATTTTCTAAAGCAGAAATAATATATAACAAATACCTTTCATGAAAATTTCCTTGCTTATAAGCCCAGTCAGTCCAACCGTGGAAAGCCCACTGCTTTCCCATCAATATATTATATGGCACTTCAAAATAGGCCATCGCCGTACGGTAAGCCCGTTCTAAATATCCATTCGCATCCAAGTAAGTCACCATATCCGGATGATCTTTCGCAATCCTGTACAGATTATAATAAATAGCAAAATGAGTGGTATAATCAAACGTTCTCCACATGCGTCCTTTGCCTGAACCTCCATCCTCATATCCTCCATATTTACCACTACGATTCTGATACCAGTTTTCACTTCCATAGATACCATACGGATAAGGGAATTCCTTATCTGTACGTTGCAGTTTACCCCAAACAAAATTCTTCTGATAATATTCCAACGAAGCTATTTCATCCTTATCCGGATATATCACATTCTTCTCACTTACATAAATAGGCTTACTATTCGAAGGATCATCAGAACCTCCCACCATAAATTCTTCCCGAAGTTCTCCTAAATAGTCGGGTGAAAGCAGTTCTGCTTTTTTCATATCCCACAAACTATACAAACCATTATACCACTTCGTCGAATCCCGATGCTGCTGTTTGTCTACAATAAAACGGGCACGTTTCTTTATGAGCGTTTCTAAAGGTTCTGTTACAAAAAAATCCAAATAACACATTTGTCCGTTTCCATAGTTTACCGTAATCAGATTCTCACCTAAACGGGAAAAACGAAACTTATAAATATACTTGTTATCTTTCGTCTTGCCTATATTAGCTACTTTGATTTGCTCCGGACACTCAACAGTTAACTGTTCAACAGGCAACTGTGTCTGTAAAGCACAATACACTTCCATTTCAGGGGTTACTACCATTCCCGGAGCAACTTTCACCAAGACATTTCCTTTATCATACAATTTCCCCCTTAAATCAGTGTGGTCTTTGGCTACAGTAAAATTAAAGCCTGTGAGATAACGCTGATAAGGGGCCACCGTCTTTGAGGTAGAAGGTATTCTCCAGGTATCGCTCGCCCGATCGACAACATTCGTTGCATGCAAATAATACTTACCATCCCAAGTTGCATATTCCATAGCAGTCCCTTTTTTCATTGACATCAATAAAATGTCCCCCTGACCGGTATATGGTATCCAATAGAGAAAAGAAGAATTTCCATTTAAAGAGAAATGCCTATTCAGGTTTTGACAAGCTTGTACGGATTCATCAATTGCTCCAATCGGCACTGTCAGACACATATCCAGAATATTAACCGTATGATGGCTTCGGTTGAAGAATTCAATATCCCATTCAATCTCTTCCCCACTGACAGTGAAGGTCTGATAAAGCCGGACTCCGGCAGGAAGTTGCCAGAATATCTGTATTTTTCCCGCCGTATTTTCCAGTATTTCAGACTGCAAATCAGAAAGCTTAACAGAGTAAGTCTTATTGTCAACAAGGTAATTAAAATATAAATCTCCCAGAATCTTTCCTCGATCGACATAGTTCCTGTGATGATCGCTTCCTTCGAAAACTAGTAATTTAAGCCCCTTTCCATCTGGATTGACCTCAATTCGTGGGACTACAGCTGCCACTGTACTCCCACAAAAAACTAGCCAAGCCAACAAAACGGTCATACAAAGCTTCATTCTCATAAGTTCAATTTTTCACTGTTATCTTGAATGTACTTAAAGATCTTTTGTGAGCATAATCGTTCAATGAATTACTTCTTTGATCGCTATAATCTATACCACTATAGTTCTTATCACCTACATTGGTAGCTACAGCCGTAATGGTAAATTCACCAGGTTCGGTATAAATATACTTATAAGTTTTCTGAATTCCTCCAGTCGCATATACAGAGCCCAAAGAAACACCTGTATGCCACGGTTCATATTCGTCCGTTCCCATTTCGATAAACGAAAGGTATACGTCTCCCTGAAAACCTCTATACTTGGCATAATCTGCTTCGTGGACGGGCAAGCCTGTTGCAGGATTAAGTTCACATTCGTAAGCCTCATCTATTCCATCCCCATCCAAATCATATTTATAAGGTGAATCATCAGCTGCTGCATAAGTAGGACGCCCATTCACATACATATCGACTTGACGGAGCACTAGCTTCTCTCCATCATTCAGAAACTGCTGCAAATATGAATCACGGTTATACATCTCTCCAAGTTTATAGAAGCCTTCTGTCGGTCTGCCGGAAAGAGGATCATTTGTCTGAAATGCTCCGTAAGAACGTTCGTCCATAAGAGTGTTGTATTTATAACCGGCAGCATGTCCGGCAAAATCCGCCAGTTGCTCTGTATATAATCCAAAATAGGCAGCTACCCAAGGATCATTAGAATATTTTCGGATAGCACGATCCGCATCACAAGCAACAAAGCGGCTCTCAATCACCGTATTACCAGGCTGATTATCAAGGCCTCCTAAAATATGAATATCCGGTTTCATCCGTATGCCTGAAGGAATCCTGCGATCTGATACTGTAAATTTCAACTGATTAGTCCCGATATAGCTCATTTCCATCAATGCTTCCGGAAAATCCCCTTTCTTATAAGAAATCAGTTGGATATTTTCTATCGCACCAAAAAATTCAAAGTCCTTTTTCACCTCTTCAACAGTCTGATAATTTTTGAAATACTTATAGAATAATGTCTTCTCTCCATTCTTCGCATAAGAAACCCGATAGCCTTTTTCATAGAAACTATTCCAGTCATTTTCCATGATTGCCTTAATGCGCGAACGTTCGAACATTTTTCCTTCATCTCCCGTAAAGAGAGAAAGATATTGGGCATTCGTAGAAATTGTAATTGTCACTTCGTCTCCAACTTTGGGATTCTCCGGAGATACGGTTACCTGAACGGACGGAGTTTCCACATCTGAACCAAACTTTTCACATGATGCCATAACAGACATCATTATTATCATAATTAAAATCGATTGATATGTTTTCATATTATTCTGACAATTAAGTTAATAGCCCGGATTCTGTTTCATTTCCGGAAAGAATGACAACTCTGTAAATGGTATAGGCATCAATACACGATATACTTTTTCGTCATTGAAAAGATGCCATAAATATTCTCCTCGAGCAGGGTCACCATAAGGTGCGTAGAATTGTAAAGGATCACGATAACGGCAAATATCTTCCAGATCTTTCATTGCAATGTCCGGAAAACGGGCTACATCGAGCCAGCCACAATCATCTTCAGCCGCAAGTTCCCTCAAACGTTCATACATCAATTCTTTCAATGCATTATTTGCACTTATATCCTCCGGAATCATCATAACAGAACCTTCCTGATAGGTATAAGAAGCATCACCCTGACTGGTAAACATGTCTTTTACAGTGCCTTGATTACAAGCTCTATTCCGGACAATATTCATCGCTTTCACTCCTTGCGAAACTGTCCCTTGCATAATCAGGGCTTCTGCTTTGAGTAAATAAATCTCGGCCAATCGTAAAACCGGATAATCAACTCCTGCATAATTAATATCAAAAGTCGAAGCGATCTCACTCGGATTCAAATTACGGAACTTGCCAAGTTGCCACCAGTTACAATTCCACAAGTTAGGTCTGTTTGCTCCATTGGCTTCATTTTGCCACCAGTTTCTTTCGTGTGTTTCCAGTGCCACTTCCATTACTTTCAATTGATCTTCAGAATAATGATTTCCTTTACCCGGCTCAATATAGAAATTCGAACCAAGTTCACGTCCGGCAGGTTCAAATACCCATAGTCCGACTGGAGCACTTCCACTGCTAGGACCGGTGACCCACCCTTTCACAGAGCTCCACATACGGCGGGTGAAATCGCCCGTAATTGTATATTTCCCTGTGCTTTCATACAGATTCTGTAAATCATTAGGAGTGGTTCCGGCTTTAGGAGATTCTGCATTAAATCTATCTATCTGCCCATAGTCACGACATACCTCCTTGAAACTATAATTATGTTCCCACATCGGAATATCATACAATAATGTCAGCCAGGAAGTCAGGTGCACACCATTGGTCGCTCCATACTTGGCTTCTCCTGCAAATCCCATCGGTATCTTATTACCGGTTCCATTACCTTCTTCTGCTAGTACACTGAACATAATTTCTTTATTGCGTTTCGTAAATACGGCTGGATAATAATCTTCCAACTCATAACTGCCATAAACTCCGGAGATAATATCATCACATAATTTAACTGCATCTGCATAAAGAGAAACAGTAGATAATTCCCCTGTTGTATTTTCTGCAATTTTATCTCCATACATTTCGGCACGACGAATATAGGACGCATGAAATATCTTCGTCTTTGCTAGCATACCAGCTACTGCTCCCCTAGTCACACGTCCATAAGCGATTCCCGAATTATTATCAGCACACTTACTCAAAGCATACTCCATTTCGTCATATAAAAATCTGAAAACTTCCTGCCGAGTAGCACGTGGCACGTAAGCAGGCTTGGGCCCCGTCGGTTTGGTTATTAAAGGTACGCCGCCATAATAACGGTAAAGTGTAAAATAAGCGTATGCACGTAAAAAACGGACTTCACCTATCAACATTTCAGTAGCAGAGCCTTGTATGGCAGCCTTCTCTAATGAGGAACTGCTTATACTGGAATCAATAGCGTCCTGATGTGCCTCCAAATTCTCTAAAATCTGATTAGCCTGGGCAATATAAGCATACAGTTTTGACCATAAATTCAATACGCTACCCGAACTAGCTGTCAGATCAAAAGGACCTTCGTTTATCAGAGATGGCATCATAAAACGGTCTTCCGTCATAATTCCATCATTGGTGTTACCGGCATTAGCATATAAAATTGCGACGTTACGTAAGGCAGCATCATAGGAAGTATAGAATGTCTCTGCCGGAAGTTCGGTTTTCGGCAACTGATCGAAGTAACCCTCGCACGATACCAGTACAAGAGATGATAAAAGGATAAATAATATTTTTTTCATGACAGTACCAGATTAATATTTAAAATTAAATGAAAATACATGTGATCTTGCATACGGATAGGATGAAATATCAACTCCCGGCAAAATCCGATTACTGATAGAGTTTCCACTACGTACTTCCGGGTCGTACCCTGAATATTTCGTGAGACAGAACACATTATTAATAGAATAGGTAAAAGACATATCTTTTATCTTCCAGACATTCAATATCTTTTTAGGTAAATGGCAGGTAATTGCCAGATTATTCATCTTCAGGAAGGAACCATCTTCCACCATCTCGGAATTGGACGCTGCCCACATATATCCTGACCAGGAAATAGGACCGGGACCGGTAAACGTACCTGTCGGGTTGTTAGCAAACCAAGCATTTTTATAATAGACAGATGACTTATTACGAATATCACCGTTATTCATCAGATTATATATATTACCATTAATAATATCATTTCCATACGACCAACTGAAATCCATAGCCAACTCAATAAACTTCCAGCGGAAATGTGTATTCAAACCTCCGATAAATACCGGATTCACGTCTCCAATCACAACGCGGTCTTCCATATTAATTTTACCATCCCCGTTTATATCGGCAAAGGACGGGAATCCGTAAGGCATCTCTCTCTCTGTTGCATACCACCAGGGAGAATCGGCACTACCCACACCATTACTATCAGAATACCAGTTACTACGGATACCTTCCATTTGTAATCCGTAAAACAGTCCTAACGGATAACCCTCTTTGATAAGTACATTCTCCGTACCCGAAGCAGAACCGACAGGACGGCTTTCAAGCATTTGGTTCTCTGTACCCAAACTTAACACTTTGGACTGATTGGCACTAAAATTAATCGTAGCATTCCAACTAAAATCTTTTTTATCGATGATTAGCCCACCCACACTGATCTCAAATCCACGGTTACGAACAGAACCAATATTTCTCGTCACTTTACTAAATCCGGACATACGCGGTAAATTTTGTTCCAGAAGCATGTCTTTGGTCTTTTTAGTATATAAGTCTACAGAAATATTGAGACGATTATTAAACATATCCAAATCCAGACCACCATTAAACTCTTCTGTCACTTCCCAACTTATATCAGGGTTCGCCATGCGATTGGTATATAATGCAGAGATTGTACCATCACCAAAGACAGCTTGCCGACTACTTGACGCCAACGTCTGTGCATAAGCATAAGACGCAATCTGGTCATTACCAACCTGACCATAGCTGAAACGCAACTTCAGATTATCAACATTCTTTTTCAACCATGACACATTCTTGAAGAAACTCTCATCCGAAACTCTCCAACCAATAGCACCTGAAGGGAAAAATCCCCACCGATTGTCCGGAGAGAACTTGGAAGAACCGTCCGCACGCATAGAGGCTTTGAGAAGATAACGGCCTTTATAGGAATAGTTTGCCATAAACACACCGGAAAGCATGGCTACCTTTTCATAACCAATCGTTGGAGACTTCACATGATTTCCACTCTTTGCATCATATATTCCTTCCCAACCCAAATCTGTATTAAACTGGGAATATTCCTGACCAAAGGTTTCATATTTATTCGTGTTAGCTTCATATACAGCGTTTACAGACAAATTGTGCACTTCGTTAAATACTTTATTGAAGCCTGCTTGTACTACCCCTCTTAAATTCAGTGCATTTTGCGTCCCATAAGATGCCCATCCATTATTGTCATAACCTCGCTGAATAGTTTTAGGAACAAATTCTTTTATTTCCCCTTTAGGAGTGCGTACACCCATTCCCGCTTTCACAAACCAATTATCTGTGATGTTATAGACAAGTTCCGCCTGACCGAAAAAAGTATGATTCTTATTAGAATAATCAATATCCTTGAGTTTTCGATAAGGATTATCCATTTTACCTGTGTAATATAAATTATCATCTATTTCCTGAAAAGTCCATTCTTTGGGAACTAACGGAGAGAATGTCTGTATTTCATTGAAGATATTGCCTTCTGTCCAAAAAGCACCGCTGCGTATATTATGTTCATAAGATATATTTGTATTCAATGTCAACTGCGGAAGGAGTTTTATGCTGTTATTCGTTTGGAAATAAAAACGCTTAAACCCTGTATTCACTGCAATTCCGTCTTCATTCATAAAGGATAGAACCGTAGAATTTTGTATTTTCTCCGTTCCTCCCCTATAAGAAACTTCATAGTTTTGTTTGGTTCCATTCTGAAGACAAAGATCCGGATAGAACTGAAAACGGGAAGGATCTGTATTCCATATCTGGTCTTTATATTCCTGATAGAAATCTGCATTCTGCCATTGACCATTCATTACCATATCCCGCATGTAAGCTCGCATATAGTCCTCCGCACCCAACATAGAGATAGAGTTTGCCAGTTTACTAATTCCATAGGAGGCTTTTACCGAAATCTCACTCATCCCCGCAGAACCTTTTTTGGTAGTTATCAGCACTACTCCGTTGGCACCTTGTGCACCATAAACTGCGGTAGAAGATACATCTTTCAATATAGAAATGCTTTCAATAGCATCAGGAGAGATGGTAGCCAGAGGATTGTCAAGCGGATCATCCGAGATCGGGATGGGAAAACCGTCGACCACATAAAGAGGAGAGCTTCCCGCTGTAATAGAACTGGCTCCACGCACCTTGATGGTAATTCCCCCGCCAGGGGCTCCATCATTGTTCATCACCTGAACTCCTGCAATTTTTCCCTTCAACGCCTGTTCCATACTTAATGGATTGGTTTTCATAAATTGTTCGGAATTCAAACTGGACACAGAACCTGTTAAATCAATTTTACGTTGTGTCTGATATCCTGTAACAATAACCTCATCAATCTCGATACCTGATTTCATCACGACATTGATCTGTTGCTGATTTCCCACAGTTTTTTCAATTGTTGTCATTCCAATCATTGAATATACGATAACCTGACCCGGAGTCACATTATTCAGAGTATACTTCCCATCTATATCAGTGATAGTTCCATTTTGTGTGCCTTTCACTTTTACATTTACTCCCACTAAAGGCTGCTCATCTGTTTCTTTGACGTAGCCATAAATACTTTTCTTTTCTTGTGCAAAGTTCCCGATCGATAGAGATAAAAACAGGCATAACAGCAGAAAGGACCTCGCCATATTCCCCATACCTGTCTTGAGTTTTGGTAGATAACTTTGATTCATAATATTAGTAATTTAGTCATTAAGATTATATTATTCTTTTTTTAGAGAAGGTGTCAACTTTAAAAGGAAGGATATCCCGCTGACATGAAATAAAGAAGGTCTGTTCATAGGCATTATAATTAGTTGGTTTCGATGGCAAATGTAGAGAAAAAAGCTTCTAAACCATAAAACTATAAATTATTCACTTATACTTATGTTCACATTTGTACCACCAATACACAAAGTGAACATGAATACCACTTTATAACCAATAGTTACAGTCTAATTCATTTTTATTTCAGACATTTGTGACGTACACAATTCTTATACGCATGAAAACATTTACATTAACCCTGATACTATTATTCTCGACTATTACTTATGCACAGCAGAATGAGTTCATTTTCCATAATTTGGGAAGTAAACACGGGTTGACCTATAGCGCAGTCAGGGATATTGTACAAGACAACAATGGATATATCTGGATCGCTACTTTAAAAGGGCTTAACCGATATGACGGATATAATATCAAACAATTTTATAAATCAGAAGACGGATTATCATCTAATTGCATTGAACGCATACTCCTCATCGGCAAAGACTCCTTATTGTTGGGAACTAATGAAGGATTATGTTTGTATGATGCACAAAAAGAAAAGTTCTCATCGATTCCTTCCCCAGACAATAGCACTTTTTACGTGTCAGACATGGCCGAAAACGGAACAAAAGTTTTTATAGCTTCCACGGCAGGATTACATATCTACGACAAACGTTCACAAAACATAAACCGCTTATTTAAAGGCAGGCTCCTCAAAATTTCCCTTGACATCAATAGCAATATATGGGGAGTAACTCCAGATACAATTTATTGCTTTCGCAATAGTGGATATATTATAAGGAAGTATGCGGCTACAGAAGTATCGCCACAATATTCCATCCAATTTTCAGCTATTTACAGGGATTCACAAGGAACTATATGGCTGGGAACTACCGAAGATGGACTATACCGTTATAATAAAAGTCGGGAAACCTTTCTCCCTGTTACTCTCTCATCTCAAGATAGAAAAAAGATCCGTTATATACGTTGTCTGAAAGAAGACATGCGCGGAAATTTATGGATTGGGACAGAAAACGGCCTCTTCATTTACGACTATACGGATGATAGTTACAAACACTATCTGCAAGATTCCAATCTATCACAAACCGGATTGTCTGACAATGCCATATATTCCATCTATAAAAGCCGGGAGGAAATGATGTGGATCGGTTCTTTCTTTGGCGGAGTGAACTACACAAGCCTTATTGATAATAAATTCAGCTATATACTGCCTGACAATGGGAAACAAGCATTGAAAGGAAAAGCAATCAGCAATATCATAAGAGATAGTAAAGGTGCTTTATGGTTCGCATCTGAAGATAACGGTATCTCTATCATATATCCCGACCAAAATATACAGCATCTCAATAAATCAACCTTTCCTAAATTGAATGGAAACAATGTACATGCATTAATTGAAGATCCTTCAGGAAATATCTGGGCAGGAAATTTCGTAGACGGACTGCATAAAATAGATGGCAACCGGCATGTCCAGTCTTACAAGAACATAACAGGAGACAGTATCGGGCTGTCAGATAATTCAATATACAAACTATATATTCATAATAACGATTCAATGTTCATAGGGACTAGTTCCGGCATAGATATTTACCATTTCAAAGATGACAGGTTTACTCGCTTTCTCCCCCATATTTTTAAAACAATACGCGTAGATGATATTCTTCGGGATGCTCATAACTGTCTATGGTTCGCAACACACTTTGATGGAGTTTTCATGTATAATCCGGACACTCGAAAGATTACTCAATACCGGAAAGGAAAAAAAGGATGCGAAGAAATAATCAGTGATAATATTTATTGCAACTTTATGGATTCCAGAAAAAGAATATGGTTTGGCACAAGCAACGGAGGACTTATGTTATACAATCGCTCCAACAACAGTATGGAGATATACGGCAAGGACAATGAACTGAAACAAAGAGATATCTACTCTATACAAGAAGATTTGTCGGGGCTGTTATGGATGAGTACAGATAATGGCATTTACTGTTTCAATCCCGACAACAAAAGCTTTACTCACTATCTGGTAGCCGACAATCTTATCTCAAATCAATTTAACGCATGTTCAGGATACAGAGATACTGATGGTGCTATTTACTTTGGAAGTATTAATGGAGTCTGCTTTTTCCATCCGGAAGAATTAAACCAAACTAACACTACACAAAATATTCATATCACTTTCTCCGAATTTAAAATTTTCAACAAGCATATACAACCGGATAAAAACGGAATATTAGAAAACAACATCGACAACACCTCTAATATTGATTTAAAACATGACATGAATACACTTACTTTTGATTTTCTAATCATTAACTATAATGATAATTATCAATCACAATATATCTGCGAATATCGTCTGGAAGGCATAGAGGAGAATTGGAATATTGCACAACAAATGCCACAATCCATTACTTATACACTTCCTCCGGGGAAATACAAGTTCCATGTACGGGTCATTCATAAGAACGGCTCAATCATTGAACAACGTGAAATAAATGTTCATATCCAGCCCCATTTTCTCGCTAGCAAATTCATGATAGCTGTTTATTTCATTATAGGTATCTGCATAGCATATATGATCATTCGTTTCTACAGGACACGTATGAAAGACAAAATGGATATCAAGATAGAACGAATGGAAAAGAATAACTTACGAGAACTGAATAAACATAAACTTAATTTTTTCACTTTTATAACCCATGAATTCAAAACTCCCTTATCCATACTCATGGCTATATTCGAAGATATATCCATAGGAAAAGAAAAACAATTGGAAAAAGAGGAAATTAATATCATCAAACGGAATATCCAGCGACTTCAGTTTCTCATCAATCAGTTACTGGATTTCCGCTCTGTGGAAACAGACCATGCCAGTATAAAATATGTAAAAGCAGACATCATGGGTTATGGAAAGGTTATATTCGATTTGTTTACTCCTGTTTTCAAGCAAAAACAAATACGATATCTATACAAATCAAGTCCGGAAGCTTTTTATACGATTTTTGACCAAGACAAAATAGAAAAGATTATCAGCAATTTATTAAGCAATGCTTTTAAACACTCTGATGTCCAAAGTGAAATAAACTTTAGTATTGAAGTGGATAAAAACACGGAACGGCTCATTCTTTCATGCCAAAACACAAGTTCTTATATCCATCCCGAACAACGCGAAGCTGTTCTGCAACCGTTCCATAAAACAGGTTCAAAAGATACGAAATATTCCAATACCGGGATCGGATTGGCACTGGTAAACGGATTAGTACAATTATTATCGGGTACTATCGACATAGAAAGCAAACAAGAAACCGGAACTACTTTTATTATTCAATTACCATTAGTAAAAGATACAAAAGACATGATTGTGCCGGACAAAATGCCAAATATTGTGAATTCACCTGATATTGTCGCCGACACAGTCTATTTGCTGGACAACTCTATACAAGAAGAAGACATTAATTATCAGGAAAAAGAAAAAAAGTTATCGATACTTCTAGTTGATGACAATCCAGATATTAACAAAATCCTAAAAAGTAAACTTTGTAAAATATATAAGGTTAAAAGCGCCTATAACGGACGTGAAGCAGTTGAGATTCTTAAAAATCACATTATCGACATAGTTATCAGCGATATTATGATGCCTTTTATGGATGGATATGATTTAAGTAAATATATAAAAACATCACATGAATATTCACATATACCGGTTATTCTAATCACGTCACAACCTTCTAAAGAGAATGAATTGCAAGGCTTATCAGCCGGTGCGGACGCATATATCGAAAAGCCTTTCACTTTCGACGAACTGAACTTGAGAATTACTAATCTGCTAAAAGCTAAAAATAATATCCGTGCACATTATCAGGATATGAAAATATTCGAGCTCAATGAAAAACTGAATAATAAAGATGAGGAATTCATCAATACTCTAACTCAATATATCCTGGAACACATACAGGAATCTGATTTAAATGTCAACCATTTAGTAGAACACATGCAAATCAGTAGAACACATCTATATAATAAGCTCAAGAAACTGCTCAATTTAAGTATCACAGAGTTTATCAACAAAATAAAAATCGATGTTGCCAAGCTCAAAATTATTGAGACAAATCTTTCTTTTGCGGAAATCTCATGGCAACTGGGATTCAATAACCCAAGCTATTTCAGTAAAACATTCAAACGCTTTACAGGAATGACGCCAAACGAGTTCAAGAATAACCGAAAAAGAAACACACCTATTGAATAGTTATCGGTCAGGCACAATATAATTAACGAAACGTATATTTTATCAGAGAAAAACATAATGCCGACACTGAAATATAATAAAATTGCCCACCAAACTATCCTCATAAAAAAGGAGGCCGAGCCTATGTAAATATTACAGAACACACAAATACTTATCACACAAAGTTTTATTTCAATACTAATTATTTTATTAACGCACTTCTTCAAAATCGCTTGCACAGCAAATTCCGATACCATATCTTTGCAACGTGATCACAAAATAATAACTAGATTTACCAACGATTAAAACTATTAAGAATTATGGCACTGAAATATGTAGTCAAGAAAACAACCTTTGGCTTTGATAAGGAAAAAGCCGAAAAATATGTAGCAAGACCATTCAACGTGGTTACTGTTGATTTTAAAATGCTATGCGATCAGGTAACAAAAGTAGGATTCGTTCCACGCGGTACTGTAAAATCAGTACTTGACGGATTGATAGATTCACTGATAACCTATATGGAAATCGGAGCTTCAGTAAGCCTTGGAGAATTCGGAACGTTTCGTCCATCTTTCGGATGCAAAAGTCAGGATGATGAAAAAGAAGTGACTACGGACACATTAAAGAACCGTAAAATAATTTTCACTCCAGGAGGCATGTTTAAAGGCATGATAAAATCAATAAGTATCCAGAAATTGGATAGTTCCAAAACTAATAGTCCCATCACCCCTGATGATGGAAAGGGAGACGATAAAGGAGAAGGAGGTGGTAGCGGGGAAGCACCGGATCCGGCAGCATAAGTAACGCAACATCATTATTTTTTTGAGACAAATCCGGCTTAAACTCGTTTAAGCCGGATTTGTTAATTTCTAAAATAGCTTGTTTTTCTCACAGAAAATCCCGATTATTGCAGCCTAATACTAATTGAAAGGGCTTCCATGAAAAGAGTCGATTCTGTTATATCTCTTATATATTCTCTATCAAAATCAGAAAAAAAACACTTCTCCTTGCAAGTCATCAAAGACAAAGAGGAAAAAGACTATCTGGTGATTTATGACATTATTACTAAGAGTAAACAGTCACAAAGGGGCTATACGTGCCGAGAGTGAATTGAATGTAGGAACTAAAACTTCTTAACAGATTAAGACGCGAA
>ENA-UPWN01000204-UPWN01000204.1-human-gut-metagenome-genome-assembly--contig:-NODE-204-length-32810-cov-6.910366_pt1 | contig 32810 bp, 30 predicted proteins | sample MGYA00250050_ERZ773377 | MGnify/ENA primary metagenome ERZ773377 (study PRJEB29103, sample SAMN06112008) | human gut metagenome | biome: human gut; feature: ankylosing spondylitis patient; material...
TCGGGACCAATAACATCCGCCATTTCTCCCATCAACTCGGCTATGGGCTTCTGGTCATAATAACCGTTACCAATTTTCCGTTGGATTTTGCACAGGTTCGTTATGTGTTTTCCACGAAAAAAACAACCAATTCACAGGTGTGGGGTGTACAGCGGGAAAGCCATATCGTAAGCACAACCGAGTTTCCTTTTAATTGGATGCAGCCATACGCAAAAGAAGCTGGTATCATTGCTGCTCTCGCACGGGACAGTGATCGAATGTTATTATTATTTCCAAATGGAAGTGACATTCCCGTATTGTATGTATTTCTTGCCACCATTTATAATGATACCATTCGGGTATTTCGTGGGACACAACCTGTAACCTTTACCATGCGGGATTTTCAGACACCCCAATTGAAAGCACAGTATGAAGAATTTGTGTTACCGGATGTGTCACCGCTTCCCACACCAAAAACCTTACTGACCACACCAAATGGTGCAACGGTCAGGCCATATCAACAGCAAATGATTGATTTTGGAAAAGCACATCCAAGCGCTGGTTGGTTTGTAGACATGGGACTAGGAAAAACTTTAGCAACCTTAGTGTTACTGGACGAATGGATCAAACACAAAGAAATTGATGCAACCAAACCAATTTTGATTGTAGCACCCATCATGGTGGCCTTGGATACATGGAGTCGGGAAGCTGCAAAATGGGGCTATGATTGGAATATTAAGATCAATGTTCGTTTGACACCGAAGAAACGGGAGAACTTGTTACGAGAATTGTTATTGCCAATGGAAAAACCGACACTGTTTTTGACCAATCCAGAGCAGTTGGGACCAATCAAAGACTATTATTTTTCCTTCAATATCCCATTGCCTTTTGAGGTACTTATCATTGATGAGTTGTCTATGTTTAAGTCACCGGGCAATAAACGAGATCAGATGATTGCATATTATCGTGCAGGAGCCAAGAAGTTTTTAGGTTTGACAGGAACACCGGCATCCAATCATTTGCTGAATGTTTGGAATCAATTAAAGCTAATCAATCGAAAGGACACCAAATGGGCGGGGGACACCATCTATGATTTTCAGAATAAGTTCTTTGTTCCATTGGTCACCGCACCAAATGGACAGGTTCGAAAATGGGGGCCAAAGTTTGGGGCAGAAGATGTGATTTATCGAAATATCTCCAAACATGCGATTTCTATGCGAACAGAAGGTTTAGTTGAACTACCCGGAATTTCCTTTTCGAATTTGTATATTCAGTTACCAGAGAATGCTCGAAAAGAGTATGAAACCTTAGAAACCGAAGTAGCCGAAGAGTTAGGCGACGGTCAAAGTGTGACTTATACCACAGACGAGGGTGTAGAGTTATTCCTGCCGAATAATGATGTATTAAGTGCAAAATTGTTACAACTCGCAGGTGGTGCTTTGTACACAAATACGGTGACCCACACCTTTTCTGTGTTCCATGATGAAAAATTGGTCGCATTGGACAATCTCATAGAATCGGCAACCTCTCCGCTGTTGGTCTTCTACTGGTTTGAAAGTGATCGTGTTCGCATCGAACAAAAGTATAAGAATCGGATTCCGGTATTGGATTCCAAAGATCGTAACGTACAGGATATGATTACCAAATGGAACAACGGAGAGATACCCGTCATGTTGGCACATCCGGCCTCTGTTGGACATGGATTAAATTTACAGGAAGGCGGACATACCATTGTTTGGTTCACCTTTCCAAACTGGGACAATGACAAATACCAGCAGGCCAATAAACGATTGTATCGAAGTGGTCAGACTCATCCCGTCAATGTCATTCATTTGGTGGCAAAGAATACCATTGAAGAAGTTATGATTCGGTCATTAAAGGCAAAAGAAAAGGTCAACAATGCATTCATGGAAGCCTTAGATCGAACAGAGAGGACATAAAAGCATGAAACAAAAACAGAAAAAGAAAAAGAGGGTGTCGATGCACCCTCTGCAAGCAGGAAAAAAGCTGCTGACAACCAATTATAAGTTTTTTCAGAAACATCCCCTTTATACAGCCATGTCATTGATTATCTTATATTTCATTTATGACAGCTATTTACTACATCTGTATGATGATTCGGCCACGACATTGGCATGGATAGGATTGGCATTGGTGTATGTGATTTTTTATCTTTATTATGTACATGGATATGTTGTAAATTGTCTCCCAAAACGACGACACGACCATCCAGATGCATGGAAGTATCCGAGACGAAACGCAATACTGGGATATGCCCTGTTGATTCTCATCACGTTATCAGGAGCCATCGGCTATTCCTATTGGGTCAAAGCCTTTCCGGGTATAGACAGTGCCTATTATCCATCACAGGTCATTCTGTTAGTCTTAATTGCACCAATGATGGAAGAACTATGTTTTCGTTATTTCCTCTATGATCGTTGGGCAAAGCCTCGATTTGGTGTCTGGAAAGGCGTTTTATTAACAGGTCTTTTATTTGTTGTTTGTCATCCGGTCAGTGATTTACGAGGAATCTTATTATATTGGGCACCGACCCTTTGTTTCTATTTTGTTTATGACAGTTTTGGCTTGTACGGCGCCATTGCTGCTCATATGATATTCAATTTTGTTGCCTTATAAGAGGCAGAAAGGACGGAAATTTATGAATGCACAACAGAAACTTGCAGATATTTATGCATTGGTAGCGTACATCAAGGAACATATCGATGAAAATCCAATTCGAAATGAGAACCAGCAGTTGGATGAAATTGGGAAAACAACGCTTGCCATTTCAGAAATGTTACAGATGTTGGAACAGAAAACCGGCGTACAGACAAATGAAGAATTTGGAGAATATCGTCGAGCATTGGGAGATATTACAAAAACGATTTATGACCAGTTAGTAACCATCAAATCATTATTAGACGACAATGGACAGAAAACCACAGAATTGTATGACAAGATCGAAGAAGTTTATACAACCTATGTGGGAATTTTAAAAGAGAGTTCTGAAAAATTAGAACTGCAGAATAACCGCTACTCCCAAGAAGCACACAATCTGGTGGACGAAGTAAAAGAACTGGTATCCAGTGTGAATGGGTTGAATGAAAAAGTTATGACAAAAGAACAGTTACAGGAGATTTTGCATACCGTGGAACAACAGGTTGACCAAATTGCCAATCAGACTCAGGACTTCAATGTGACGTATTTAAAAAATTCGGAGCGTTTGGATGGAATGATTGAAAATATCCAGACACTTTATACCCATTTGGACAAAACATTATCTTCTGTAGATGAAAGTTTCCAAACAGCAGTCAGCCGATTAAATATCCTATTGATGCAGGCAAATCAGTTGACAAGAAAGGAGAATTGATGATGCAGAACGTAAATACAAATGAATTGTTAGAACAGTTAAATGTGTTACATACAAACGTAGCACAAATTGCAGAGCAGATGTCAGGCTTACATGCCACAAAGAAAGGAATTGATAAGAAAGCCTCTGTAATTGGTCGAGCGTTAGTAGAACAGAAACAGACAACCGAACAGGTCTTGCAGAATCAATCCAATTTAAACGAGGTTTTAGAGCAGCAGATGTCCGACAGTAAAGAGGACCAGAAACGGCTCCAGAATATGATTCAGGCACTGATTCGTGATGTCAACAGATTTCGAAATACGGAAGAACGGGAAGATACCATTTTAAAATCCTTAAACCGATTGTCCGTAGAGCAGGCTCGTTACATGACAGAAAATCAGTCCTTGCATAAGAAAGCAAGTTCGGATTTAGCAACAGTATATGACATTTTGGACAAATTGAAACAGACGTTGAATCAGATGGATATTGGCGATCAGGTCGAATTCATGTCCCAATCCATGGAACGACTTCAGGAATTATTACAGCAGTATGCCGAGACACGAATTCAGTTGGAAACCAAGTTGTTAGATCGTATGGATCAGACCGAGAAACAGGTTCGTCTTTTAACGGAAAAATTGTCCGAACAGTCAAAGAAAATCGAAGCCGTCGTTCACATTGCGGAAGCGTATGAGGAAAAGACAACGAAAATGTGTGAAACCTTTGATGAGTTTTTAAGCAATCGCCCAACAGAAATGTCCATCGAGCAGACATCCTTAGAAGAGTTATTCGCCGAGAAATCGGAAGAAGAAGCGCCAAGTGATGACGACGTACCGTGTGAAGACAACACATCGAATCGAGATGAAGAACCACGTATGGAAGAAGTACCAGAAACCCGTCCGACAGAGGAAGAGGCATCTTATTTCTATGACGAGGACGATCCGGATGACGAGAATGCCTATGACGAGGACGATTCGGATGATGCGAATGATTATGACGAGGACGATTCAGATGATGCGAATGATTATGACGAGGACGAGATTGACGATGCATATGAGGATGAGGCGCCAGTACAGCCTGTTACAACAGGAAAGGTACGTTCTCACAAAGCGAAGGCAAAGAACTTCGAGTCTGTTGCCATTGAGGATGACCCAGACATTCAGGTCATCGGATTGAATGAAACGGACGAGGAACCAGAATCGGAGGAACAAAACGGTTCACGGAAAAAGAAGAAAGGTTTCTTCGCTCGTATGTTTGGGAGGTAAGAACAAATGGAAGGACAGAAAACAAAAGACTTTTTGGAAGCATCACTCTTACCAGCGATTTTGGAACTGACAAAAACAGTCAGTTCCATGACAGTCGCACAAGAAAGAGATCATCAAAAAGTAGAATTGGCATTGCAAAATGACCGTAAGGAGACACAGACAATGGAGCAATCCATCGGCGTGTTAGTCAAAACCATTTCTAAATTGTCAAAACCCGTTGCAGACTTGGTTTTAGCTGTCAACCAATCCAATCAGTTACAGCAGAAACAGAATCAATTATTACAAGAGTTACAAGACAATATCACAGAACAAAACGCACGAATGTCTGTTTTGAATCAAGGTCTTGCCACGCAAACAGAAGATCCCGGCATTCAGGCAATGTATGACCAATTAAATCGGATTGGCAAATCATAAGGTATAGACGCAGTCAAAGGAAAGAACATGGAGAAACAACATTTACAACAGGGAGACATCGTCGGACATCTCCACATTCAGAATCGATTTCGAAAAAAGAAAACGTATTATTACCATTGTCACTGTGACTGTGGAGCAGAAGTGGATGTAGAAGCCTCTCGATTAGAACGAAGGCTTCAAACATCCTGTCGTTGTAAAGGCGTATATTTGGAAGTAGGAAAGACGTATGAACATTTAACAATTCAGAAACGGATAAAACGAGGGATTTATGAAGCAGAATGTTCATGTGGGAATCATTTACAGGTAACAACGTATGAGATTTTACATGGACATCGTACCAGTTGCGGTTGTGGACATTTTCCTTATCGTAGAAAAACACGAAAAGATAATCAGACGGGTGTTCGAGGGGTTTCTATCAATCATCGAACTGGTCAGTTTGTTGCATATATTCAAAAACAGGGTAAAAATCAGTATTTGGGTTCATATGCAACCATTAACGAGGCTGCAGCCATACGAAAAAAGGCAGAACAGCAATTACAGCAGAAACAGGAACACGCGTAGAAAAAAAACATCCGTTACAATGTGAAAGAAAGGAGATCGTTACGGGAAGATAGGTAACACGAAAATTTATTTCCGTAGCAAAAACATACATGAGTGATACCATTACTGTATTATCAGACCTTGATAAAATACGACAACGTCCGGGAATGTATATTGGAGATAATGACCGATTGGGATTAAACACAATCTGCCGAGAAGTTATCGACAACGCGGTCGATGAATATCCAAACTTTCCGGATAAAACAAAACCCATTATTGTGACATTACAGAAAGAGAACATTCTTTCGGTGCGTGATTATGGACGAGGAATTTCGCCCTATCAAAGTAAGAAAAACAAAGGTGCGATCGAAGAACGTTTGGCATATACCCGTATTGGTGCAGGTGGAAAGTTTCGGGAAGACCGAGAAAAGAATGGAAATCGATTTGCAGGTGGTTTAAACGGAACCGGGGCAACCGGTGCCAATGCAATGAGTGCCTTTTTCCATGTGCAGATTTGGAAAGATGGTTATTATTTTGAAGACCATTATGAAGATGGAATCCCAAAAACAGAATTAAAGAATGGGAATCTTCCAAAAACGAAGTTGAAGCAAGAAGAAACAGGAACGTGTGTCACATTCCAACCAACAAAGAAATATATGCGGACAGTCAAAATTGACCCCGTTTATTTGATCGAATATTTACAGCAAACGGCATATTTAAACCCCGGCTTAACCTTTCATTTTCGAAATGAACGGGATGATGAAGACGAACTTACATTTTGTTATGAGAACGGATTGCTGGATTATATGAATCTATTAGCAAAAGATGAAAATGGGGCACCGGTTTCCTTTTTGATTGAACCGTTTCTGATTCATGGAACCGCAGAAGCTGAGGTGATGGAACAGACCGTACAGATGGAATTAAATCTGGCAGTTGCGTTCGCAAGAGGCGAAACATTTGCGGCGAAAACATTTACCAATGGAATTGAAAATCCATCAGGTGGAACCCATTTACAAGGCTTTTATCAAGGATTAGTAAATTTATTGCGTCATTATTACGAAGAATTTCAAAGTGAGTTTACATCGAAGTATCGAACACAGTTAGAACTCATTAAGAAAGTGAATGGGCTATCCAACACAAATGAGGTGTTTAAATTAGTAAAAGCACGAAATCTTTCAAAAAAGACGTATGTAATTATTGATTTCAAGCATGATGACCCCATCTTGCGTCCACAGACAAAGGATGAGTTAGCATCTCCGGAAGCAAAACCAGCAGTTGCAAGCCTTTTTTATGAGAAAGCCTTGTTGCAGTTAGACCAAAATATTTCAGCAGTACAGGAATTGATTGGCTTTTTAATTAAAGAACTATATGATAAGGCAAAAGCAGATAATACAACGGTCAATTTGAATAAAAACGAAATGAAACAAATCGTGTCTTCCAAGTTGGCTGCTGCAAAAAGCAAAAACCCAAAAGAGAAAGAAATCTTCATTGTGGAAGGAGATTCTGCTGGTGGTGGTGTAAAAACATTACGAGATCCTTATTTCCAAGCCGTCTTATCATTACGGGGAAAAGTATTAAATGCAAAGAAAGCCACACTTGCAAAAATGTTGGCGAATACGGAATTGGCAACACTTACGGTCACACTTGGAACAGGGATTGGAAGTAAATATGACGAAAAGAAATTGCAATATGATAAAATTATCATATCGACTGACCAAGATGATGACGGCTTACACATCCAAGATTTATTGATTACTTATATCTGGGAATATATGCCGGATTTAATTCGAAATGGACATGTTTATATTCTGGAAACACCACTCTTTGTAAACATTATGAAAGGGAAACAACCGGATCATTATACCTATTCTACAAAAGAACAGGAAGAATTTCAAAAGAAACATCGGAAATCAATTGTAGAAGTTCAGAGAAATAAAGGACTTGGTGAATTATCCCAAGAAGAAGTTATCACTTGTATTTTAACACCAGAAACACGTCGTATGACACAGTTAATCGTAAACGACGATGACGCAATGTATGATTTAATAGAGCAGTTAATGGGAAAAGATGTACAAGGTCGAAAACGGCTATTTTTGAAAGGAGAATAAGTAATGAGTGAACATGTGAAGAAACCCGTGATACAGAAAACGGATGCGTACACGCGGTTTAAATCCAGTTTCTTTCAATACGGTATGAGCGTGATTGAAGACCGTGCATTACCCGATATTCGAGATGGTTTAAAACCCGTACAGCGCGCAATTTTATTCGAAATGTTAAAGTCAGGGTACACATCCAATAAGAAAACGGTTAAGGTAAAAAAAGTCGTAGGTTCGATTATGGGGAATTGGCATCCACATGGTGATAGTTCTATTGAAGATGCATTGACCACATTATCACAGCCGTGGAGTAATTCCTTACCGCCTATTTATATCAAAGGAAACGGTGGTTCAATTTTCGGTGATGAAGCAGCCGATGGGCGATATATTGAAACTCGTTTGACGCCAGCCGGAGATGCATATGGATATAAGTTAAAGAAAGGCATTGTTCCATATATACCAAATTTTGACGATACCGATGAAATGCCAACCGTTTTACCGGCACAGCTTCCATATTTGTTAATCAACGGGATCAATGAAGGGATTGCCGTAGGTGTAGCTGCATCGTTACCGCCTCACAATCCGGTAGAAGTTTTGAAAATGACGCTACAGTATATGAAAGAGCCAAAAACAAAGACCGAAGATTTGTTAAAAATCATGCCCGGTCCGGATTTTCCATCAGGGGCAACCATCATCAACGAAGAAGAGTTGCTGCAAATGTATGAAACCGGTGGGGGAGATAATCAGAATTCGTGTAAAATTCGAGTACGTGCGACCATCGAATATGATAAGAAAGAGCATGAACTTCATGTCACAGAAATTCCGTATTTGTTTGCCGGTTCAATGGACAATTTGGTTACAGAACTGGCCTTGGCAACAACGGAAGGAACAAATGGGAAGAAAAAGACGCCACCAAAAATCACGGGTATCAATGCCGTCAACAACTATTCCGGAAAAAATGGAATTGACATTTGTTTGGAATTGGCAAAAGGCGTAGATCCTGAAGTGATGAAACAAACACTCTTTGCAAAAACTCGGTTAGAAACAACGGTTAAGTTTAATTTTCATGCGTTGAATGAAAAGACCTTGCATCGATATTCACTTCGTCAGTATTTGGCAGAATATACCGAATTTCAGCATGAAATTGTTACACGGGAACACGAATTGGAACAGGAAAAGTTACAGGAGCGGTTAGAGATCATTATGGGTCGTATCATCGCCAGTCAATACATTGATGAAATCGTGGATGTTGTGAAAAATAGCAATGGAGCGAAACAGGTCAAAGAGGTATTGATGACAGGTAAGATTTTAGAAGGAACGAAAGTGAAATTTCATAAAACCGTAGAGACATTTCGGTTTACGGAAAAACAGGCCGAAGCCATTGCGGAAATGAAGTTATATCAGTTAAATCGACTGGATACCAAACGATTACAGACGGAAGGAAAAGAGATTCAGACTCGATTAAAAACCGTAGAGAAAATTGTCACGGATCGAAAAACCCGTCATAAACTGATCATCAAACGATTACAAAGTGAGCTGGACAAACTACCAGATATGCCAAGAAAGACACGGATCATTTCAGACCATCCTGCAAAAGTAGCGGATATAGAAACAGCAACTGTACCATTATTTGTACAGATGGACCGCTATGGATATGTTCGGATAGAAGGGAAATCGTTTGAATCCAGTGTGGAAACAACCAACAAATCACGCATCGGATTTTTGGACAGCCATAGCAATTGCTGGAATTTATTCTTAGATCGAACACAAGAAACCAAAAACAGAGGAACCTTAGTGTCTCAATTGGTTCCCGTAACATCCCGAGTGGTAGGCTTTACAACAGGCATTGCCGAGGAAACAAAACGACAAGGATTGTTCATATTAAACGGTGGATGTTTGAAACGAATGGAATTGAGTCGGTTATGGACAAAAACAAGGGCAACCAAAGTCACAGGAAAAACCGGAGAAAATTCACTACTTGCCTATTATGATATTCCAGACGATGTAAATATCGTGGTAATCGACGATAAAGAATATCCATTGGAAAGTATTCCATTACAGGCTCAAACCGGTAAAGGACTGAAAATGATTCCGGAAAAGGAAGAACCCTATCAGATTTCTTTTAAACAAGGAACGGTCGTTCTGCCGAAGAAGACTTCAAAGAATGAGACCTTCGATGCGGTCGTTACCTTTACAGCGGACGGTCAGCTTCTATTCGATTGGACAACCTTGGAGACAGAAGGAAAAGAAGGCTTATATGTAACAACATATCAGAACTTATTAAAAGAAACCTTACTTTTCGTGCATGCCGATGGTACGGCCAAACAAGTAGAGGGCACACAATTTGCCGTAAAAACCAAACGGACTTCAATTGTGGCAAACAAAGAGGGTGTTGTTACCATTGACATTCGACCGGCAACCGAGGAAACCTTAATCGGTCATTATCAAAGTGGAAAGCAGAAGCGAATCGACGTATCCAAGATTTCCAAACAGGGGAAAGTCGGTGGCGGTATTCGTGTTTTTTATACGGCCAAAGATACCTTAGAACGTGTAGAATCTGGCGAGGGTAGTGACCTTCCAATTGTAAGTTTTGCAACCAATCCAAAATAAACAGACATCCAAAGGGCAATGTTTATTGCCCTTTGGCAATAATTTCTACACTTTAAGATAAGAAATACAGGAAAGAGCGATGATCGCAGAGTTAGAACAGCGTGAGAATGAATTAGATCGTTCTCTGACCACCCTAGAAGCCCGTCAGAGCGATTTAGATGCTTTAGACACACAATTACACAACAAGCAAACAGAATTGCTTGAAATGCAAAAAACGCTTTCTGAGCGAGAAAAGGCATTGAACGACCGTGAAAAAGAGTTGGATATTCGTGAGAAGGCCTTAGACGATCGTGAGAACGATTTAGCACACAGATTTTTATAAGAAACAGACACGTACGAAAGGGGGCATGAAAAGATGCGACATCAAAATCGAAAACAAACAGAAGCAAACAAATTACGACAAATAGAAATGGTTCGACGAAAATACCCGCAATTTGATCCAGAAAGAGACTATCTGTTATGGATCATTGCAGATTTATATTATCCAGACTATCCACCAAAAACTGTTTTTATTGAGGGGCAAGTTATAATCAAAACTCGAAGTGGTGACTTGCGAATGGAATCTCAAATAAGACGGACACCTTATCCGAATAAATACATTTCACAGGTATCCGGAAAACAGGGACGCCGTCGATTATATGGGATACCGCTTGTATTTTCTTCCTTCGAATCATTACAGGAAATCATAGAAATTCAGATTCATTGGAACATCTATATTCCCGATTGGTATCAAAACGAACTACCAGTAAGCGATCAGCTAATCATAAAACATGGTATGATTCGGTATAATGTTCAGTTCGCTTTAGATACACAGCATCCGGATGCACATTGGTTTACCCTTTATTCAAAGGATCAATTCCCGGTAATACAAGAAACGGATTTCAAACTATCTTCTGACTATCGTTCCGAATTTGATCATATGGACCTCTTATTTGGACAGTGTGAGATTGATGAACATGGTTCTGTACAGTCACCACGAATACAGAGAATACAACCAATATCCATTGAAGATCACGTTCAACAGACAACGGCTGATTTGATACCCATATCACCGTTATCATCGTGGACATATAATGATGACTTAACACAAAAATTACTCATAGATCTTTTAGATCATTCTACCGCTTATTGGTCTGGATTTTTATACGAACGGACAGAAACCATAGTGGCACAGGATGCAGGAGACTTTTTGGTCACATCCGCCTTTGGATTCCAAAAGTAATGCAATCCGGAATCATTCCATGTAAATATAGGATTCACGTCAGAACAACAGCAAGCGAATAAAATCAGAATAGAAAGGAGCTGCAACGATTATGAAGACATTTCATATAGGGGGCTTTAGTCCCTTACGGAGATATAAAACATTAGAAGCGGTCTTAGCGGAAGCAAACGATGATGATACCATTGAATTGCATAAGAACGTAACCTTTTCCGGAAAAATTCCGCATAATATTATCTTAAACGGAAACGGACATACCCTCACCGTAGAAAATGGACGAGTCGGTTTCGATTGCCAAGCACCCATTGTCATTACAAATTTAACCATAGTTACCGAACCTCGTGCCAATGGATTGGTATTACGAAAAGGAGGTCGTTTGGATCAGGTAACAACAAAAATCAAAGGACCTGCCAGAGTCTTGTTTCCAACCATTTTCCATAAGGAAGGAACCTTGACATTAAACAACTGCAACATCATGCGATTATCGACAGAGGCCAAGGGGAAAGTCAATGCCACAAACTGTACGTTTACCGATTATTATGGTGGTTGTTATCATCTGCCAAATCTGGAAAATGTATCGCTATTACAAGGTACTGTTACTATGCAGAACTGTGACATCAGTTGTTGTTCCTTTAAAGGCCGGACACACATTCGGTCATCTATTCTTCGAGGCTTTAATCATAATAGTGGGGAATTGTCTATCACTGATTGTAAATTGTTACCGACGGTTAATCCACCGGCTGTAAATATAAAAAAGGAACCTATCGATGGTCCGCTGGAATATCGAAATGAACAATCTAAATTTGTGTTGGAACAAAGCTATGGTTCAACAACTGTTTATGGATATGAGAGTACGATTCCAGAAGAATTTGTCGGTTTTCATATTTTAAAGGGCACACTGGAATTACACAATGTAAAGAATCCGGATGCCACTGGATATCACATCATACGAAACGCATCCATATCCTTCGTAGACGTATTTGATGATGCTTTTTATGAAACTGATCATGCGACTGTATCTATGGTTCGTTCGCAGGTAAATACTTCAACCAAGACAGAAACCGCAATGGAAAAGTTAAACAAATTGGTGGGGCTGACTGAAGTAAAAGAAACCTTACAGACCATTTTAAATACCATTTCTGTCAATCAGAAAAGCAGGAATCAGGATTTTGGATTTTCCTATCATATGGTGTTTGCCGGAGACCCGGGAACCGGAAAAACAACGGTTGCAAAATTAACTGCACAGGCATTATTTGAAATCGGGGCAATTCCAGAAAATAAATGTACAGAAGTATCCGTAGACCGTTTGGTAAAAGGATATGTGGGACAAACAGCCGAACATGTACGACAGGTATTAGACGAGGCATTAGGTGGTGTTCTATTCATTGATGAAGCCTATGAGTTAGCGGTAAAAGAGAATCAGAACTCGTTCAATTCGGAGGTATTATCCGTATTGATTCGTTACATGGAAGAACATCGAAACGAATTAGTTGTCATTGCTGCTGGCTATGAACAGGAGATGAAAGACTTTTTAGCATCGAATGTAGGATTGACAAGACGATTCCAGTGGGTGTTCTTTGAGGATTATACGCCGGACGAGATGTCCAAAATTTTCGATTTAATGCGAATGTCCTATAAGGAAACTTATTCAGATGATGCCTTACAAACATTAGTACCACAGTTGTTCACAAAACTAACTGGAATTTATTTATTAAAACCGGATCGTAACGGAAGAGTGACAAATGGAGGAAACGGTGGTTTGGTGCGAAATGTATTCCAACAGGTATTACAGGCAAGAAACAACCGAATTGTAGAGCAAATGGATTCCAGTCGAGCAATCACCAAAGAGGATTTAATTTCTGGATTCCGAAAGGAAATGGAGAAAGCAGTTAAATTATAAGAGCATGGTAAAGTTTGAGGGATTTTTTCGCCTCATGATATCAGGCATTTTATAGAATAAATAGGATGCGTACGTTTGAAAGTTATTTCCGGATTCCCTTGATACCGTTTACTTATATTGTTCCTGATATTAGCGATAATGAATTTATGGAACAATATAAAGAAAGGGTATATCATCGGAATGATAAGGACTGGTATGATCGTATCATCATACCAAGATTGGCTAATTATTACGATATTATCGATTATGTGAAGAGTATTCCTCATGCTAACATACAATACCTAAATACAAAACAGCCATATTTGGCTGACCAGATAAATGTAGATTGACAGGTAAGACTCGTGTTCAATATTTCCCTATGGAGAAACTGATAGTATAATGGACTATCAGTTTCTTTTGAAAATAGAGGGGAAATAAGAGCAGAAAATAGAACGTATCAAATTTCGATGTACAGAAATAGAAAAGGAGACAAAAGCCCAATGATTAGAAACAAAATAAACACAATCATAACGAAAATCAAAACGTTATTTCAGAATGACGTCAAAAAACAAATCGACACATGGTCTGAATATGAAAAAGATCAAGCCTACCGATATCTATGGCTTTCCCATGTTATCGCAGATGTAGAAACGTATATGACAGAGTATTTAGAGGAAGAAAAGTATCTTACACAAGAGGAAATCGAATACATTGCATATCAATATGTTTACGAATGCAGATACGATTGTAACAATTCTTATTGGCAAAATTTGGAATCCCTCATCGATGAGATCATCGACAAACGAAAAACAAATTTTGTATATCAAGCCATCAAATAACGAAAGGTGTGGATACGGATGACAATCTTAGTGCAATCAAACAATTGGAAGTTAATCCAAAAATATGACCAGTTTTATATTCGATATGATAACGAGCAAGCAAATAGCTTTGTATATGATGTTTTTGTAACAAAAGCACAAGCAAATCGGATTTTAAACACCATCGACGATCCATTCGCATTGGAACAGTCATTGCTGACATATTATCAGGAACATATCACGGAATTACAGGACTATTTCATTACAACAGCCATTACCGATTATGTATATCTTCTTTGTCAGTGTTCATCAAATGACGCAAACCATTTTCTAACATCCTTAAATCAACATCCAGATTTAAGGATGTTATTATATAAAACGGTTATGAAAAATAAAATGAACAAAGAAACGGGACTTGCTTTTTATGAGATTTACCGGCAGCTTATCGATGCACGAGAATCCAAAAAAGAACGGGCATACGTAGTCAGCAAAACGGATCGGGAGTAAGTCTTTCGTACCTTTAACCTACGTTAAAGGTACACCTTGGGGCAAATGCCCCAAACCCCCTTTCCTTTATGAAATCAATAGGAAACATGCACAAAAGATACAAGATGGAGGTAAAATGAAATTGAATGAAACGATAGACCGTCAACATACCATTTGCTTTACGGGACATCGACCAAAAGATTTGTTTGGTTATACAGATAAAACCCCCTATATTTCAATTATCAATGCATTAAAACCATTCTTATCTGTGTTATATGAAAATGGATATACCGATTATATTTCGGGTGGCGCACAAGGATTTGACCAACTTGCGTTCTGGGCTGTACAGCAAACACTCCCAAAGGCAAAAAATCATGTATTTATCCCCTATCTGGGGCAGGAACAGCAATGGGAAGAAACGGGACTGTTTGGGAAACAACAGTATCAACAAATGCTAAATTTGGCCACAACCGTTATGGATTGTTCCGAGGGCAAAAGCGCACTTAATTATGGGCAGGCAGTTATACGGTTATTGAATCGAAACAAAAAAATGATTGAGGCTTCTGCAGCCACCATCGCCTTATTTGAACATACAAAAAATTATGAATACGCATCGGGTGGCACATCAGCCACCATTCGAAAAAGTTTAGAACATCATCACACTGTGATTTTGTTAGACCCATATACGTTAAAATATAAAGTCATTCATCCAACATAGAAGGGAAACTTATAAATGTGAGACAGAAGATCTGTGGAACAAAAAGTCCCGATTCATGAGACAATAAGTCATTCACAATAGGCAAAAGACATGATAAACTAGAAAGTAGAAAGGAGATTCTTATGCAAAAATTACAAAAACAAACATTTCTCAGACTTGTGGAGGAACAGCCATATTTGCTGGAATCGCTATATTGCTTTGATTTTTCGTCACATGAAAAGCCTGTATTGACAAGAACATTTCAACCGTCATATGGGCCATATCGGGTATTGCAGTTGAAAGCGGTTCAGCCAACTCGAGTAGATGTGACAACCGATGACATGGAAACCGTTCTCAGTCAATTGCGAAAAGAACAAAGACTACAAACAGCCAAAACATACTCTGAAGTATGGGATACGTTTGCATGTGAAGATGAAGTTTATACAGGAACCGTTGCAGAATTAAAGACCATGTTAGAGACATTGACGGTAAACGAAGAACCGGTATTATATCCAACCGTATTGGTTGTACCATCCTATTCAGAAGCAAAACGTCAGTGGCTGCAGCGTCGGTTATGTGAATATCAGAATGTTTTAACAAACCAAGGGTATCAAGTGCTGGGATTGTTTTTATATGGGAGTCAGAATTATCAAATGGACACTCTCGCATCGGATGTAGATGCAGTCGCCGTAGTATTACCGACAGCCGTAGAACACACCTTTGATCTGCCAATGGAAAAAACAGTGGAAATGGAATACGGAAGTGTTCGCGTAAAAGATGTACGCCAATTTGCAAGACAATTGTTAAAAGGGAATTATTCTACATTGGAATGGCTGCTCACACCATATCGAACATTGCATGGGAATTATTTTACAGATTTATTAAAACCAGAGATGGTTTATGACCTGTTAAACTTTAATGTGAGACAAACATTAGCAGCTACATTTGGTTCCTATGGTAACATGAAATCTTATGAACACAAAGACGGCAAATCGCTGGCCCGTATGGCACATTTGCTGCGCTTTCAAAGCCATTTATTAAATGCACAAGAACAAACATTCACATTGGCTGACTGGCGGTTCGCCTTAACAGGAAACCGGCACTTTGGACAAGTTCATACCACTTCCTCAACAGATCCTGTTATGTACACATTACAACAGTTGAAATTAGAGTCTAACAAATCGGACAATGACTTATCACAGGAATTTGAAACCTTGTATGCCAAAGAGCGGGAATTACATCAGAAATTTCAGACAAAGTATCCACGCAATACCGATAACGAATTAACACCATATCAGAAAGCGGTAAAAGAACGGTTAGCAAAATGGGTAGAAAAAGTATTTCTGTTATCGGTACTGGAACGAAGATCAGCATCCGCCGTTGCAGATGCATTACTCAATGATTAAGAAAGGAAACCCAATATGAAGTGGATACGTCAACAGCGAATCGTAGAAAAGATCGTACATCACAAATGGAGTATCTTTCTTATTGCAATCATCCTTCTTTTTAGTATTTCTTTCTTCTGGTATCGAAACATACCAGTCATCAACATTGAAAAAGAAAGTAATACGGAACCACAGATTGAACAAGTGATGAAAAAAGGAAAGGACACCAAAACCTTTTATTGTAAATATAAAAATGTAGTGCCAAATAAAACCTATCCAGTATCAGTCAAGATCACGCTTTATGGAAAATATACTGGGGCATATTTAGGTTCTGCATCTTACGATGTAAAGTATAAACCGGAAAAAGAAGAGGGCTTTGTGAAGGTAATTGTCCCGATTTCCGATGAAATGCGTCGAACAGCTTCCAAAATTCGTCCGAATTATGAATGTACCTTTACCATATTAGATGACGGACCGGAGCCATAGAAACAGAAAATTTATTCCACAGAGAAAGGAGGCTTTTTGCATGAGAATTAGAAATAAGAAACCATTTCATCTCATTCATAGTATAGCACCTAATTATCCACCACTACAAGAGCAATCTGTTCCGAGGCAAACAGCTTCATAGGGGCAGAGTGCTTCAAAATAATCGATACATAACCAAATAAATAAAAGAAAGAAAAGAGGAAAAGTAATGAAAAGAAAAATTTTAGCAATGACAATGACAGGCATGTTGGTAATGAGTATGTTGGCCGGATGTGGCACAAAGGATACCGAAACATCTGTTACAGATACAGTAGTATCCACACAGAAAGAAGTCACATCAAATAAGATCAGCACAGAATCATCCGTAACCATGATTCAGAATACAGCCAACGAGTTATCCAATGTGATCACCGAACTGCAGACAGCAAAAGAAAATTCATTTGAGAAGATGGTATTGACATATCAGACAGAGTCAATCACGATTACGGATAAAGCCATCAATGATCACAAAACAAATCAGAAATTCACAGCAGCAAAAACAGAACAGAAGACTGCATTTTTCAATAAGCAGGGCATCCCACAGGTATCGTTGACATTCAAAACCGTAACCAAAGTGGAGCAGCCACTCAAAATCGAAGTCACATGGAAAGACAAAGAGGGTGCTGAAACACAGAAACAGGCAACTGTCAATATCAATGTTGTTCCAGAATCCTTAAAAGTGGTAAAACCATTAACAGAAAATCAGAAGATTTCTGAAACAGTTAAGAAATACGATTTTGATGTTTTCGCAAAAAATGTAGCAGACAATGCAAAAGATACAGTTGAATCTGCAACTGTAAAGACTTCCAATGTGCAGTTTGGGAAACCCGGACATTATGATGTTGTATATGAGGTTGTCTTGAAATCAGACAAAAATACAGAGAATGTAACATCTAATACAAACAAGCAGGATATTCCAGTTGACGTGGAAATCGTAGACAAGGAAGAGACTGATCAGTTTGATGATGTAATTACAGAAAATGTGAAACCGGGTGATGACCCAACAGCAAAACCAGAAAGCAACAAAGACGATACCTCAGACAAGAACAAGAATGAGTCTGACAAGAACACGTCTGATAAGAACGATTCAAACAAAAACGATTCGAATAAGAATGATTCAAATAAGAATGATTCAAATAAGAATGATTCAAATAAGAACGATTCAAATAAGAACGATTCTAACAAGAATGATAAACCATCAAATGGTGGAAGCTCCAACAACAAGCCAAACAATGGTGGAAGTTCCAATAATAAGCCGAACAACGGTGGAAATTCTGACAATAAGCCGAACAATGGTGGCGGTTCCAATAATAAGCCGTCTAAGCCAGATAATGGTGGACAGGCAGAGAAACCACAGCATAAGCATAGTTATTCTGCATCAGTAACAAAACAGCCAACATGTAGTAGCACAGGAACAAGAACATATAGATGCTCTTGTGGTGATTCCTATACAGAATCCATTCCTGCAGTTGATCATCATTGGCAGCACCATGATGCTACTGGTCATTATGATAAAGTCGTAGACCAGCCAGCTTGGGATGAACCAATTTATGAAACAAGAGCAATTTGTTATGGATGTGGAGCACAGTTTAAAACAACACAGGAAGCCTTAGAACATACAATGAAGGACTTTGGCGATGGATGTGATAGCTATTACACTGATGATGTACAGACTGGAACAATTCATCATGAAGCAACCTATAAAGATGTATGGGTACAGGATAGTCCTGCTTATGATGAATGTACAAACTGTGGAGCAAGAAAATAAACACAATGAAGTCAGAAGATATGTGTTGCATATCTTCTGATTTTTCTAAAAATTAAGATTTGATGGAGGATGAAAACTTGAGAGTAGAAGAAATCGCCTTAAGACAGGAAATCAGACAAATGTTAAACGAAGCAGGGATTAACAAAAACACGTTACAGGAAATGGCGAAAGAGGTTATGCAAGAAGAAATTGCAAAACAAGTAAAAACTGCTTTGAGCGACAGCAATATCAATAGAATCGTGTGTTCAAAGATTAACACGTATGAATTTAGAGACGCATTGCGTGAAGGCATTAAGAAAGAAGTAAGTGAAATGGTCAATATCAATATTGAGGTAAAGGTGCATGAAAAAGTGAACAGTTGAACCAAATTACGGAAAGGATACAAGATAAGATGTTAGAAAAAATAGCAAATATAAAATATATATTTTTTGATATTGACGGCGTCCTTTCAGTCCCAAGATATAAAAACTTTGATAAAGAAGAATATGTAAGTGGTTTTACAGATGACAACTGGCTTAAGTTTAATGTGATAAGTGATCATCCCTATAAAGATTGCATCGCACCAAAAACAATGCAGAAATTTGTACATATCTTACATACAAATAAAAAGTTATGTAAAAAGATATTCTGTTTAACTGCCGATGACAATTCCTTTTCTTACAATAGTAAAAAACGATTTATCAAAGAACATTATCCAGAAATCAAAGACGCCAATATCTTAATGGTTGCTTCTGCAGACATGAAAAAGGATATGATCCGATATCTCGCAGAACGAGATAACATCAAGCTGAAAGAATGCTTACTGATTGAAGACACGTTCCAAACACTTATCGATGCGGAAATAGCAGGCATCAGTAATTTACATGTCGTAGGCATATCTGATTTATTGACAGAACTTATGGACGAATCATACGTATCATAAGATAAAGGGCACAATCGTCTACGCATAGAAAGACCGTCAACGAACAAGTATTCGATGACGGTCTTTTTTTTGCTGGTTTTTTTATCCTCTACGTTTCTGATAACGGAAACCAAAGATTCCTAATGACAATAAGATACCAAGTCCGGCAATCAAAGGTACGAATGTCATCCATGTGGTAAATCCACCCGTAGATGGAATTGAAAAGGTCGAATGATTCGTCACTTCATAGGTGAAGTCATGAATCAGATATTTCTGTGTTTTCGGATCGTAAGTGCATTTGCTCTTATCAATTCCATATTTCTGAATATCTGCTTCGGTCACATACGTTGGAACTTTCACAACAATCGGTTCTTTCAGTAAGGTATGTCCATCTGGAGTTTTCACCTCAGTAATGGTATATACATCAGGATATAAATCCGAGAAGAGAACTTCTCCGTTTGAATCCGTTGTTTTTGTTGTGACATAGTCACCAGCTTCATTTCGAATTTCAAATTGTACCTGTGGCAATGGTGTTTTTCCATCAGAATCCAGTTTTTTCAACTTGATACTTCCATAAACAGGTGTATCTTCGGACGAATACTTGTTACCACCAGCGATTGAAACATTATCACCTCGTTTTTGAATTTGAGTGACATATTTTTCAGTTGGTGAGAACTTATTTCCATGAACATCTGTAAATTCACCATTTAATGTATATCCTGGGGCAGCTTTTGTTTCTTGAATTGAAATTGTACCCAATGGAATAATTTCTTGACCATTCAGTTTGTATAACTCATCACTGATCTCTTTTACTAAATAATTCTCATTCAAGCCCGCAATATATTTTTGGATGTTTTGATTATACTTCACTTCAATTACCCATTTACGTTTAGCCGTAGACTGATAAGAATCATAGTCTGGCAAATTGTCTTTGGTGAAGAAGTCATCATAATAACAGATCGTAAATTGAGTACCTTCCAGTGATGGAATTGTATCCGTTTTATCCCCATCCCAAATCTTAGAAATTTCAATACCAGCAGGGTCATTGAGAGGTTTATCTTTGGTGCGAATTTCAATCGTAGTCACCTTGTTATTAGACGAAGGTTTGATAGAAACACCCTGAGCATTCGGATACACGGTTTTATCCAGTGCATATCCCTTTGGCGCTTTGATTTCTTTAATCCAATACGTTCCAAAAGGTAAGTTTTCGATTGAGCCACGTCCATCATCTGTTGTCGTTGTGATTTCTCCAAATTTTTGTGTACATGCGGCATTCGTATATACACCATAGACAGCACCTTTTAAGGAATAACACTTATTCCCATTCGTGATATCTGGATTTGAAGAAGACTTAATCAAGTTAATGGTTCCTGTCTTCGGTGGTTCTGTTGACGTAACTCGATTAACGGCTGCCGTCGAACCACCAGCTACATTGACTGTATAGGTATTTGTATCCAAATCATAACCAGCCGACGCGGTTGCTTCTCGTACGGTATAGGTTCCTGCATCTAAATCGGAATTTTCGGTTGATGCCACACCACTCGCATCTGTAGTAATTGTTTTCACATGAGTTCCGACACTGTTATAAATCTTATAAGTCGCACCCTGTAACGAGTAATTCGAATTATTATTTGTAATACCAGTATTGCCAGATACTTTTTGAACACTTAAACCGCCTTTTGGTGGTTTTACACCAATTTTTGCCACGCCACCAAACTTCTGATACGTCGCATTGCCCGTATCAATCGTGACATTAAAGGTTGCCGTTCCTGCTGCCAGATCCACCGAGGTACAATTTGCGGAATAGGAACCGGTTGTTGGTGCACCCGGCCATCCGTTAATACCCGGATTTGCCAGACCATGATTATAGCAAACGAAACCAGCGTAAGATTCTCCAGTCAAATCACCAGACGTAAACGTACCAGAGAACACACCCACACCCATATAGTCCGGATGTCCCGGATATGGTTCTGTCATCGTAAATGTAATGTTGGCAGTCGTTCCCGTATAAGTGGCTCCGACAGACGGTACTTTTGACATGGTAAACGGTACAGCACTTCGATCCTCAACAGCAGAGGCTTCTTGTCCATAAGCCATTTCCAAGCCCTCTCGTAAAATAGAATCTCCCGTCAGTGTAGTGTTTTCTGCATCTGGATGACCATTTTTTCGAATGTGCTTTTCCAAACAATCGTCCCCGCACAATACAGATTCATAGTATCCCTTATTGGAGACGGAATCTAATATTTGAACCGGTAAGTCTTGCTTCTTTGTTGTAAAAGAAAGAACATCACCATCGTTTGCTTTCCATGTAAATGTTAGATTTCGATAGCCCTCAAATAAGCCATGATCTTTGGTATCAACTTCAAAAGAAACAGGTTTTTCCGCTCCTTTTGACTGAATTTGGACTTGTGTCAGACTTTCAAAATCCGATGCGATCAATTCTGCTTCTAATGGAGTATTGTCTGGTACTTTTAACTCATCTGTTTTCATTTTTTTATCATTCCATGTAGAAATGATTTGTGGCTCTTGACCCTCTTCTTCCACTTTTTTTTGTTCGTAGATTCCAGTCCATTCATAGTCTTTCACCGTCAATTTCAATCGAAATTCTTCCGCTTCTGTATCAATTTTGACTGGAACCATCGAACCGTCATATACCTTTTTATCAGGCTCTTCTTTCCCTCTTGCGGCAAAGACCGTTGACATCGAAAGCCCGGTACTGACCATGGAAACAGCCAAAGCCAAAGCGAAAATTCGTTTTGATATCGTTCGTTTCACGTTCGATCCCTCCTATTTTGTTTCTTGTTTCGATAATACGGGTATCCAAGAATTCCTGCCAAGCCAAGACAAAAGAAACCAAAGCCAATCAGCAATGCACTTTTATATTCCATCATCCATCTTGACGGTGAATCATGAACTTGTACCACTTCTTGTTGTTCTTCCTCTGTATCTGGCAATTCTGCACGAACTCCTCGTACCAGCAATCGATGCGAATTCACCCCATAAGGAGTACAGGTTAGAAGCGTACAAAGGTCTTCCCCCTGCACCACTTGTAAGTCATCCAATTCGGAAGGCAGTACCACTTTCTTACTTTCTACTCGATAGGAAAGGGTTTCGCCCCAAGTTTCTAAAAAAAAGTAATCCCCAATCTGCAAATTATCCAAGTCTGTAAATAATTTGGCATTGGATAACCCACTATGACCAGTCAACACGATATGCGTTCCAGAGCCGCCAATTGGAAGGGATGTCCCTTCCAAATGACCAACTCCTTTTTCCAATACCGCATCTGAAGTCCCATGATAAATGGGAAGCGATACATCAATTGCTGGAATTTTTATGAGACCCATCACGCCGTCCTCGTTGATATTCAGCAACGAACGATAATTCGCAACTGCAACCGAAGAGACAGACATGGTAAAGGGGTCCTGTAATTTTACAACGCCACTGGTTATCACTTCATTATATTTTTTTGCTTCCGCAAATGCGGTTTCCTTTTCTGTATTGTCCACCTGTTCTACATCCTGTTCTACGGTATGTACAAGAGAATCCGTCTGATGTTCAAAAATATAGTTTGACAAAAACGGATACAGACAAAGACCAACCGCAATTAGAAAGAAAAGACTGACCAAAAGGATTGCTTTTTTCCGAGATAAATGTTTACTTTTCATCCTCTTTCTTCTTTCGGAAATGGTTTGCTGCTACAACAGTACCGATCAGTGCGGCTCCACAGCCGGCCATCGTAAAGAGAACCGTTCCAACACCACCGGTTTGTGGTAATTTGAAACCTTTACTGTTTAAGATTGCCATATCCACACGGGAATGTTCGGATTTTGCACCTGTAATCGTTGTAGATGTACTCATATTGGTAGCACTGGTATCAACCGTTGCACTGGCACGTTCACCTGCTGTTTCAATCAAAGTCTTATTTTTATTTGCTTCTACATCTTTAATGTCATACAGGGTTGTCTTAGATGGAATCAAATTATCTACGGTACTCTTGATATCAATGGTCATAGGTTCTTTTAACAGATTATATCCATCTGAGGTAGAAATCTCAGTCAGAATATAGGTATCTGCTTCCAGACCATCAATGACTAATTTACCATCTGCATTTGGGGAAAAGACCGTACCTTCTGCCTCTGTTTGTCCTTTGGATCCGTCTGTCACCCAATATTTTCCCGGTTCCGCCTGTTTTGCTTTGATATAGTGGCCATCGGACTTGTTCTGTAATACAAATTCAACTTCTGTTGCCACACCATCGTCTCCGGCAAAGTTTTTCTGAATATTCAGACCAAAGGTGTAAACTTTGGACCGGTCTTCCAATTCATCCTGTTCCTGCATATTGGTACGTTTCCATTCCAGACGAACATCATTTGGATTTCCCGTATCACCGAGAACCGGAATGTTATCGGAATGAACCGTTGCACTATAGGATACGACCATATAGGTGGTCTGCAGTTCCGGATTCATTTTATCTAAGCCCTTCTGTGTTGGACGAACGGTCATAGAATTGTAGTTTGCATCTGCTGTATCATAAGTCACCGTGAAATCTTCACCTTTTTTAAATGTAGCGATTGCTGCATCGGTCTTATTTGCCTGTGCATCATCTAAAGTATTATAGAAGTAAATGACCTCATCTTTATTATAGTCAAGACCTTTGACCATTTTATCAATGAAATCATACTTTGTCAGATACGTTGCAGACGAGTTGATCTTTGGCAGACGAGAAATAAAGATGTAGTCAACTTTATCACCTTCGGATACCGTTGCAATATCTTTATATGGTAACTTTCCATCATCATCATGCTGTTTTACCTTCTTGTCCAAATCTGGAATATCGGTCTGGTTTTTCGGATAGATGTTTACATCATAGAACCAGTTATCGCCTTCCACATCGGTCATTGGTAAGGACAGGAAGAATGGATCACAACTGTTTTCAACATTTGCTGGAACCTTTGTTTCCACAATCAGATACAGACCTAAATCCAGATTTGACATGGAAGTAAATCCATTCTCATCCGTCAAAGGCATTGCATGTGCATTTGGATTGGATTCAAAATACTTTTCCAGTTCATTTTGTCCTTTGTCATCTGTTTTCATCAGTTTTGCTTTCAATGCTTCATTTAATTCATCGGACGTGTACTGATGATTTTTCCGCTGATTGTTAAGTTTCAACAGTTTTTCCAACTCGGTTGGAATATCATACAGCACCTGAATGCTGCCACCCTGACTATCGGTATGGATATCTCCCACTTTAAGATAAGAGAATTCCACACCCTTAATAACATAGTCTTCCAGTGTTTGTTCCGCTTTGGCATCGGTTTTTCCATTGTTCTGGAATACACCTTGTGAGAAATCCACACCGTCTTTCATCATCGCGGTACTATCATATTTGTGAATACTCACAGAACCTTTTGCACCGGGATCAATAATATCCGTAGGTGCTGCAAGAACCGACACCGCTGGCGATAAGAACATAGTACCTGTAAGAGCCAGAAGCCCTACTTTTGTTTTGAAATTTCGATTCATGCTTTCATACTCCTTTCTGAATCTGTTTTTAATTACTACCAAAACACTAACGAATGTCAATATTTACCTATATTTTACCATATAATTGAAATAAAAAAAGAGGGTGTGTTCGTAAAATGGTCACATATATACAAAAAATGTTCATATTTATTAGAAACGGTTTTCTAAATTTATAAGTTTAGTATATTTATTAGAACCGGAACACAAAATATGTTTACTTTTTTTTTCGACAGGTATGTGGATGGGATGCGGGAGCAAACAGTAAAAACAGTCCCAATACAAGTAAAAGCACCGGAACGATGATGCGTAAGATTGGTTCCATGGAAACAAACGCATCAATGGATGCCGATTCTTCTTCTACGGCTTGTGTGATTGCATCATTGGGATGCAATTGTGGCAAAGGTTCCGTTGTCTGTTCCACCGTTTCCTCCGAAGATACCCGTTCACAGTACACCAAATACCGATACGTTCCACCACCAATCCATGTACGAATCGGATGACACGTTAAAAGTGTAATCATATCTTTATCCGGCTGAATTTTCACTGCATCAATATCATACGGATCAATAATGTCGATCCCAACCGCTCGATAGGTTAAAGTTTCCCATGGATTATGAATATACACCAAGGAACCGACCGTTAATTGTTCAATATCTTGAAAATAACGATGTCCATACCAGCCCCGGTGTCCGGAAATAACCGCATTGGTATTACTACCGCCAATGGGAATACTGGTTTCCGACAAGACTGCGGCACCTTGTGCCAAATGATCTTCGCTGGCTCCCAAATACAGTGGCATCGATACACCCATATCCGGAATCTCAATTGAACCAAACTCCCCGTTTGGCAATTCGTCAAAGGATACCACTTCTTGCTGATAACTCCACGCATCTACCAGTTGTTGTCCTTCGGTACTCAATCGTTGATTATAGGTAAATAACGTCTGATATAAAGGAAAGGCTTCTTTTGGTGTTGCAGGCGTAAGATTCGGTTCCGATGATGCAGACGCAGGATTCTGTTCGGGTTCTTCCGTCGTAATTTGCTGTTGCACTTGCCTTGTCATTTCCTCAGCTCGCTGCTGCATCTGCCAATCCTTATAATAGGGATAGCCAAAACAAAGTAAGGCCATAAGCAGTAAGAAACCTCCAAATACGCGTCTTAAAATTGTCATCATAATCCAGTCCTTTCAAATTTTTTCCATTCTATTGTTTCCTCTATTCTTTCATCATAACAAATACCATGCGACTGTCAACAGGGTGTTGAATTTCTTTTTTTTGCCCCTGACCTACGTCAGGGGCAAACTCCTTGGGGCGTTGTGACGCCCCAAACCCCCTTATACTACTGAATTCAAAGTATTATTTTTCGGGACAAAACAACCAGAAAGGGGCATATATATGAAACAAGTCAATCAAGCGGAATTGGTTTCCTTATTAGAAGCACAGCCGTATTTGGCAGAATCGTTATATTGTTTTTGCTTTTATGGACAGAAAGAACCAATCGTGACAAAGACCTTTACCTTATTAGATAACAACCAATTTGCAGTCAATACACTGAATATGACATCACAGCAAATCATAAACCCAGACAGTGACGATTTATATGCAGAGTTATCAGCCATGAGAGCGGTTACAAAATGTGTAATCGATCAAGCGGTTACAGCAAACGAACTCTATCTAAAGATCCCATATGCATCCGAATGCTACACCGGTACAATCACGGAATTGCAATCCTTATTACAAACACAAAAGGTCATGGGTGATACTGTATTTGGCCCCACTTTTTTAGTAATCCCCGAATATTCAACCGCAAAACGATGCCATATTCAGCAGCAGTTATTGCAATATAAAACAAATTTAACGGAGCAAGGCTATCAAGTCATGGGTCTGTTTTTAACGGGAAGTCAAAATTATCAGACGGACACCTTACATTCAAAGATTGATGCGGTTGCCGTCATCATTCCAACCATGGACGACTTTGTCTATCATGGAATCACAGAGCAGACCATGCACACAAAAACCGGAGACATTCACATCAAAGACATTCGTCGGTTTGCAGCTCAATTACTGAATGGACATTATCTAAGTTTGGAATGGTTATTGACACCTTATAAAGTTATGGATGGTACGTATTTCTCTGACCTGTTACAGCCATCGATGATGGAGACGTTATTAAACATTTCTCCCGTTCGCATGGTAAGTTCGGCCTTTCATTCGATTATGAAAATTCGGTTACAGACATCTGGTGAAAAACGTGACGGAGCAAATGCTGCAAAATTGGCTCATTTGTTACGATTTATAGAATATGTATTGAAACAACTGGAAACAAAAGACACCTTATCACTGGATGAATGGAGATATGCAATCTCAGGAAATTTCCATTTTGGCTGTGACAATCGGATGACAACTGATTCTGAAATCTTACAACTGCAACGATTAAAAACACAAGAGTATCTGGACAAAGAAGTTCAAACGGATTTATATTGTACGTTACAGGAACAAGAGATCGCGTATCGAAAACAATATACAGACCGATATCCAAACCATACGCAGCAGACAGGGAACGAAAGACAACAAGACATCGCACATCAACTTGCTAGATGGGTTACAAAAACATGTCTCTTGTTTTTGTTAGAACAAAATACAAAATCGGCAATCGTAGATTCCTTATTACCAGAATAAAAAGGGGGACAAACAAACATGGAGGATAATTTTAACGGACAGGATGTTGACGATTATTTAGAAGCATTCGGTTTCTTTGATGACGAACCGCAAACAGCGTCAAATCCAAAACAGACAATCCAACCAAATCGGAAACACCAAACCGGCTATGTTGTCTGTTGTATTTCTCCCTATAGTGGGAAACGATTGTTTTATCAAGACCGTCAAACACAACAGCAACGTTTCTGGACAGAATGTTACAAAAAGGCATTTCTCTTCCCAACAGAATGTGCGGCGTGGCAATATTGTAAACGATTGAAGTACAATCATCCGCATATTTGCAGAATCACATCAGATGGAACCCTACAAAAGATCGTCAAACAAAACAAAGGAGGGCGGATATGATGAGAAAACAGATTATAAAAATTGTCTTTGTAGATGCATGTACAGAACTGATTGAATTGGAAACACCAGCTTCCGTATCAGACGCAGATATAAGAACAATCCTTACAAAAACGAATGCACATCTTTTTGATGCCGGTATTTATGATATGTATGGATTATCTGCAGAAACCTTACTCAACGAAATTGTAAAAACACATCCAACATGGAAGTATCGGTGTATTCAGCCAGATATCACATGGTCTGACACCTAAAAAGAGAGCGAGGCGATCGAGAATATGAAGCGAAACCGATTTTGGATTCTTTGTTTGATTAGCATATTGATAAGCATACTATCCGGTTGTATAAAAATACAGCCAGAATCGAAGCCAATAGCGATGGAAACACAGAGCAATGGTATTCAGGCAAAAGATGCCATTACGGTACTGCAAAACCAGACCATTCCTTGTACCGATGTAATTTCAGAAATCACAAGCAAACCCGGATATACGATGAAAATCATAACCATCACCTATCAAGGGGAAACCAGTACCATCAAAACGGCAGAAAAATTTATGGATTTAAAGCAAGGTGTTTTGACAGTGCGTTCCATTCCGGAGGCGGTAACATTAAAGAATGAAAAACAGGTTCCAAACATCACCTTTACCTTCAACGAAGTGACAAAAGAACCACAATTGCTTACGATTTCCATCGTATTTGAGACAGAAACAAAGGAAACCGAAACCCAGACGGCGCAGATTTGGATTTCGGTGCAAGCAGAATCGGAGGATAGAACGAAATAGGAAGGGAGTATTTCACATGGATCAAACCACCTTACTTAAGATTAAAGAGGCATTGGACGAATTATTTGAAGATCGTCCGATGCCAACTCCGGAAGATTTGGATTTCAATATCAATAACATAATCTTATATGCGGAATTGAGAACAGTATGGGACATTTTTAAATATATGCGCTATTAGCATAACGGCATTTTATGACCTTATAAGCCATACAAACCACAATCAGTTATAAATTTAAGTCAAGAAGAGTCGGTCGGATTTCATTACGAATTCCTGACTCTCCCATGCAACTTATGTTGCGTGTAGAACTGAATATCCACGCACACAATTACAAAGGAAAGGAATCGGATAAATGAAGAAGACATTAACATTTACAGTGGAAGGAGCCTATATCACACAAACGGCTCGTACCTTGTTAGCGGATGGAAAGTATCAGTCGGCATTTGAACTGGTAAAGAATGCCACAATAACCGACGATCTTAGTCCAATCGAACATGACCATCTTATCTTTGACATTCTTCGTGGCCGTTTTGATCTGGTAGGGACTTATCCCCATGACGATTATGGTCTGGAAGAAGTTGCATCCCATCCAGATTATATACAGGAAGCATTCGACACCATCATACAGAAACAAACGGCAGTCGAAAACGACTTAAAAGACATGCAGGAAAAATGGGACTGGTTCATAGAAGCATTAGAGGATGAGAACCCGTATCTATTAAAGTCTCTCATGTTGCGATATCAGAGGAAAAGCGATCACTCTGGATTAAAACCTGCAGCTACATCGAACATTTTATACAGGCCGGGTATCACATCAGAATATTTAGACACACAAAATCTTTTATCGGACTATTTAGAAACACAAAAGAGAAACGACGATGCGGAATATGGATGGTTGGAACCAAATGGAACTTTTCATCCTATCCCATGGAGCGAACATGAAAAATGGGCAAGCGAATACTTGGAAAAACATTTTCCTTATAAAACGTATCCGGATATGTATTTTCATGTTTTTCCAGAGCAAGGTCGAAAACATATTGTAAACGGCGATGTGCTGGCATACAAATTAGGATGGATTTTAATTAACAATCCACTGCAAGGACAGGGTCAAATCAGTTTGATTGGAAAACCCATGACTACGCAACAGAAAGACTTTTTAGATCGTTATTATCGGGAACGAGGCGATGACAAAAAAGCCAATGCCTTATGGACGGACAAATAGGAAACAACAAAATGTAAACAGGTCCTGTGAACATGTCGTTCACAGGACAGGTCTTTACCTATAATATAGAAAGGAAGTGTAAAAATGTTAGAACTGAAAGGAAAATACAATATCGCGAAAGTCTTTACGGATAACATTGATAACGAAACCATCTCTCAGTTAATCCTGTTATTAAATCAACCGTATATCGCAGACTCTCAGATTCGTATCATGCCCGACACACATGCAGGTGCTGGCTGTGTCATTGGGACGACCATGACATTAACAGATAAAGTTTGTCCGAATCTGGTAGGAGTTGATATTGGTTGTTCTGTATCCGCTTTTCAGTTAAAAGAAACTAATGTAGATTTACAAAAACTTGATGAAATCATCAACAGATACGTTCCATCTGGATTTAACATCCATGAACGAGCAATCGCTACTTCTTCTATTAACAATATGATTGCTCCTATCAATGTAGAACATGCCTTAAAATCATTAGGTACACTCGGAAGCGGCAACCACTTTCTGGAGGTAGACCGTGACGAACAAGGTCATCTATGGTTAGTGGTTCACACAGGGTCCAGACATTTAGGTATTGAAGTCTGCAAACATTATCAGAATTTAGCTTATCATCAACATAAATCTCACGATATTCATGAAAAAATTCAAAAAACTATCAAGAAATTAAAATCCGAAGGAAAAGAACGTGATATTGAAAAGGCTATCAAACTTCTGAAAATGCAGGAACCGAATATCCCAAAAGACTTATGTTATGTAACAGGTCAAAATTTCGAAAACTATTTACATGATATGAAACTTACGCAAGAACATGCTCGTATCAATCATCAAACCATTGCCAACATCATTATATCCAAAATGAATTGGCATATTATAGACGAAATTCATACCATGCACAATTACATCGATATCGAAAATAAAATCCTCAGAAAAGGTTCTGTTTCGGCAAAAGCCGGAGAGCGCTTAATCATTCCAATGAATATGCGTGACGGCTCCCTTATCTGTATCGGAAAAGGAAATCCAGACTGGAATTACTCCGCTCCTCACGGTGCTGGACGAATCATGTCCCGGTCACAGGCAAAAGACCTTGTAGATATGGATGATTTCAAAGAATCCATGAACGGGATTTACTCTACATCTGTTGTAGAATCGACGAAAGACGAATCTCCATTTGCATATAAACCAATGGATGAATTAAAAGCGAATATCCAAGATACGGTTTCGATTGTATCTACAATCAAACCAATCTATAACTTTAAGGCTCACTGACGGAAATGCGTCAGTGAGTTTTTTATTCCACGAATGCAAACTTGTAAACATACGCCCATTTGCGAAAATGGGTAGTTAATAGAAACGAGAAGAAAGGAGAGATAAACGATGCATCAGGAGTCTTATTTTTCACACAAACGATCGGAAACCGAAAAACATCCATGGTTTCAGCACGCAGAAGGAACAGCAAGACGAGCGGAACAGTTTGCATCGGTTTTTCAGGCAGGTCCTTTCGCACAAAATGCCGGCTGGTATCATGATGTCGGACATTGTTCCCTTGCCTTTCAGCGGCGATTATTTCAGAATGGTCCAAAAATAGACCATACCTCATCTGGTGCATATGAATTATGGAAGAAACAACGACCATTGGAAGCCATCTGCGTGGCTGGCTCCCACGCCGGATTATTGGATTATGGGACACCCTATGCTCCACAACCAAATACCTTATGTGGGCGATTGGACAAGGTGCAGAGGGGACAGGTTCCGGAGTATTGGCTGGATCCACAGTTAGCGTCCAAATTACAAGCGGTTGACTATCCAGAAATCGTACGAAGCGATGCCATTGCACAGCATTTCTTTCTTCGCTTTTTATTTTCCTGTGTCGTGGATGCAGGCTGGCTGGATACCGAAGCCTTTATGCGAGGAACCGAACGGGAACAGATGCCATCCATGTCCCAGTTATTTCAACAATGGACCCAGTGGCTTACCACACAGTCCGCCGAAAACATCCATGCCTGTCAGTCATTACAGGAAGAGGGCAGGAGAAAGCCCGGATGTTATTTACTGGAAGCACCGGCAGGGACGAAAACCGTTTTACAAAGCATTGCCTTTGCCTTACAACATGCCGTTACCCATCGGAAAACCCGTCTGATTTATGTGGTACCTCATACAGCAAGTATAGAACCCATTGTTCAGCAATTTCAAACCATATTTGGCAAAGAACGGGTCTTAGGCGCGCATACCGAAACGACAATGCAAGAACCGGAGGAATCCCAATGGAACAATGCCGATAATTGGGACATGCCC
>ENA-UPWN01000214-UPWN01000214.1-human-gut-metagenome-genome-assembly--contig:-NODE-214-length-31847-cov-7.845294_pt1 | contig 31847 bp, 30 predicted proteins | sample MGYA00250050_ERZ773377 | MGnify/ENA primary metagenome ERZ773377 (study PRJEB29103, sample SAMN06112008) | human gut metagenome | biome: human gut; feature: ankylosing spondylitis patient; material...
CTTGGAGATTCCGGTATGATACGGGTTTACAGGACATATTTTAGGTTCTTATAATACGTATACTATTTATCCTGCTTATGGATATGTTACGAAAAAGGAACAAATGTTAAAAGCTTGTGATACGATTTCTAAGGAATTAGAAGAACGATTACAGTATTTTAAAGATGAAACAAAGCTATTAGAGTATGAACGTCTTGATCAAAGAACGAGACATGACGTGGAAATGTTAAGAGAAGTGGGAATGTGTCCAGGAATTGAAAATTATTCACGACATATCGATGGACGAAAAGCAGGTCAAAGACCTTATACATTGATTGATTATTTTCCTAAAGATTTTTTACTTGTCGTAGATGAAAGTCATGTTATGCTTCCACAAATTAGAGGAATGTATAATGGGGATCGTTCTCGTAAAGAAACATTAGTAGAATATGGTTTTAGACTTCCAAGTGCTTTGGATAATAGACCACTTGTTTTTGAAGAGTTTGAAGATTTGATTCATCAAGCTATCTTTGTTTCTGCAACGCCAGGTGATTATGAACTAGATAAGGTTCATCATCAAGTTGTTGAACAAATTATTAGACCAACAGGGCTATTAGATCCAATCATAGAAGTAAGACCTATTGATGGTCAAGTAGATGATATTATTGATGAAATTCATCAACGTATTGAAAAAAATGAACGTGTATTGATTACCACACTTACTAAAAGAATGGCAGAAGATCTCAGTGCTTATCTTGTAGAACTTGGGTTAAAAGTTGCTTATTTGCATAGTGATACTAAAACATTAGCCACGACCTGATCGAGCTTCTCGGTCTGGAGCGTCATCTCAACCAGCGCATTGAGGAACTCTCGGGCGGGCAGCGCCAGCGCGTCGCGCTCGCGCGCACCCTCGTCATGAAGCCCCGGCTCCTCCTTCTGGACGAACCGCTTTCGGCCCTGGACGGCCTCATCAAGGAGTCGATCAAGACCCGCATCCGCACGATCGCGCGGCAACTCGACCTCACGACCCTCATCGTCACGCACGACCCCGAGGAGGCGCTGACGCTCTCCGACAAGGTCCTCATCATCAACGAGGGTCAGATCGCGCAGTTCGGCACGCCCCAGGAAATCATCAGCCGTCCCGCCGACGACTTCATCCGGAAGTTCATCCTCTCGCAGCTCACGATCAAGCGCGACAACATCTACCGCCTCTTCGGAAACTTCGACGGCATGGAGGGTGCGGACGCACCAGGCGCCGTGCCGCTTCCGGTCGGCGCCGCCCTCACGGGCGCGGCCCTCCGCTCCTCGGTTTCCGCAGGCGCCTTCTGACCCCATTCACGATGAACGCAACCTCGACGATTCCGCCGGGCGGCCGACGCCCCTTCGCCGGATTCCTCCGATCCCGCGGCGAGTACCGGCTCGCCTTCGTCCTGATCGTGCTGCTGATGGCGGCGACCCTGGTCTACCCGGTCGCGACCGTCCTCGTGCAGTCCTTCTGGAAGGACGGCGCCGTCACGCTCTCGAACTGGACGGCGCTCCTCATGCGCCCGGCCTTCCGGGAGATGCTCGCCAACAGCTTCATCGTCGCGGGGCTCGCGGCCTTCTTCTCGGCCGTGATCGCCTTCTTCGTCGCCTACGGCCTCACCTTCACGAACGTCCCGAAGCCGGCGAAGCGCGCCATGCATCTCGTGATGCTGCTGCCGCTCTTTCTCCCGTCGATCACGTACGGCTTCGCCGTCATCTATTCGTTCGGGCGCATGGGGCTCGTGAGCCAGCTGATCGGAAAGCTCCCCTTCTCGATCTACGGCTTCTGGGGGCTGCTCATCACCGACATCGTCTATACGCTGCCGCCCGCCTTCCTCGTCCTCTACAACGCGTTCCGCTACGTCGACCGCCGCTTCGTCATCGTCTCGCGCGTGATGGGGGACAAGCCCCTTCGCACCTTCTACATGACGGCGCTCCGCCCCACGCTCGGCGCGCTCGTCTCGGCCTTCGTGCTTTCCTTCTTCCTCGCCTTCACGGACTTCGGCATTCCGGTTTCGATCGCCGGGCAGTACAACGTTATCGCGACCGAGCTCTACGCGACGATGATGGGCGCGGTTCCGAACTTCGGCGAAGGCGCCGTGATCGCGATCACGATGCTCGTGCCGTCTGCTCTGGCCGTCTGGGGGCTCAAACACGCCGACCGCCTCAACTTCCGCTACAACCGCATCTCGCAAGAGCGCCCGATGGACAACAAGGTGCGCGACGCGGTCTTCACCGCCTACTTCGCGCTGATCGTCCTCCTGATGGTCGCGATCTTCGCGGTGATCTTCGTCGTGCCCTTCGTCGAATACTGGCCCTACAAGCCCAACTTCACCCTGGAGCACGTGAAGGCGATCTTCACCGAAGGCGACGTGATGCCGCTCTACCTCCGCTCGGTCGGCGTGGCGCTCGTTTCGGCCTTGATCGGCACCGGCGTCGCCTTCGCGGCCGGCATGATCCGCGCCCGCTCCGACATGCCGGGCTGGTGCCGCACGACGATGGACGGGATCGCGATGCTCACCTCGACGCTTCCCGGCATGGTTTTGGGCGTGGGCTTCCTCTTCGCCTTCACGGGGACGCCCCTTCAGAACACGCTCGCGATCCTCGTCATCGCGAACCTCGTGCACTTCCTCGCGACCCCGTATCTGATGTCGACCACGGCGCTCTCCAAGATGAACGCCGGTTGGGAGACGACCGCGCTCCTCATGGGCGACACCTGGTTCAAGAGCGTCTGCCGCATCATCGTGCCCAACGCCCGCACGACCTTGATCCAGATGTTCCAGACGTACTTCATCAACAGCATGGTGACCATCTCTGCGATCATCTTCCTCACGGGAACGCGCACGATGGTGCTCACCACGCGCATAAAGGAGCTGCAGTACTTCGAACGCTTCGACGCGATCTTCGTGCTGTCGCTCCTCATCTTCTTCACGAACGTCGCCGCCAAGGTCCTTCTCGACTGGCTCGCCAAGGACAACGACGGCGCCGAGCATTAACCCAACGGAAGTCTTCGACATGACCACTTTGAAGCTCACTCTCGGCGCGGCCTTCGCCCTCGGCGCGGCCCTCACGCTCTCGGGCTGCGGCCAGGACGCCGCCCCCACGGACACGGCCGGCGCCGCCCCCGCCGGGAACACCTCCGCGCCTCCGGTCGTCATCTACACGAACGCCGACGAAGAAGCCCAGGTGGCGATGAAGAACGCCCTCGACAAGAACGGCCTCAAAGGCGCCTACCTGATGCAGGGCTTCGGGACGTCGGAGTTGGGCGGGAAGTTGGTCGCCGAAGGCACCAACATCGAAGCCGACGTGGTGACGATCAGCACCTACTATCTGGAGAGCCTCCAGAAGCAGAAGTCGATGTTCCTCCCGCTCGAAGGGAAGGTCCAGACGATCAACCCGACGCCCGACTACTACGCGCCGATCCTCGGGCTCTCGGGCTCCCTCTTCGTCAACACGCAGGTGCTCAAAGACGACGGCCTCAAGGCGCCGGCCTCGATCGAGGACCTCGCCGACCCGGCCTACGCCGGCCACATCGCGGTCCCCGACATCATGGGGAGCTCGACCTCCTGGCTCATGACGCAGGCGATGATCGCCGAAAAGGGTGAGGAGGCGGGCGCCGCCGTCATCCGTCAGATCGAAAAGAACGCGGGCGCCCACCTGGAAAAGTCGGGCTCGGGCCCCCTGAAGAAGATCCGCGCGGGTGAGGTCGCCGTGGGCTTCGGGCTTCGCCACCAGGCGGTCGCCGACAAGGCGAAGGGCCTCCCCATCGACTTCATCGACCCGAAGGAAGGGAACTTCACCCTGATGGAGGCGGCCGCGGTCGTCAACAAGGGTGAGAAGACCAACCCGAACGCCCAGAAGGTCGTCCAGACGATCATCCAGTTCGGCCGCACGGAGCTCCTCCGGAACTATCCGGTCGCGCTCTACCCGAACGAAAAGGTGACGGCGGACAACCAGCCCGCCAACCCGAAGCAGTTCCCCGAACCGCTCACGGTTGAACTCCTTCAGAAGCACCAGAACCTCGTGAAGGGCCAGTAAGGCGGCACGCCGCCCCCGAGCTACGGCCCTGGCCCGCCGGGACCGCAGACGCCTTTCCGGATTCGATCCGATCCGATCCGCTTCACTTCACCGCACCGACCCCGCCTCCGCCCGACTTTCTCCGAAACGAAACCCCGGCGCCCGGCGTCCTTGAAGACGCCGGCGTGGGGTCGGCGCATCTCTGAAGTTTGACCGAAATTTCACAGGTTATTGATTCTCAAGGATTTTTCATTCATGTCCTTCGAGAACTCAACAGCCGCAACTCACGACCCAAAGAGACCCCAAGAGACCATGCTCAACCACGATCCCAACACCTACAAGCTCCTCACGCCCGGTCCGCTCACCACGTCGCTCACGGTGCGCGAAGCTATGCTCGTCGACCGCTGCACCTGGGACGACGACTACAAGCGGATGACGCAGGAGATCCGCGCCGAACTCCTGAAGCTCGCCCACTGCGGCGACGACTTCACGACGGTCCTCATGCAGGGGTCCGGCACCTTCGGGGTGGAGTCCGTGCTCTCGAGCCTTCCGGGCGCGAAGGACCACGTGCTCGTTCTCGTCAACGGCGCCTACTCCGAGCGCATGTGCCAGATCCTCGCGCGCCACAAGGTCGCCTTCTCGCGCATCGACTTCGCCTGGGACGAGACGCCCGACGCCCGCGTCGTGGAGGCCCACCTCGCCCGACACCCCGAGGTCACCCACGTCTCGATGGTCCACAACGAAACGACGACGGGGATTCTGAACGACGTCGCCTCGGTCGCGAAGGTCGTCAAGGCCGCCGGGCGGATCATGATCGTCGACGCGATGAGCTCCTTCGGCGCGGTCGACGTCGACATGCCGGCCCTCGGGATCGACGTCCTCATTTCGTCCGCCAACAAGTGCATCCAGGGGGTGCCGGGCTTTTCCTTCATCATCTGCCGCCGAAGCGTCATCGAAGCCGCGGAAGGCAACGCCCGGACGGTGTCGCTCGATCTCTACGACCAGTGGCGCGTTCTGGAAAAGGACGCGGGCAAGTGGCGCTTCACGTCGCCCACGCACGTCGTCGCCGCCTTCCGGCAGGCGCTCCGCGAACTCGACCTTGAGGGCGGCGTCGCCGCCCGCGCCGCGCGCTACGCGCGCAGCAACCGCCGTCTTCGCGAAGGGATGGAGGCGCTGGGCTTCAAGCCCTACGTCGGCCCCGAACACCAGGGCCCCATCATCACGACCTTCTTCTACCCCTCGGACGACTTCCGCTTTCCGGAGCTCTACGCGGCCTTGAAGGCGAAGGGCTACGTCATCTATCCGGGGAAGCTCACCCAGAAGGAAACCTTCCGCCTGGGGAACATCGGCGAGATCTACGACGAAGACGTCGAGAAGATCCTCGCGCTTTTTGCGGACGTCGTCCGCAACCGCCGCTAAACTCCCATTGAACCCACCATTCCTGGAATTCTCATGAACCATATCGAATGCGTCGTCTTCGACTGGGCGGGCACCACCGTCGACTTCGGGTCGCTCTCCCCGGTCTCCGCCTTCCGTGAAGCCTTCCGCGCGTACGGCGTCGAAGTCACCGAAGCCGAAACCCGCGCCCCGATGGGGATGCTCAAGATCGACCACATCCGCACGATGCTCGCGATGCCCGACGTCGCCGCGCGTTTTGAGGCGGCCTTCGGCCGGGCGCCGACGGACGCGGATGCGCATGCCGTCTACGCGAAGTTCGAGCCCGCCCTGATGGCGGTATTGGACCGCCACTGCGACCTGAAGCCGGGGCTCCTCGAGTGCGTCGCGGAACTTCGCGCCATGGGCCTCAGGATCGGGAGCACGACGGGCTTCACCCGGAAGATGATGGACGTCGTCGAGCCCGCCGCCGCGCGTGCGGGCTACGCCCCCGACGCGGTCGTCACCGTCGAAGACGTGGGCGGGAAGGGCCGCCCCTGGCCCTTCATGGTCTTCAAGGCCATGCGGCTGCTCGAGGTCGCCTCGGTCGGCGCCGTCATGAAGGTGGGCGACACCGTCTCCGACGTGAAGGAAGGGCTCGCCACCGGCGCCTTCACGGTGGGCATCACCGACGGCTCCTCCGTCATGGGGCTCTCCCGCGCCGAATGGGAGGCGCTCGACGACGCCTCCCGCGCCCGACACCGTGAGCGCACCGCCCAGGTCTTCCGCGACGCGGGCGCGCACGCCGTCATCCGCGACCTCACCGAACTCCCGGCGCTCGTGCGCCAGCTCTCAGGCCGCGGCTGATTTCTCTCAACCACAACCCGCACGAACCACACGAATCCAACCGATGACCGAAACCGACTTCGACTTCCGACTCCCCGACGGCCGTGAGGCGGCCGCCGCCGTGTTCGACCTCGACGAGACGCTCATTCACGGCGACTCGACGCTTGACTGGACCGACTGGCTCTACCGCTCGGGGACGACCTCGGATCCCCGCTACCGGCAGGTCGCGGTCGAGATGGCGCACCGCTACCGCGAGGGGACGCTCGACATCCATTGGTTCGTGCGGGAGACGGCGCCTGCGGTCGCCCATCTGACGCCGGTGCAGTTCAACGCGCTCCTCACGCGGTTCGTGCGCGAAACCGTGCTCCCCAAGGCCTACCCGGAAGGCGCTGCGGTGATCCGTGCGGCGAAGCGCCGCGGGATTCCGGTGCTGATCATCTCGGCGACCGTCAGCTTCATCGTGAAGCCCGTCGCCGAGGGTCTCGGCGTCGAGGAGGCGATCGGGGTCGACGTGGCGTTCAGGGACGGGATCCCCACGGGTGAGATCGTGGGGACGCCGTCCTTCCGCGACGGGAAGGTGACGCGCCTTCGCGAATGGGGGAAGGCCCACGGCATCCGCCCCGAGGACGTGATCTTCTTTACGGACAGCCGAAACGACCTGCCGCTCGCACGCGAAGCCGGTCACTGCGCGGTGGTGAACCCCGACGACGTGCTCCGTCAGGAGGCGTTGCTCAAAGGTTGGCCGATCCTCAGCTGGGGCGCCCAGGCGCACTGATTGCCATTGGCCCGAGTCGGACGGCTCGACCGGTCCGGCGTTCAGAGGCCGAGCTTCGCCCAGGCCGAACCGGCGCCCGCTTCGATCGCACCGGCCAAGCGCGGGAACGCGGCCAAGGCGTTCTCCATCGACACCCGCACGGCCTCTTCCGGACTGATCCCGCGAAGGGCCGCGGCGTGTCCCAACACCTCCGCCATGTCGGAGGGTCGGCTCTCTTCGCCGCGGTCGCGCCGCGTCGTGCTCGGCATGTCGGGGGCGTCGGTCTCCAGCACCCATCGGTCGGCGGGAAGTTCCGCCAGATGCCGCCGGATCCTCAGGCTCCCGTCGTAGGTCGCGGCGCCGCCGAAACCGAGCTTCCAGCCCATCGCGAGGAAGCGGTCGCGCTCGACGTCCGACCCGTTGAAGGCGTGGATGACGCCGGGGACCTCGGGAAGGCCCGCCCGGCGCATCGCCCACTGAAGCCGCGAGGCGCTCTTTCTCAGGTGCACCGACATCGGAAGCGCATGCCGCCGGGCGAGCTTCAGCATCCTCAAAAACACCGTTTCGGCCCACGCCTGGTCCATCGGCACGACGCCGTCCAACCCCACCTCGCCGATCCCGATGAAGAGGGGATCGGCGAGCAGCCCCGGGAGCATCCCTTCGAACGCGTCGAGGTTCGCCTCCGTCGTCTTCTCCGCCCAGAGCGGATGCACGCCCAACATGTAGGGGAGCCCCCAGCGGTGCGCGTAGCCGCGGCACGCGTCCCAGTTGTCGGGGCCGCCTGCGGTCAACACCATCGAGAGGACGCCCGCGCGCTTCGCCTCGAGGAGCGCCTCGTCGGACCCCGACCAGTCGTCCACCCAGGCGTGGCTGTGCGTGTCGATCAATCCGAGCATGGGCGGACTCCGCTCAGGCCTCTTCGATCCGGCCGCCCGCGAGCGTGAGCGTGCGGTCGCACTTCGCCGCCAAGGCGCGGTCGTGCGTCACGATGACGAGCGCCGTGCCTTCCGTTCGGGCGAGCTCCAGAAAGCGGTCGAAGACCATCGCCGCCGTGTCGCCGTCAAGGTTCCCCGTGGGCTCGTCCGCGAGGACGCACTTCGGGCGCCCGACCAACGCGCGGGCAACGGCGACGCGCTGACGCTCCCCGCCCGAGAGCTGCGAGGGGAGATGCGTGAGCCGGTGGCCGAGCCCCATCTTCTCCAACACCTCCGCCGCGCGCGCCCGGGCGGCGTCCCTCGGTTCGCGCCGGACGATCAAGGGCATCGCGACGTTGTCGACCGCGGAAAACTCAGGCAGAAGATGATGAAACTGGTAGACGAAGCCGAAGGCGGCGTTCCGAAGGCGCCCGCGCTCCTTTTCGCTCATGCCGGAGACGGGGGTGCCGTCCACCGTCACTTCGCCCGCGTCGAACGCGTCCAAAGCGCCCACGGCGTGAAGGAGCGTCGACTTCCCCGAGCCCGAAGCCCCGAGGATCGCGACGGTTTCGCCGCGACGCACCGTGAGGTCGACGCCCTTCAACACCTCCACGGAGGCGTCCCCTTCGCGGTAGGTCTTCTTGAGCCCCCGCACGTCGAGAATCACGTCATTCATAGCGAAGCGCCTCCGCAGGTTGGGTCTTGGCGGCGCGCCAGCTCGGGTAGAGCGTGGCGGCCAACGCCAGAAGGAACGAGAAGACGGCGATCGGCACGACGTCCGACATCCGCGGGTCCGAAGGCATCGAGCTGATGAAGTAGATCTCCTTCGGGAGGAACTGAACGCCCAGCATCGCTTCAATGGAGGAGACGATCACGTCGACGTTGTAGGCAATGCCGAGCCCGGCGGCGACCCCCGCGGCGACGCCCACCAGCGCCACCACCGCGCCCTGCACGACGAAGACCGACATGATGGAGGCGGGCGAGGCGCCGATCGTGCGCAGGATCGCGATGTCGGCCTGTTTTTCCGTCACGGTCATGACGAGCGAGGAGACGAGCCCGAAGGCGCCCACGAGCACGATGAGGAAAAGGATGATCCCCATCATGCGCTTTTCGACCTGCACGGCCGCAAACCACGTGCGGTTCTGCCGCGACCAGTCCGACGCCCACACCGTGGGCGGGAGGTCCGCGACGATCGAGGCGGCAATCTGCGGCGCTTCGTTCATATCGGCGACCTTCAACCTCAGGCCCTTCGGGCCGCCCGTACGGAAGAGCGCCGCGGCGTCCTCCACGTTGACGAGCGCCATGCTGCTGTCGAATTCGTAGTGCCCGGAGGAAAGGAGCCCCGTCACCGTGAACTGCTTCACGCGGGGGATGAGACCGGCGGGCGTCAGGTTCCCTTCGGGGACCAGAAGCGCCACGCGGTCGCCCACGCCGACGCGCAGGAGCCGCGCGAGGTCGCTCCCCAACACCACGGCGAAGGACCCGGGCTTGAGGCTCTCCAGGCCTTTCCCCGCCACGTGCGCGGCGGCCTCGCTCACGCGGGGTTCGGTCGCGGGGTCGACGCCCTTGATCAAGGCGCCGCGGACGCTTCGCCCGGAAGAAAGGAGTCCCTGCCCCTGCACGAAGGGCGCCGCCGCGACGACGTCGGGGCGGGCTTCGAGCTTCTTCGCCAACGCCTGCCAGTCTTCGAGCGGGCCGTCCGACGAGGTCACCTCGATGTGCGCCACGACCGAGAGCATGCGGTCGCGGACTTCCTTCTGGAAGCCGTTCATGACGGAGAGCACGATGATGAGCGCCGCCACGCCCAGCGCGATCGACGCGACCGACATCGCGGAGATGAAGGAGAGGAAGCCGTCTCGGCGGCGTCCCCGACGGCCCGCACGCGTGTAGGTGAGGCCGATCCAAAGTTCATAGGGAAAGCGCAATCGGGAACCTTTGGATGGTGTGAAAGGGAAGGTTTTCGGATGCCGACCATTCTAAAGGCCGCCGGCGGACCCGCATCCGCCCGCTCTACGCCCCCTTACAATCATGGGCACCATGACTTACAAAGCCTTCATCCTCATTCCCGGCGCGCGCTGGCCCGAGCCCGCCGCGCGGCACCTTCTGGAGACGCTCACGTCGGCCGAACGCGCGATGCTCGACGCCTTCGGCGACGCCGCCGAAGACCCCGTGACGCAGTGGATCGCCCCCGAACCCTTCGGGCGCGCGCCGCACCTCGTCTGGGCCTGGCGCGTGGTCGCGCAGCGCCGCGGCGCCCCCGTCACCGCCCCCTACGCGTGGGTCGCCCAAGGCGGCCCCGAGCAGTCGACCGAAATGTGGGCGCTCACGCCCCTCACCCGCGACGCCGAGGGCCGCGTGGGCGGCGTCTTTCCCATCACGGACGATCTGACGCTCCCGCTCCTCATGCGCCTTTCTCCCGCGGTCGAAGCCGCGGGCGGGCGCCTTCAGTGGAGCGGCGCCGGCCTCTACCTCACGACGAAGACCCTCTGGGACGCCTCGGCCGCGCCGGCCGGATCCTTGGAAGGCCTCCCCTGGGACGAACTCGCGCACCAGCGTGCGGGCACGGACGCGCACAAGCTGGAGGAACTCTCTCTCGCGCTCACCGACGCGGCGAAGGCCGACCCGAAGCTCACAGGCATCGCCGGCTTCTGGCTCCACGGCGGCGGCACGGCCGAAGGGGCGCTCCCACCCACGAAGATCCGCGCGGTCCTCTCGGACGACGCTGCGATCCGCGGCTGGGCCCAGAAGGCCGGGATGCTCAAGGACCGCACGACGCCCTTCGCGACCGCCTGGCGCGCGGCCCCGAAGGGGGACCTCCTGGCCGTCATCCCGCATCTGATGCGCCCGTGGCTGCGCGGAGACCTCGACGCCTGGCGCCGCGCGCTTCCCGAAGCGCACGCGGCCTTCATGGCGCTCAAGGCGGAGGCGGCGTCGGATGCGCGCGAAGCGGACGAACCCGTCGTCGTCATGTTCGGCGCGGGCACCTCCGCCACGATGACCCCGAAGGAAGCCGGGCTTCTTTCCTTCATCCGGCGCCCGAAGCCCGTGGCCCCCCTCCTTTGGCTCATCGACGGAGTCTCGCCTTGACCCGCATCCTCACCCGACCCTACGACGTGCGCGCCGCGGCGTCGCTCCAGCAGTGCGGCCACTCCGCCCCGATCGCCCGCGCGCTGGCCGCCCGCGGCATCACCTGCCGCGAAGACCTCGAACAGGAATGGAAGGGGCTTCTCTCCCCCGCGATGCTCGAAGGCACCCGCGAAGCGGCCGAGCGCCTCGCGCTCGCGCGTGAGCGGGGCGAACGCGTCATCATCGTCGCCGACTACGACTGCGACGGCGCCACCGCCTGCGTGGTGGGCCTGAGAGGCCTCCGCGCGATGGGGCTCACCGTCGACTATCTCGTCCCCGACCGCGTCCTCCACGGCTACGGCCTCACCGACGCCTTGGTCGACATCATCGCGGGGATGAACCCCCGGCCTGACCTCATCCTCACGGTCGACAACGGCGTTTCGAGCGCCGCACCCATCGCGCGCGCCGCCGCCATGGGGATCGACACGGTCGTCACCGACCACCATCTCCCCGGGCCGGAACTCCCGAAGTGCGCGGCGATCGTGAACCCGAACCTTCCCGATTCGGCGTTTCCGTCGAAAGCCTTGGCGGGCGTGGGCGTCATGTACTACGTGCTTTTGACGCTCCGAGCCCTCCTTCGCGAGCGCGGCGTCTACGACCAGACGACGCAGCCGAGGCTCGATCAATTGGTCGACTTCGTCGCGCTCGGCACCGTCGCCGACGTCGTGCGTCTCGACAAGAACAACCGCATCCTCGTGGCGCAGGGCCTGAAGCGCATCCGCCAGGGCCGCACGCACCCCGGGATCCTCGCGCTCTTCTCGGTCGCGCGCCGCGACGCCAAGGAAGCGAGCGTCGCCGACTTCGGCTTCGCCGTGGGCCCGCGCATCAACGCGGCCGGGCGCTTGGCCTCCATGGAAACCGGGATCGAATGCCTCCTCGCGGACGACCCCGAGCGCGCCCACTACCTCGCCGACTGCCTCAACAACACGAACCAGGAGCGGCGCACACTCGAAGCCGAGATGCAGGAGACGGCCTTGGCCGCGATCGCCGGGACGGACCTCGAGCAAACGCCCGCGCTCGCGATCTACGACGAGGGCTTCAACGAAGGCGTGGTGGGCTTGGTCGCCGCGCGCATCCGCGAGAAGACCAACCGTCCGGTCGTCGCCTTCGCGCCCTCCGAGTCCGGGAACCTCAAGGGGTCCGGGCGCAGCATTCCGGGGGTGCACCTCAGGGATGCGATCGACCTCGTCGCTAAGCGCCTCCCCGACGCGGTGCTCAAATTCGGCGGGCACGCGATGGCGGCGGGGCTGACGCTGCGGCCCGAGCGCCTCGCCGACTTCCGGGCGGCCTTTGAAGAGGCCGTGCGCACCTTGGCCGACCCGCACGCGTTCGAACACACCGTGATGACGGACGGGGAACTGCGCCCGACCGACATCACCGAGCGGCTCGTGATGGAAACCGACCGCCAGATCTGGGGTCAGGGGTTCGAGCCTCCGCTCTTTGCGAACACCTTCCGGGTTCTGAGCCAAAAGATCGTGAAGGACGCGCACCTCAAACTCACGCTGGAGCTCGGCACCGAGCGCTTCGGCGCCATCTTCTTCCGGCGCACGGCGGCCCTTCCCGGCACCGTGCGGCTCGCGTACCGCCCGGTCATCAACGCCTGGAACGGCCGCAGGACGGTCGAGCTCGTCGTCGAGGCGGCCGAAGCCGCCGAATAACGCCGTCCGGCGCTCCGGACACCTCACCCGCGGCCCGAAAATCCAAGGATTTCCGGGCCGCTTCGCTATAATGACGGCTTCATTTTCGGGGTGCGGCCCCGTCGACTCCCGACTTGGGGTGAGTCCGGCGGCCCGGCGCCCCCATTTCAACCCCATTCAAGTACTGAACGAGGTTTCCCACCCATGGAAGTCGAACGCATCAACCAGATCCAGAATCTTCAGGAAGACCTCAGCCGCCGGCTGATCGAACTTCGGGGGTATCTTTGACGTCGATCGCAAAGCGCGCCGACTCGAAGAAGTGAACCGTGAGGTCGAGAATCCCGACCTCTGGAACGACCCCAAACACGCCCAGGAAATCAGCAAGGAAAAGAAGCTCCTCGACGACATCGTCGGCAGCTTCAACCGGCTCACGGCCGGTGTGAACGACGCGGCCGACCTCTTTGAACTTTCCATGGCCGAAGAGGACTGGGAAACGCTCGAAGCCGTCGGTCAGGACGTCGAAGCGATCGAGCGCGAAGTCGCTCAGCTCGAATTCAAGCGCATGTTCAACCAGCCGATGGACCCGGCGAACTGCTACCTGGAAATCCAGGCGGGCGCGGGCGGCACGGAAGCCCAGGACTGGGCGAGCATGCTGGAGCGCATGTACATGCGCTACGCGGAACGCAAGGGCTTCAAGGTCACCCTGGAAGAAGAAAGTGCGGGCGACGTCGCGGGCATCAAGTCCGCCACGCTCTACATCGAGGGCGAATGGGCCTTCGGAACGCTGCGCACCGAAACGGGCATCCACCGCCTCGTGCGCAAGAGCCCGTTCGATTCGAACGCGCGCCGCCACACCTCGTTCACGTCGGTCTACGTCTATCCGGAAGTGGACGACTCGATCGAAATCGAGATCAACCCCGCCGACCTCAAGGTCGACGTGTTCCGCGCTTCGGGCGCGGGCGGTCAGCACATCCAGAAGACGGAATCCGCCGTCCGAATCCACCACGTCCCGACCGGCATCATCACGATCTGTCAGGACGACCGTTCGCAGCACCGCAACCGCGAAAAGGCGATGCAGCAGTTGAAGGCGAAGCTCTACGAACTTGAAATGCGAAAGCGCATGGAAGCGCAGAACAAGCTCGAAGAGTCGAAGTCCGACATCGGCTGGGGTCACCAGATCCGCAGCTACGTCCTGGACCAGTCCCGCGTGAAGGACCTCCGCACGAACGTGGAAACAGGCAACACCGGCGCCGTTCTCGACGGCGATTTGGACCAGTTCATCGAGGCGAGTCTCAAGCTCGGCATCGGCCCCAAGGCCGAATGACGACCGCCGCAGGCTCCCGCTGACCGGGCGCGGGAGGCCCCCTACGGGCCTCCCGCCCCCAAGAAGGAAATCACATGGCTGAAAACGAAACCCAGTTGTCCGCCGCGCAGATCGCGGAGGAAGAAAACCGTCTCATCGCCGAACGCCGCGGCAAGCTCGACAAGCTCCGCGCGGCGGGCGTCGCCTACCCGAACGACTTCAAGCGCACCGACCTCTTCGGCGACATCCGCGCGAAGTGGGGTGAGGCCTCCGCCGAAGAACTCGAAGCCGCCAAGCCCGAAGTGGCCGTCTCGGGCCGCATGATGCTGAAGCGCGTCATGGGCCGTGCGAGCTTCGCGACGGTGCGCGACTTCACGGGCGAAATGCAGTACTTCATCGAACGCGAAGCCGTGGGCGAAGAATCCTACGCCGCCTTCAAGCAGTTCGACCTGGGCGACATCGTCGCGGTGAAGGGCACGCTCTTCCGTACGAAGACGGGCGAACTCTCGGTGCGCGCGCACGAAGTGCGCCTGATGACGAAGAACATCCGTCCGCTTCCCGACAAGCACAAGGGTCTCGTCGACACCGAAATGTGCTACCGCCAGCGCTACGTCGACCTCATCATGAATGAGGAATCCCGCTCGCGCTTCCTCGTGCGCTCGAAGGCGATCGCCGCGATCCGCGCCTTCATGCTGCAGAACCGCTTCCTCGAAGTCGAAACGCCGATGCTCCACCCGATTCCGGGCGGCGCCAACGCGAAGCCCTTCGTGACGCACCACAACGCGCTCGACATCGACATGTACCTGCGCATCGCGCCGGAGCTCTATCTGAAGCGCCTCGTGGTGGGCGGCTTTGAGCGCGTGTTCGAGATCAACCGCAACTTCCGCAACGAAGGCGTCTCGGTCCGTCACAACCCCGAATTCACGATGATGGAGTTCTACGCGACGTACTGGACGTACGTCGATCAGATGGACTACACGGAAGCGCTCCTGCGCCACGTCGCCATTGAGGCGACGGGCTCGGCCGTCCTTCAGTACCAGGGCCACACGATCGACCTCTCGAAGCCCTTCAAGCGCGTGACGCCGGTCGAGGCCATCCTCGAGCACGCCCCGCAGTACACGATGGGCGACCTCGAAAACGAAGAGTTCCTCCGAAGCGAGCTCACCCGTCTCGGCGCCCCGCAGCCCGACTACGTCGGCCTGGGTGCCCTTCAGATGGCGCTCTTTGAGGAAACCGCCGAATCGAAGCTGATCGAGCCCACCTTCATCATCAACTTCCCGACGGAAATCTCGCCCCTAGCCCGCGCCTCGGACGAAAACCACGACATCTCCGAGCGCTTCGAGCTCTACATCGCCGGCCGCGAAACCGCGAACGGCTTCTCGGAACTCAACGACCCGGACGACCAGGCCGCGCGCTTCCGCGCCCAGGTCGAAGCGAAGAGCCACGGCGACGACGAAGCCATGTACTACGACGCGGACTACATCCGCGCGCTCGAGTACGGCCTGCCCCCGACGGGCGGCTGCGGCATCGGCATCGACCGCTTCATCATGCTCTTGACCGACGCCGCGTCGATCCGCGACGTGCTGCTCTTCCCGCACATGCGTCCGGAAGCCGGCCTCTGATGCCCGAAGGCCTTCACGACGTCGGGACCTGGTTCCAAGCGTACCGGTCCCGACCCTTGCAAAGCCCCGAGTCCTTCGGGGCTTTGTGCTTGGGGCGCGCCGCGATCGGGTTCGTGGGACCGGATGCCGCCCGCGCGCTCGTCGAGCCCGGTTTGGCCGCCGTCGACGGGGAGACCCTGCGTCTCCCCGACCCCGGCACGCCTGAAGGCCGTGCGGGACTTCTTGAAGAGGTCCAGCGCGTCTTCATCGCCCGGGGGCTCGCTCCCGAACCCACGGGGGAGGCGTTGGGGCTTTTCGCGCTCCGCATCACCCCCTCTTCGATCGAGCCCGTCGGCGACGCCTTGGCCGCCGCCGACCGGTCGCTCTTTCGAGCATTGGGCGCGCTCACCCACGTTGTGCATTTGACGGCCACCCAAGGGGACGCGGTGCTCTTGGGGCTTCGCCCCGCGACGAAGCGGATCGGCCCGGGGCTCTGGGATTCGCTCGCGGCCGGCATGGTGCGGGCGGGCGAAACGCCCGAGGCCGCTCTGGCGCGCGAAGCGCTTGAAGAGGCGGGACTCGACGTCGCGCTTCTGCCCATCCGCACGATCCCGGGCGGCGTGCGCATGGAAGTACTCCCAGGAGAAGGACTGCTTTTGGAGAAGACCGTGCGCTTCGCGACCGAAGTGCCCGTCGGCTTTCCCCTTTCTCCCCGCCCCGGCGAAGTCGACCGCATCGAAGCCTTCCCGCCCGAGCGGCTCGCCGACGAAATCGCCCACAACCGCCTCATGTCTGAAGCGGCCGTGGGCGCTTTGGAAGTGCTTCGTCCTTACTTCCAGCCGTAGAAGTCCTTCACGGTCTTCCAGGCCACGCCGCGCAGGAACGCGGCGGTTTCTTCCGGCAGCGGCTTTTCGCATTCGCCGAGGTACGGAATCGCCTCGGGCGTGCGCCCGAAGAGCGAGGCGTAGAGCACCGCGCCGTAGAGGTACGTGCCGGCCATCGACGGATGGCTCTTGTCGGGCATGTACATCTCAAGGTCCGGCTTCTGACGGATAGCCTCCATGAAGGCCAGCCCCACCGGAACGACGCGCATCCCGGCTTCGTTCCCGATGCGGATCGTCGTGTCGGCGAGCTTGCGGATGTCTTCCGGCTTGTCCTTCTTCGGCCAGGTCATGACGAGAAGCGGCGTGCTCCCGGAGGCACGGATCGTCTCAGCGTGGGCCTTGGCGTACTTTTCGAAGTACGGCACGCGCTTCTTCGACGTCGCCGCGGCGGAGTGCCCCTGAAGCAGCACAACGTCGAACATCGGATGCTTGAGCTTGCCGTCCTCAACGTCCGCGTACGGGTCCTGCTCATGGGGCGACAGGTACTGCGCCACGTCGTGGAAGCTCAACGAACCCGAGCTGATCGTAAGGAGCCTCGTCTTCATCGATTCCTTCGGTTCCCCCTTCTGCATGAGGCCGCGGAGGGCCGTATGCACGCCGCAGTTGTAGAAGGAGTACGAGTTCCCGATGAGAAGCGCCACCTTGGGGCTCTTCTCAAGCGGCGCGGTCACCGAGGGCGCAACCTTGTAGTCGGCCGCGGCCGCCGGGACCGAAACCGTCGCCGCCACGGCGAACGTCGCGAGGGTCGCGAGCGCGGTCAGATGCTTTTCCCATTGCATGATGAGTTCCTCTTCAGCCCCCGGCTTTTCGAGCGGGGGCTTTTCGCATGGATCAGAAGGAATGGCGGATGCCCGCGATGAAGGACTTGAGGTGCGACTTAGTGGCGTCTTTTGCCGCGACGTTCCCAGTGGAGAGGTAGTTTCTGATGCTGTCCGTCACATCCTTCCCGTGGACGTAGGCGCCCGCAACGTAGAAGTCCGTGCGTTTCGAGAACGGATAGAGGTAGCCCAGCGCGAACTGATAGCCCTCGACCTCCTGATCGTAGGTGTAACTCAAGGACCCATCGTCACGGAATCGCTTCCAGTCGCGTTCACCCTTGACGTAGCCCGTCGCCACCTTGAGCTCACCCCCAGCCACATCGATGTTGGCGCCGAGCACGAACCCATGGGTGTCGAAGCCCGTCGTGTTCTTTTCGTTGGTCGCGCTCCACGCCCCCTTGACGGACGAGCTGATCTTGCCGACGCGCGTCACGCCGTCACCGTACTGGTAGCCCGCGTGGATGCGGACCATCCCGAAATCGTACGAGCCGCCGATGTTGTAGGTCATCCAGTCGTCGCCGCGGTAGCCGGCGGTCCCGGGCGCCTGAGCATTCTTCGTGAACATGCGGTCGACGGCCGCAACGAAGCGAAGGCCGCCCGCACGGTACGTGACGCCCGCCGCGGCATAGCGGTCCTTGTAGGACGAGCGGACGGAGTCGTCCAAATCGATCCCGTTCGAAGCCTGCAGATGCACCTGGAAGCCCGCCATGCGGGGCGACGCATAGGTGATGCTGTTGTCGACGCGGGAACCCACGGCGCCCGAGAGCACCTGAGTCGACTGAGCTTCCTGCCAGGTGATGCCGAACGGGGAGACGCGGCCGGCGAAAATGCCGCCCGAATTGCCCGACACGAGGCCTGCCGTGCGGCCGATCTTGAAGTCGCCCCAACGCGTTTCGAGCCCGACAATGGAATTGCGGTTGAAGAAGCGGTCTTCGTCGCCCAACGCACCCGTGTCCGCATCGAAACCGGCCTCAACGTTGAAGTAGACCTTGAGGTCCGACGAGATTTCTTCCTTGCCGCGCAGACCGAAGCGCGAGCCGTTGATCTGCCCGGAATTCATTTCGAAGGAATTCTCGTGCCCGTCGCGGGTGTACTTGACGCCCTGGTCGATGATGCCGTAGACGGAAACGTCGGCCGCCTGCGCGCCGGAGGCGAGGAGCAGCGCTGCCAACACAGCCCCTGCGAGGGGCTTCACGACGGCCTGATGGGAATGGTTCATGGTCTTCTCCTGATTGGGATCCATTGCGGATTTGGTCTTCATCGGGCAAGGCTGAGTCGTTTCCCTGTCCGTTTGACCTCAACCCTAAACGGACACAACTGTGTGCAAAACAGGACCGACCACAAAGTAGATTTGCGCCGGGTGCAAATCAAGTTCTGAAGATTTCGTTGCGGTCCACCGCAACCTCGTCGTGGGGTAGCCCCACGATCGCCGAGACCTTCGCTTCGTAGGACGCGAAGACCTCCTGCATCGCCCGCGCATACCACTCGAAGAAGACACGCACGCGCCGCATGTGCCACGCGGCGCGGCCCGCGGCGATGAAGCACTCGACGGGCGGACGGAACCAACCCGGGAGAATCGGCACGAGCCTCCCGTCCAGGAGGTCTTCGTGGATCTGCACGAGCGGCATGTCGACCGCGACGCCCATGTCCTTCAGCAACGCATCGCGGATCGCAAGGATGTCGGTCGAGCGGATCGCCTGTCCGAACTGCACCGCCTCGCGGCGCCCGCCGCGAAAGAGCTCCTTCGTTTCCGCACGCACCGGCCCCGCGTAGATGAAGCCCGTATGCGCACGCAGCTGATCGGGCGAAACCGGCATCCCGTGGCGCCGGACATAACCGGGGCTCGCCACCGGCAGATAGACGTTTCGCCCGCGGCTCATGCAGACGAGCCCGGGGAGCGTCGGCATGCCCGTCAACGTCGCCACCTCGCAGAGGCCCTTCTGAACGTCCGCCGCCTGAAGGCCGCTCAGAATCTCGATCGTGATTCCGGGATGCACGGCATAGAAACGCTCCAAAATCCCAGCGAGCCGCCGCGACGCGAAGCCCGGCGCGCTCGACAAGCGGATGCGGCCCTCCAGGGCCTTGGCGTCCTCCATGAGGGATTCGACCAAAGATTCGTGGGCGCGCAGGATCGGTTCGATCCGCTTCAGGGCCGTCTTCCCCGCGTCGGTGAGCGTCAAGGGCCGTGCCGCATGACGGATCAGCTCGCAGCCCAACGTCTTTTCCAACGCCGTGATCGCGCGCGAGATGCTCGAAACCTCGACATCAAGCACCTTCGCGGCGCCCGAGAGCGTCCCCGTCTTCGCAAAGACGACGAAGGCCCGCCATGCATTCAGATCATCGATTCTCGCCATAGGTGCTCCTTTCCGGGCGCGGTCAAACCCGGTTCTTCCTGCTTTTCTACTTCATTCGAGGCTCGCCTTATTTTGCACACTGCGCAAATAGACTTTGCATCAGACGACATTGATCCGGCACTCCGGCCTCTGCAAAACTCCAACTCAACACATGCGGATGCCGTCCGTCAGCCCCCGAAAGCATGCCTGAACGGGACGAACCCCGCCAACCCATGACCACTGAGCCCAAGGAGAGGCACGTGCAGAACACCCAACCCGAAGCCGCCGCGAAGACCCAGCCCCGCGACGAATTCTTCTGGATTTCGACCATCAACAAGGCGACCGTCGTCGTGAACCGCGCCGAGGGCCTCCTGGACGACGCGACGGCGCGCCTCGCCGCCCGCGGGATCCGCGCCGTCGAAGAGGCGGCCGCCGTCGATCCTACGAAGCGCGTCAAGAAGTACATCGCCTACGAGCCGCTTCTCATCGCGGCGACGTCCCCCGAAGTGACCTTGATCCACGCGGGGCGCTCCTCCCAGGACATCCTCTCGACGATGCGCATGGCGCTCGACTGGGAGGAGGCGGCGCAGATCGCCGGAGCCCTCGACGACGTGATCGCGAAGATCCTGGATCTCGCCGAGCAGCACCGCGACACCATCGTTCCCAACTACACGAACGGCGTCGCCGCGCAGCCCAACAGCTACGCGCACTACCTCCTGGGCTTTGCGGCCTCGTTCCTGCGCGACCGCGAACGCCTGGCGCAGTGCCTCGTCCGATACGACATGTCGAGCATGGGGGCGACCGTATTGAACGGCACCGGGTGGCCCTTGAACCGCGCCGCGATGGCGGCCAAACTCGGGTTCGCGCGCGAAGTCCGGAACGCGTTCGACGCCACCTGCCAGGCGCCGGTCGACGCGGTCCTCGAAATCGCGTCCGTCGCCGGGAGCATCGCGATCCACGTCGGCAGCATGGTGAACGACATCATGGTTCAGTACGCGCAGCCGCGCCCCTGGATCATCCTGCAGGAAGGGGGCGAGAACACGTACGTGTCGTCGGCCATGCCGCAAAAGAGGAACCCCGGCCTCATGAACAACTGCCGCGCGGACGCGTCGGACGTTTTGGCGGAAATGAACGCCGTGCACATGCGCGCCCACAACGTCGTCCCCGGCATGACCGACGGGAAGAGCGTCGAGAAGAACACCCGCATGGCCCGCGCGGCGGTCGGGATGCTGAAGCGCTTCCTGAAGGTTCTCAACGCCCTTCGCATCAACCCGGAACGCGCCCTGGAGGAGCTCAACAGCGACTGGACCGCCTCGCAGGAGATCGCCGACCGATTGATGCGCAACTACGGGCTGCCCTTTAGGATCGGCCACCACGTCGCGAGCGCGATGGTCTCCTGGGCCCGCGCCGAGAACGTGCCGCCGCTCGCCTTCCCCTACGCCCAGATGCAGCGCATTTACGGCGACGTCGTCCGCGCGGAATTCCCGGAGGCGCCCGCCGACCTCCCCATGAGCGAAGCGGAATTCCGCGACGCCCTCGACCCGAAGGGGATCGTCGCCGCCCGCAGGACGAGCGGGAGCGCCTCGCCCGCGGAAGTCGACGCGATGCTGCGCGAAGCGCGTGAGGAACTCGAGCTCCGCCGTGAGCGCCTTGCGGCGAGCGTCGCCGACAAGTGCGCGGCCGTCGCCGCACTGGAGCGCGAGTTCGCGGCCTTCCTCTGACCGAAGGAACCCTCTCATCAAGACCATTAGTCCCAAGACCACACATCGGAGAACCTCATGTCCGCACTTCTTCCCTGGATCGCCGTCGCCGTCACCGTGGTGGCGGGCTGGGCGCTCGTGAAGCGCTTCCAGACGCATCTCGTGCTGCTCTTCGCGGGGCTCGCGATCCTCATCTGCGTCGCCCTGATGGGTGACGCCTCCTTCCTCCCGAAGGGCGTCAAGCCCTCCGGCTTCTGGCTCTTCGACATCTTCGCGACGTTCAAGAACATCGCGACGAAGCAGAGCGCCGGGACCGGGTTCCTCATCATGACGGCGGGCGGCTTCGCCGCCTACATGGACCGCATCGGCGCCGCGAAGGCGCTGGTCGACGTCGCCGTGAAGCCCCTGGCGGCCCTCAGGGCCCCGTACCTCGTCTTGGCGGGCGGCTACGTCGTGGGGCAGATCCTCGTCATGGTGATCCCGTCCGCGGCGGGCCTCGCGATGCTCCTCTTGGTCGCGCTCTTCCCGATTCTCAAAGCCGTCGGCACCTCCGCCGCATCGGCGGCCGCCGTCATCGGGACTTCGGCCGGCATGACCTTTGCGCCCACCGCCGGGACGGCGAGCCTCGCCGCCAAGGTCGCGAACCTCGACCCGATCATCTACCTCGTGCAGTACCAGCTCCCGATCGCGGTCCCGACCCTCATCGTCGCGGGCGCCGCGCACTACTTCGTGCAGCGCCACTATGACCGGAAGGCCGACGACGTCTACAGCGAAGTCGTGGAGGTGAAGAAGTCGGACGCGCCGGCCGCCCCGAAGTGGTACGCGATCTTCCCGGTCCTTCCCATCGCGCTTCTCATCATCTTCTCGAACCTCGTCGTTTCGTCCGTCAAGCTCGACACGATCGCCGCGCTCTTCATGGTGTGGATGGGCGTCGTCATCATCGAAGTCATCCGCTGCCGCGACGTGAAGAAGATCTTCAAGGACGCGATGGCGATGTTCCAGAGCATGGGGAAGATGTTCGCGGGGATCGTCGCGCTCATCATCTGCGCGGAATTCTTCGCGACGGGCCTCAAGACCTCGGGGCTCATTGACATCATCATCAATTCCGCCCAGGGCGTGGGCGCCGGTATGGGCGCGATGACCGTGCTTTTGACCGGCATCGTCTCGATCGTCACCTTCCTCACGGGTTCGGGCGTCGGCGCCTACTCGTCCTTCGCGGCCCTGGCGCCCGACGTCGCCGCGGGGTTGGGCGGCTCCGTCGAAGCGCTCGTCACGCCGATGCAGTTCGCCTCCGGCATGATCCGTGCGATGAGCCCGGTGGCGGGCGTCATCATCGCGGTCGCGGGCGCCGCGGGCGTGAGCCCCGTCGCGATCGTGCGCCGCACCTGGATCCCGATGATCCTCGGCCTCGTGACGACCTTGATCGTCAACATGATCCTCTTCGGGTAACCGTCTCCTCAGGGAGGACGTCCGGGCGACATACCCTCGGCCATGCCGGACGTCCTCTCTCCCCTTCACCTTCCACCCTAGCGAAAAGGAGGCGAGCAAGCGCTCACCTCCTTTCGCTTTTTCCGGTTCTCAAGGAAGCCCCTGAAGGGCTCCTCCATCCGTGACTTCCGTCTCGTCCGTCAGTCCCGTTCGTCCAACCACACCGTCAGGATCGCTTCGAGAATCTTCTCGTTGCTCCCTTCCGGGTCGTCGTCGAAGTCGGGAAGCGCGCAGATCATCTCGTGCATCTTCACGAAGGAGAGCGTGAGCGGGTCCACGTCCGGGAATTCGTCGGCGAGCGTCTCGCCGATCTCACGCGTGTCGGTCCACTTCATGATCAGTGCTCCTTCGCGTGATTGCGGGAATACTTCGGGATCTCGACCGTGATGTCGGCCTCACCCACCGTCGTCTGGCAGGAGAGCCGCGAGTAGAGCCCGGCGCCCCAGGCGGCATCGAGGTGGTCGAGCTCGTTGTCTTCGGGTTCGTTCAGCGTCTCCAACCCCTCGCGGACGTAGACGTGGCAGGTCGAGCAGGCGCAGGAGAATTCGCAGGCGTGCTCGATCTTGATGCCGTTCTCAAGCAGCGCGCGGGCGAGGTTGGCGCCGACGGGCACCTCAAAGGAAGTGCCTTCCGGGCAGAGTTCGGCGTGAGGGAGGACGGTGATCTTTGGCATGAAGGGTCTCCTTCGTCAATGCTTGGCGGGTTCTGCGGGTTCTTCTTCGTCGTCCGCGAAGAGGTCGTCGTCCAAGGACTTCCCCTGGAGCGCGGCGCGGATCGAGCGGTCCATGCGGCGTTCGGCGAAGGTCTCGGTGCCCTTCGTGAGAGCCTCCGAGGCGGCCTTGATCGCCTGGGTGTCGTCGGTGGCGGCAAGGCGCGTCAACTCCTCGACCAAGCGGTCGATCTCGGCGCGCTCGTCCGCGGAGAGGAGATCGGCGTCTTCGGCCAAGGCGTTCGCGACGGACTCCATGATGCGGCGGGCTTCGACCTGCTGCTCGCGGAGTTCGCGCGCACGCATGTCGGCTTCGGCGCTGCCGTTCCCGTCGCGGAGCATCCGGACGATTTCGTCGTCGGTCAGGCCGTAGGAGGGCTTCACCTCGACGCGGGCTTCGACGCCCGTCGTGGTTTCGCGCGCGGAAACGGAAAGGAGCCCGTCGGCGTCCACCTGGAAGGTGACGCGGATGCGGGCGGCGCCCGCCGCCATCGGCGGGATGCCGCGGAGTTCAAACTTCGCGAGCGACCGGCACGCGTCCACGACTTCACGCTCACCCTGCACGACGTGGAGCGCCATCGCGGTCTGCCCGTCCTTGAAGGTGGTGAAGTCCTGCGCCATCGCGGTCGGGATCGCGCTGTTGCGCGGGATGATCTTCTCGACCAACCCGCCCATCGTTTCAAGGCCGAGCGAGAGGGGCGTGACGTCCAAAAGGAGCCAGTCGTCCCCTTCCGCGGTGTTGCCTGCGAGCTTGTTCGCCTGCATCGCGGCGCCCAACGCCACGACGCGGTCCGGGTCGATGTCGACCAGGGGTTCGACGCCGAAGAGCTCGCGCACGGCGCGGCGCACGCAGGGCATGCGGGTCGACCCGCCCACGAGCACGACGCCCTTGATCTCAGTAGGTTCGAGTTCGGCGTCCTTCAGGACGGCCTTCACCGCGCAGAGGGTCTTGCGGACCAGATGCGCCGTGATCTTTTCGAATTCGTCGCGCGTCAATTCCTCGTCGACCACGAGGCCGTCGTCCAACTCCACGCGGATCCGGGTGGTTTCCGCGTCGGTCAGCGCCTCCTTCGCGGCGCGCGCGGCGTCGATCAGGCGGCGCTTCTCTTCAGGCGACAGGATGCGGTGCACGCCCTCGTCGCCCAGGCGCTCGACCAAACGGCAGAAGATGCGGTGGTCGAAGTCGTCGCCGCCCAAGGACGCATTCCCGCCCGTCGCGAGCACTTCGAAGACGCCGCGGTTGAGTTTGAGGAGCGACGCGTCGAAGGTGCCGCCCCCCAAGTCGTAGACCAGGTAGACGCCTTCCGCACCGTTGTCGAGCCCGTAGGCGAGTGCGGCGGCGGTGGGTTCGTTCAGAAGACGGAGCACGTTGAGGTTCGCGAGGCGCGCCGCGTCCTTCGTCGCCTGACGCTGCGCGTCGTCGAAGTAGGCGGGCACCGTGATGACGGCCCCCACGAGGTCGCCGCCCAGGCGCGCTTCGGCGCGCGCGGCGAGCGACTTCAGGATTTCGGCGCTCACTTCGACCGGGCTCTTCACGCCCGCCGCGGTGCGGATCGCGAGCATCGCGCCTTCGTCGACGATGTCGTAGGGAAGGCTCGGCAGGTTCGCGAGGTCTTCGCGGCGGCGGCCGATCAGGCGCTTCGCGCTCGAGATCGTGTTCTTCGCGTCGTCGCGCGCGTGCTCGCGCGCTTCGCGGCCCACCGTCACGGTGCCGTCGGCCTGGTAGCGCACGACGGACGGGAGCAGCGTCTCGCCCGCCTCGTCCGCGATGCACTCGGGTTCGCCGCTCCGAACGGTCGCGACGATCGAATTCGTGGTCCCGAGGTCGATCCCGACCGCGAGACGGTGTTCGTGGGGTGCCGCGGAAAGTCCGGGCTCGGCGATTTGAAAGAGCGCCATCAGTGTAGGTTCCTTTCTGTCGTCACTTCGTCTGCGCGAGGAAGCGCTCGACGAACATCAGTTCGCGCGTGAGGTCGCGGGCCGCCTGAAAGTCGCGGCGCACGTCGATCGCGTCGGCAAGCTGCCCGAGCGCGCGGTCGCGCATCGCGCGGGCTTCCGAGAGCGCCGCTTCGGCGTCGGCCCCGCCCGCTTCCAGCGCTTCGCGCCATTCGATCTGGCGCATCAGGAATTCGGGGGGCATCGCGGTGTCGGTTTCGGCGTTCACCGGCGCGCCGTTCTGCGCGCAGAACCACGAGGCGCGGCGCACGGGATCGCGAAGCGTGTCCCACGCTTCGTTGATGCGGGCGGTCCACTGCTCCGCGACGCGGCGCTCGGCCGCCGGGCGGTCCGCAAAACGGTCCGGATGAACGCGAGCGCGCGCGCGCTCGCGCGCGCGCCCGAACTTTTCAAGATCGATGCCGAAGCGGGCTTCGGCACCGAAAAGGGCGAAGGGATCGGTCATCCTGACCCTCAGACGTGGAAGGATTCACCGCACCCGCAGCGGCTCGTCTCGTTGGGGTTGTTGAAGCGGAACCCCTCCTGCAGACCCTCGCGGGTGTAGTCGAGCTCGGTGCCGTCGATGTAGGGCAGGCTCTTTTCGTCGACGATCACCTTGACGTCGAAGCTTTCCCAAACCTTGTCGTCCTCGTTGATCGCGTCGGCGAACTCGAGCTTGTAGGCCATGCCGGAGCAGCCCGAGGTCTTGACGCCGAGACGCAGGCCGATGCCCTTGCCGCGGCGTTCGAGGTACTTGCGGACGTGACGGGCGGCCGCTTCCGTGAGCGTGACGGGCATGGTCTTACTCCTTCTTTTCCTGCTTGCTGCGGTAGTCGCGGATGGCGGCCTTGATGGCGTCTTCCGCGAGGATCGAGCAGTGAATCTTCACCGGCGGGAGCGCGAGCTCTTCGGCGATGGCGGCGTTGGTGAGCTGGGAGGCTTCGTCCAGAGTCTTCCCCTTCACCCATTCGCTCACGAGCGAGGAGCTCGCGATCGCGGAGCCGCAGCCGTAGGTCTTGAACTTGGCGTCCTCGATGACGCCCTCGCCGTTCACCTTGATCTGCAGACGCATCACGTCGCCGCAGGCGGGCGCGCCCACCATGCCGGTGCCGACGTCGTCGGCGTCCTTGTCGAGCGTCCCCACGTTGCGGGGGTTTTCGTAATGGTCGATGAGTTTTTCGCTGTAGGCCATGTTCTGGTCTCCTGGTGCTCCGGGACCCAAGAGGGCCCCGGACGGGAAATCGGGATTAGTGTTCGCTCCACTCGATCTTCGAGAGGTCGAGGCCCTGCTGGTGCATTTCCCAGAGCGGGCTCATTTCGCGGAGCTTCGCCACCTTTTCGACGAGGCTCTTGACGACGTAGTCGATCTCCTCTTCGGTCGTGAAGCGCCCGAGCGTGAAGCGGATCGAGCTGTGGGCGAGTTCGTCGTCGCGGCCGAGCGCGCGCAGCACGTAGCTCGGTTCGAGCGACGCCGACGTGCACGCCGACCCCGAGGAGCACGCGATGTCCTTCAAGGCCATCATCAGGCTTTCGCCCTCGATGAACGCGAAGCTCACGTTGAGGTTGTGGGGCGAGCGGTGCTCCCAGTTGCCGTTCAGATAAATCTCGGGAATGTTGCTGCGGATGCCGTCCCAGAGGCGGTCGCGCAGGCGGCGAAGGCGCGGAAGCTCTTCATCCAATTCGAGCTTCGCCAAGCGGTACGCTTCGCCCATGCCGACGATCTGGTGCGTGGCGAGCGTGCCGGAGCGCATGCCGCGCTCGTGGCCGCCGCCGTGGATCTGGCACTCGATGCGAACGCGCGGACGGCGGCGGACGTAAAGCGCCCCGATGCCCTTCGGGCCGTAGACCTTGTGCCCGGAGAGGCTCATCAGGTCGCACTTGATCGCGTCGACATCGAGCGGCATGTGGCCCGGGGCCTGCGTCGCGTCGCAGTGGAAGAGGATCCCGCGCTCACGGCACATCGCGCCGATCGCTTCGAGGTCCTGAATGACGCCGATTTCGTTGTTGACCGCCATGACGGAGACGAGGATCGTGTCGGGGCGCATCGCGGCGCGGAGCGCCTCGAGGTCGATCAGACCGTCTTCCTGAACGTCGAGGTACGTGACCTCGTAGCCTTCCGTTTCCAGGTGGCGCATGGAATCCAAAACCGCCTTGTGTTCGGTTTTCACCGTGATGAGGTGCTTGCCCTTCTCGCGGTAGAAGTGCGCGGCGCCCTTGATCGCGAGGTTGTCGGCTTCGGTCGCGCCCGACGTCCAGACGATTTCGCGGGGATCCGCACCGATCAAGGCGGCGACGTGGCCGCGGGCTTCCTCAACCGCCTTTTCGGCCGTCCAGCCGTAGGCGTTGCGGTGCGAAGCGTGATTCCCGAAGTCTTCCGTCAGGAAGGGGATCATCTTGGCGGCGACGCGGGGATCGACGGGCGTCGTGGCGGAGTAGTCAAGGTAAACCGGAAGCTTCATGATGCGTTCCTTTGTGTCGTTCAGGGTCTCTCGCCCGTCTCAGGGACGGGTCTGGTGTCGATGCGAATCGTGTTCGTGCTTCGCCGTGGGGATCACCGCGGGGACGTGTTGGCGCTTGCCCTTGCGGTGCTTTTCCTCGGCAACGAGCGACGCGAGCGTGATGCCGGAGAGGAAGCTCTCGATGACGCCGTTCAGCCTCTCCCACAGGTGGTGGGTGAGACAGGCGGCGCCGCCGAGGCATGTCCCCGTGCCCCCGCACTGCGACGTGTCGAGGTTTTCGTCGACCGCGGCGATGATGCGGTCGATCGTGATCCGTTCGGGAACGTCCGCAAGCTTGTAGCCGCCGCCGGGACCGCGCGTGCTCTCAACGAGCCCCGCGCGGCGCAGCCGGCAGAAGAGCTGCTCCAGATAGGCGAGCGAAATCTTCTGCCGCTCGGCGATCTGGGAAATCGGGATCGGGCCCGAGCCCTCGGCCTGGTGCAGGGCGATGTCCACCATCGCCGTGACGGCGAAACGCCCTTTGGTCGTGAGCTTCACGTCGGTCCTCCTCCCTGCGGTGTGTCCCAAAAAAGCCGGGCGGAAGGCCTCTCCCGGCCCTCTCGCCCATACCCGACCAATTCAGTCGGTTATTCAGCGTGAGACGAATCATATACCCAAATACCCGACCAAACAAGTCAGCCATTCGACTTGACCGAAGGTGGTAGGGAAAGACGTACGGACGGGGTAGCGAAGGACGAAAAAGCCGACCCATCGGGGGGTCGGCTCTTCGTCGCGTCAATCCTTCTCGGAGAAGCTTTCTCAGAGAGGCGTATTCTCTTCGGGCGGGAGCTCCGCCAAGAGCTTCTTCGCCTTCTTTTCGAGGTTCTCCAAAAGGCCCTCGCAGGCGTCCGTGCAGTATTCGATCACCTGGTTGAAGCCTTCGTTGAGCCCGTAATAGGGGTCCGGCACCACCGCGGCGTCGATGTCGTTCGCGTAGCGCATGAGAAGCTGGATCTTGTGGCGGTACTGCGCGGGCGAGCGCTGCTGGAGTTCGGTGAGGTTCTCCCAGTCCATCGCCAGGATCAGATCGGCTTCCTCAAAGTCTTCCAGGGCGACCTGGCGGGCACGATGCTTGGAGATGTCGAGACCGCGCTTCCTCAGGGCCAACTGCGCGCGCACGTCGGGCGCTTCGCCCACGTGATAGTCGCTCGTGCCGGCGCTGTCCGAGGTGATGACGCGCTCGAAGCCGAACTGCTTGACCATGCGGGTGAAGATCGCCTGCGAAGTCGGGCTCCGGCAGATGTTCCCCGTACAGACGAAAAGTATTTTGATCACGATGTTCACCGAACGGGCCGCCGAGGACCCGGCAAAGATGGTTCCAATGCTGGGTATCCTACCGCAGACGGTGGCGCTTGACTATATCTTTTTCGGAGGCCGCCCCGATTGAGGCCGATCCCAAGGGCCTCACCTGTGCCCGGGAAGCCTCAACGGTCGACCGACGCGCCGAAGGCTTCTTCGCGCAGGGCGCGCAGCTCCTCACGCAGCTTCGCCGCGCGTTCGAAGTCGAGGTTCCGCGCAGCCGTCATCATCTCGTCCTCGAGCTTCTTCAGGGCCCTGGCGAGTCCCTTTTCGTCCGTGGGAACGGCGGGCTTCGCCGTCTCCTCCGACGGCGGGACCGGCATGTCGGGACCGCGCTCGACGACGTCGATGATGTCGCGGATCTCCTTCTTGACGCCGCGCGGCACGATCCCGTGTTCGCGGTTGAAGGCTTCCTGCTTTTCTCTTCGGCGTTCGGTTTCGCCCACCGCCTTCCTCATCGAGTCCGTCATGCGGTCGGCGTAGAGGATGGCGCGGCCGTGAAGGTTACGGGCAGCGCGGCCGATCGTCTGGATGAGGGACCGCTCGCTTCGCAGGAACCCCTCCTTGTCGGCGTCGAGAATGGCAACCAGGGAGACTTCCGGAATGTCGAGGCCCTCGCGCAGCAGGTTGATGCCTACGAGCACGTCGAAGACCCCGGCGCGGAGGTCCCGGATGATCTCGACGCGCTCGACGGTGTCGATGTCGGAGTGGAGGTACCTCACCCGCACGCCGTGCTCCGACAAGAAGTCCGTGAGGTCTTCGGCCATGCGCTTCGTGAGGGTGGTGACGAGGACGCGCTCACCCTTCTTGACGACCTCATGGATTTCGGAGAGCAGATCGTCGACCTGGGAGACCGCCGGGCGGATTTCGACCGCCGGGTCGACGAGCCCGGTGGGGCGCACGACCTGCTCGACGATTTCGCCGCCGCTCTTCTCCAACTCGTAGTCGGCGGGCGTCGCGGAGACGAAGATCGAGCGCTTCATCTTCGACTCGAACTCGTCGAACCGGAGCGGCCGGTTGTCGAGCGCCGAAGGCAGACGGAAGCCGTAGCGCACGAGCGTTTCCTTCCGCGCGCGGTCGCCGCGGTACATGCCGCCGATCTGGCCCATCATCACGTGGCTCTCGTCGAAGAACATCAGCGTGTCTTCGGGGAGGTAGTCGATGAGGCACGGGGGCGGCGCCCCGGCGGGGAGGCCCGTCAAGTGGCGGCTGTAGTTTTCAATCCCCTTGCAGAAGCCCACCTGGTCCATCATCTCCATATCAAAGCGCGTGCGCTGCTCCAGGCGCTGGGCTTCCACGATGAGGCCCTCGTTCAGAAGCTCCTGGCGGCGCTCCTTCAATTCTTCGCCGATCGTCCCCAGGGCGCGGACGATCTCTTCCCGCGGCGTCACGTAGTGGCTCGCCGGGTAGACGACGAAGCGCGGAACCTTCTGCTCGACGGCCCCCGTGATGGGGTCAAAGAGCAGGATCGCATCCACCTCGTCGTCGAAGAGCTCCACGCGCACCGCACTTTCGGCGTGCTCCGCCGGAAAGACGTCGATCGTGTCGCCGCGCACGCGGAAGGTGCCGCGCACGAAATCCATGTCGGTGCGCTTGTACTGCATCTTGACCAACTGGCTGATGAGCTGGCGCTGCGTGCGGCGGTCGCCCCGGCGCAGGATACAGCGCATCTCGGTGTAGCTCTCGGGGGCGCCGATGCCGTAGATCGCGCTCACGGTGGCGACGATGATCGTGTCGCGGCGCTCCAGGATCGATTTCGTCGCGGCCAGGCGCATCTGCTCGATGTGCTCGTTCACCGCGGCGTCCTTCTCGATGAAGAGGTCGCGGGCCGGGACGTAGGCTTCCGGCTGGTAGAAGTCGTAGTAGGAGACGAAGTACTCGACGGCGTTCTCGGGGAAGAACTCGCGCATCTCGGCGTAGGTCTGCGCGGCGAGCGTCTTGTTCGGGGCCATGATGAGGGCGGGCGAGCCGCACCGGGCGATGACGTTCGCCATGGTGTAGGTCTTCCCCGAGCCGGTCACGCCCAAAAGCGTCTGGCTCATCAGCCCCGCATCCAACCCGAAGCAGAGCTTCTCAATCGCGCCGGGCTGGTCTCCCGCCGGCGGGAAGGGTTGGTGAAGGACGAAGGGCGAATTGTCGAAGGTGACCTTTTCCACGTACGGCTCCCTGAAGTGATCCGTTCATTCTACGTCGGGAGGGTTCCCGTCCCGTGTCCGGCACTCACATGATCATTACATTTATTTACATCCGTACTCTTGCGAAACACAAGACGTCTCAATAGAATTCCAAGTCTTGATTCCCCGATAGCTCAGTCGGTAGAGCGACGGACTGTTAATCCGCAGGTCGCTGGTTCGAGCCCAGCTCGGGGAGCCAAGTTCAACGCTTCGACTTCTACCGCTTGAAGCGTCAAGTACTCCCCGATAGCTCAGTCGGTAGAGCGACGGACTGTTAATCCGCAGGTCGCTGGTTCGAGCCCAGCTCGGGGAGCCAAGTTCAACGCTTCGACTTCTACCGCTTGAAGCGTCAAGTACTCCCCGATAGCTCAGTCGGTAGAGCGACGGACTGTTAATCCGCAGGTCGCTGGTTCGAGCCCAGCTCGGGGAGCCAA
>ENA-UPWN01000221-UPWN01000221.1-human-gut-metagenome-genome-assembly--contig:-NODE-221-length-30997-cov-14.033215_pt1 | contig 30997 bp, 23 predicted proteins | sample MGYA00250050_ERZ773377 | MGnify/ENA primary metagenome ERZ773377 (study PRJEB29103, sample SAMN06112008) | human gut metagenome | biome: human gut; feature: ankylosing spondylitis patient; material...
AGGCTGTCAGTCGGAGACTTGACGGCATTGGTTTGAGTGACCACTTCCATTGTATCGTTATTCGGAATGGTCTGCAAGATATTTTTCGTATAATTCAAAGATTTCACAGTTTTGGTCGCAACAGGCCGAGATTTGTTCATAGGCAAAACCTCCATGTTTTATTTTTGATGTAAGTTCAAAATTGCCTGCTCACTCTGCTCATCCTGCACCTTTTGCGCACTGTGAGCAGGGCTTTTTCAAGTTGATTCTTATTTTTAATCCCACGGACTGGGAACATCAACGGGTAAAAACAGGTCAACGTCTACATTGTGAAAGCCCCGATTTGTGCCGATGCACTTATCATCGTAGACGATGCCCAGACTTTTCTGATTATCTTTTAGATGGTGGATAAAGGTTGATGCTACCAGCGGCTTTTCCAAGTTATCCAAACACCAGCGTTCGTAGACTTTATAGAAATCGGTAGACTTGCACTTGGCCCCCTGCCGAATTTCAAAATAGCCCTCGGATTTGAGAAAGCCCAGGATATTGTTGCCCTGCTCCATTGCTTCTTTCAGATTCGCGGCGGTGCGTTCGCTGATGGTAAACCGATAGTTGTTCCGAATCAGCCGATGCAGCCCTTCCAACGCCCAAAGCAGGATGCCCTCTTTTTCGTTCCGTATCTTACCAATGAGAAAAGGATCATCCACCCGGCCAACAGGTTTTTCCTTAGTGGTGAGCAACAGCTGGCGGCGATAGAAACCGTTGGACTTGTCATAGAGTGCGTGTAAGCTGCCATTCCCGAAGCAGGCAAACCGAACATACAGCGTCCCCTGCACACTCTGCTGGCCCTTGCGCTCAATGTCGATTTTATCTTCCAGTGTAACAAGGGTCTTGATGTTGTTGGTCTGCGGCAGGGCCTCAGTTTTCATGTCATCGTCCACCAAAAGCAGCTTGTACTCCAAGTCTGCACGGGCAAAGCGGTTGGTTTCTACCTTTTGCAGACTGCCTGTGTACATACTGCTGCCGAACAATTCTCGAAGAATCAGCCCGATTCTGGATTTTCCCTCACCGCCCTTGCCGACCATCAGCAGCATTTTCTGCGCTTTGGTAACAGGCAGCAGGCAATAGCCAATGTATTCTTGTAAGGCCGGAATATCTTCTTCGTACAGCAGCTCATTCAGAAATTGCAGCCAGCGTGTCGGTGCTGGTGCTTCTGGCACATAGGAGATGGGCAGTCGGTTCATGCAGTATTCTTTTTCAGGGGTAAAGTGACCGTCCACAAAGTATGTGCCGTTTCGGACATGGATGCGGTCTGTCTGAATCTTCGGTGGTTCAGATGCACAGGCCAGCTTAATGGCCTGCACAATATGTTCAATCCGCCGTGCTACGCTGGTGGTAGCGTAATAGCGAATCTGCTCATAGATTTCCTTTTTCAATGGGGCTTCATCCTCGATCATGCCATCCACCGTGAACAATCTGCCTTGAAAACAACGCATGGGGTGCAGGCTCAAAAAGTAATCTGCAAACAACGGTTCGATGATTTTCCCATTGTCGCCCACCCAGTTTCGGGCGGGTGCGCTATGCTGCTTCTTCGGTTTCTTTGCATCGTTCGATTGCTTTTCCAAGAGCGGTCACTTCCTTTCCGTTCAATAGTTGTTGCTTTTCATTTGAACTTCCCTGCAAAAGAATATCCAGCAGATATTGCACACGGTCTGCATAGTGTAGACTTGCTACAAAACAAAGATGCAGGGATGCTTCTGGATTTTTGGGTGCATAGGCCATGCGCCAATTTGCTAGCAGAGAACGATAGCCACACAGGATTTTGTAGAATTGCTCTTTCTGGTTCAATGGCTTTTCCACGAGCTTATAGCGTATCAGTGGAAAAGTGCCTGTTGCAGAAAGCCCAAAATCTGAGGCCAGCTTTTCCGCCGCTTGCCGCAAGGACAGCTGAAACAGTTTTGCGGTGAAGTCGATTACATCACCATCCGCTCCACAGCCAAAGCAGTGAAACCGAAAATCCACTTTCATGCTGGGATTGTGGTCTGCATGGAATGGACAGCAAATCATGCTGCTGCGGTTTGGACGAAAACCATAGGCTTCTGCGGCTTGTCGGGCGGTAATATTCAGCTTTACGACTTCAAATAAATTGTTGTACTTGAAAATTTTCCTCCTTTACAGTTCCATGCCATGACTACGCTTTTTCGGTTTGGTACGTGTCTGCTCACGCTGTGCGATTTCTTCCTGCCGCTGCTGCAGCTTTTGCAGAACAGACGGACGAGTATTTTCTTTGATTTGCTCCATGACCGCTTTTTTCACCTCTGGGATATAGAAGAACTGCGTCCCTCTTGAAAGAAGGCTCTTGATTGCCCCAATGATATTTTTCCGCAGGCAGAGTATTTGTTCTTCTGCATATTTTCTGGTGCGGAAGTCTGCAATTCGTTCTGGTTCCATTAACCATTCCAAATGTTGATCAATTTCATTTACAGCTTCCTGTAATGCTTTGTTTAATCCAACATCGGAAACCGCAAGGATCGCTTGGTCATAAGAACCATTTACCGCATCATTAAACAAATCGTTTACATCTACCCATTGCGAAAACAGCTCTTCTAATTCGTTCTTCTGGCTTTTAATTTTTTCATTGTTTTTCGAAATCTCTTCAGATTGCCTTATCGCCTGATTGAATAGTTCAGCATATTCATCTCGCTGGTTACGGCAATCTTCCAGCAATCCGACATATTGAATACTTTGTTCTTGCAGCTCTTTCTTCTGTTCTGCGATCCGTTCATTTTGCTTTTTCAGAATGTAATCCTGCTTTTCCAGATAAGCCCGTCCGCCGTATTCTGGCACTTCGTCCAGTTCCAAGCCGTGGCGTTTGGCAATCTCGAATAGCATCGTGCGGCAGGCTGCATCAAATGTGATCTTGCGGTTGTTGTAGCGTCCAAGGGGCTTGTCTGGTTTTGGCAGTTCAAAACCCAGTGCTTCCAATGCCTTTTCCTGCTGCGGAGCAATCTCGCCATACTTGTTTTTACAGTCAAACACATGGCGTTCGTGGATGTGCGGAGTCCCCTCATCCAGATGCAAAGCCCAATCCAAAATGTGAACGTGTTTGCCGAAACGCTCATGGAACTCATCCATAAATTCTGTGGCGATTTGAAAAAGTTCTTTGGGCGAAGCGTGGCTCTCCAGCGTTCCAAGCTGATAGATGCTTTCTTCGGGGCAGGTTTTCTTGCTGGTAAGCAAATCTTCGGGAGAACGGTTTCGTTCCGTGTGCCGGATTTTGGCGTTGCGCTCATTCTGCTTTTCGGTGAAGTTGGTGTAATGGAGTTTGTAGTAGAGCTTTTCGACTTCTTCAAAAGTGTCGGCCAGACTTTCCTCACTCTTGGGCTGCAGAGCAGAGCGGATGCCGTTATAACAATCCCAATAAATGTTTTGCTGGACACGTTCCGGGTCGATATGCTCGCTGTTGGCAATTTCAAAACTGCGGTCATTGTGCTTTGGGTTATAAGTGCCGTGCTTTCCGGCGCGGCCATTGTGTCGGGTAAGTTTCAGCGACCATCTCTCCTTTCTGGGGTCACACAGAGAGCGCCGTGCGCGGGGTAGGGGCAACGCGGTGCAGCGGAGCTGCAAATCTGCCGCCTGCTATGCGCCAGATAATACCCAGTAGGATATGACGCAGGGCATCACATCCACTGGGCAAGGCTGCCGCCCTTGACCCGCGCAAAGATCTGCGATCTCTGCACTCTTGCACCGAACAACCTGACAGACAAGACTTGTGAAGTCCTCTCTGCCAGCTTGCCCGGTTCTTCTTCGGTGTCGGTCTGCCCGCAAGCTGTTCCTGCCCGATCTCCTCCGGCGTATGACTTCTTCTTGGTGCGCTCTTATCGTGGCGGCACTTCTCCGAAAAAGCATATTAACTTGCAGCCGATCATGTTGTTGTCAAGGTACAGTGTGGTTTTGTAAGAAGTTGTGGACTTTCCAAAATGCCAAGGGGTTCGTTTCTGAAAGTAGTCCCGACACCCTATACAAACTTAAAGGGGTATTTTTAAACGGGGTCTTATGAAAATTTGGGAAATTTTCACTTTTTCAAACAACCTCCTATACCTATAACATTCTAAAAAGGGTGTTTGGCAACCTGATTTTCAAATTTTGTTTGGAAAACTTCTTACACCAATATGAATCTATAGGGCCGTTTTGGAATACAATTTTGGACAAAAAGAAAAACGGCAAAGTTCGCAATAGAACCTTACCGTTTTGGGGAATGCTGCACAACAGCACCGTATTATTTCTTTTGGTTTATTATTTCATAACTGCGTTCAGCAATGTCTGATAGTCACTCACCACATCGTACACCACGTTTTCATCGTTCAGTGCCTTGAAATGTGCACGGGCACAATCAATTTTAGCCTGTTCTACCGGGGTGATGTGATTGAGCTTCATGGAATCCAGTGTGCCTTTGGTTTCAGCAACAAAGTAGATGTGCTTGACTGTGCCCTCATAGAACGCAATCGCCCAATCGGGATTGTATTTTCCAACAGGTGTGGAAATATAGAATCCATCTGGCAGCTTTACATAGACTGCCACATCACGGTTCGTATCGAGGTCGGCGGCAAAATCACGCTCGTTGCTTGAATCGTAAATCAGATGGTCATACAGATGCCGCTGTACTTTCATGACGTTCATACCGAGTTTTCCCTTCAAGGTCGGCTCAGTGAAAATGTCTGTATCGTAATGCTCATCCAGAATATTGTAAGTGATATGCTGGATGATGGCTGTTGCCTTTTCGTCATTGATAAGGGCAGCTGCTTTCAGAATGAACTCTTCCGGGTTATCCTTGAACTGATCGAATACTGCTTTTTCAATGCCAACCAGAATCTGTACAATCGCCTTGCGGGTCAGCTTGGTTTCAGCCACCAGCTTGCCAATCAGGTCATACTTGACGCTCTGACTGGCGTGAATTTTGGTCTGTGGGTCATATTTATGCTGATCCGCTTTTGCGAAAGCAGAGCCATCTAACAGAGAATCCTTGGATTTGATCTCCGTCATTTCACCGGATTCTACTTTGAAGTAAATCTTCGATACGTTCAGATTGCGGTTGAGCGAGCGAATGGACTTTTGCACCAGCTCATCTGTGTCAAAATCCACCACATAAACCGATTTCGGGCTGATTTTGTTCCAAAGGGCCTTGAACTCCGGCATGGCCAGCTTGTCCGGGTCGATTTTTAATTCCACATTGTTGGAACGTGCATTTTCAGGCAGCATGACCTTATCGCTGTAAACAGAATCCAACAAATCAATGACCGATGCTGCACAGTCTGCAACTTCTTCTGCCACCTGCACCGCATGGTTTGCATGGTCGGCATAGTACTTGTCCGTCAGCGCACCATGGCGGTCCACATAGCCATTCTGGACCAGATCAAAATAGATGGCAGCGGCGGTATCTGCATCCACAATCTGTTCGTTGCCGTTTGCGTCCGTAAGAACCTTGCCAACAAACAAGGTAGCATCCACCTTTCTGGGGCGGTTTGCAACTGCTTCGGCCAGTTCGCTTTGCAGGCCTTTGGCGAAACTGTCATAGCTTTCGCTGGCAATGACAGTCAGGATGTTGATGTTATGCACATCGTTGCCCAGAACATTCGCATCCATGCGTTCGCCGTTCTGGTTGACGCACAGACGCAGGCCGCGGCCAACCTCCTGCCGTTTGCGGACTTCACTGCTGCTTTGTTTCAGGGTGCAGATCTGGAACACGTTCGGGTTATCCCATCCTTCCCGGAGGGCAGAGTGTGAGAAGATAAAGCGCACGGGGGAACGCTTGGGGTCACGGTCAAGAAGAAGCTCCTTGTTTTTCATAATCAGGTCATAGGCACTGATGTCATTGGAGGTTTTCTCCCGCTTGTCATCGCCTGCAACCTGATTGACAAAATGGCCTTTCTTATCCACCGAAAAATAACCCGCATGGGTATCGTGTGCAGAAATTGCTTTCAGGTAGCGGATGTAGTCATCCTCGCCCAACGAAAGCTGCATCTGGCCGACAATATCCTCGTACTCCTGCTCAAACATCTCTGCATAAATGCCGTTATAGGGCTGGCCTGCAGCATCATAGCACTTGTACTTGTCCACTTCATCAATAAAGAACAGGCTCAGCACCTTAATACCCTTGTGGAACAGCTGACGTTCCCGCTCAAGATGCGAAAGGATCGTTTCCCGAATCTGAATGCGGCGCAGCTGGTCCTCGTCCACCTTGCCGACCACATCTCCGGCAAACAATCGGACACCATTCAGAAATTCAATGTGGTTGTCCCGGCCATCAATCTCTTTCACCACATAGCCATCCTTGTATTCGTCCAGATTGCCGGAATAGTCATAGAGGTTGAATTTCAGCCCAACGGTGCGCGTTACTTTGCGCAGGCCGGATTTTCCCTTGCAGTCGAACTGGATTGTTGCCGTAGGGTCTGCCTTGGAAAGATTGATGCTTTCCAGATAGACAAACCCATCCGTAGCGGTACTGCCGGATTCCGTAATGCCCTTGACCACGATTTTCTTGACCAGACGCTTATTATAGGCTTCCATTGCATCCAGCCGGTAGACCATGTTGTAGATGCTGTCTGCACGGTGGGTAGCCGAGTAGCGCAGGGTGATCATCGGGTTGAACTCTTTCATCCGCTCTTTGGTCTGCTTGCCTTCCACAGACTGCGGTTCATCAATAATCAGGATCGGGTTCGTCTTTGCAATAATGTCAATAGGCCGACGGGAACGGAACTCGTCCAGCTTCATATAAATACGGCGGGCATCTTTGCCTTTGGCATTGAACGCCTGCGAATTGATGATCATGACATTGATGGAACTATCCGAGGCAAAGCGGTCAATTTCCGTCAACTGTGCGGAGTTGTAGATAAAGAAGCGGATCTTCTTGCCGTACTCTTCTGCAAAGTGATCCTGTGTGACCTCAAACGATTTATACACGCCCTCACGGATGGCAACACTGGGCACGACCACGATAAACTTACTCCAGCCGTAATGCTTGTTCAGCTCATACATGGTCTTGATATAGGTGTAGGTTTTGCCGACACCTGTTTCCATCTCAATGGTAAGGTTATAGTGTCCCTCCAACTGCTTGGATGGCTCAATCTGGTTGGTGCGTTGGATTTTTTGCAGGTGCTCCAGAATAATACTGTCGCTCAGCTCTGGTACAATATGTTCATTGCGCCAGCCTGTGAAGCTTGTTTCCATATCAGTCTGGTAAATGCCGCTGCCGTTGTCGATGCGGTAATTTGTGGTCAGGTAGGGCTGACCTGCAAAGACGTCCACCACGGCTTTTGCGGCATCTGCCTGAAATTTCTGGTGTTTGAATTGAAGTTTCATCTGCTGTTCTCCCTCAAATCACCTTGACATCGGTATCCTGTGCATACAGCTTGAAAATCTCAAACACGTTGATCTTTTCCGGGCTGCTGGCAAAGGAAGAATCCCGGAACACTGCACGGCGCGGCTTACGCTTGGCAATTTCCTTGATAACATTTTCCGGCACATTGCTGTCAAAGCAGGCAATCAGGGCATCGGGAACATTCAGCGCAGCATCACCGGGTGCGTAGGTATGGACAGTGCAGTTGTCGATTTTCTCAGACCGATACGGCATGGACAGCGGCAGTCCCCAATCCAGCAGACAGCCAAACAGCAAATCAAGGTCGGTGCGATCCTCCTTGATGTTACTTTCCAGACCAGTTAGCATTGTCTGGGAGTATTCGTCAGTAGAATAATAAACATCTTTTACGCTGCTGGTGTCCAATTTGAACACACGGAATCCCACGTCGGGGGGGGGGGGTAAGCATTGGCGGTATTACGTTCAGAAATGATATTATCTCCTGCCCTGCGAATGCGTTCTTTGCCAATATCGCAAATGGTTTTATAGCCAGCTTTGTAGGCTTCGCTTTTTTCATCACAGGACTCTGGCAACTGTACCATGATAAACTTACGGTGGCCGCCGTCATTAGCGTTCAGTTGCATAACGGCATGAGCGGTTGTAGCAGAGCCAGAAAAGAAATCAAGAATAGTATCGTTTGAAGATGTTACATAAGAAATCATTCTTTTTATAACTTCATGATCTTTTGAGTACTCAAAAATTCCCTTTCCAAGAAGATTTTCCATCACAATAGACGATTGAAGATAACTTTTGTAAAAATATGTACCCATTACCTGCTTACCAACATTCTCATCTTCTGGGTCAGCAGATTTTCCGGGCTTTCTAACAAGATAAGTTTTCTTTATTGGAGGAAGCGTCTCATCCTTTCGAAAAACTACTTTTCCCTTATTTATCATTTCTTGCATTTTTTCAGGCGTTGAGTAACGCCAACCTCCCGGCGGCACAGCACAAGGCTTTCCGGTTATCGGGTGGATAACATCATAGGATGGCCCTTTTCCTCCGGGCCAAGACATGTTGTCGTCTCTCCAGACACCATTTTCATCTACTTTATTATAGCGTGAAAGCTTTTTTGCCGGATGATCTTTCGGAAGGTGTGAATAAAAATCTTGCAAGCCATCTTGAATCTTTGCGCAATCAGTTCCATATAGTTGTTGAAGCCTAAGGTATTCAGCGTATATTTCAGCTGCTCCCGGTTTTTCTTCTCTGAAATATACATTATTTCCCAAAAGACTGGCCACTGACTTTGCATAAACAAGCATATACTCATGTCCAGTAGAAAAAAATCGAGCATCATTTTTTCTGGTTTTTTCCCAAATTAAGCACGCAAGAAAGTTTTCATTGCTAAAAATTTCACCACATATATTTTCAAGGTTTTTCTGCTCATTATCATCAATACTGATAAAAATAACGCCATCATCTGTCAATAGATTTCGCGCCAGCATCAGCCGGGAATACATCATACTGCACCAGTCAGAGTGAAACCGTCCGTTGCTGTCATTGTTCTTGAACAGCCGATTCTTGTCCTCGTCATACATCCCCATCTGACGGTTTTCTTCATCCTGCGAACGCATAAAATCGTCTGCATAGATAAAATCGTTGCCCGTATTATACGGCGGGTCAATGTAAATCATTTTGACCTTGCCCAGATAGCTCTCCTGCAACAGCTTGAGCGCTTCCAGATTATCGCCCTCAATATAGAGATTCTCGGTATCATCCCAGTTCTTGCTTTCTGCCGGGCAGGGGCGCAGGGTCTTGCGGATGGGCTTGTTGGCTTCTACAATGGATGCCTTTTTTCCCACCCATGTAAACTCGTATGCTTCATCTCCGTCTACAACGTCCGGCGAGAGCATCTGCTTCAGCAGTTCAAAGTTGATACCGCGCTTGTAAACCTTGTGGTCGGGGGTACTCTTTTCCTCATCCAGCATTTCTGTGATGCAGTTGGGGAAAAGCGCGGCAATTTTATCAATGTTCTGGGCTGTCAGGTTGGGGGACTGAAGGGGAAGTTTGTTATGTAAGATTGACATTAGTTATCTCCAAAAATATCTCTTTCCAATTGTTTATAAATTTCCATGTCAGGCGTAATAAGAGGTGCCATAGTATCTCTTAAAAAAGGATCTGGCCTATTTCCGCATTGTGTAAGGCCAAGAATCTTCTTTAGCGAAGTGTAGATATCCCCACGCGCAGATTTCAGATCATCTGGTGCATTTTCTCTTTTAATCGAACTAGAAAGAGCCTCTTGCTTTTTTTGCAGGCATTCATCAACCTTGTCTGATTTTCCAACAGAAATGCATAATTTTTCTATAACACTGTCATCCAAAAGATAACTTTCAAGATTGCGCTTAGAAAGGACGCTAATTCTATTACTCTTAAGCTCGTCAACCTCTTGATTGCTACGGTCATCTCTATCAATAACCTTTATAATTTTAGTTTCTTTTAAGAGCACCTTTAGCACCTCTCCGAGATTGGCATCAAGCTTATTGATAATCTCCTCACAAGAACCGCCAGACAAGAAATATGCCTCCGGATGAGTATTTTCAAATATTGTAGAATAGATGCTACTATCAAAACTTTTTCGCGTTGTTCCACAAGAATCCCCCTCGCAGAAGACAATCTTTTGGGGGAGCAACAATTTGGAAAAGTCTCCAAAAGCCAGCTCATAAAACTTATCCATAACAGCTCGTCCAATTTTTGATGGACGAATAATCTGATCATCATCAAAATCTCGTCCATCAAAATCAAGGAAAACGACTGTTCCCGGAGCTTCTTTTTCAATATCTTGAGCTTCCTGCAACATTCCAATTGAGTGAGTAGAAAGCCACAACTGTGAGTTTCCCGGAATTAGGCCATAGAGTTCCCGAAGCACCTTCCCTTGGAGCTTTGTATGCATATGCGTCTCTGGCTCATCAATACAGTATACTGCATCTGGATAATATTTTGACTGTACAACCAAATCCAAAATAAGATCAAATGCCGACTTTTCACCAGCGGAAAGATTCTTGTAAGGAAAGTCTTTTGTTGTGCCTTTTGTAAAATAGAAATTGCCATTTTGTAATGGATCTCCCAAAGAGGAAAAATGAAGATCCTCAAATACTCGCTCAATAGAAGCACTAATTTTTCCTGTCAGTTCACTTCTCAATGTTGCAACATCTTTCTGGTTGTTTTCACTCTTATACAATTCAGAAATGCTATTTGCAATCAATCGTTGATAGTTGGAAGAAACAGACTGATCATTTTGAATAAGTGATTTAAGATGAACTGTTTTTGTAGGATCATCTTGCTTACGCATTGTATCAATTACAAAATCGGGTTCATTTCGATAGGCACTTCGAAAATAAAAGTGTCCTTTAATATTACTTCTTCCGACATCTTTAGGATAGGCCGCATCATAGAAATCAATATCAACTGTTTTAGAAGCTAAGCTATACCACTCACCGAACTCAAATTTCCTTTTCACATCGATTTTACTCAAATAGTTTGATTCACCAACATCACCATATCCGGCAAATTTATAATAATGGTTCAATGCCTCCATAAATGAGGTCTTGCCAGACCCATTAGGACCCACAAGAACAATAAGCTTTGCTGTTTCTGGAATGTCTTCGACTGTCAAATGTGTAAATCTTTTGAAATCATTTAATTCCACTCTTTTGATTCTCATAGCATATTCTCCAAATTCCTTCTTAGCTGTTTTAGTTCCACATTCATCTCTACCTGACGATTGAACTGCTTCTCTTTCCGAATCTTATTCTCCAATGCCGCAATCTGCTTTTGCAGTTTTTCACGTTCCGCAGAGCGTTGGATGTTCTCCGCAATGCTGTATGCGGCATTCCAGCTCTCACCCTGCAATCGGGCAATCTGACGCACCAGTCCATTGTAAACCGCCTCTAAACTCAGGCCGCTTATCGTAAGGGACAATTCTGTTTCTGGCATCCAGTCTGTATGCAGATAGCGGCTTACCTTGGTATTGCCGCTTTCCGATGTGTCTTTACAGCCGATCCAAGCCTGTACCTTATTCTCATAAGAAAGAACAAACAGAATGTGATAGGGGATTTCACTGTCGATTTGGCGCAGAACAGCTTCATCCAGTTTTGGTTCGGTCAGACACAGCTCGAAAATCTCGATCTCTGTCACCCGCTCTCCGGCAGTGAGATTCAAGGTGGACACTGCCAGCTTGTTGCGCCAGTAGATACAGCGCAGCTGGTCTGCAAACAATCGCTTGACTGCCGCTGGAACGGCAGCGTTTTCATAGAACTTCTGTTTCGGAATCCGTTTGTTAAACTCCGTGGAGGGTGGAAAGCCCAGCATTGATCTCACCTCTTATTGTACCACAAGGAAGCAAATCAGTTCAAAGTCATCCAGCCCGGAAATCGAAGAAAGCAGGGCCGTCGTACCGCCCATCTTGAACAGACTGTCAATGTCGCTCTCTTCCTTTGCATCCAGAATGGAACGGATGGCCTCGCTCAGCAATTCAGAATAGGCAGACATATTCTTTCCATCGTCCGTGGCCTGATTGAACTGTTGGCAAAGGCTCTGGTCGGGTTCGGTTTTGCCTTTGCAGAGCAGCCGCAGACGATCCAGCAGCTCTTTCGGAGAAAGATAATCGCAGACAGTCGAGCCATCCTGCCCAATATAAACCATGTAGAATGGATGCAGACGGTTTTGCTGATCCACATTGATCTCATTGTTGATGTTTTTCAGAACAAAGATCACACCCGGAGGTGCATCGGGCGTAGATGCAACAATTGCGTGCATCCCAAGCGGCGTATGCTCCACATCATCGTGTTTCTTCATATAGTCCAGCAAGTCCAGCCGGAACTCGTTCAATCCCAAGTCCATAATGGAAATGCCGCCCGACATTTCTTCCAGATCGACCACCTCGTTTTTCAGCCGTTTGAGCTGTGCACTGCGATATTCCAAATCGCCTTTTTCTTCCGGGCTGATGAGGTTATCATCCCCTGTGGAAATCATGACCGTCAGCTTCATCCGGGTTTCCACGCGGCCTTTCAGGTTGATGTACTCATCCAAATCCACATCCGGCCAGAAGTTGACCAACTGGATGCAGCGATTCTGGCTTCCGATGCGGTCAATGCGGCCAAAACGCTGGATAATGCGCACAGGATTCCAGTGAATATCATAGTTGATCAGATAATCATAGTCCTGCAAGTTCTGACCTTCGGAAATGCAGTCGGTGGCAATCAACAAATCAATGTCCGCCTGATTCACGTTCGGCAGGCTGTCCCGCCGCTTGGAAATGGGCGAAAAGCAGGTGAGAACTGTATTCAGATCACCACTGAGTTTGGGAATGGTTGTTTTACCATCCACGCTGCCGGTGATTTCGGCAGTGTTCAGCCCAAACTTTTGCTTTACATAGCCGGAAATATTCTGATACAGATAGTCAGCAGTATCTGAAAACGCAGTAAAAATAATGATTTTCCGGTTGCCGGGATTGATGGGATGCCTTTGCTTTTCGTCAATCAGGCGCAGCAATTCTTGCAGCTTGGCATCGTATGCAGGGGTGATATCCTGCACCATCAGGGAAAGAAGCTCCAGATTTTCAGCATCCTTTTCCAGATCATGCAGCCACGAAACATGATCCATATCCGCAAGATCAATCTTTACTTTGCGGCCGACTGTAAAAATGTCGTTGTTCTGGTCATCATCGTCCCAATCGGTTGCATCGGAAATGTCGTTCAGCTCCAGCACACGGCTGCCATTTTGATATGAACGTACCGATTGCATGGTATCTTCAATCAGTTTACTGATTCGGTCAATCGTCAGCCGGAACGCATAAACAGAACTTTCCAGCCGTTTGAGCAGGTTAATGCTCATCAGACGGCGGATTCCCTCTTCACGGCCTGCCTGCGTCAGTCCCTTTCCATGCTGGCTGGGGTCGATGTATTTGGAGATCCGAGAGGACAGAATAAAGCTGGTTGGTGTGTAAATGTGCAGCGTCAGCGAATCCAGTACACTATAAATCTGTTGGTAGTTGATTGCATTATCAAGGCTTGTCAGGCATGGCTGCACAGAGATTGGCTTCAACCGTTCCGGGAAAGTACCAACATCAGAAATATTATAGTATTTTTCGATATGTCGGCGAGAACGTGCAATCGTCACACTGTCCAGCACCTCAAAGAAATCGAAGTCCAGTGCCGCAAGCAGCGCATTTGTGGTACGCTCTGTGACAGGAAGCTTGCTCCATGTATTGAAAGCCTTTTGCGCCTGCCGGAAAATTTCATCAATCGGAGACGAAGTATTCAGCTTTTCATTGATTTTTCCGGCATCTCCCTCATAGGCAAGCGCAAGCTGGTTTTTCAAATCCACAAAACGATTATTTACGGGTGTTGCCGAAAGCATCAGCACCTTGGTGCGCACCCCAGAACGAATCACGCGATTCATCAATTTTGTGTAGCGGTTTTCTTTCTCATCAGTAGAGGTATTACTGCCATTGCGGAAATTGTGGCTTTCATCAATCACAACAAGGTCAAAGTTCCCCCAGTTAAGTGCAGCAAGGTCGATACCGTTAGAGGTTCCGCCGGAACGGCTCAAATCTGTATGGTACAACACATCGTAACGGAAACGGTCTTCTACCAGTGGATTGTTGACGTAGTTGCCTTTATAGATGTTCCAGTTTGCGGCCAACTTTTTGGGACAGAGTACCAAAACGGATTTGTTGCGATTTTCATAGTACTTGATTACAGCCAGTGCAGTGAACGTCTTGCCAAGGCCCACGCTGTCTGCAAGAATGCAGCCGTTATACTGTTCCAGCTTGTGGATAATGGCCAACGCTGCATCTCGCTGAAAATCATAGAGCATATTCCAGATTTTACTCTGCTTGAAGCCTGTAGCTTCATTTGGGAGATTATCTTCTGACACATCCTCCAAAAATTCACTGAAAATATTGTAGAGGGCGAAGAAATAGATAAAGTCCGGGCTGTTTTCTCGATAAGCTGTGCTGATGCTTTGCAATACAATGTCTGTAACATCCTGAAGTCGGGAAGAATCATTCCAGATTTCATCGAACAGCGACAAAAAGTAACGGCCGTTTTCAAAGGCTTCGGTTCGCTGAACAGGGTAGTATGCGTTGTTTCCGCGTTCACAACCAAGGTCGACCGTTGTAAACCCACTGATTGGCATATAGGAACTTTCACCAACCGTCATGAAACCGGGCATTTGCTCTCCACTGACATTGGAACGAAATTTTACTTTCCGTCGCACCCAGTCGGCACATTCTTTCGCCAGTGCTTTTTGAGTGAGTTCATTCCGCAAGCGAACCTCAAATTCTGTGCCGTAAAGGCTCTTTTCGCGGGACAATTTCGGAATATAGAACTCTCGCCGCTCTTTTGGCGTGTTTTCCTGCACAAAGGTCGGTGAAGTAAAAATAAAGCGAAGTTCCGCGATTTCTTCCAACTGTTTCTTTAATTCCTGATACGCATAAATGGAAAAACAGGCCGCAGCAATGGACACGCGGCTCCCTTTCTGCATAGTATCCTGTAAATCTTCCCGAACAGTATGGTTGATATTATCCAGAATTTTCATAGAAGAGTCCCCGCAATCGACTGATTAAAGCGAAAATTAACTTTCAACGACAAGATACAATAATTCATTTTAATGATACTCTAATCAGGTTGGAAAATCAATCGTTGCTCAGGCAGAAAAAGCTCAGCAGGCACTAAACGGATAAAAAGTTTTGAATTTGGCCTTCAAATAAGGTATAATGAATTTACAAACGCTAAAGATTAAGAAGCGAGCAGGTGATACCATGTCTTTCCCCCTCGACCATTACATTGAAGCCTCCCATGTGGATTACAAGGAACGCCTTGAAGAGAAAAAGCCGCGCAGCTGGCTGAAATCCGTGTCGGCATTTGCCAATACCGAGGGCGGACACCTGATTTTTGGCGTAAAGAATGAGCCGCGCGAGGTCGTAGGATTGGAAAATCCGCAGGCTGTGGTAAGCAGATTGACGGAACTTATCAAAGTCCGCATTGACCCTACACCACGCTATCGGGTGCGGGAGGTCGAAATAGAGGGCAAGTCCTGCGTTGATTTGGAAGTACAGGACGGTCCGGCGTATCCATATTATTATGCCTTTGACGGTTCCCATACGGCCTATGTGCGGCATGGCGACCAGTCCGAAGAAGCCACTTCACGGGAACTGAACGAGCTGATCCTACAAGGTATGAACCAGACCTTTGATGCCCTGCCCAGTTCTTATCGAGTGGGTGATGTCAGTTTTACACTGCTGGCCGCGACATTTAAGAATCTGAAAAAAGAGGATTTCGACCTTGAAAAAGACTTGCCCTCCGCAGGATTGGTAACAGATGATGGACAAATCACGAATGGCGGCCTGCTGCTTTGCGATCAGGGCGTTCTGAAACAATCCCGTATTTTCTGCACGCGCTGGAAAGGCAACTACAAGGGCAGCATTGAAGAAGATGCTCTGGATGACAAGGAATTTCAAGGTGCAAGTCTGATCACGCTGCTGCAAAATGCGGAAGATTTTGTTCGCAACAACAGCAAAAACCCGTGGAGCATCCGTGGTATGACCCGCGAAGAACGCAGTGATTACCCGTATAAGGCCGTTCGTGAGGTGCTGGTCAATGCGCTGATCCATCGGAATTATCAGATTCTTGGTTCGGAGATTCATGTAGAAGTGTTCGATGACCGACTGGAAATCACTTCGCCGGGCGGCATGATGAATGGCCGCAGGGTGCAGGATATGGATATCCGGCACATTCCGTCTATGCGGCGCAATCAGGTGATCTCGGATGTGTTCTCACGGCTTGGCTTTATGGAGCGCCGTGGCAGCGGCATTGACCGCATCCTGAACTCTTATGTGGAAGTAGCCCAGAAGCCGACTTTCTACTCAGATTCGGATTTCTTTATCGTCACACTGCCGAATAGAAGTGTAGCGACTCCGGCACAGATTAGTATGGAAAGTGTGGCAAGTGGTGCGGAAAGTGCGGAAACCTCCGCGGAAAGTGCGGAAACTTCTACAGTGCTCCACGGAATGAGTACGGATGCCGAAGTGAGTGAACTTTGCAAAAGGCTGGATAATACCAGGCTGACTGCAAGTACAAAAGAACGGACGCTTGAACTTTTCAAGAGATATCGGTATCAATATCAGTTCCGCAGCATAAACGTTGCACAGCTATATGGCGTTCAGAAATCGCGTGCATCCTCTATCATCAAGAATCTTATCAAGCATGGATTGGTGACGTCACCAGAATATGGCGTATACCAATTTGTGAAGAAGTAACACCGCTATCAACAGGTGGTTTTTGAAAACCAAGCGGTGAAGCTGTTACAGCCCATGGAACGTCTTAATATAATTTGAATTATCATAATCGAAATTATATTAACCACTTGTGTGAAAATGCCCACTCCCCTGAGAACTCCTCAGACGAGTGGGCATTCTTCTTCCTATATATCAAATATACCTTTGTGGTCACTCAAATCGCCACCAAGTCATGGATCAAAAATCATCATTTTTTATTTGTCCCAGAGTAAGTGCACGGTTTCTGCACTGTTTTTGCACGGTTTCAAGGGATGCAATGGGCACTCTGACTTGCAAAATACGACAAAGGGTGCAGAAATTACTGGGCAGAAAATTACGATGCTTTGCACAAAAATGACGTAAACTCGAAACTTCTAAAATCAGAGTGACTTGCCCGGTGGGCTCTTTTAATCAGAGGGCCAGGGATTCGAGTTCCCTCGTGGGATTTTCTTTTTATACGCCATTTGCACGGTCTCTGTACGGTTTTTGCACGGTCCGCATTTTTCATGTCAGATGGAGTAAGTCCGTGAATTACTCTGCAATCCGTGCTATTTTTTGCAATTCAGGTCAGCAAAGCCAAGCGGAGCTGCGCTTTTACAGAGGGGTCTGCGTCCTTCAGAAGTTCCAACAGTGCCGACACGGAGATGGTCGGTTCTGCTTCAACCGGGGCAGCCTGCACAAGTGTTGCTCCCGGCTTGCAGAAGCCTTCCTCAAACTTTTTACCCAGCTTTTTACGGGAATCCTGCTGGATGTGTGCATAGGTGTTGACCAACAGATTTGCGCTGGCATGGCCCGTTGTGCCCTGTACCGCTTTCACATCGCCGCCGGAGATCATCAGCTGGTAGGTGGCACTGGAATGCCGTAGGCCATGGAACACGATGCGGGTGAACTCCGGGTGTTCGTCCTGCCACTTGATGAACTTCTTGCGGATGAGGATCGGTTCTACCGCCAGACCGTTGGGCAGACGCAGGAGCATTCCGCTGTTGCGATAGCGTTCCGGGTCAACATCTTCGTCCATTTCCAGACGCTTTAGCCAGTGCTTCAGTTCTTCTTTCAACACTGTCGTCATGAAGATGGTTCGGTTGGAAGATGCTGTTTTAGTCTTTTTGAGCACCAGCGTTGTGGTGCTACCCTCGCGCTTATCCTCAAGCTCCTGCAAGATGCAGCCCTTGCCCGTTTTTGCCAGCGATGCCTTTTGGACACGCTGCATACACTTGTTGATGCGGAACGTGCCTGTGCCGTCTGCTCCCTCAAAATCAAGATCTTCCGGGGTCAGGCCAGCAACTTCACCCTCACGCAGTGCGCCCACCAGTGTGAGGTGAACAGCCAGATGCAGAATCGGGTCCTCCATGCTGGCAAGTGCGGCCCACATCTCGTCCGCGTCCCAGATGGCACGCTCCTGAATCGACTTTTTAGGGCTGTCCACCGGAACGGGGCTTTTGATGAGGATGCCCCACTCCACCGCATACTGAAACGCTGTTCGCAGCAGGCGGTGTACCTCGTGGATGGTCGTGCCGGAGAGAAAACGTTGCTGTTGTTTTTCCGAGAGCGCCTGCTTTTTGCCCTCATAATACTGGCCGCAGGGCGTTTTGCTGAGAGTGGCATACAGGTCTTCCAGATGGTAAGGTTTGAGCTTTTGCATCTGCATATCGCCGATATACGGAATAATGAGGTTCTGGACGGTTCCCAGATTGGATTGATAGGTGCAGGGTGCCCACTTGTGCTTGTTGCACTGCTTGGGAAGCCACTCCATCAAAAACTCTTTGACGGTGATGGTGGACGGAATCAGAAACGTTCCGTTTGCCAGTTCATGTTCGATTTGTTTTTTGCGATTTGTTGCCTCCTCTTTCGTAGAAAAACTTTCCCATTTGTTGCAGTTTTTACCCTGCTCGTCTTGGTAAGTATAGCGGACGCCATAGGAGCTACCGCGTTTCGTAATATATGCCATACGTTATCTCCTTTTTCAAGCTGCCCGGAGCCACGCATCGAAACTGTCTTTTGGGATGCGGATGCTTCCGCCTACCCGCAGAACACGGAATTCGGTGGTGCTGTTGCACAGGTTGTAAGCAGAGCGCAGGCTGATGGACAGCATCTGCGCAATTTCCTCCACCGTGTACACCAGTGTTATGGCTTTCAGGTATTCCTTTCTTAAAAGTGGCGGACTTGAACGAGCTGATTGATACGGGAAAATATTCATGTTCGACATTTATTCCTCTTGAACGATACGAACAGCTTTTGCATAAAGAGCTAACACCCACAGAAAATGATATTCTTATAACTTCAAGAGGAACTCTTGGAAAGTGTTATATCGTTCAATCGGATGATGAATTCTATTTTCAAGATGGCATGATTAGCTGGCTCTCCAATTTTAGTCCGAAAGTTTCAAGTATTTATATTTCATATTTGTTTGCGCAACCATATATCCAAAAACAAATTGAAAGTCTGCAAGCTGGCTCGACAGTGGCATACTTATCGATTGCGATGTTGAAGAAAATAAATGTTATTTTGCCGCCTAAAAAACTTCAAGATGATTTTGCCACCTTTGTAGAGCGCGTAGACCAGCAGAAGCAGACCGTACAGCAAAGCCTTGAAAAGCTGGAACTGATGAAAAAGGCGCTGATGCAGGAATATTTTGGGTAACTCCCTCAGTCACCTTCGGTGACAGCTCCCTCTGGGAGGGAGCCTTTATGTGGTGGTAAGACAAAAGCCTCTCTCCTTGAGGGAGGTGGCGCGGCGCAGCCGTGACGGAGGGAGTTCCAGAAAGGAGCGCGTCCAGATGTCATTGCCATATCAAGGAAAATTGATCCCTCGTGCAAAAGAACTGCGCAAGGGCGCAACCAAACAGGAAAATCATCTCTGGTACGATTTTCTGCGCAGCTATCCCGTGCGGTTTCAGCGTCAGAAAACGATTGATGGCTTTATTGCGGATTTCTATTGTCACGTTGCAAGGCTGGTCGTGGAAGTGGACGGTTCACAGCATTATGATGAGCAGGGACTGGCATACGACAAAGAACGCTCCGCCATTTTTGCCGAATATGGTGTGAAGGTGATTCGGTTTTCTAATCTGGAAATAGAGCAGAGCTTTCAAGAAGTTTGCAGTGCAATTGATTTGGAAGTCAGAAAGCGGGTTCAGGAACTGGAAGATACTCCCTCAGTCAAAGCCTAGCGGCTTTGCCAGCTCCCTCTGGGAGGGAGCCTATAACGTAGAGGTAAGGTAAAAGCCTCCCTCTTAGAGGGAGGTGGCACGGCGCAGCCGTGACGGAGGGAGTGGTGGAGACTGGAAGTGCTGGAATTGGTGAAAGAGCACGGATGCAGGAATATTTTGGGTAACTATGGATGGAAAATTGGAATCAGACTCATAGATGGAGGTAATAGAATGAAAATGGTTGATGATGAGATAATAAAAATGCTTCAAGAAAAAGTAGCAAAAGGAGAGCTTCCCCCGATTTATGCTATGCCTGATGCAGTGGAAGCAATGATTGAGCATGACGAGAAGGTGAAGCAGCAAAAAGGATGGATTGAAAAGTATCCTCTGATAAAAACAGGGAAAGTACCGATTGAAAATTTTAATGATAAGGTATTACCCAAATTATCAAAAAAAGCAGTTGATTACGGATTTCAGATTTTACTGATACAGTTGGTAGCTGAACTTGACATTACAAACGAAAACATTGTTGAATATTGTGATCTTTGGAAAGAAATACGAACCAAAAGTGGACGTTTTTTGATTGAAAACAGCTATTTGAACTTTAAAGAAAGCCATCTTGGGAAAAGTATAGTTCATGATTTGAAACATTTTGCTGATATGATGATTTCCATTGTATGGACACTTTCTCAGGAAGACGTTGTCACGAAAGTGGAAATTGATGGCATTGGAAAGTATTTGAAGAATAAAAAATCTTTGGGATGTTTTTCCGAATATGTCGATTTTTTGACCGTGCTTAATGAAATGGATAACACACAAAAACATGCAGTAACGAATCAGATGGGGATGCTTATTGGAAGAGATGAGCCTTGCTTTCATTGTATTGACTCGAATCATAATAAAGATATTTGGCATGTTGGTGTGAAAAATGTCTCTGTAGCACAGACGATTGAACAATTTAATTCGTTCTATAAATTCTCTATGGATAAGATTTCGGAATTGTGCAGTTGAGATTAGGATATAGTTCTGTGCGGAATGTTGAAAGGAGGCGGTGAAAATGAACTTCCGGCATGATTTTGCTGAAATGGCAAGAGAAGAGTTTAGAAATCTTGGGATGAGTGTTCCAAAAGAATGGGATGATTATGAAATCTGCATAAAGCTCTTTCAGGTATTGCAACGCCATATAAACTCGAATATTCCATATTACGTACTTTATTCAAAAGAACTTTTGCAGAAACTTCCCTATTTACCGGAGTCAGATAGGCGTGAAATTAAGAGGATTGAATGGTGTTTGCGAAATTGTCAGTCGATAACAGAATATATGAGCAGGGACATCAATACGACGTCGATGAGAAAATCGGATTTCATGCTAAAAAACTGGGAAATTTACCATGTTCATCTTGAGAAAGTTCAAAAGAATAAAAAGTGTACAAATCCGCACTTGTTGTTTTTCCAAATAAAAGGGCAGGTTGCTCATTTTATTGATGTGAAAAAACACCCACAGGGGAGCGACTGGTTTGATAGAGATTTACTAGAGATTGTTTATCAAAATTGGCCTAATCTGTTAGTATATCCGAATGGGCTAAGGCCGTGTGAGAACTTACCGGATAATCAAATTTACGAATTGACAAAAAGGTGTGTGGCATTTATACCATTTCATGGGGGAGTGCTATTTCCGACAAGTATGGGAGTGATGTCTTCTGGCGACAGTGGAACAGCAGTACGTGCGATTCAATTTATTTTTAATAGTTTTGCTTTGTGGGAAAAACAACTTGAAAAAGATGAGAAGAGGTTAAGAACAGAAATTAACCGAATTCATCATCCAATGCCGGAAAAACTTGATTTTTCGCTAATCATCGAAAAGAACAATTTTGTTGCATATGAAGAGTACGCACAAATAAAAGTAAAAATGTTTGTGGTTCCCTTGCTTCTTCAAAGTGCAAAATAAAGGAAAGGTGATTATATGTCCAACTTCTCCTATCTCTCCACCCACCCCGAATACTCCCTCTTCGCCAATTCTGCCATCGAGGCCGAGAAAGTGTTCTCCACCTCCCCGGCGATGTGCGCGGTGGGGTGCCGGAAGGCGTTGGAGCTGGCGGTGAAGTGGGTATATGCGGCAGACAAGACCATCACGATGCCCTACAAGGACAACCTGCAATCCCTGCTGCATGAGCCAAGCTTCCGGTTCGCGGTGGACCGCAACGTGTGGAGCGTGCTGCCCAGCATCGTGAAGGCGGGCAATCTGGCGGTACATACGGGACATAGTGTGTCGGCGGCGGATGCAGTGTTCAGCCTGCGGGGGCTGTTCGATTTCATCCAGTGGGTGGATTACTGCTACGGCACGGACTATGTGGAGCGCTCCTTTGATGAAACAGCCATCCCCGGCGAAAAGGTAACGCTGGACGAAAAGAAGATCCGGGAGCAGGAAAGCCTGCTGACCCAGAAAGATGTCGAACTGGAAGCCTTGCGCAAGCAGGTGGAGAGCCTTTCGGCGGCGTACACGGCCAGCAAACAGCAGAACCAGCAGAGCTGCAGTTTCACCGCCGCCGACCTGACCGAGGCCGAAACGCGGCGGAAGATCATCGACATCGACCTCAAGGCCATGGGCTGGAAATTCACCGGGCCGGACGCCGATGTGCGCACCGAGTACGAAGTGGACAACATGAACGGCGTGCTGGGGCAGAAGGGCTATGCGGACTATGTGCTGATGGGCAAGGACGGCTTGCCGCTGGCGGTCATTGAAGCCAAGCGCAGCACCAAAGACCCCAACATCGGGCGCAAGCAGGCTCAGCTTTATGCAAACTGTCTGGAGCAGAAGTTTGGCCGCCGTCCGATGCTGTTTACCACAAACGGCTACACCACCTATTTCTGGGATGAGCAGAGCGGCCCACAGCGTGCTGTGAGCGGGGTGTTCTGCAAGGACGACTTGCAGAAGCTGATGAACCGCCGCGCCGAGAAAAAGCCGCTGGACACCATCGAAATTGATGATAAAATCACCGACCGCTACTATCAGAAAAACGCCATCCGGGCAGTCTGCGCCCATATTACGCAGGGCTTCCGGCGCAATCTGCTGGTCATGGCTACGGGCACGGGCAAGACCCGTACCGCATCCAGCCTGACCGATGTGCTGAGCCGCGGCGGTCATGTGACCAACGTGCTCTTTCTGGCAGACCGCACTGCACTGGTCAAGCAGGCAAAGGACGACTTCAAAAAGTATCTGCCGGACCAGTCGCTGTGCAACCTATGCTCCTCTAAGGACGATAAGGCCGCGCGCATTGTGTTTTCCACCTATCCCACCATGCTCAACGCCATCGACAACGCCAGGACCAAGGATGGCGTGCCGCTGTTTTCGCCCGCCCACTTTGACCTTATCATCGTGGACGAGAGCCACCGCAGCATTTTCAAGAAATACCGCGCCATCTTCGACTATTTCGACGCGATTCTGGTGGGTTTGACCGCCACCCCGAAAACCGACGTGGACCGCAACACCTACGACTTTTTCGAGATGGAGCACGGCATCCCCACCTACGCCTACGATTACGACACGGCGGTCTACACCGACCATGTGCTGGTGCCTTACTACAACTACGAGGTCAAGACGAAATTCACAGAAGAGGGCATCCACTACGACCAGCTTTCACCGGAGGATAAGGCCCGCTACGAGGACGATTTTGCCGAGGACGACACCCTGCCCACCTTTATCCCATCCGAAAAGCTGAATAAGTTTATCTTCAACGCCAACACCGTGGACACGGTGCTGCAAGACCTGATGGAACGGGGCATCCAGACGGCGGGCGGTGACCGCATCGGCAAGACCATCATCTTTGCCCAGAACAAGCGCCACGCGGAGTTTATCCGGGAACGTTTTGGCAAGCTCTACCCGCAGCTGGAGACCCAGTACCCGGGATTCATCCAGCGGGTGGTCTGCGACGACGCCTATGTACAGTCCATCATTGACGACTTCAAGCAGCCGGACAAGCCGCCGTTTATTGCGGTCTCGGTGGATATGATGGATACGGGCATTGATGTGCCGGAGTGCGCGAATCTGGTGTTTTTCAAAAAAGTGCGCAGCAAAACGAAGTTCTGGCAGATGATCGGCCGTGGTACGCGGCTCTGCCCGTCCCTTGCCTGCGTGGATGCCATCGACGGCGAATATACGGGCAAACGGCGTTTTCTGATTTTTGACTACTGCGGCAACTTTGAATTTTTCCGTCAGAAACCCAACGGCTACGAGAGTGCGGACACCAAGAGTCTGTCCGAGAGCATTTTCTGCAAGCAGGTGCGGATCGCCGCCGCGCTGCAGGATGGAGCCTATGGGGGCGAAAAATACCAGAACTGGCGCAAGATCTTAACGGAGACCTGCCGTGCCGAAGTAGGAGCGCTGAACCCGGAACTGGTATCCGTGCGGCTGCACCGACAGGCCGTGGAACACTATCAAAAGCCGGAAGCCTTTGTCAGCCTGACCGAAACGGACAAGGGAATGCTGATGAAAGAGGTGGCACCGCTCATCTCGCTGGACGATAAGGACGAGGCCGCCAAGCGGTTCGATAACTTTGTGTATAGCTTGCTGCTCTGTGAGCTGGAGGGTCTGCCGGGGCTGAGCCGCGCCCAGAAACAGCTGCGCAATACAGCGGCAATGCTGGAAGGGAAAGCTACCATCCCGCAGGTGCAGGCAAAGCTGTCCCTCATTCGGGAGGTGCAGACAGACGAATTTTTGACCTCGCATGATCTGCTCCGCTTTGAGGAAATGCGGCAGGAACTGCGGGAGCTTATCAAGTTTCTGGTGGAGGGCGGCGAGGGGCAAAAGCCTGTCTACACGGCCCTTGCCGACCCGGTACTGGAACAGACCGAGGGCAAAACGCTGGATTCCGGCTACGATTTCGGCGAGTACCGGGAACGTGTGAACTGCTACATCATGGAGCACCGCACTGACACGCTGGCCATCCACAAGCTGACCCAGAACATTCCACTTTCTCAGGGCGACTACACCGAGCTGGAACATATCTTCACCTGTGAGCTGGGCAGCAAAGAGGACTATGCACGGGAGTTTCGGGATACGCCCTTTGGTCTGCTGGTGCGCAAGGTGGCAAAGCTCGACCACGATGCTGCCATGCAGGCATTTTCCAAGTTCATCAACGACGAATCGCTGAATGCAAAGCAGATCGCGTTTGTGCAGAAGGTTATTCATTACATCGAGCAGAACGGTTATGTGGAAAGCAAGGCGGTTCTGATGAAACCACCCTTTGACCAGCCCATTCTGTTTACCCGCCCGTTTGATGGCAAAACAGGCAGTGAGCTGATGGATACGATCAATTCGGTGAAAGAGAATGCCACCCATGTGACTGCATAAAGTGGTGGAATGTACTGATAAAATACGGTATAATGGACAAGGCGCGGATAGACGGTTTCCGCAGCGCCTTTGCGCCGGGAGAAACTTTATTCTGGCAGGTCCCTGCTGCGGCAAGGGAGAGAATGGCGTTTTACAGTGAGAACCTTCCCCGCCTTTTTTCTGAAAAAATCACGGCGGTATTTGCGGTGTCCGACCACTATGCGCTGGAATTTATGCGATTTTTGCAGGGACAGGGCATCCGCGTCCCGGAGGATGTGCAGATCATTGGCTTTGATGATACACTGGCAAGCCGGGAAAGCGTTCCCGCTCTGACCACCATTCATCAGGATGCGGCGCTCTGGGCAAGGACTGCCATCCGCCGCCTTGAAGCCCTGCGGGACGGCACCCCCTGCGATGCCGGCATCGTTCTGCCGGTGGAGCTGGTGGAACGGGAAAGCACAAGGAGGCTGCCATGTCAGACTTTATGAGGACCCTTTGCAAAATCGCCATTCCGGTCACCTTACAGGGAATGCTGCAAGCCTCCTTTTCTATCGTGAATCAGATCATGATTGGGCAGTTGGGCGAAGCCGGTATTGCAGCCGTGGGACTGTGCAGTAACTTCACTCTTATTTTCTCCGTGATGTCCGGCGCAGTCGGCACGGTTGCCGGTATTCTGATCGCACAGTTTCTGGGTGCGGAGGAGCACACCGAGGCGTGGCGCAGTTTGGATGTAAGCCTTGTCTGCGGGGGTGTGTTGGCAGCACTGTTTCTGCTGACGGCAGGGGGCTTCCCGGCGCAGGTCTTGGGACTTTATACGGCTCCATGTGGGGGCGGGGTACTTCCGCATCGTGGCGTTCTCTTATCTGCCCATGGCGGTCAGCACCGTCCTGTCCGCATGGCTGCGCTGCAAGGAACACGCCGCTGTCCCCTTTTGGGCAAGTTTTGGCGCGGTAGCGGCGAACACCGGGCTGAACTATCTGCTCATCTTCGGAAAGCTGGGTGCCCCCGCTATGGGCGTTACCGGTGCTGCCATCGCCACGCTGGTTTCCCAGCTTTTGAACCTGCTTTTGATCTTGATAGGCTTTGCGGTCTGCCTTCAAAAGGAAGCGGAACGCCCGCTCACCGTGGAGATTTGGACACGGTGGGCGGGCGTTTTATGTTTATTTTCCGAGTACAACGGAGAGCCTGATCTCCTTTTCCGCCTCGCTCAGGTCGAACGCACCGCCGTCGGCAACGGTCACGCGCAGCTCGTACAGCGTGCCGGCGGTAAGCTCTGTTACGGTCTTGCCGTCCTCGTCCGTGATCGACCACAGCGCAGGCTCGACCTTTGCCAGCTTGCCGTCTGCGCCGTAGGCGTAGAGGGTCAGCGCGGAGGTGCTTCCGGACAGGTCGTTCATGCGGAAGGCGACGGTGGTGTTGGGGTGGACGTTTTCGACTGTCGCGGTATTGCGCCAGCTTGCAACAGTGCCTTCGCCGCCGTCCTGTTCAAACTGTGCCTGCGTCAGCACGTTCCGTGCAGCCTTGTCAAGATCGACCTTGCGGTAGGGCATTTCGGGCAGATAAACAAAGCGGTCCTGCAGGCGCAGCAGCTCCAGATAGCCGGTCGGGCAGTAGAGCGCGTTGCCGCTGTTGCCGGCGTACATTCCGATTGCCATGTTGTTGTAACCGTATTTATTGGAAACATCCATCGTGAAAACGGTCTCAACAGTTGTTTCAGTTTCCAAGGGAAGTTCTTTCACTTCCTCACCATCAACAGGCACAGGAAAATTGAATACGATCTTCTTTATCCAGCTTCCATCTTTCCTTTTCTCCGGGAACATCTCAATTCGCTCGATAAAGGCCTTCATAAACTCCTTCTGCTCCGCTTCCGTTGCGGAATGGTAGACTTCATCAAATGCCAGTAACAAGCGATAGATATTGTCACCGGAAATCTTCTCCTGCTGTATGTTGCGGATCTGACTTTGCAATTCGCCAATCTGAACTTCGATTTCCTCTATGGTATCATACTGCTCATCATAGCGGCGCTGCAAGTCTAAAATCTTTCTGTCATAGTGGACATCGTTGATGTCCAAGGTATCCATCTGACGCTCCAAGCGACTTTTCGTTCCAAAGGCTTGCTTTAGCTGCCCTTGCAGAACGGCGATCTGCTTTTCCATATCCTCTGTATCAACCGCCGTTCCGATTTTCGCTTGAATCGCTTCCACAAACCGGGGATTGTTAACCATAGCAGAAATAATCTTCGCCACAAATTTATTGATTTCCGTCTGCTCGATATTCAGACGGAAGCTGCACTCATGCCCGGTAGGTGTAACCGTATTTTTGCAGTAGTAATAATACCGTGTTTTTTTGTCCTTGCTGTGCGCCTTGGCGATATTGCCGTACATACTCTTACCGCAGCATGGGCATTTCAAGATACCGGACAGGATGTGTGCATGGTCTGGATTGTTGACCTTTTCCCGCTTGAAAGAATTGATCTTGCGCTTTTCCTGTGCCAGATGCCAATCTTCTTCGGAAATGATAGCTTCGTGCTGTCCTTCATAAACCGGGAACTCCGACTGCTCAACCACGTGCATCTCGTTTCTTGTACCCTGTTTCTTTTCTGTTCTTCGTCTGCCGTAAGCAATCTTTCCCATATAAACAGGATTGTACAATACATTTTTCACAAAATCTCTTGAAAATCCCGGAATGGTATTATTCTGTCTTAGTTTCTTTACATAACCATTGCGGTTCAGATATTTTGCAACTCCAGCAACGCCCTCGTTGGTATGGATGTAGCGGTCATAAATGACACGGATTACTTCCACTTCATCCTCTGCAATAACAAGGTTTCCGTCTTCCAGTTTGTATCCATAGGGAGCGAAACCGCCGTTCCATTTGCCCTCACGAGCCTTTTGCTCCCGTCCTGCCATTGTCTGTGTGCGGATATTTTCTCGCTCAATCTCTGCCACCGCAGACAGCACAGAGATCATCAGCTTTCCGGCATCCTTGGAGCTGTCAATGCCGTCCTCCACGCAGATCAGGTTGACACCAAAATCCTGCATAAGCTGCAAAGAGTTCAGAACATCCGCCGCATTTCTGCCAAATCGGGACAGCTTAAAGACCAGCACATAAGAAACATCATCTTTGCCGTCCTGGATATCGTTCAGCATCCGTTGGAAGTCCTGCCGCCCTTGGATGTTCTTGCCGGAAAATCCCTCGTCAGAATACTCCCCGGCAACGATCATATCCTCGTATGCCGCATACTTCCGTAGCTTGTCACGTTGGGCATCCAAACTGTATCCGTCAACCTGCATCGAGGTGGACACTCTTGTATAAAGATAGCATTTAAGTTGTTTCTTTTTCAGAATCTCCACCTCCCTCATTCCTTCCTTTTACCATAAGTCCCTCGTTGCGGATATAATACTCCAAAAGCCACAGCACATAATCCGGTGCATGGCGGTTGTCCAATTCCCATTCAGTCATAGTCCGGTAAGGAATATGGACGAGCTTGCAAAAATCTTTCCGGTTCAGTCCTGTGCTTTCACGCAACTTTATAATTCTGTTTTTACAATCCATCCGTCTTTTCTCCACAAAAGCAAAAAGTACACGTTGCGTAATCATTATAGCATAGCTGTAACGAATACGCAACGTGTAAATTGCGAGATTTTACGCAGCCTTATCCGTCAAAGGCTGTGCTTGATTACTTTCCTCGGAATGCTCCACTTCCTGCGGAGCGTCCTGTTCCAATTTATCCAAAACCTGATGTCCATATTTCTGGAGCATCTGGCTCATAACATCCACACAGCGGTCAAATGCCGCATTATATTTCGCTTCTTCATAATATTTCTTCAATAGGCGATTCCTCCATCAAAGTTCCATATCCTGTCCACGCTTCCGGGCAGGGTGTTCGTGTTCCTGTGTTTCCTTTCCTCTGATGAGGATAGAATTGATAAAAGCCCGAACCTTTTCGGATGCGATTTCCAGTGCATCCAGAAAGGGTTGGGCTTTCTGTTTGAGTTCCATATATTTTTCGCTTACCGCTTCATACCGCTGCTTCCAGATGGAAACCGTCTTTTCTGCGGAAGCCAATTTTTCTTTCAGTCGCTTGTTGTCAGCATTGGCAATAATACCATTGACCGCATAGTGTTTGAGCGTGTCGCATTCATCCGGAGTCAGCACAACATTGTTTCCGAATGTGGCTTTTTTGCCCATTGTTTCAATCTCCTGCACCGTCAGAGCAACGGTCTTTGCTGTTTTGGTTTCCTTTTGCAGAGCTTCCAGTTTCTGTTTCTGCTTCTCCGTGGCAGCTTTGGCATTCTCCAAACCCCGCTCCACCTGTGCCACCTGTCCGGCCACAGTTTCCAGCCGCTGCTGTTCTGCCTGCACCTTGAACTGGGTCACAGTCAGATGTTCCTCGGTGCTTCCACGTTCTCCACGCTCCAGATCGGTATATCCGGCAACTCGCATGAAATGAAAAAAGTCATCCTGCAACACACTGTAGGATGACCTCAAAATCTTTTTTCCTCTTGCGTTCAACATTGGATTACCGTCCTCGTCAAGCACCGGCTTGGACTCCCATTTCTTACTGCGGCTGACCTGTGTGATGACCTCCTTAACAGCTCCCCGGAGGGCTTCATCCTTGCATCGCTTCGACCAAAGGATCTGCTTTTCCACCACCGGGATATAAACCACATGAAGATGATAGTGGTACACATCCTCGCCCAGAGCTTCGGACATTGCCCGGTTGCGCTCATCGGCGTGCATCACAGCGGAGAGGATATACTGCTCACCGCCTACAATCTCCACGGCGGCTTTGTAAGCATCAGCATAAAACTGTTTTGCAAATTCATAGCCGCCATGATTGTAGAAATAAGCAGAGTTCACATCAAATACTAACTCGCCGTATTTGACGGCATCCGGTTTCAGACCTCTGGTGGAGATTACGCCGTCCTGTTCCATCTGCTCAAACATTTTTACATAATCGTCCGTGGGTGCTTTGAAATGAACGTTCAGAGAAGTGCGTTCCGGCACGATGTCCTGATTGCTGTAGCTGTCCTTTTCACGCTCATTGTGTTCCTGTACCTTAGCCACATCTGCCGGGGTTTCCAAGTCCTGATTTCTGGCTACGGTACGGTCTATTCCATCATTTCTTGCCATAGAATTTTTGTCCTTTCTTTGAGATTTGCAGACAGCGGAGAACTACGGAGAGGCACTTTTTCAAAGTGTAATAACCCACTATGACACTTTCATCCATACTGGCTGCAAAGTGCCGTGGGCTCTCCGAGGGCTCTCCCGAGGGGGAATGCGGTCACTGCGGTGACCTCTGCTGAACTGCCCGAAAACTGTCTGCATCGTTTTCTGTTGTTCAGCCGGGATAGCTGCTGTTTTGCGAAACACCACCCATCCCGGCGGCAGTGAAAATCAAATCTTTCACTGCAATAGAAACAGCCCAAATAAAGGAAATGAGCTGTTTCTATCACAAGCGTTTCACGCTCTTTTGCTGCGTACATACGTACCAGCCAATGGGATTTACTCGACCTGCCGCCATTCCTCCGGAATGTCCTCCGGTACGTACGTACACGGCGAATTTCCGTAAAACCCATTTATATGAGGTCTTGCCACAGCCTCCACACCCATAAATCCCCATACCCGCCGTCCGGCAGAGTTGGTGATGTTGTTGCAATGCTCCAGATTAAATTTCTTGGCATTGGCAATCATGGCGTCGCTGAAGCTACGGGCTTTCAGCGGAGCAAGGGAATTTTCCTCGCACCACATCCGGTAGATTTCATAGAAATCCTTGGAGCTGATGGAAGCATCCGCTTTCAATCGGATGTATCCCTCCGACTCCATGAAATCAAAGATATTGTTGTTGTCACG
>ENA-UPWN01000233-UPWN01000233.1-human-gut-metagenome-genome-assembly--contig:-NODE-233-length-30650-cov-5.802309_pt1 | contig 30650 bp, 17 predicted proteins | sample MGYA00250050_ERZ773377 | MGnify/ENA primary metagenome ERZ773377 (study PRJEB29103, sample SAMN06112008) | human gut metagenome | biome: human gut; feature: ankylosing spondylitis patient; material...
ATAGCTTTGCGTGCTGTTTCTGGTGGTGAACGTGGGGTAGGCATCAAAGTGACTAGCAAAACTACCAACAACTTTGTGTTTGAATGTACCCCGGGAGATAAGGTGCAATCTTATCGTTTGGATGTTTATCCTTTATGTCGTATGTATAACTACTTATTTGAAAGTGGCGGTTCAGGTGCAAGTGAAGAAGAAATCGAAGATTTGATTCTGAAAGCTCTCTATAATTCGGAGGGTGCCGGTGCTTATACTTTCAATAGGAAAACATTAGGAGATAGTTACCCGAATACAGAGTTTGACTGGGTAAATTCCAAATATGCTCAATCAGAGATTGTGCCGGGAGCAGAATATTTGATTATAACGGTAGGGTGTAATGATGAAGGCGGACAAAATCCGGCTGATATGAAAATCTGTTATTTGAAAACTCCTTCAGGAGATGTGACAGGCCATCCTCGTGTTGAAATTGATGTTAAAGCAAGTTATCAGGCAGCTGCCATTCAATATGTCCCCAATGAGGATTGCAAGTATTTCTATCAGTTTTGTGCGGATTCCGAACCTATCGATGCGTTTATTGAAGCTTATGGACAGAATATGTATATCGACTTTATGAGACACTGGACACAGACATCAGAAGATGCACAGGTACCTGAAGAAGAATTATTATATATAGTTGATTTTGGGTATAATGCCGATTCGGAAAGAAAATTTACAGCTACTACTATCGGACTGGATGAGAATAAGAATAAAGGAGATTATGTACGACAGGATTTCCAATTGAAAGAAATTCCTGATGGTGCCAAAGAAGCGAAATGCGATCTGAAGATCACAAAGACGGGGGCCTCTATTGTTAACATGGATGTAAAAATGGAGAAAACTTGTTATGCCATGTTTTATCGTATATTCAGTGCTGCTGACTGGGCACCTTATGAAAATGCCGATGAAGCAACAATGACGGCACTTGCACAAGCTTTAGATCAAGAAGGATGGGGGATTAAGAATATAAATTTCAGTCAGGAAGGCTCGTATGCAACTACAGATTACCAACATGCTCTTGATCCGAATGGTTCTTATGTTGTTGCTTATGTGGGGCGTAATGGATATGGACAATTATCAGAAGTGAAGACGGAAACTTTTTCTACCAAAGCACGAGTAATGGATAATCCGGGAGCATCTAAAGCTACGATAGATATTACCATTTCCGATCCGGGACGGACAAGCCTGAAATTAACTTATACTTATAATCAGGAAGCGGCAGTATATTATCACCAATACATTATGACACCGGATTTACTTGAAGAAGGTAATAAGGCTGAACTGATTAAATATCTGATGTCAGAAAATTCAAATATATGGGCTGCGAATGCGAATGGAGGAGTAGAAAATTTTAAATGGACCGGTTTGGATCCTGGAACGGAATACACATTCGCTTATATGGCAGAAGACTGGGATGGCGTATTGACAGATGTGAAGATTGTGAAAGCGACGACTGAAGCTATTATAGCAGGGCCGAATCCAACGATGCAACTGAATGCCTATATGAGTGATTTGAATAACTTTACAGTTCAGTATTCTATTGTGAAGGATGTTGCCAAACTATATTATACCATTACAGAAGATAACTATTCCGCAAGTGGTGATTATACTTATCAGGAATGTATGGATGTATGGAAAGAGCATTGTCTGGATTATGGTTTATCAGGTGTCAACTCAACTACTCAATCGTATGATAAGACAAGTGAAGCCAAACGACTGGTTGCTTTATGTGTGCCTATTGGTGCCGATGCTGATGGAAATGAAGTAATTGGCGACCTTTATACAGTATTCTATGATAAAGAAAAAGGTATTATTACTGATCCTTCCGTATTATTCCCCGATGCTCCGAAATTGAAAAAAGGAATAAAGGGAATAGCGAAACCTCAAGTAGTGAAGAAAGATAACCGGGTTCCTGCAAAATTGATTGTTAATGAACAAGTGAAAGTGAATACTCCGGGAGTCATGAGAAGTGAAAGTGTTATTTATCTTGATTTGAAGAAATTAGGTAAACATCCTCACTCCAAATAAACATCGGCAAAACTAATTTACCGCACGATAGTGTGTAAATCTATCGTGCGGTTTTTCTCTAATCATTAAACTTTTTATGGGTATGAGAAGAAATCAATTTTTAGGTGGCATAGGAAAATGTATGTGTTTCCTGGCTGTATGTGTTATGACATTTTCGTCATGTTATAATGACGATGATTTGAAGAATTCGATTTCCGGTTTGGAAGATCGCATGGATAAGTTAGAAGCTTCTTTGCAAAGTGTACAAACTGATATTTCCACATTGAAGACGCTGACTGATGCTTTATCTCAAAATAAATCAATTGCTTCTGTGTTGGAGAATGAAGACGGAAGTTATACAATTAAGTTTTCAGATAAGACGGAAGTAACTATTCGTAATGGTGAAAACGGAGAAGATGCTCCGCAAATAACTGTGATAAAAAACGAAGAAGATGGCGTTTATTATTGGGGAATAACCAGTACAGACGGCAAGAAGACATTCCTGAAAGATGGAGAAGGGAATATGATGCCCGTGACGGCTGCTGCTCCTAAAATTCGCATTAATACGAATACAAAAGAGTGGGAGATTTCGACAGACGGTGGAAAGACTTGGGAACCTACGGGTGTGTATGCATCCGGCGAAGGGACGGGGGATACCTCTCTTTTCAGTGGAGTAAGTCAGGATGATGATTATGCATATTTCACTCTGAAAGATGGCACAATATTAAAGTTGTCGAAATCTAAGGAATTGAAATGTGAAATATTATCGGGAAAACAATATTTTGCAAACGGTGAGGAGAAACTGATTTCGGTTGAAATGAGTGGTATTTCTAAGTATACCGTAACAAAGCCTGACGGTTGGAAAGCTTCATTGACAGGAAAGGGATTGACTATTATTGCTCCTGTTGCAGAGAATCAGTATGCAGAAACGGGGGGCAAAGTGGCAATAATGGCTGTTGCGTCTAATGGGCAAAGCATAATCTCGGAGATTCCGGTGATAATAGGTGAGGCTCCTGTTACTATATCTGTTGAAGGTCAAACGATTTCTACTACTTTGACGAATGGTGTAGAAATGTATTATTTGGGAGTGCTGGAAATTAATGAATATAGTGCAGAGGCCGTAGCTGAATTAGTGAACGGATATGCTGCCCGTATGTACATGAAGACAGCAGCTCTTGATAAAGTTCCATTGGCAGAACTGATAGGTAAGGATCCTGAAGCCGGAAAGACATATATGATTTGGGCAGTACCTCCATCTGAAGCTGGTAGTGAATATTTGCCTGATGACGTGATTGCCAGCGTGATTAAGACTGCTGCAACAGTAGAACTGAAGGTTTCGGATATAACGTTTGAAGGTGCAACGGTTTCTGCGATCAGAAAGGGTTGTGACGTTTATTATACAGGGATTTTAGATAAGCCGAATTATTCACCCGAAAGAGTTATTGAAGATCTGGCTTATGGGGGAGGAACCAAACAATATTCGGATTATAACGGACCGTTGGAAGGTAAGGTGTTAGATTTTCTTCCAAAGGTAATACCTGGAACAACGTATGTACTTTGGGCTATTCCTTATAAAGAAGAAAAAGGGTATAAAACAGAAGAACTGGTAGCTGTGGAGATTCCTGTGCCTGCGTTGACGTATGATGGGACAGCGACGATAAATATTAATAGTGTTGTTACTACGGTTTCAAGTGTAAGTGCGACTATTACTCCCGGAACTGACTGTTATAAGTTCTATTATTCTTATATGAAGGAGCAAACTCTGGCAAATTATGGTACCGACAAGGAAGTTATTTCCTATCTTATTAAAAATGGAGATTCTTCCAAAGAGGTAGAAAACTTTGAAAGAGCCTCTTTAGAACCGGGAACAAAAGGCTTTTTTATTGCAGTAGCATTAAATGAGAAAGGGCAGCTCGGGTCATTAGTCAAAGTACAGGCTGATTCCAAAGAAATATCTTATAATTCATCAATTTCGGTAGATGTGTCAATAGAGGCAGGAACTGTGTCTACGACTTTAACGTTGACCCCGACTGGAAATCCGGAAAAGTTCCGTTATGTTCACATGAAATTGAGTGATTTCAAAAACTATCCGTATTGGGGAAATGAAGAAATGGTAAAACAAGCATTAATTATGAATGATAATGTTACTGAAATTGTTGCTGCTGAACTGAAAAATCATCAACTGGTGATCGAGGACATAGCATTTAATTCGGAATATGTATTGTTCATGATAGCAGTTGATACTGATGGTAACCCTTCTTCAACCATAACAAAGAAGGAATACACCAGTGCGAAGCCTACTTACGTGCGAAAAGACAGAGACCCGGATTTATGGAATGCCAGTGTGCCGGAAGTGACGATTGACAAGATAGAAAAGGATAAGTTCTATACCGTTTCTTACACTGTGAAACCTAAGGCTGCCTGCAAAGTATTTTATGTATTTGCCGGACCGGCAGATTATCTGACTGGTATGTATGATGAACAAATCAGGTATGTAATGAAAAACGGAGTAAAACAAACAACTACTTATTCAGGAAGTGTTTATGGAACATTACCTACTAATATCAATGTAACCTGGATGGACGAAGAAGGACGTTTTTATGAGGTTTCTAAAACCGTAGTAGAAGCTCCGGCACAATAATCTTTTTAATTTTTCTAATTTAATAATAATGATAGATGAAAAACTTATTTAATAGCTTTTATAGTATAGTATTGCTTGCCTTGTGTCTGATTACTTTCAGTAATTGTTCGGATAGCGACGACGGGGGAGATGTCGGTGATACTGATAATGGAATCACTGCGATTGGTACTGAAACGGAAAAGACGATTTCTATTTATGGAGAGACTGTTGAGATTTCGTTTACGGCTTCAGGAAAATGGACTCCTTCTTTACAATATTCTACAGGAACAGATTGGGCTGCTATAACTAATACCAGTGGTAACTCTGCTGCCGGTAAAGGGGGAGTAAAGGTGAAAATTAATAAAAACGAATCTGGAAAAGAGCGAGTATTGACTGTGGTTGTACAAGTGGAGGGATATAAAACTCCTGTTACAGTATGTACTATCACACAAGGAGGAGGATCCGGAGCGGCAGAAGATCTAGCTCTTAATGAGTATATGGATAAATATTTGAAGGAACATTATCTCTTTAAAGAAGAATATAATACACTAGATGTAGATTATGCATCGGTTTCTTATGATAATTTTCTGTCAACTTATCTTTTACCAATGAAAACCAATATAGAGGATGGCGGAACTTATCGTGCATTTTCAGTCAATGCAGGCAAGCGTTATATCTATTCTTATATTATGGAAACTGGTGCCAGTAGAACTCGTGCAAATACTCGTGCAACAAGTGTTGTAGGATCGGGGCTTGGAACGTTTTTCTCTTCTTACATGCCGGATAAAACTACTATTGGATTAGCCATTGGATATGTATATCTAGAATCTCCTGCTCAAAAAGCCGGATTGAGACGGGGTGACGTAATCGTTGCTGTAAATGGTACGACTTTGAATAAGAGTAATTACCAGCAATATATGAGCACTTTGTTTTATGCAGGTGGAGGTGAAACTTTTAAGATCGGCTATAGACGTAAAATCCTTGATGAAAGCCGGGGCGACTATGATTTGGTGGATGGTACTACTACATTAACCACTGGTAGTTACAATAATAGTCCTATCTTGAATTCAATGTTTATCAAAGACAAAAAAGAGAATAAATTCAATATCGGTTATTTAGTTTATCTAGGTTTTGATTTGAATTTTGCGGAAGACTTGAAATATGTAATTCAACAGTTCAAGGCAGAGGGCATCACAGATTTGATTTTGGATTTACGTTTTAACAATGGAGGTTCTGTTGAATTAGCTCGTTATTTAGCCGCTTCTATCGCTGGTACATCACATCGTTCGGATGTATTTATGAGAATGCAACGTAATTCCGGTGCAGATGAATATATCCGTTTTGGAGATGGTGATGATCTAAATCTTAAATCTGTAAGAATCATCTGTTCGGAAGAAACGGCTTCCGCCAGTGAATTGATAATTAGTGGATTAAGAGGCATAGATTTTCCTGTGAAATTATTTGGTAGCCGCACGGAAGGAAAGAACGTAGGAATGGAAGTGCAAGAATATAAATATGGAAATAAATATTATGAATTTGCTCCGATTACTTTCCGTTCTTTCAATGCAAAAGACTGGGGAGATTATGCTGACGGTATTGACCCGGATGTCATGTTGAATAATCAAAACTCAAGCTATGAAGATGATATTGATAATGTATTCCCTTATGCTTTCGGAGATTGGGACAATTTTGATTTCAATTATCCATTATATTGGGCACTATGCGATGTTCAAGGGGTGGATCCGACTACAGGAGAACCTGTGAAACGTAGTGGAAGAGCTGGTTTGACACGTTCTTCAAAAGATGAAATCATCAGAGTACCATCTGTACCTTTGAAACGCCCTGCGGGAACTTTTGGCTCGCTCATTTACAACAAGCCGGAAGTAGAAAACTTATATTAGTAAGACTAAATCTCTTGTGAAATAAATTTTCTCTTAAGTTAAAGGGGATGCTTCTCGATAAGGTGTTAGTGAGAGCATCCCCATTTTGCTTCATAAATGAATAGAAACAAAATGGAATATTATGATGAATAAATCGTTATATAAATTAATTATATTCATTGGAATGTTAGGATTAATAAGTAGTTGTTCGGATGATGATTCTGAAAGTAAATCACAATATGAAGTCGTGGATAATGTGGTAACTAGCTGGTATTCAACCTCTCATTACGAAAAAACACTACCTTTAAGTGAATTATTATGTATTGGGGAGAGTGATAAATGTCCTTTGTCTAATACATACATATCAATAGTAAATTATGATTCTGAATATCCGATAGTCATACCGAGAGGTACCTATCAAGGGAATGAGTATGGATTTTGGATAGATAGACCTGTACCTGCCGATGGGGCTATGAAGGAAATATTTAATTCTAATTGGTATACGACTGTTATAGTATTATATGGTGGTGAAGGAACATACAATTTTGCTGTAAGAATTTACAATCCTACTTTAAACAAATATTTTGTAACCAAGCCATATCAATTGAAAGTATGGAGAGAAGGAGCAGAGGGGGAGTATAAGTGGTTTCGTTCTATTACGCAGGTAAATAATTAATTAACTTTAAAGAATGGTTACTCTTCTATTCTTGAGGATAATAAAGAGAAATGGAATATTGCTATTTCTTTAATAGAAGGATGAATTAACCCAAAGAATTAATAGTATGAATACAAATATTTTATATAAGCTAATAATATTCTTAGGAATATTTTGGTTGAGTAGTTGTTCGGATGATGATTCTGAAAGTAAATTAGAATATGAAGTCGTGGATAATGTAGTAACTAGCTGGGATGCACTTTCTGAACATTGTGAAAACACAATTCCTTTCACTGAAATGTTATGCATTGGAGAGAGTGATGAATGTCCTTTGTCTAATACATATATATCAATAGTAAATTATGGTTCTGAATATACAGTAGTGATACCTAGAGGTACATTATCTGAAAATGAATATGGATTTTTGATTTATAAATCCGTACCATCTAATAATTATATGAAAGAGGTACTCAATGCTGATTATTACGCAAATGTTATAGTAATGTACGGTGGTGAGGGAATATATGATTTTGCTGTGAGAATTTATAATCCAACATTAAATAAATATTACATAACTAGACCATATCAATTGAAGGTGTGGAGAGAAGGAATAGAAGGAGAGTATAAGTGGTATCGAACTATCTCGTTGGTAAATAAATAATTAACTTTAAAATTATAATGCTATGAATGATAAAAATATGATGAGCTTTTTACTCTATTGTTTATTGACTTATTTTTGTGTTTCATGTACTAGTAATTTGGAGGAGTTGGTAATTAAAGATAAAATAACTTCCGAGAAAATAAAAACTAGAGGGATAGATACCCTTTCTGCTGATTATAAAATGGATATGGAAATATTGGCTGCCTATGGTTATGATACTATGGCGACAGTAGATTGTGACTCTTTTTATTTAGTTGAATCAGAGTTGATTTTCAAAAAAACAAAGTTTCAAGAATATCGTGAGCAAAATAATACACGTTTAAATCACTCAACTAAATTAGGAGCTCGATTTTATCGTTTACGTTTTGTACTTTATGATAATCAATTTACTAATAAAGATATCTTCAGGGAAGCGATTAGTGAATGGAATGAGTTGGAAAAATGTTGCCTTAACTTTAGTACAGATTTTGATAATGATCAACATATTGGACGTCAATTGATAAATGTTTTTATTCAAGATAGTCCTCAATCAATGGGGGGATCCGAATTGATTCGTGTGGATATGGGATTAGATGAAAAACCAGGGACTAATATATACATAAATTCAAAATATAAATATTGGTCAGAATTGTCTAGGGAACAGAAGAAATATACTATAATGCACGCTATAGGACATTTGGTTCGGCTAAAACATTCCAGTGAATATGATACTTCTATTATGCAACCTGAATCGGGATTAGCAACAAATAAAAATCTCTGGAATGGATTTTCTTTTGAAGATAAAGTTCTTATTCCTGAATTATATCAATTGAATCCGGCTAAAACTCAAATTGATTATAACCCGACTCCTGAAGACAACAAGGGTACAATGAAACTAAAAATAGGAGTGAAATATACTGTTACAACTTCATATACGTATGAGTGGTGCTATAATCCCAAATATACAATTACGGCAGAACCAATTAGCAATCCAGGATCTTATGAATTTAAAAAAACAGGTGAGAACTCATTCGATTTATGTTTCGTAGAAGCGGGAGAATGTATTGTTACTTTTGTAGTAACTGATGCTATAGATGGTACCGAACATAAATATAAAAAGAAGTTTAATGCCGCATATGATAAACCAACCTTTACAGTTCCAAGTAGTATTGAACTTGGAGAGTATTATGATTTCAAAGTGGCGTATCAGGAGGATGGATTTACACCTACCTTTAAAATTACCGTAGAAGAAAGTGCGTTTGATAATAATACAGCACAAAGTGTTTCGATAGTACAAGTAAACAATGGACATGTGCGAATTAAATTTAATGACTATGGGAATTATAAAGTTACTGCAAGAGTCTCTAATAATAGAAATATTCCGGCGAGGTATTTTTATTTTTCCAAATATTATCGTCCTGATTATAATGTGACTTCTACAGAAGAGGGAAAAGTGAATGAAGGAAATGTTAATTTACCTCCAAGTAAACCAAGTCAGCCAACAGGAGAAAATAGATTAGAACGCTATAGATATGATATAAGCATGGGGCAAGCACCGACATTTGAACATCGTGTGGCTTGTGATATTAAAACTACATATATTCAGAACTTCTTAAAGTTTCGTCGTATCGATCGTAGCTATATCGAGGACTCTGCACCTCGTGTCTTTCGTGCGGGAGAATCTGCCCAATTGGAGTTAACTGTTTATAGCATGTATCATCCGGACTCAATAAATTACGTGGATCATCATTCTATTCTTTATCCTCTCAAATGTGAAGTCATATATCCTAAAGATGCTTGCTATTTGAAAAAATAAGGGTGAAAAAGAAATTAATAGATTACAATTTAGAACTTAGAAAAATGAGAATTATTTTATTTTTATTATTGAGTTGGTACACAATCGGGAATATACAAGCACAAATCAAAGAGCCTGTAAAGTTCAAAAATGAGTTGAAAATGACATCTGAAACGGAAGCGGAAATCGTGTTTACTGCTTCGATAGAGAAAGGATGGCATGTGTATTCGACCGGGCTAGGGGATGATGGGCCTATTTCCGCTACTTTCAACATCAATGCGAGTAATCATGTAGAAACAATGGGTAAATTGCAACCTGTTGGAAAAGAAATCAGCATCTATGATAAGATGTTCGAGATGAATGTGCGCTATTTTGAAGATACGGTACAGTTTATCCAAAAAGTGAAATTTACAGGAAATGATTACTTTATGGATGGGTTTCTGGAGTTTGGAGCTTGTAACGATGAGAGCTGTTTACCTCCGACTCAAATTCCTTTTAAATATGGGAAAAAAGCAGAAGCAGATTTAATAGTTGCAAAAGGGAAAGAAGAGGCTCCGGTAAATGTGGTAGAGAAACAATCGGAAAGTGATCTTTGGAAACCGGTAATCAATGAATTGCAGGTGTTAGGTGAAGAACATTCTCAAGAGGATAAATCTTGGTTGTATGTCTTTGTCACTGGATTTCTTGGCGGATTATTGGCTTTGTTCACTCCCTGCGTATGGCCGATTATTCCTATGACTGTGAGTTTTTTCCTGAAAAGAAACAAGGATAAGAAGAAAGGGATTCGGGATGCATGGACTTATGGTGCTTCAATTGTCGTGATTTATGTAACACTGGGATTAGCAATTACTTTAATATTTGGTGCCAGTGCATTGAACGCTTTATCAACAAACGCCGTATTTAATATTCTTTTCTTCCTGATGTTGGTTGTTTTTGCAGCTTCTTTCTTTGGGGCATTTGAACTTACTTTACCTTCTAAATGGAGCAATGCAGTGGACAGCAAAGCGGAAGCGACGAGTGGTCTATTAAGCATTTTTCTGATGGCATTTACGTTATCTCTAGTGTCTTTCTCTTGCACAGGGCCGATTATCGGCTTTCTGCTCGTACAGGTTTCTACGACAGGTAGCGTGATTGCTCCTGCTATCGGAATGTTAGGCTTTGCCATCGCTTTGGCTTTACCATTCACACTGTTTGCTCTTTTTCCTTCGTGGCTGAAATCAATGCCTAAGTCAGGAGGGTGGATGAATGTAATTAAAGTCACATTGGGCTTTCTGGAACTGGCTTTTGCCTTGAAATTCTTGTCGGTTGCGGACTTAGCCTATGGTTGGAGAATCCTGGATAGGGAAACCTTTCTTGCGTTATGGATTGTGATTTTCGGACTAATGGGGTTATATCTATTGGGAAAGATCAAGTTTCCGCATGACGGTGATGAAAACAGGGTAGGCGTGGGGCGTTTCTTTCTTGCGCTTGTTTCTTTAGCATTTGCTGTATATATGATTCCCGGACTTTGGGGTGCACCTTTGAAAGCTGTCAGTGCATTTGCTCCTCCTGTGATGACACAGGACTTTAATTTATATTCGAATGAGGTCCACCCCAAATTCAAGGATTATGAAATAGGTATGGAGTATGCACGACAACAAGGAATGCCTGTGATGATCGATTTTACCGGATATGGTTGTGTGAATTGTCGTAAGATGGAGGCGGCTGTGTGGACAGATAGTAAAGTGGGTGGTATCATCAATGATAAGTATGTACTTATCTCTTTGTATGTGGATGATAAAACTCCATTGAATGAGCCGCTCAAAGTAACGGAAAATGGAACGGAACGTACCTTACGCACAGTAGGCGATAAATGGAGCTATCTGCAACGGGTGAAGTTTGGAGCAAATGCCCAACCTTTTTATGTATTGCTGGATAATGATGGTAATCCGTTGAATAAATCTTATGCATACAATGAAGATATTCCAAAATATATAGAGTTCCTGCAGGAAGGGCTGGAGCGATATGTGAAATGATGGATATTAGACATTCAGCTTGTATGTTATGGCTTATAGCTAAAGTTTGGAATGAGAAAAAGAATAATTCTTTTTGGGCATTTTCATAGAAATACATAGAATAGTGTTATCTTTGTAAAGTGACATCGGGTTTAATAGAGCAAATTGTATAATAATATTTGTATATGACATATAAGCAGCATGAGGGCGAAAATTTCTGCTGTGATGCTCTGAATTACATGATCTGAAAATGTGAATGTTGCCCTTGTCAAGATGGGCAGATTAAGATAAAGATCCCTCGTGGATCGGCTGCCTGTGAAGGTCGCTCTATTGTTTGTTTTGTTTGTGTTTTGGTGCACCTTTTTTCTGATAAAGAATAAGGTGCACTCTTTTTATAGTTATGTATATGTAATATTAAATATATTTTTGAAGAAAAAAGGAGATGGGTGAAAAAGCTTCAATGTGGAATCTTTGGCACGGCTGTCACAAATTGAGTGAGGGCTGCCGTCATTGTTATGTATACCGGACGGATGGTAAATATGGAAAAGACAGTTCGGTGGTGACAAAGACAGAAAAATTTGATTTACCCTTGCAGCGTAAAAAGAATGGTACGTATAAGATACCTTCGGGGAATTTGGTATATACCTGTTTTACTTCAGATTTTCTCATTGAAGATGCGGATGAATGGCGTGCCGAAGCGTGGGAGATGATGCGGATACGGCAGGATCTTCGTTTCCTCTTTATTACTAAACGGATAGACCGGTTGCAACAGTGTCTGCCTCCCGATTGGGGAGATGGCTATGACAATGTGACCATCTGCTGCACGATGGAGAATCAAGATAGAGTGGATTATTGTTTACCTATTTATAAAGAAATCCCTATTAAACATAAAATCATTATCTGCGAGCCGCTTCTTAGTCGGATTGATTTCAGAGGTGAGCTGGGAGAGTGGGTGGAACAGGTAGTGGCAGGAGGAGAGTCAGGCAAAGAAGTCCGAGTATGTGATTACGAGTGGGTATTGGATATCCGGCAGCAATGTATAGATGCGAATGTCGGTTTTTGGTTTAAGCAGACAGGGAGTTATTTATTAAAAGACGGACATGAGTATAAGGTTGCACGACAATTTCAACATTCGCAGGCGAGAAAGGCGGAGTTGAATTATACACCTGATAAATAAGAAATAAAGATTAATACAGATCTTTTTTACTGAAAGCGAGGGTTGCTTAGCAATCTTCGCTTTCGTTTTATTGAGTACAAAATACGGATAATCACGTCTTTTTATAAAGATATTGTGTAAATTTTAAATTATCCATATTAATGAAACAGATAAAACTGTTACTTCTTTTAGCTTCCGCCTCCGTTACGGGAGCACTTGCGCAAAGCAATGGATTGACGGATATGAGTCAGAGCCGTTTTGCGAAGATGGCGAATACCGGAATCAGTGCCGTACATTGGACAGATGGATTCTGGGGAGATCGCTTTCAGGTATTTAGCCGGACTTCCCTGCAAAGTATGTGGAACACTTGGAACACGCCGGAGATCTCTCACGGTTTCCGTAATTTTGAGATTGCCGCTGGTGTGTGTAAGGGTGAACATTGGGGACCTCCGTTCCATGACGGAGATATGTATAAATGGATGGAGGGTGTGGCTTCTGTCTATGCTGTCAATAAAGATCCGGAACTGGATAAGTTAATGGATAACTTTATTACTTGTGTTGTAAAAGCCCAACGTGCAGATGGTTATATACATACGCCTGTTGTTATCGAAGAACTGAATAAAGGGATTGACTCTCATGCATTAGGGGATCAGCATAAACAAACGGTCATCGGAACGAAAGTAGGTGACGAGAATGAAAAAGGAGCTTTTGCTAATCGGCTGAACTTTGAGACATATAACTTGGGACACCTGATGATGGCGGGTATTGTGCATCGTCGTGCCACCGGAAAGACTACTCTTTTTGATGCTGCCGTAAAAGCAACGGATTTTCTTTGCCACTTTTACGAAACGGCTTCTGCCGAACTGGCTCGTAATGCCATTTGCCCTTCACATTATATGGGAGTGGTCGAAATGTATCGTGCCACAGGAAATCCCCGTTATCTGGAACTTTCAAAGAATCTGATTGATATTCGCGGTATGGTGGAAAACGGAACGGATGATAATCAGGATCGTATTCCTTTCCGCGACCAATATCGTGCAATGGGGCATGCCGTACGTGCAAATTATCTGTATGCAGGAGTAGCGGATGTATATGCCGAGACAGGCGAACAACAATTGATGAAAAATCTGATTAGTATCTGGAATGATATTGTCACCCGGAAGATGTACGTGACCGGAGCTTGCGGTGCTCTTTATGATGGAACGTCACCGGACGGGACTTGCTATGAGCCGGATAGTATTCAGAAGGTACATCAGAGCTACGGACGTCCTTATCAGTTGCCAAATAGTACAGCGCACAATGAAACATGTGCCAATATCGGAAATATGCTTTTCAACTGGCGTATGCTGGAAGTGACAGGGGATGCGAAATATGCTGACCTTGTAGAGACTTGTCTTTATAATAGTGTATTGAGCGGTATCAGTCTGGACGGAAAGAAATATTTCTATACCAATCCGCTTCGTATCAGTGCCGATCTTCCTTACACGCTTCGTTGGCCGAAAGAACGGACGGAATATATCAGTTGTTTCTGCTGCCCGCCGAATACATTGCGTACATTGTGTCAGGCACAGAATTACGCCTACACATTGAGTCCGGAAGGCATTTACTGTAACTTGTATGGTGCAAATACGCTGACTACGACTTGGAAAGACAAAGGAGAACTGGCATTAACACAAGAGACGGATTATCCCTGGGAAGGAAAGGTACGTGTAACGTTGGATAGAGTTCCTCGTAAAGCAGGTGCTTTCTCGCTCTTCTTACGTATTCCTGAATGGTGCGAAAAGACTACGCTCACAGTGAATGGACAGCCGCTGCAAACCAATGCAAAGGCAAATTCGTATGCGGAAGTAAATCGTACATGGAAGAAGGGGGATGTAGTGGAGCTGGTGATGGATATGCCTGTCCGTTTGCTCGAAGCTCATCCGTTAGCAGAGGAGATTCGTAATCAGGTGGTCGTGAAGCGCGGGCCGTTGGTTTACTGTCTGGAAAGTATGGATATTGCAAACGGGGAAAAGATTGATAACGTATTGATTCCCGCTGATATAAAACTAACTCCGAAGAAAATCACAATTGAAGGCAGTCCGATTGTTGCACTTGAAGGAATGGCACGTCTGGCATCTGCAACTTCGTGGGAAGGAGTGCTTTACCGGCCGGTTGTTCAGGCTGAAAAGACAGTAAATATCCGCTTGATTCCTTATTATGCCTGGGGAAACAGAGGAAAGGGAGAAATGACTGTATGGATGCCTCTTGCCAGATAGTCCGGATTGTTTAGTATACAGAAATGAAAAAAATCATGAAAAAGTTATTTGTAACGGCTGTATGTATCTTGTGCAGCCACTGGCTATTGGCCGGTGAGATATGGATTTCTCCCAAGGGCAGTGACTTCAACGACGGAACTCGTCAATCTCCTAAAGCCACGCTGACTTCTGCCTTGCGACAAGCACGAGAATGGCGCAGGACAGAGGATAACCGTATTCAAGGTGGAATCACAATCTATATGGAAGGTGGAACGTATGCCTTCCATGAACCGGTTTTTATCCGTCCGGAAGATAGCGGAACCAAGGAATCGCCCACAATCATTCGTTCGGTAGGCGATGAAAAGGTGATATTGAGTGGAGGAATCAGCATAAAAGGTTGGAAGAAGCAAGGGAAAGTTTGGGTAGCAGATGTCCCGGCATTTAATGGACGTCCATTGGATTTCCGCCAGTTGTGGGTGAATGGAAAAAAGGCAGTTCGTGCCCGTGATGTGGAGGATTTCGAAAAGATGAATCGCATTTGCAGTGTAGATGAAAAGAATGAAATTCTTTATGTGCCTGCAGTTTCCATTCGCAGACTTATTGATAATAAAGGGAATTTGAAAGCTAAATATGCCGAGATGGTATTACACCAGATGTGGTGTGTTGCCAATCTTCGGATTCGTTCAGTTGAAGTGCAGGGAGACAGCGCGGCAATACGTTTTCATCAACCGGAAAGCCGGATTCAGTTTGAGCATCCCTGGCCGCGTCCGATGGTGACGACGGACGGACATAATTCTGCTTTCTATCTGACAAATGCCCGCGAATTGCAGGATGTACCCGGAGAATGGTATCATGATATAGATGCCCGTAAAGTATATTATTATCCACGGGAAGGAGAGAAGATGCAGGAGGCGGAAGTGATCGTGCCTGCTGTTGAGACATTAGTACGGGTGGAAGGAACTTTGGACCGTCCTGTGCGTCATATTCGTTTTGAGAAAATTACTTTTTCCTATACTACATGGATGCGTCCGTCAGAAAAAGGACATGTACCTCTTCAGGCAGGTATGTATCTGACAGATGGTTACCGGATTGAGCCGAAAATGCAACGGGATTACTTGAATCATCCGTTGGATAACCAAGGATGGTTGGGACGTCCCGCAGCTGCTGTTCGTGTGGTTGCTGCAAGGCAGATTGATTTCGAGCGTTGCCGGTTCGAGCATTTAGGCTCAACCGGATTGGATTATGAAGAAGCGGTGCAAGGCGGTGTTGTTCGTGGCTGTCTCTTCCTCGATATTGCCGGAAATGGTCTGTTAGTCGGCAGTTTTTCTCCGGCTGCTCATGAAACGCATTTGCCATACGATCCTGCTGATCGTCGGGAAGTATGCACACAGCAACAAATCAATAATTGCTATTTCACGGAAATAGGAAATGAAGATTGGGGATGCCTTGCCATTGCTGCGGGATATGTAGGGGACGTCAATATCGAGCATAATGAAATCAGCGAAGTGCCTTATAGTGGCATTAGTCTTGGTTGGGGATGGACGCAAACTGTGAATTGTATGCGTAATAACAGAGTACATGCCAATCTGATTCATCATTATGCGAAACACATGTATGATGTGGCAGGTATTTACACACTCGGTTCGCAGCCGAAAAGTTATGTAACGGAGAATTGTGTGCATAGTATTTATAAGCCGGGGTATGTACACGACCCTAATCACTGGTTCTATCTTTATACGGATGAAGGTTCTTCCTTTATTACTGTACGTGATAATTGGACAGAAGGAGAGAAGTATCTGCAAAATGCCAATGGTCCGGGAAATGTATGGGAAAACAATGGCCCGAAAGTGGATAGTGTTATTCGTGAACGTGCGGGACTGGAAGCAGGATATAAGGATTTACTAAATATCCAGTAGGTATTGACAAGTCATTTAACTGTAATACGTGATTCGTTCCACAGATGTGGAACTAAAGGAAAACAATTGTAGAACTAAAGGGAAACAGATGTGGAACTAAACGTCAACCACTGTGGAACGAATTATTTCTTACGATTCAGTTTGTTAGTAATAGAAAGAAAAATGAAAAAGAAATATATGATATTGCTTAGTGCCTTGTCTTTGGCAAGCAGCACATTTGCCCAGACTTGGATATGGTATCCGGGAGACTACGAAATCTGGCTGGGAAATCAAATGAATAACCGTCGTACGGAACGAGGTGCATTTTTTCCTCCTTTTTGGAAAACGGACAGTCATTATGTTGTCGTAGAATTCAGCAAGCAACTGAATCTTTCCGAGCCGGAAGAAATCTTTATTGCTGCCGAAGGAAAGTACAACGTCAAACTGGATGGAAAGCTCCAGTTCGGTATGCCGGAAACCATGTTGCTTCCGGCCGGAAAACATAATCTGAACATCAAAGTCTGGAATCAGGCTACTCCTCCCACTATTTATGTGAAGGGAAAAACAGTGAATTCAGACTCTTCCTGGCGTGTGACTTACGAAGATAAAGAATGGATTGACGAGAGCGGAAAAGCCAGTGACACATCTGCCACTATCTATATGGATGCCGGATGCTGGAACTTTGACGGAGCTACCCAACGTCCTTCCCAATTCAGTCTGATGCGTGAACCGCAGCAACCTGTTACGAAGTCAGAACAGTCTGAAGGAGGTATTCTTTATGATTTTGGAAGAGAAACATTCGGATTTATCACATTGAAGAATCTTTCCGGAAAAGGAAAAATAGAAATTTATTATGGTGAAAGCCCGGAAGAAGCAAAAGATAAAGCATATTGCGAAACATTGGACAAACTCTTGCTCGAACCGGGACAAGTGACCGACCTTGCTATCCGCAGCACTTCTCCTTTGAGTAATTCTGAAAACGAATATACATTGGAGAACAGTAAAGCCTTCCGCTATGTCTATGTAACTCACGAGCCGGGTGTACAGATTGGAGAAGTCTCCATGCAATATGAATATCTTCCTGAAGAATACCGCGGAAATTTCCGTTGCAATGATGAAGAACTGAATCGTATTTGGGAAGTTGGCGCATACACCATGCATCTCACTACCCGCGAATTCTTCATTGACGGTATCAAACGTGACCGTTGGGTATGGAGTGGCGATGCCATCCAAAGTTATTTGATGAATTATTATCTTTTCTTTGATAACGAATCCGTCAAACGTACAATCTGGTTGCTTCGTGGCAAGGATCCTGTAACCAGCCACAGTAATACAATCATGGACTATACTTTCTACTGGTTCCTTAGCGTATATGACTATTATATGTATAGTGGCGACCGCCATTTTGTCAACCAACTATATCCACGTATGCAAACAATGATGGATTACGTGTTGGGACGTACCAATAAGAATGGCATGGTAGAAGGAATGACGGGCGACTGGGTATTTGTGGACTGGGCAGACGGCTATCTGGATAAGAAAGGTGAACTCTCTTTTGAACAAATTTTATTTTGCAGGAGTCTGGAAACAATGGCTTTGTGTGCGGAATTGGTTGGAGATGCCAATGGCAAACAAAAATACGAGAAACTGGCTGCTACGTTGAAAGCAAAGTTAGAGCCAGCCTTCTGGAATAATCAGAAACAGGCATTTGTACATAACTGTGTCAACGGTCAGCAAAGTGATGCGGTCACCCGCTATGCGAATATGTTTTCTGTCTTCTTTCAATATTTGAATGAAGATAAGCAACAAGCCATTAAACAGTCTGTTCTGCTGAATGACAGTATTCTGAAAATAACAACTCCCTATATGCGTTTTTACGAACTGGAAGCACTTTGTGCTCTTGGCGAACAGGATGCTGTAATGAAAGAAATGAAAGCCTATTGGGGGGGAATGTTGAAGGAAGGCGCTACCTCCTTCTGGGAAAAATATAACCCGGAAGAAACCGGAACGCAACATCTTGCCATGTATGGCCGTCCTTATGGAAAGAGTTTGTGCCATGCCTGGGGAGCGAGTCCTATCTACCTGTTGGGCAAATATTATCTGGGAGTGAAACCTGTAAAAGAAGGATATAAAGAGTTTGCTATTGCTCCTGTGTTGGGAGGATTGAAATGGATGGAAGGCACTGTACCCACTCCGAATGGCAATATCCATGTCTATATGAACAGCAAAACGATGAAAGTGAAAGCAACAGAAGGGAAAGGCTATCTGACCATCAAAAGCCGTCGTCCACCTAAAGCAAATATCGGAACACCGGAGAAAGTGTCGGAAGGAGTATGGCGGCTCTGGATCGATTCACCCGAAGAAAGAATTGTTACCTATCATTTATAATACATTGTTAATTAGTTAGTGGAGTAGTCCTTGATTAACGGTTCCTCTTTTTAATGGGGGATTGTTAATCGGGGACTTTTTTTATTGGAATGTGTGCCACCTTTTCTAAATTTTACTACTTTTGTTTTGTGAAAGACACTTAATTGTAATACGTCTTTTGTTCTTTTGGAAAAACAATTAAACAAAATCCAAGGAATGTTAGATAAATCAGCTCAATACACTAATACAGATGACGAGAAGCTCTTTTCCTTCATAGAAAAAGGAGATAAAGGAGCTTTTACACAAGCTTATGACAGATATCATAAGCTGCTATATGTATTAGCTTACCGTTATTTAATGAATGCAGACATGGCAGAAGATGTAGTACAACATGTCTTTGCCCGTTTATGGGAATTTAGGTCGGAACTACATGTAGGAATCAGCCTTAAGAACTATCTGTTCACTATGACGAAAAATCATGTCTTAAATCTGATTCGTAATGAGAATAGTGCAATCAGCAAGAACTATGAGATAGCCCAATCGACGCCTGTCTACGAAGATAATCTGATAGAAAATCTGGAGAAGAAAGAATTGATGGCCTCTTTTTATAAAGCGGTAGATATGCTTCCACCGCAGAAACGCAGTATTTGTTTGATGAAAGTGAAAGAGGAACTAACGAATCAGGAAATAGCCGAACGGATGAATCTGTCTGTTAATACAGTCAAAACACATTATACAGAAGCATTGAAAATGTTACGTATTCATTTAAGTAAAATGCTAATAATTGTTACTTTTGTCACACTAATGACATATTTAAGTGTCCACTATTTAAGATAAAAAGAGAATGAATCGACCCACTGATAAACAAATAGAAGAAGTGCTTGCCGGAGTTGCTACACCGGAGGATGCAAAATTTGTGGCGGAATGGTTTGCCACAGAAGAAGGGAACACTTACCTGGATGCTGTGATGACTCGGGAGGCAGAATATTTAAAAGCCGAAACGGCAGAAATATATGTAGACCATACTATACCTTCAGAAAAGATGTACCATCAGATCCAAAAGAACATATCACGCAAACAGATCAAACGTATCTGCTTCCGTGTGGCTGCAATCTTGATTCCCGTTATTTTCCTGATAGGTCTTTATTTACAGATCAATTCCCGGGTGGATTTATTCGGCACTACGGAGTATGAGGAAATTCGTGTTGCCAAAGGAGAGCGGATACAGATGATGTTTCAAGACGGGACACGAGTTTATATCAATTCAGATTCCTGGTTGAAGTATCCTAAAAAGTTCGGATTGAGTAAGCGGGAAGTTTTCCTGGTGGGAGAAGCCTATTTCGTGGTAGCCAAGAATAAAAAACGTCCGTTTATTGTTAATCTGAACGGACCTTCCGTTCATGTACTGGGTACTTCTTTTGATGTACAAGCCTACCCGGAGAATAAAGACATTGTGATCTGTCTGGATGAAGGACATGTAAACCTGACTCTCTCCTCTGCAAAAGAATACCCGTTACTGCCGGGCGAGAAACTGATATATAATAAAGAAAGTGACCAGTGCCGGATAATCAAGAACGATCATTCAAAGCAAGTCTCAATGTGGAAAGACAATGTGATTTCTTTTAAAGATACTCCTCTGGCAGAAGTGGTCAAGGTTCTGAACCGCTGGTATAATGTAAACTTTAAGATAGAGGATGAGCAGGCATCGAAATATGTATATACGTTGACCTCGGATAATACGATACTGGAGAAGGTGCTTCAGGATTTGGAAAAGATTGCGCCGGTAAAATTTGAATATGATGAAGTCCGGAAAGAAGTGACAGTCCGAATGAAACAGGACGGAAAGAAGTAAAATATACTGGATAGGATAATAGAATGAGGACAGGCTGTGTATATACGCAGCCTTTACTGTTTTAGAATAAGAATGTTATGAAATAAATTAGGCTTATGCAAAAAAACTCTTTTTTCTCTCACCCGCTTTTTTGACTTGTGTGTCTACTAAGCATAAATGAGATTTTAAATCTAAGTTTAACTTTAATCAAAGCAAGTAGTATGAAACACAAAGTTCTGCTCGTATTGTTGCTGGGGGTAATCATAAGCGTTTCCGCTTCTGCCCAAAAGGTGACAATGAATCTTAAACAAGTAAAGCTGGAGAAAGTATTCTCTGCTATTACACAGCAAACTGGTCTTACGGTGGCTTATAGCCGTACGATCGTCAATCCGGATCGAATAGTGACGGTAGAAGCAAAGAATCAGGAACTATCTAAAGTTCTGAATGATTTGTTTCTCGGTACTAACGTAAACTATGAGATCGGAAAAACAAAAATTTATTTGAAGGAGAAAGTTACGGATTCTGAACAACAAACCAGTAATGCGAACAAAAGAAATATATCCGGTCGGGTAGTCGATGAAAAAGGAGAGCCGATTATTGGCGCCAGTGTAATGGTGCAAGGCAGCTCTTTGGGTACAATAACGAATGTAGACGGACGTTATACTTTGGCTAATGTTCCCGAAAACAGTACGATTACAGTATCATACATTGGATATATTACGGTTAATTACGCTGCTACCAGCAGAAATCTGTCCCAAGTAGTTCTCCGCGAAGATAGTAAGACACTGGAAGAAGTGGTAGTGGTGGGATATGGTACGCAAAAGAAAGTAAACCTGACTGGTGCCGTTGCTATCGTTTCGGGTGATGAACTGACGACCCGTTCTGCTGCCAACTTATCACAGCTTCTGCAAGGTTCTGTACCGAATATGAACGTAAACTTTAGTTCGGGACGTCCCGGACAAGGGGGAAGTTTCAATATCCGTGGAGTCAACTCCATTAGTGCGGATGCGGCACCTTTGACTATTATTGATGGAATCGAGGGAGATATAAATAAGGTAAACCCCAATGACGTAGAATCCATCAGTGTTTTAAAGGATGCTTCGGCTGCTGCCGTATATGGTGCCCGTGCTGCTTATGGAGTTATTTTGGTTACAACCAAGAATGGAAAGATAGGAAAGACCAATGTCAGCTATAACGGTCGTTTCAGTTTTGGTGATACAACAACTTCTACGGACTTTGAGACGCGTGGTTATTATTCGGCCGGTATCAATGATATGTTCTACAAAACATACCAGGGCGTCCCTTATACACATTATACCCAAGAAGATTACCATGAATTATGGATTCGCCGTAATGATAAAGTGGAAGATCCTTCCCGTCCATGGGTGGTAGAAAAAAACGGAGAGTATAAATATTATGGCAACTTTGACTGGTATAATTGTTTGTTTGATAATACCCGCCCCACTTGGGAACATAACTTGACGGTTTCGGGAGGAACCGAAAAAGTAAAGTACATGCTATCAGGTAACTACTACAATCAGAAAGGAATTATCAGAATAGATTCAGACCGCTTTAAGAAATATACTTTTCGTTCAAAAATCATCGCTAATATCACTTCCTGGTTTGAATTAAGTAACAATACCTCTTATTATCATTCTGAATATACTTATCCGGGGCTATCGGGAGTAAATGATGTTTTCAGCAGAGCCGGGCGGCATGCTTTGGCAAGTATTGTGCCGATGCATCCGGATGGAACCCTGGTTTACAGAACAGGTCTGACAGACACAGGAGAAGTGGCAGATGGTGTTAGTGCCGTATTATTGAATGGCGGCCACCATAACCGGGATCGTGAATATGAGTTTGTAACTACGTTCGAGGCCGTATTGAAACCCATCAAGCATTTTGAGGTTCGTGCAAATTACAGCTGGGCGCATTACAACCAGCAGAATTTGAATCGTTCCGTAGATGTGTTATACTCCAGAAATCCGGGAGAAACAATCACAATGGATAACGGACGTACCAGAGGAAATTATTTGTCGGAAGCACAAAATAACCAGATACGCCAAACTTTCAACTTATACGGGACGTATGACAATACCTTCGCAAATGCACATTCTGTAAAGGTCATTGTGGGAGGTAACTATGATTATAAGTATTTCAAGAAACTGGGAATGAAACGTAACGGGTTACTCTCTGAATCTCTCGATGATTTTAACCTGGCAAAAGGTGATGATATATCCATAACCGGAGGACAAGAGGAATATGCTATTCTTGGTTTTTTCTATCGTTTGAATTACGGATATAAAGACCGCTATCTATTTGAAGCCAGCGGACGTTATGACGGTAGTTCCCGTTTCCGTCGAGGACATCGTTTCGGTTTCTTCCCGTCGTTCTCTGCCGGATGGCGTGTCAGTGAAGAAGCCTTCTTTACACAAGCCAAAAACTATGTAAGCAATCTGAAACTAAGACTGTCTTACGGATCATTGGGAAATCAGAAAACAGTAGGCTATTATGACTATCTGCAACTGATTAATACCGGAGCGGTAATGAACTATGCTTTCGGAGATACTACGAAAGGCGATTATGCCTATGAGTCAGCTCCGAACTCTACCGATTTGACCTGGGAAACTGTAATCACAAAAAATATAGGTTTGGACTTGGGTTTTCTTAATAACCGTTTGAATGTATCTTTTGATGCATATATTCGTGATACCAAAGATATGTTGATGGCAGGAAAGACTTTGCCTGGCGTATATGGTGCCTCTTCTCCCAGAATGAATGTGGCAGACTTGCGTACGAAAGGGTGGGAAGCATCTATTACTTGGGGAGATAGTTTTACTTTGGCAAGCAAGCCTTTCAACTACCGGATAATGGCTGGTATCGGAGATAACACCTCCAAAGTGACAAAATATGATAATCCCAACCGGACGCTGACTGATCCTTACGAAGGACAGCAGTTAGGCGAAATATGGGGATACGTAGTAGACGGTTATTTTAAAACGGATGAAGAAGCAAGGAATTATAAAGTGGACCAATCGTTCGTTAACCAAATGATTAACGCAAGCGCTTTGGATAATGGACTTCATGCCGGTGACCTCAAATTTGTCGATTTGGATGGTAACAACAAGATTGAGCAGACAACATCGGCTAATGACCGGAAAGACATGAAAGTGATCGGTAACTCATTGCCGCGCTATAATTATAATTTCGGAATCTCTGCAGATTGGTATGGAATTGATTTTTCAGTTCTTTTTCAGGGCATTGGCAAACAAAATTGGTATCCTGGTGCTGAAACATCCATGTTTTGGGGACCTTATTCCCGACCATACGCTAGTTTTATTCCTTCCGATTTCATGAGCCAGGTATGGAGTGAAGAAAATACAGATGCTTATTTCCCACGTCCCAGAGGATATGTGGCTCTCGGTAGTAATCGTGAATTGGCAGTGGTTAATACTAAGTATTTGCAGAACCTCGCTTATTGTCGGTTGAAGAATCTTTCTATTGGTTACACATTGCCGAATAAATGGCTTTCTAAAATAGGTTTCGAAAAAATACGTGTTTACTTTAGTGGTGAGAACTTGCTGACATTCACTAAGCTACATTCCGATTATATTGATCCGGAACAAGCATCGGCAAGTAACAGCTGGAAAACAAGTAAAAGTGACGCGAATATTTATCCCTGGGCAAAGACATACTCTTTTGGTGTAGATATAACATTCTGATAATAACGAATATAAAGGAATATAGTATGAAAATAATGAAATATACATTGTGGGCGACTGTTGGGCTGTCGTTGTTATTTGCTTCTTGTGAAAGCATATTGGATATAAATCCGAAAGATCGCTTGACGACTAAGGATTATTTCACGAATGAAGAGCAATTACAATTATACAGTAATCAATTCTATTCGAATAACTTCCCGGGTGATGGCGATATTTACAAGGATAATGCTGATGTGTTGATCGTATCACCTTTGGACGATGAAGTGAGTGGACAACGTGTCATTCCGGAAACGGGTGGAGGATGGAGTTGGAGTGCACTGCGATCAATTAATTTTTTATTGGATAATCTGGGAAACTGTAAAGACCAGAAAGTGCGCGACAAATATGAAGCCCTGGCACGCTTCTTCCGTGCTTATTTCTATTTCGAAAAGGTGAAACGTTTTGGGGATGTACCTTGGTACGATAAAGTACTCGGCTCGGATGATGCTGATTTATACAAAGCCAGGGATTCACGCGAATTTGTGATGGGAAAGATAATGGAAGATCTTAATTTTGCCATAGAGGTTTTTAAAGAAACCAACCGGACAAAAGAACTTTATCGTGTAACCTGGTGGACTGCCCAGGCATTGAAGTCACGTGTAGGATTATTTGAAGGTACTTATCGTAAATACCATGGATTGGGTGATTATGAGAAATACTTGAATGACTGTGTAAGTGCCTCTAATGAAATTATGACTGCTTCCGGAGGATATTCATTGTATCAATCCGGCTCACAGTCCTATCGTAATCTCTTTAAATCCGAGAATGCGATTGATGCGGAAATCATATTGGCTAGGGATTATAATAATGATTTGAGTCTGGTTCATAAAGTACAGGCTTTTGAGAATTCTCCGACATTAGGCCGTCCCGGACTTTCGAAAAAACTGGTCAATTATTATTTAATGAAGAACGGCAACCGTTTCACCGACCAACCCAATTATGCAACAATGGAGTTCAAGGATGAAATAGTCAATCGTGATCCGCGTTTAGCGCAAACAATCCGTACTTCAAATATAAATATGAATGTCACGATGACCGGATACCACCTGCTGAAATATGCAAATGATAATATGAGCTATACAGGTGATTCAAGCAATGACCTTCCTCTGTTCAGATTGGCAGAAGTTTATTTGAACTATGCCGAAGCAAAGGCAGAATTAGGCACACTGACGCAAACTGATATCGACAATACGGTAAACAAATTACGGACACGTGCAGGAGTTACGGGAAAACTGAATATGAACGCAGCAAACCTTGCTCCGGACCCTTATATGTGTGCTCCGGAAACCGGTTATGTGAATGTCACAGGAGATAATAAAGGGGTGATTCTGGAAATCCGCCGGGAACGTGCGATAGAGCTAGTCATGGAAGGCTTCCGTTATTATGATTTGATGCGCTGGAAAGAGGGACAATGTATGGCCCAATCCTTTAAAGGATTTTATCTTCCTGCTACAGCTATCAATAAAGCGTATGATATTGATGGAGACGGAACAAATGATGTCTGTTTCTACACCACATCTTCGCAACCCAATGTTGGAAGTGTGACGTATGTAAAATTGGCTTCCGATGGAAGCGGCACCTCATTGTCAGAAGGTAATTATGGCAATTTGTTGTGCTATAGCTGGATCGACCGTACCTGGAATGAGAACCGTGATTATCTGTATCCGGTACCAAGACAGGAAATAACACTATCTGACGGTGTCGTAACCCAAAATCCGGGATGGAATGAATAACAAGTATAAAAGATATAAATAATAGATTTATGAAAAAGATAGTAATATATACATTGATTTCCTTCATATTCTCTGTTTTTGCCAGCAGTTGTGAAGATAATAAAGACAATTCATTGTACTATCCTGATTTCACGTGGGATACAGGAGATGGCGAGGAAGACGAAGACCCCGTGACTGAAACGTCCATGCGTGTAGCAACTTATAACTTACAGGTGGAGACTGGTACAGGATGGACTAACCGACGGGAACGTGTGGCACAATTAATCAAAGACTACGATTTTGAGATTTGTGGATTCGAAGAAGCCAGTTGGGAACAACGTTCCTACTTAGGAACTCAACTTGCGAGTGATTATCAGATTCTCGCTTATGGTCGTGACACTGGAAATGACGATAACAAGGCAGGAGAGATGAGTGGCATTTTATATAAGAAGAGCCGCTACACATTACTGGATGCCGGACGTTTCTGGTTTTCCGAAACTCCGGAAATTCCTTCCAACGGATGGGATGAAACAAATTTCAAACGTTTCTGTGTATGGGGAAAATTCAAGGATAGCAAGACTCAAAAAGAATTTTATCTTTTTGAAACTCACATGCCTTTGGCTGATAATGCCAGAAAACAGGCATGTCAAATGATGGTGGATGCAGTTTCCGATAAAGCAAAAGACAATACTCCCGCATTTTGTACCGGCGACTTTAATGCGACTCCTGATGCTCCCGAAATAGCCACTACGATTTGCCAAAGTGGTATATTAAAAGATGCGTATCGGGAAGCGGCCGTTCAGCATGGAGCTCTCTTTACATTTCCTTCTAAAAAGACCAGAATTGATTTTATTTTTGTGAAACATGCTACGGTGCTTTCTACCCGCACTATTGTCAGTTCTTTATCCGATCATTATCCTATGGTGATTGTAGTAGAAATCTAAAATAAAAAATGAAGATTATGAAAAACAAATTTTATCATATAAGTACATACTCGGTAATGAGATATTGGACCATTTTATGGATGGCTATTTTATCTTTCTCATGCTCTGATTTTAATCCGATGGATTCCTATAGCCGTATTCCGCCGGATAGAAACACAGACATAGATGACGGAGATGAGGGTGACGGAGCAGGCGGTCTTTTTGAAAAAGGTTACGGAACAGTGAGCAAACCCTATCTCGTTATGGATGTGATACAGATTCAGAATATGAGTGAAGCCTTGGTGAAAGGAAAGATGATTTATTTCCAGTTGGGGGCTGATATTGATATGAAGTCTGTATCTAATTGGGAACCATTGAACTCAAACGGTGACTATTATATCTATTTTGATGGAAATAATCATATTATAAAGAATTTCACCTGTACGGATAAAGCGTATGCCAGTTTTTTCGGTATTTTGGCCGGGACTTGTAAAAATGTCGGTTTCTATAATGCCCATGTAGAAGCAGCTACTAATAGTGGGGCAGGGGTTATCGGCGGTTATATCGGAGTGAAAGCTCCGAACGCTGTAGAGAAGACAGGGCAGGTGGAAAACTGTTACGTCTCCGGAAAAGTGAAAGGAAAGTATGCTGGTGGAATAGCTTCCCGTATGGGTAGACCGTATGGAGGACAGATTTGTTATATCAAAAACTGTTATTCCACAGCAGAGGTTATATCTACAGGAGATGAATGTGGAGGTATTGTAGGTTCTATGTATGAAAACAGTGAAGTGTCGTATTGCTATTCTACAGGTGTATTAATTGGAGCCAATTCAGTGGGAGGTATTGCTGCACTTCCTTCCGAAGGAGCTAAAATTACGTCCTGTGTTGCTTGGAACTGGAAAATAACAGGTCCTGCTGCCAGATCTGGACGTATCAGTGGAGTTTTGTCTCAAGGTGAAAATGGACATCAGGCGGATCCCGTCGCATCTGAATGTTATGCATGGGAGGATATGATTTGTACAGGATTTACTCCGGAGGATAATGCAGGTTCCGTTTCGACAGGAAAATATGATGGAGTGAGTGAAAGTGCTCTGACTTTGCAGAATAGCATTGCTAATTGGGGGACCCCATGGCATAATGTTGGGAATATAGATATGGGATTCCCTATTTTAGAGTGGCAATTGGATAGAGAAGATTATGCTAGTTATGGAGGACATGACAACGAACCGGAAGGAGATTTTGCCAATGGAGACGGAACTCAAAATAATCCTTATGTGATTGCTAATGCTATCCATATTCAGAATATGAGCAAAGCCCTCATTGAAAAACAAACGACTTATTTTGTCTTGAGTGCGGATATTGATATGCAGGGGATCAAGTGGGCACCTCTAAATGATGCTAATGGTTACCATAAATGGATTGATTTCGATGGACGCAATCATGTAATTAAAAACCTTACTTGTGAGTCAGGCACATATAGAAGCTTCTTCGGGGTATTGTGTGGAGAATGTAGAAATGTGGGATTTGTGGATGCAAATATCTCATCTCCGAATACTGGTATTGGCATCATAGCCGGTTATGTAGGATTGGCTGCCGGTGCAGAGAATTATACTGGAAAGATAACAAACTGCTATACTACCGGAGTACTGAAGGGGTCGGGAGCAGCAGGTGGAATTGGCGGTGTACTTGGTGGTTCGGGATATATCAAAAATTGCTATTCCAGTGCTACTGTTATTGATCAAATTGCTAACAATACAGGTAAAGCCGGTGGAATCATCGGAAGGGTGAATGGCAATGCCAGTGGAAGCAGTATTGAAAACTGTTATACTAGTGGTGATATCAATGCCATAGGTGGAGGAAATGCCGGAGGTATAGTCGGCAAAGTGGATGGCGGTAAATTAGTCATAAAAAATTGTATTGCTTGGAATAGTATGTTGGTTAGTACCGATAAAGCAAAGGTGGGACGTATAGTCGGAGGTACTGCCAATGCTACTTATGAAAATTGCTATGCTTATGACGGTGTGATTTTGAAAGCAGGAGAGGCTACATTTACCGTTTCAGATGAGACATCACCGTCCGGTAGTAGTTTCCAGGGAGTAGCTAAATCTGCTAACGAGCTGAAAAACACTGTCATAAACTGGGATTCTTCTCTTTGGAAAGAAGGAAGCAACGGCTATCCGGTATTTAAATGGAGTAAATAAATTGATATTTAATGATTTGTAATATGAAGTGTTCTATAAATAAGAAATATTATTTTCTACTTTTGATTTTACTTTTTGCCGGAGGTCTTCCGGCAAAATCTTCCAACTTAGACAAAACGAAACCGGAAGATATTATTCGCCTTGCATCTTATAACATCCGTACCAAAGGAGACAAGGGGGATAAGTCTTGGGAAGTCCGTCTGAACGCATTGGTAGATGTTGTGCGACAGAATAAGTTCGATATGTTTGCCATACAGGAAGGGCGTACCTCTCAATTAAAGGATATGATGATTCTGAACGAATATTCTTATATCGGTCGTGATCGTGACGGGGATAATAAAGGAGAACATTGTGCCATTTACTATAAAAAAGATCGCTTTAAGGTGTTGAAACATGGTGATTTCTGGTATTCGGAAACTCCGGATATACCTTCTTATGGTTGGGGAGCACGTTGTCGCCGGATTTGCACTTGGGGATATTTTAAAGACCTCCGGACTGGGAAGAAATTCTATGTGTTTAATTCGCATACGGATCATGAAGCAACAGAAGCAAGACGGCAATCTTCGTTCATGTTGTTGGAACAGGTAAGGAAAATCGCTAAAGGCAGACCAACCTTTTGCACCGGTGATTTTAATGCCACTCCGGACGAAGAACCGATACAACTTCTCCTGAAAGATAGTTTATTACTGGATTCATATAAATGTACTTTGACGCCTCCTAAAGGACCGTCCGGTAGTTTTTATGCCTATGACAAAACTGGAAAAACAGCTAAGCGCATAGATTTTATTTTTGTGACTCCAAAAATAAAAATACTTTCTTATCACACCATTGATGATGATATAAAGTATAATAAGTACTCTTCAGATCATTTTCCTGTAATGGTGGAAGCGCTACTGAAATGAGAAAAGGAATAAACATTTGAATAGTTATAAAAAACAAGTTGTAA
>ENA-UPWN01000266-UPWN01000266.1-human-gut-metagenome-genome-assembly--contig:-NODE-266-length-28723-cov-7.645745_pt1 | contig 28723 bp, 23 predicted proteins | sample MGYA00250050_ERZ773377 | MGnify/ENA primary metagenome ERZ773377 (study PRJEB29103, sample SAMN06112008) | human gut metagenome | biome: human gut; feature: ankylosing spondylitis patient; material...
GCGCTTCACCCGCCATTTCCCGCACGAGCGTCTGCGCGCAAAGCCTCCCCCAGGTGATGCCGCGCGAGCCCATCGCCGTGCAGAGCCACAGTCCCTCGGCCGTCGGAAGATCCTTTTCCTGCGGCACGCCCCGAAAAGCGAGTCCCCTCAAGGCCTCGGCGTCGGGCGCCGCCCCCACCACGGGGAGGCGGTCCGCCGACACCGCCCGCACGCCTTCGTAGAACGCGACGGGAAGCGGCGTCTCTGCGGGGGTTACGACGTCTCCGAAAGTTTCGAAATTGTGTTCGTGCGCGGCTTCGGCCGTCAGCACCCTGGCGTCCCCGCGCTCGTACGTGGCGCCTACGCCCACGAAACCGTCGAGTTTTCCCAGGTAGCCGTGTCCCGTGAGCGCCGTGCGAAGTCCCGGATACGGGTCGTTTCCCAAGAGGCTGATGCGCCCGTAAAGGGGCTCGATCGGAAGCAGTGTGTCCGGGAGATTCGCAAGTCCCGCGCTCGCGCAGCCCGCCGCAATCACCACGGCGTCGGCCCGAGCCGCAACTTCGCCCGCGGGCGTAAGGGCGAGCCATTCGCCGGCGCGTCGTTCCAGAGAAACGCGCGTGTTGCAGCGGATCGGGGCGCCGCTTTCCGCAAGAAGCGTGCGCGCAAGACGCCCCACACGCACGAGTCCCGCGCCTTCGTACCAGCAGGCGCTCCGATTCACCGAAAGACCCGAAAGAGACTGCGCCTCGTCGCGCGACACCCATCGTGCAAAATCGGACGGCATCGGGAAGGGGCGCGCTTCGGCGCGGGCGGCCATCCAGGCTCTTTCGGTTTCTTCGTCCCGCGCCACGTCGAGAACCCCCACGGGGACCCAGCAGTCGGGATGACGCAGAAGCGTTTCCCGCGCGCAGGCGAATCCCGCGCGCGTAAGCGCGAAAAGGGGATTGTCGGAGGCCTGCCAGTGCGGGTGCAGAAGGCCGCAGCAAAGCGCGCTCGCCCCGGCCGCGGGCACCTGATGCGCGTCGAGTACCGTGACGCGCACGCCCCGCGCCGTAAGGGCTTCCGTGACAAAAGCCCCCGCGAGCCCCGCTCCGACCACGAGAACTCGTTCGGGGAGGGTTCGTGCGGGCCGGCTTTGTCCTTTGCGGCGCCAACCGTCGGGCGTTTTCAGAAAGGCGCCGCCCGGATCGACGTCCTCGGGCAGATGAACGAGCGTATCGGGCTGTGCGAGATGAAGATGTTCGTCGGGCGCGTCAAGCCACATCTCGTCGATGCGTCCCGTCCAGGCCCGACGGCGCCGCGCCTTGGGGACGGCCGCCACCGCTTCTTCTCCGTACGGGGTCTCGCGGACGTGAAAGCCCGGCATCCGCGCCCCGTCCGGCTCGACAAAGGAGAGACGCACGAAAGACGGGCGGCTCCCGAGGGAAACCGCCCGCATGCGGCGGGAGAAGGCCTCTTCTCCCGCCCGTACTTCAAACAAAACGACTTCGCGCCTTGCCGGCATGTCTCAGTGCTTCAAGGGCTTGAAGCGCAGACGCTTGGGCTGGCAGGCCGCTTCGCCGAGGCGGCGGCGCTTGTCGGCCTCGTACTCGTTGTAGTTGCCGTCGAAGAACACCACCTTCGAATCCCCTTCAAAGGCGAGGATGTGCGTGGCGATGCGGTCGAGGAACCAGCGGTCATGCGAGGTGACGAGCGCGCAGCCCGCGAATTCGAGAAGGGCCTCTTCGAGCGCGCGCAGGGTTTCGACGTCGAGGTCGTTCGACGGTTCGTCGAGGAGCAGAACGTTGCCGCCCGCAAGCAGGGTCTTCGCAAGATGCAGACGACCGCGCTCGCCGCCCGAGAGGGCGCCCACGAGCTTTTGCTGGTCGCCCCCCTTGAAGTTGAAGCGGCCGAGGTACGCACGGCTCGACATCTGGAACTTCCCGACGGTGAGGATGTCGTTCCCTTCGGAGATCGCCTCGAAGGCGGTCTTGTCGTTCGGGAGCGAATCGCGCATCTGGTCGACGGCGGCGATGCGCACCGTCGGCCCGATGTTGATCTCACCGCTGTCGGGCTGCTCCTTCCCCGTGATCATCTTGAAGAGCGTCGACTTGCCGGCGCCGTTCGGGCCGATCACGCCGACGATGGCGCCGGGCGGGATCGTGAAGGAGAGGTCTTCGATCAGAAGACGGTCGCCGAAGCCCTTCGAGACGTTCTTGAACTCGATCACGTTGTTCCCGAGGCGTTCCGCCACGGGAATAAAGATTTCGTTCGTTTCGTTGCGCTGCTGGTATTCGACGCTCGAGAGCTCTTCGAAGCGCGCGAGACGCGCCTTCGACTTCGCCTGACGGCCCTTCGGGTTCTGGCGGACCCATTCGAGCTCGTGACGGATCGCCTTCATGCGGGCGTCTTCCTGGCGCTTTTCGATTTCCAGGCGCTTTTCCTTCTGGTCGAGCCAGGAGGAGTAGTTGCCCTTCCAGGGAATGCCTTCGCCGCGGTCGAGTTCGAGAATCCACTCGGCCGCGTTGTCGAGGAAGTAGCGGTCGTGGGTCACGGCGACGACCGTGCCGGGGAAGCGGTGGAGGAACTGCTCCAGCCACTCGACCGATTCCGCGTCGAGGTGGTTCGTGGGTTCGTCGAGCAGGAGCATGTCCGGGCGCGAGAGGAGCAGACGACAGAGCGCGACGCGGCGCTTTTCACCGCCCGAGAGGTGCCCGATCTTCGCGTCCCAGGGCGGCAGACGGAGCGCGTCCGCGGCGATTTCCATCTGGGTTTCGGCGTTGGTGCCCGCGGCGGCGATGATCGCTTCGAGGCGCGCCTGTTCGGCGGCGAGCGCGTCGAAGTCCGCATCGGGTTCGGCGTAGGCCGCGTAGACGGCGTCCAGCTTCGCCTGCGCCTGCATCACCTCACCCATGCCCTCTTCGACCGCTTCACGGACGGTGTGCTCGGGGTTCAGCTGCGGCTCCTGCGGGAGGTAGCCGATGTTGATGCCGGGCATCGGCACGGCTTCGCCTTCGTGCTCCTGATCCACGCCCGCCATGATGCGAAGGAGCGTGGACTTCCCCGCACCGTTCAGCCCCAGCACGCCGATCTTGGCGCCCGGGAAGAACGAAAGCGAAATGTCCTTGAGAATCTGACGCTTGGGCGGAACGATCTTGCCCACGCGGTTCATCGTGAAAACGTACTGTGCCATTGCTCTTAGGTGAGTTCGAGGCGCCGCCGGAGGGCGGCGTAACGAAAAGCGCGCGGCGCTCCGTGTGGGAGGCGCAGCGACGGGAAATGAAGTGGCCTGATTTTAAGTGAAAAGTCTTAGACGCTCAGCGTCCGCGGCGGTACTTCTTGCGCCGAAGCTTCATGTACCAGCCGAAGTAGCGCATGCGGCCCTCCTCAAAGCGCTGGAGCGCGGCGCGGCGCGCTTCGCCCATCTGCTCGGGGAGGAACTGGTTCCACTTTTTGAGAACGCCCGAATCGTCGATGTGTTCGAGCATCCGGCGCAGCCACCCCGGGAAGTACCGCGTGATGACGGCGGACTGGAAGTCGATCAGGCCGGGCGTGCCGTCCGGGCGGATGATGAAGTTACCCGTGCCGCGAAGGTCGAGGTGCGCGACGCCGCGCGCGTGCATCTCATCGACCAAGGCTTCGAGGCGCTCCATGTAGGCGAGATCCACGGGCGAACGGTTCACGCCCTTTTTGCGCACGAGCCCCGAGCCCTCCAAAAACCGGATCGCCAACGCCTGACGGTCGACGAAGAAGGCTTCGCCCGCGATGCCGTCGATGCCTTTGAGGCGCGCGAGCACCGCCGCTTCGCGGCGCAGCAGGAGCGGCCCCACGATGGTGCGCGAAAACCAGCCACGGGTGCTGAAGTCCTTCACGGTCCATCGGACGCCGTCCTTCTCGACGAGCGTGACGACGGCGTTCAAGCCCCCGCCGTCTCGCATCAGCTTGACGGTGTGCTCGGCCATCTCGGCGCGCTCAAAGGGCTTCTCTTGATCGTGCATTCGGGTACCGGAGTCGGATAAAGAAAAGGCGCCGCCCGGAACGACATTCGTGGGGGCGGCGCGCTCTGCGTGGCTTGTGCGGGTCCTGAAAATCAGGGCATCACGATGCCGCCGCCCTGCGGGGCGGCCGGCGGAGCCTGGAAGCCCGGCATGCCGGGCGTGACGATCTGGCTCGCGGCCTCGCGCTGGAGTTCGCGGATGCGTTCGACCGTCTTGCGCAGGCCCTCGCGCGCGGCGGCGCTGTAGCCGGCGACGGCTTCGGCGACGTTCGCGGCGGGGATCTCAAAGGAGATCGGCAGCGGGCCCATCTGGGTCATGATCTGCGTTTCGCCCGTGAAGATCGGCGCACGGGAGGGATCCCGCTGACCGTTGGCGTCGATCGGCGTGAGGATGCGGATGACGCCCACCTTGCGGTCCGTCACCACTTCCTCGGAATAGAGGTTCGCGGCGTCCATTTCGGCGCCGACGTTGTCGAGCTCGCTCGTTTCCTCAGTCATCGGAGAGTCTCCAGTGTGTGTTTGAGCCTGAAAGGCGCTCATTCTATATCAGCGGTAGACCATCACCGGGATCTTCGAGTGGGTGAGCACCTTCTGGGTCTCGGACCCGAGGAGCACCGCGGCGATCCCCTTGCGGCCGTGGCTCGCCATGAAGACGAGGTCGCAGTCGTGCTTGTCGCACTGCTCGATGATGGCGTCCGCGGGCGAGAAGCTCTTGACCAGCACGGTGTCGCAGTCGACGCCCAGGTCTTCGGCGAATTCCTTCGCGGCGGCGAGGCGCTCCTCGGCTTCGCCCGTCACGCGCTCATCGTACTGTTCGATCGATTCCGGGCGGTATTCGGCGAGGTTGGTGTAGGAATAGGGTTCGACCACGGTCATGACGACGAGGTGCGCGCCGAGCGGCTTCGCGAAGCGGGCGGCCCCTTCCACGGCCTTCACCGAGCGCTCCGAGCCGTCGGTCGGAACAAGAATGCGTTTGTACATGTGGCTTCCTTTTTTCGGCGGGCGGGTCCGGTTCGCCCGCCGCTTCACACTATTTTAGGCGCGTTCGGCGCGCCCAAAAAGATGAAGTTCAATCTTCGCGTTCACCCGCAATCGCATTGATCACAAGCGAAGCCAACATGAGGCCCGCGGTCCCGGTGACGACGACGCCGGAGCCGAACCCGATCCTCGCCCCTTCGGGCTGGCCCGCCGCCAGGTTGTTGGCGGCGGAAGGCTGACGGACGGGCTCGTCGCTCGCGACGACGGGAATGCCGAATTTGACGGAGCGCCCCGAGGCGTTCCCCGCGGGGAAGCCGTGGAACTTGCGCAGGTTCGTGCGGAGTTTCGCCAGAAGCGGATCGCCCTTGACGCGCGCGAGGTCCTCGACGACAAGGCGTTCGGGGTGGCGCTTGCCGCCCGCGCCGCCCGACGTGACGACCTTGAGGCCCTTTCGCCTCGCGGCGGCGACCAGGGCGGTCTTCCCGCGAAGGTCGTCGATGCAGTCCATCACGAAGTCGGCGTCCGCGGGAAGAATCTCCTCCGCGTTCTCCGGCGTGATGAAGGATTCAATCAACTCCACCCGGCAGTCCGGATTGATGAGCCCGATGCGCTCGCGCATCAACGCCACCTTCCCGCGGCCGTAGTTCCCGTCCATCGCATGAAGCTGACGGTTCGTATTCGAAAGCGCGCTCACGTCGCCGTCAATCAAAGTGAGACGACCGATGCCGGACCGAGCCAGCGCCTCCATCGCCCAGCTGCCGACGCCGCCGGCGCCCGCCACGACGACATGCGCACGCGCCAGTCGCGCGGCGCCGTCTTCGCCGTAAAGTCTTGCCACACCACCCAATCGGCGGGGGTCACTCGTCACGCTCATTCCCAGCGTACTCCGTAAAGAAAAAGCGAAAAAGTCAAAACAAAGTTTTTCGAATCCGCACCCCAGTCGACACGTTTTCGAGAATTCTTTTTCTCGATTTTTGCCTCGACTAGGTACTTTTCCGAAAGTCCTCCACTTCGAAAAAGAAGTAGAGTGACATCAACGACGCGGAAAACAGGTTTTCCGATTCGACCAACCGGAGACCTGATTCCCAAAGCGGCTCCTCTTCGAAAAAAGGACGAGCCGAAACGAACACTCAGAGACCAAGGGGGTCACATGCGTATTCTCGTTCCTGTCGACGGCAGCAACAACAGCTCCAACGCGCTCAAGTTCATTGCCGGCCGCACCACGCTGATCGGCAGCAATCCTACCATCGAACTTCTGAACGTTCAGCAGCCGCTCCCCGCGCGCGCCTGCCGCCTCGTGGGTCAGGACGCGCTCACGCGCTACTACGAAGACGAAGCCGAAAAGGTCTTTGAACCCGCCCGCCGACTTCTGCAGGGCGCCGGCGCCCAGGCGACCGAATCCTTCGTCGTCGGCGACGCCGCCGAATCGATTTCGAAGGAAGCCGAACGCCTCAACGCCGACCTGATCGTCATGGGTTCGCGCGGTCAGAGCGCCTTGAAGGGCCTCTTCTTCGGTTCGGTCTCGAACGGCGTGCTCGCGCAGTCGCGCTGCCCCGTTCTGATGCTCCGCGACAAGGTTCCGCCGGAAACCGATGCCCTGCGCGTCGGCATCGCGGTGGACGGCTCGAAGTACGGCCGCGCGGCGGTCCGCTATGCGCTGCGCCACATCTCGCTCTTCGGCACGGGCGCGACCTTCTACCTGATCAACGTCGTCTCCGACTACGCCGGCGCCGTCATGCCCGACATGGCCGGCATGGCGCTCCCGTCGCTCTCGGAAGAAGAAGTGCTCGAACTCCAGAAGGACGAATTCAACGAAGCGGTCGATCCGCTCCGTCCGCTCTTCTCGAAGGCCGCCATCAAGACGCATGAAGTCTGCCTGGTCGGCAACCCCGGCGACGAAATCGCCGCGTTCGCGAAGAAGAAGAAGCTCGACCTCATCGTCATGGGTTCGCACGGCTACGGCCGCTTCAAGGCCGCCGTGATGGGTTCGACCGCCACGCGCATCGCCGCGACGGGCGACGTCCCGCTCTTGATCATCCGCAACGCCTACTAAGGTTCGCGGTTTCGGCCGCCCGGCGCCCCGGGCGGTCCGATAGAAATTTCGGATGCCCGTCATCGCTTTTGCGACGGCGGGCATTTATAATGCGGCTCGCATCCCCTCCGCGGGGGAGTAGTCCACCAAAGACCGCGTCAACAGACTTGAGATTTCCCCTCATGGCGCGGCGCCCGGGCGTGAAGGCGCCCGACGGCCGGACAAGACCTGCGGCGGCGTGACGTGCGGTTTGGCGCCTCCATGGGACAGGAACCCGGGATCGGCGCGGCGGACCCGTACGTACGCCGCCGTTTTTCATGTCCGCCGCCCAGCTTTCGACCCCATGCTTGAAATTCTTTCCCCCTCGACCTTCGCGGTCGTCGCCGCCGAGATCGGCGACAAGACGCAGCTCCTCGCGCTCTGCCTTGCCGCGCGCTTTCACCGCCCGGTTCCGATCATCCTCGGGATTCTCGCCGCCACGGTTCTGAACCACGGGTTGGCGAGCCTTCTGGGCGCCTCGATCGCCGAATGGCTCACCCCCAACGTCCTCCGCTGGGTTCTGACGGCGAGCTTCGCCGCCATGGCCGTCTGGATGCTGATTCCGGACGAAATCGACGAGGCGAGCTGCGACCGCACGGTCGGGCGCTTCGGCGTTTTCGGGACGACCTTCGTCCTCTTCTTCCTCGCCGAGATGGGCGACAAGACGCAGTTGGCGACGGTCGCCTTGGGCGCGCACTTTCAGGACGCCTTCTGGGTGACGGTCGGCACGACGCTCGGGATGCTCATCGCCGACGTCCCCGCGATCTTCATCGGAAACAAACTCTCCGAGAAGCTCAAACCCGCGGTGATGCGCAGGATTGCGGCGGTCGTCTTCGCGGCCTTCGCGGTGCTCACGTACCTCGGCATGTGAGTTTTCCGCATAGCGCTTTTGCGGTATGCCCGTGCTAAGATGACGGTGCCAGGCGGTGGGAGGTTCTCCCGCCGCCTTCTCCTTTCCGACAACGTTCCACCACGCCATGACCCAATCGAAAACGATCCGCGTCTATGTGACGGCCGACACCGAGGCCGAAGCCCTCCGCATCGTCGACCGGCTCGGTGCCGACCCCGACATCCGCATCGCCGGCTACGCGTCCACGCGCGCCAAGATGGAGGAGGATCTGACGCAGCCCGGCGGCCCGAAGGTCGACCTGCTCGTCACCGACGTCGTGCTCTCGGGCGTGGACGTGACGCCGGTCGTCGCCCGCGTGCGCCGCCTCCAGGAAGACACCGACATCCTCGTCTACACGACGAACACGTCGGACTCGACCGTGATGCGCGCGATTCTGGCGGGCGCCATGGGCTACCTTCTGAAGGGCGACCAGGAAGACCTCGAAACGAGCATCCGGCTCCTTCGCGGGGGCGGCTCGCCCGTCTCGCCGGTGGTGGCGCGCAACGTGCTGCGCGCGATTCAGACGCGAAGCCTCAACATGCGCCAGACGCGCCGCCGCCCGACGGAGGCGAACGACCTCTCGCAGCGCGAAACCGAGATCCTCTCGCTGCTCGCCAAGGGCATCAGCTTCGCGGACATCGCGCAGATCCTCTCGATTTCGCCCCACACGGTGACGGCGCACATCAAGAAGATCTACCGCAAGCTCCAGGTGCACTCCCGTGGCGAGGCCGTCTATGAGGCGACCTGCCTCGGGATCCTTCAGGAGCGCTTCAACTGATTATTCCCGGACCCAGTGTCCGGACTTCCCGCCCGCCTTCTCCAGAAGGCGGACGTTCCCGATCACCATGCCTCGGTCGACCGCCTTGCACATGTCGTAGACGGTGAGAAGGCCCACCTGGACCGCGGTGAGCGCCTCCATCTCCACCCCGGTCTGCCCGCGGCATTCGCAGGTCGCGCGGCAACGCACCGAAGAGGTCTCCCGATCCAACTCGAAGTCGACCGAGACGTGCGTGAGCGAGATCGGATGGCAGAGCGGCACCAGGTCCGCCGTGCGCTTCGAGGCCATGATCGCCGCCACGCGGGCGATCCCGATCACGTCGCCCTTTTTGGCGGTCCCCGAGGCGACGAGTTCGAAGGTCGCCGGAAGCATCGTGATCACGCCTTCGGCGGTCGCCCGGCGGTGGGTTTCGTTCTTGGCGCCGACGTCGACCATGTGCGCCTCGCCCTTGTCGTCAAAATGGGTGAGCTCTCCCATATCTTTCGTAACCTTTTAGCTGTTGCGGGTAACCTAGCGTCCGGGAGGACGCGGGATAATTGGGGACCGACGCCCTCGGGCGTCAAACCTCCCAACAATACCGCAATCCCTCGCGGACTGCGCCTCGCGACCGTGAAAACAGCCCAAGCCATCATCGCTCTCTGCGCCGCCATCAGCACGGCGCTCACGCCGGTCGCGGCGACGGCCGCGGACACGCTCGACCTCAATCTCCCGAGCCTCGGGACGGCGGGCTCTTCGGCGCTCTCGCCCCTGGAGGAGCAGAAGCTCGGCGCGCAGCTGATGACGCAGGTGCGCGCCGACCCGACGTACCTCTCGGACCCGGAACTCTCCGAGTACCTGAACCGTCTCGGCTACACGCTCGTGAGCCGCGCGAACACCCACACGTACAACTTCTTTTTCTTCCCGATCCGGGACGAGACGCTGAACGCCTTCGCGCTTCCGGGCGGCTTCATCGCCGTGCACACGGGGACGATCATCGCGGCGAGAAACGAGAGCGAATTGGCGGGCGTCATGGGGCACGAAATCGGCCATGTCACGCAGCGCCACATCGCGCGCATGATCGAAGGGCAGAAGTCGAACCTCGCGATCACGCTGGGGAGCGTGCTCCTGGCGATTCTCGCCGCGCGTGCGGGCGGGAATTCCGGCGGGCACGCCGCCGCGGCGATCGCGATGGGCTCCCAGGCGGCGATGATCCAGTCGCAGCTGAACTACTCACAGGACGCCGAACGCGAGGCTGACCGCGTGGGTCTTCAGACGCTCTACGCGGCGGGGTTCGACCCGAAGGGGATGGAAGGCTTCTTCTCGCGGCTGCAGTCCAGCAACCGCTTCTACGAGTCCGCGGCGCCCGCCTACCTCTCCACCCACCCGCTCACGGTCGAGCGCATGGCGGACATGGACAACCGCACGAGAAACCTTCCGACGCGCATGCACCAGGACTCGGACGAATTCCGTCTGATGCAGGTCCGCGCGCGGGTGCTCCAGGCGACGTCGCACGACGCGCTCATGAAGCTCCAGAAGGTGCTCCAGGACGAACGCAAAGATGCGACGGGCAAGAACGCCTGCGCGCTCGAGTACGGCCTCTCGGTCGTCGCCTCGCGGCTCAAAGACTTCCCCACGGCGCTCCGGCACGCCGAAGCGAGCACCGCCTGCGGGATGACGAGCGCGTCCTTGACGAGGAATCTGCTCCGCGCCCGCTTTGAGGCGACCACGTCGAAGTCCGCCCGCGAGAAGATCCTCGCCGACGCGCGCAGCGCCGTCGACCGCTTCCCGCTCTCGCCGATGATGGCGGAAAACTATGTCGACCTCCTCTACGAGCTCGACCGCCATGAGGAACTGATCCGGTTCCTGAGGAACGGCACCGCGCTGCCCGACACCGACCCCGACTACCACGCGATCCTCGCGCGCTCCTACGAGAAGCTCGGGAAAAAGAGCCTTCAGTACCAGCACACGGGCGAGATGTACGCGCTCCTCGGCGCCGACGAGGCGGCGGTCTACCAGTATTCGCTCGCGCAGAAGGCGAACGACGGCGACTTCTACACGATGAGCGTCATCGACGCGCGGCTTCGCGAACTGCGCGAAGCGGTCGCGCAGGCGAAGAAGGACCGGTGAAATCGCCTCCCGAACGGCCTCAACGACGGGGCCGTCCGTGCGACAATACGCGCACCGGTCTGCGCCTCGGGCGGCAGATCCCTTTCTTTTTCTCACACCCCCGAACGGAATCATCCGCCCGGCGCGGGCCTCACGGCCGCCGGGCCCTTTGAGTCATGGCTATTGAAGACTACCTTACCCTTGCCGAACCGACCGACGACGTGATCGAAACCGATGCCGTCATCGTCGGCGCCGGCCCCGTCGGGCTCTTCCAGGTGTTCGAGCTCGGCCTTCTCGAAATCAAGGCGCACGTCGTCGACTCGCTGCGCAACGTGGGCGGCCAGTGCATGGAGCTCTATCCGACGAAGCCCATCTACGACATCCCCGCCGTTCCGGTCTACTCCTCGTACGAACTCACGGAAAACCTTCTGAAGCAGATCCACCCGTTCGGGCCGGTCTTCCACCTCGGTCAGGAAGTGACCGAAGTCGAAAAGCAGGAAGACGGCACGTTCCGCGTGGCGACGAGCGCCGGCACGCGCTTCCACTGCAAGGTCGTGATCATCGCCGCGGGCGTGGGCTCCTTCCAGGCCCGTCCGCTGCGCGTCAAGGGCATCGAAAAGTTCGAAGGCACGCAGCTTCACTACAGCTGCAAGGACCCCTCGGTCTTTGAAGGGAAGAACGTCGTCATTCTGGGCGGCGGCGACTCCGCGCTCGACTGGACGCTCAACCTGGTCGGCAAGGCCGAAAGCGTCGTCCTCGTGCACCGCCGCGACGGCTTCCGCGCGCAGGCCGCCTCGGTCGCGAAGATGAAGGAACTGTGCGAGAACTGGGAAATGCAGTTCGAAGTGGGCCAGGTCACGGGCTTCAACGAAGCCGACGGCAAGCTCACCGAAGTGCTGGTCGCGGGCGCCGACGGCGTGACGCGCCGCATCCCGCTCGACCATCTCCTCGTCTTCTTCGGCCTGCAGCCGAAGCTCGGGCCGATCGAGCACTGGGGCCTCAACCTCGAGCGCAAGCAGATCGTCGTCGACACGGCGCGCTTTGAATCGAACATCCCCGGCATCTTCGCCGTGGGCGACATCAACACGTACCCGGGCAAGAAGAAGCTCATCCTCTCGGGCTTCCACGAGTGCGCGTTGGCGGCCTTCGCCGCCTGCGACTACGTCTTCCCGGAAAAGCGCGTCTTCCTGCAGTACACGACCACGTCGCCGAAGCTCCACAAGGTTCTGGGCGTCGAAACGCCGAACTTCGAAGACGATTAAGCGGATCCGGTCAGCCCATTCGGCCTGATTCGCCTTGAAAAAGCCGCATCCCGAGGGGGTGCGGCTTTTTTGTGCGCCTCGTTTTCGCGTTTTTCTATGAGGCACCGGCGTTCCATAAATTTCACCAACGAAACTCATCCCGCATTTGCGTGACGGCATCTTTTCCCGCGCGGCGCCGACATGCCCAGTCATCCCCGATTTCCGGGAAAACCCCAAGAAAAGTCAAGCAACGGTCAGTTCCGGCACTTTCCTAGAAAACCGGCGTACCGCACCTTCCCAAGGCTTGTCCCGCCACGTATCGTTGTGCTTCCTTTTGCGAATGATTCTCGTTTACTCGCGTTTGACAGGAGCCCACAACATGACGACCGAGCGCGTAACCCCCAACGCCCACCGCACGACTTTTGAAGCGGGCGCCCGCCGCATGGCGGAGCGTCTCGGGAGCGCGGACGACCTCGACGTCTTCGGCGAGGCGCTCGCGAAGCACCTCCCCGTCTACGAGGGCGTCTCCTACACGGCCTACATCATCCCCGGGCTCATCATGATGTCGATGCTGCAGAACGCCTTCGCGAATCCGGCGTCGTCCCTCATTCAGTCGAAGATCTCCGGAAACCTCGTCTTCATCCTGATGCCCTCGATCCCGGCACCTGCGGTGACGGGGGCGTACCTCGCCGCGGCGCTCCTGCGCAGCGTGCTCGTGGGCGCGGGCCTCTGGGCGGGCTGCATGCTCTGGGCGAGGCCGCCCGTCGAATCGCCGATGCTCCTCGTCGCCTTCGGCTTCTTCGGCGCGGTGCTGATGGGCTCGCTCGGGATCATCACGGCGCTCTGGTCCGAGAAGTACGACCAGATGGGCGCGTTGCAGAACTTCGTCGTGATGCCCCTCACGTTCCTCTCGGGGGTCTTCTACTCGGTCGACGCTCTCCCCGACTTCTGGCGGGCGGCGACGCTCTGGAACCCCTTCTTCTACCTCGTCGACGGCTTCCGCACGGGGTTCTTCGGGCGGGGCGCCGTCGACCCCTGGACGAGCCTCGCAGTCGTGGGGGTGACGAGCGCCGCGATCGCCCTCCTGGCGACCGTGCTGGTCGCGCGGGGCTGGCGGATCCGGAACTGACGGCTTCCTCGAGGCCGCAGAAAGGCCGAAAAGATGGAAGAAAAGCCCGCGGGCCGGAGTCGGTTCCGCGGGCTTTTCTCTTTTCAGTCGGGGCTTCGGACTCAGTCCTTCACCACCTTGATCTGCGGCATGCGCGCCGTGTAGTCCTTCGCGAGCTTCGCGACCGAACCCGCCACCTTCATGGCGAGCTCGCGGTACATCTGCGCTTCGCGGCTTTCCGGGTCCTTCACCACCGTGGGGCAGCCGCCGTCGGCCTCTTCACGGATGCGGGCGGAAAGGGGCAGGTGCCCGAGCACGGGCACGCCGTACTGTTCGCTCATGCGCTCCGCACCGCCTTCGCCGAAGATGTGGTGCGCTTCGCCGCACTTGGGGCAGATGAAGACCGACATGTTTTCGACGACGCCCAGAACGGGGACGTTGACCTTCTCGAACATGCGCAGGCCCTTCTTCGCGTCGATGAGCGCGATGTCCTGCGGGGTCGTCACGACGACCGCGCCCGTGATCGGCACCGACTGCGAGAGCGTCAGCTGAATGTCGCCCGTGCCCGGGGGCATGTCGACCACGAGGTAGTCGAGGTCCTTCCAGTTGGTCTGGTTCAAAAGCTGCTCAAGAGCGCCCGCCGCGAGCGGACCGCGCCAGATCATCGGTTCGTCCTCGTCGACCATGAAGCCGACGGAATTCACCTGAAGGCCGTGGCCGATGAGGGGTTCCATCGTCTGGCCGTCGAGCGAGACGGGCTGGCCCTTGACGCCCAGCATCGTCGGCTGCGAGGGGCCGTAGACGTCGGCGTCCAACACGCCCACGTTGGCGCCTTCGTACGCGAGCGCGAGCGCGAGGTTCGCGGAGACCGTCGACTTGCCGACCCCGCCCTTGCCGGAGCTCACCGCGATGATGTTCTTGACGCCGCGCATCACGCGAAGCGTCCCCTGAACCTTGTGCGCGATGATGTTCTGCGTGACGTTCACCGTCACGTGCGCGGCGCCCGCGGCCTTGAGGCACTCGCCCACGCGCTCGCCCACGGCCTGCGCGCGGTGGCGCGCCGGATAGCCGAGCTCGATCGAGACCGTGACGTCGCCGTTGTCGGCGACCTCCAGGCTCTTCAGCATGTTCGAGGAAACGTAGTCGACCTCCATCACGGGGTCCTGAAGACCCGCGAGGGCCGCGCGAAGCGTTTCGGCGGTGATCATGAGTTGCTGCTCCATAGAAATACCTCAGGGAACCTCCGTCTTCAGACGGGGGAGGAATGAGGCGCGGGGCGAAGCCACGCGTACCCATATCCGTCGTTGCGTGAAATCAGATGGCAATGACGCCAATGAATGCCGTCAACCTTGCCGTCGGGCGTCTGCAACACGAAGCTTCCGCGAGCACGGACGGCTACGCGGCCTTGAAAGGTGACGCCTTTCTTGACGGCCTTCACAATATCGCCCGTGGCGAACCCGTGAACGCGCTTCTGACGCATCAGATAGCCGCGGGGGAAGCCATACTTGTTGAGGCGGGTGCGTTGGTAGCTCCCGCGTCCCGTACAGCGGACCTGCATGACACCCATGCCTTCCGGGTAGTCGGCTCCGTTGATCCGACCGACGCAGAGCGCGTCCAACCAGTGTTCCTTCGGGATTCCGAAGGCCTTGCGGTTGAACTTCGTCTGCGCGCCCGTCCCCGTTGCCACGGGAAGCCCGGTTTGCTTGAGTGCGTTGAAGAGCGCCCACCGCGTCGCGTTCACCGCCGCCGCATCTCGGAGCGGTGCCTTCAGCTGACGGCGGATGCGTTCGAACTGCTCGGGCTTCCCCTTCAGGAACACTTCGAGAGGCTGTGCGCCCTTCTTCTGGTTGCATTCCGTGCAGGCGAGCACCAAATTCGAAACGCGGTCCGAGCCGCCCTTGGCGCGGGGCACCACGTGGTCGATGTTGAGCGGCGTGTTCTCCGCACCGCAATAGACGCACCTGCGTTCGAATTTCTCCAACGAGTATTCGCGCACTTCGAAGCCGAAGAGCGTGCCTTGCTGGTATTCGACGCCGGAGACTTCAGGGTTCTGGAGCTTCTGCGTGTCGAACTTGACGTTCTCCACCCAGAGCGCCGTCACAGGGACGAGCTTCCGGAGCTTCTTCACCCACGACATGGTGGTGTCGACGCGGTGCTGAAGCGAAGGAGGCAGCCACCCTTCGGGGCGCTTGCGGTTGTTGAAGCGAGGCGCGCGGTAGCGGAGGTTCGCGCCGCGACGCCGACGGCGAAACGCGCTCCGGGCCGTCATACGTTCCTGGATGACCTGACCGCGGTGCACGAGGTTGATGAAGAAGAGCGCATGGTGATGCGCCTTCCCGTCATCGCGGACGACGGCCATGCCCGATTGCTTGGAACCCGGATCGACCTTGACGGCGACGGGTTGAACCGCCGAGTTTTCAAGGAGCCGGTCGACCAAGCGGATCGTGAAAGGGTAGGTCTTCACGACGCGTGCCCGGCCCGCCTTGAGGAGCTTGCGCGCCCTGGCGGGGTGGCACGGCATCAGAGGCTCGTGCTTCTTGTCCAAAACAAAAACTGACATGTGTTGAAAACCTTACGGTTTGACTGGGGTTGCCCCCGTGACATTAAAAATTCCCCTCGCCAATGTTGCGGACCGGCTGTGTGCCTCGGGCCGTTTCGTACGCACCCCTGCGCTTGTCTGCTCCCGAGGCTTCCAGTTGTCGTCGGACTGAGGAAGCATCCGAAGGTGGGTCTTAAACCTATTTGCAACGTAGTTCTCCCCGAAGGGATCACTGAGGCTGGTCAACCAGAGGCTTTTTCAAGCCTCTCCTTTTAAGGAGGGGTGGTTGACGCTTTGCTGTCCTTAGAGTTGGGAGAACCATCCGGCGGACGGCGATGCCGACCATTGTAGGCAATTCGGCGGATGTGCTAGAGTGTCTTTCGCCTGAAGCCGCCCATGAAGGGCGCCCCGAAGCGGGCCTCCCTCACGCTCAGAAGACGGTTCGGGTTCCAAGCGCACGAGGTCGACCCGGCGAGGTCCCCGGCGCACCCCTTGGCCGGAAGGGTTCTGCAAAAACCGGTCCTGCCGTTCCGGCACCTCCGTCGGCCTCACGCCGACCGCCGGACGCCCGACGAAACGTTCGGGCCTCAACGAAGAAAAAACATTTCCCGGGCACCCAGCGACGGGCGCCCCGTGAGTGAGCCGCCGTGCGCCCGAAGTGCGCTTGTGGCCGACGTGCCCGCGCCGCGCGCGACGCTCACGCCGTACGACCAAGAAGAGAACATTCGAGGGTCCGCCCGAGCGGACTTTGGAGAAGAAACCCATGACTGATGCCCATCAAGAAGGCGAAGGTCCTGAACGAGCGGCCGGGGCGACGAACGCCCGGAGCTGCGTCCCGACGCTGCGGACCGTGTTCGGCCGCAGCTTTGAGGCGGAGATGCGCCGCACGGCGTCGGCGGCCGATCCGGCCGCGCCCGCCGCGGCGGAGAAGGATCTCGAACGCTGGCGCGGTCACGACGTGCCCTGGGAGGAGATCGAGGCGCGCCTCGGGCGGGACCTCTGCGGGACGGCCTTCCGCCTTCGCGACGAAGAGCGTCCCGACCTTCCGAACCTCACGCTCGAACCCTCGGTCCGCGTGACCTGGGGTGAGCCTCAAACCGATGAAGCCGATGAGGCGGGCGGCGCCGTCGCCGCCTGGGACTCCCGCGCCGAGGCGCTCCGGATGCTACGCGAAGGCGTGACGCCGAAGACGGAGATCGGTGGCGACCTCCTCGCCCTCGCCGAAGAGACTTCCGAAGTGACGACCGGCACCGAAGCTGCGATGCCGGAGGTCCTCTTCACGGAGAGCCCGGTCGAACCGCTCGAAGCGCTCGATGCGCCCCGGGCCGCCACCTTCGGCGGCTCCGCCGTCCTCGCGGATGCGGCCTTCGCCCCCGCGGGCTCCGCGGAAGCCGGCCACTTCGACTACCTCACCGGCATCCTCGAAGAGATCGGCATCAGCGCGAAGAACGGCGCGCACGCGAAGGACGCCGAAGACCTTGAAGACGAGGATGACGTCGAAGAGGAAGGCGAATTCGAGGAGGACTTCGAAGACGACTTCGACGACGATCATGATGAAGACCTCGATGAGGATGAGGACTTCGACGAGGACGAAGAGGACGAATTCGGCGACGATTACGACGAGGAAGACGTCGACGGCTTCTACGACGATGACGAGGATGACGATGACGAAGAAGACGGGGACGATGATGAAGACGATCACGCCTACGTCCCCGTCCCGCGCCGCACGCTGACGATCCGCGCGGACTACGTCCCGAAGACCCGTGCGGAGCTCCTCGCCGAAGAGGAGGTCCGCTCGGTCATCACCTCGCCGCTCTCCTCCGTCTCGGCGCGCCTGCGCGCGCAGAACGAGAGCCGGGGGAGTTCCTTCGACCGCATGACCCACCAGATGGTGGGCGACAAGAAGAAGGGCCGCCGGAACGGCCCGCGCCGCGGCGGCCCGATGCCGGTGCTCCCGTCGGACGCGACGATGCAGATGCTCTGGGGGGGCGGCGCCGCCGAGGAGCAGAACGCGTACGGGCGCAAAAAGACGAAGAACGGCAACGTCAAGACGAAGAACGCGAAGTTCGCGAAGAAGAAGTTCCGCCAGGGTGAGGGCGCGGACGGCGCTCAGGCCCAGCAGCACCCTCAGAAAAAGAAGAACGCGAAGAAGCGCTTCGAAGAGGGCAGGAAGAAGTTCCGCAACAAGCAGGCGGCGGACGCGCCCGAGATGCTGAACGCCCCCGAAGGCTCGACGCTCGAAGCCCCCGTCGCGAAGAAGAAGCCCAAAAAGCGCCGCAACCGCAACGACGAGATGGCGGGGAAGGCCCGCCGCGAGCGCGTCGAGGCGATGCGCGCCGAAGAGCGTGCGGATCCGATGGAGCTCCCGCCCGGCGGCGAAATGCCGGCGGATGATTTGGCGACGCCCTTCCGTCCGAAGCGTCCGCGCCCGGAGAAGAACCGCCGTCAGAAGGTGAAGCCGCAGGCCCAACAGGCGCAGGAGGCTGCTCAGGCCGCTCAGACCGTTCAGGCGGCCGCGGAAGGCGCACCGCAGGGCGATGCCGCGCCCCAATCGGCGCAGGGCCAACAGGGTCAGCAGGGCCCGCGCGAAGAGCGCCGCACGCGCCGTCTCTACGGCCGCAACCGCAATCCGAACCCGAAGCAGAACCGCGGTCCGCAGGGGAATCAGCCTCAGGGCGCTCAGGGTGCTCAGGGTGGGGATGGAGCGCAGGCTCCGGCGGCGAAGCCCAATCCCCAGAAGCCCAATGACGGCTTCAGGAAGGGCCAGCAGAAGAAGTTCGGGAAGAAGCCGCAGAAGCCCCAAAAGCAGAACGCCCCGAAGCAGGGTCCGCGCAGGACGGACGAGGCCGGGGACCGGATGCCGGGCGCGAACGCCTGGGCGTCGTCGTCCTTCGGGTTCTCGGGCCGCGCCGCGTCGACCTACCTCTCGGGGAGCGCGCTCACGCTCCCGCAGGTGACGCCCGCCGCGGAGACCCGCGGCTTCGGCACGGTCTTCGGCTCGGGCGGCCAGCCCGACAACGTGATCCGTCCGGGGAAGCCCAACCGGCCCGTGAACGGCAACGTCGCCCCGAAGAAGAACGCGCAGGGGAAGCCCAAGCGCTTCTTCAAGAAGGGCGGCAACCGCAACGGCTGACACCAACGGCAACGCATTTTTGAAGCTCGGAAAGCCCCGCGGCGGTCTCGGACCCCGCGGGGCTTTTTAGAATGGGAGGATTGATCGCAAAAGACCTCCGGACGCATTCTCCATGTCTAGATTCCTCCGACTTCTTGCCGCGGGCTCGCTGGCCGCGGCCCTTCTCGCGGGCTGCGCGGGCACCCAGCAGGGCGACTACGCCGACGACGACACCGTGGGCGGTCCCGCCGCGGCGAGCCGCCCCGACGGACGCCGTCCGTCCCACGACCCGCTCATCGACGCACCGTACCGCGCGATGATGACCTGCACGTCGGAGACGCCCGTGACGGTGCTCCGGCGCGTGAAGGAAACGACCTTCGCGTGTCCCGACCTCGGCGTGAGCGCCACGATCGACGAGATCCGCGACGCGGGCTGGCGGATGCTGAGCCTCGACATCGGGAGCGACGTCGAAAGCGACGACCACGTGGGCTTCCCCGTGACGATCGTCGTGAGGAAACTCTTCTGAGAGATTCGACATGAACCTGAAGGAACTTCAAGCCTGGCTGGGTGAGTGGGACGGGCGCGCCGCGCTCTGGCTCCCGATGACCGATCCCACCCTGGCCGAGATCGCGGCGCCCGAGTGGCGCTTCGCGCCCGCCCTCACGGGCTTTACCGGAAGCTCCGGGACGGTGTTGGTGACGCGTGACCGCGCGGCGCTTTTGACCGACTCCCGCTACTGGGTGCAGGCCGAAGGGGAGCTTCTCCCGGGTGTCGAACTCCTTCGGGATCTGCCCGGGACGGACGACGTCTGGATCGATTGGGTGCGGCGGGCGCTCCCCGAAGGGGGCCGCCTCATCGCCGACCAAAACCTCATTTCCTCGGCGGAAGCGGAGCGTATGGAAGACCGGCTCGGCGCTTGGGTCGGGTACGCCTTTGAGACGCGGGCGCTCCCGCGGCTCCCCGCCTTCGCGCCCGTCACGCCCGACATCCGCGCGCTCCCGAGGCCGGGCCGCACGATCGCCGAGCGGATCGCCGCGGTGCGCGCGCAGCTCCCCGAAGGGGACGAACGCGTGCTCCTCACGGCGAGCCCCGACGTCTGCGCGTGGCTGACGAACCTGAGAAACGCCGCCCGCCCCGCGAGCCCGGTCTTTCCGGCCGTGGCGGCGCTCACGGGCGACACGCTCCACCTCGAGACGAACGCACCGTTGTCGGACGCCTGCCGCAGGATGCTCGAAGACGAAGGTGTCGTCCTGACGGCGGACCTCGAAGCGGCGCTTCGCGGGGCCGGGGTGACGGACCGTCCTCTGGTGGTGAACCGCAAGGCGGTCTCGGCTGCGCTCATGAAGCGCTTCGAAGGCTTCTGGTCCGGGGAGATCGTCCCCGCCGAACCCTTCTTCGAACGCGCGATGAGCCGCAAGAGCCCGGGCGAAATCGAACTCATCGAAGAGGCGATGCGCTTGGACGGCGTGGCCCTCACGGAGTTCTACGCCGAGCTCGACGAACGGCTCGCCGCGGGCGAGCGCCTCGGCGAATGCGACGCCGTGCGGCTTCTCCACGAGCACCGTGCGGCGCAGCCGGGCTTTATGGGTGAGTCCTTCGGGACGATCAGCGCCTTTGGCGCGAACGCCGCGATGCCGCACTATGAGCCGAAGCCCGGCCGCGACGCGGTACTGAAGGACGGGCTTCTTCTCATCGACTCGGGCGGACAGTATTGGTGCGGGACGACCGACGTCACCCGCATGACGCCCGTCGGCAGGATTTCCGACGAAGACCGCCGCGTCGTCGGCGAAGTGACCCGCGCGATGTTCTGTCTCGCGAACGCCCGGTTCCCCGAAGAAACGCCGGGCTCCGAGCTCGACGCCGAAGCCCGCGGGCCTCTGCACGAACGCATGGGCGAAGACTACGGCCACGGCACGGGCCACGGCGTGGGGTTCGTCCTCAACGTCCACGAGGGCCCCATGGCGCTCTCGCCCCGCAACCATGAGTTTCTCTTTGAGGGGAACGTCCTCTCGGACGAACCGGGGATCTATCAGGAGGGCGTCCGCGGCGTACGTGTCGAGAACATGCTCGTCGCCCTAAAGGACCCGACGGCGTGCGGAATGCTCCGCTGGAAGCACCTTACGTGCGTGCCGATCGACGTGCGCACGCTGCCCGAATCCATGGGGGACGCGGCCGAGGCGGTGAACGCCTACAACGCGTGGGTGCGGGCGCGCCTCACGCCCGACCTCACGACGCGCGCCCGGGCGTGGCTTGAGCGCGTGACGGCGCCCGTGAAGGCCTGAGCGCCGAAGAGACAAAGCAAAGCCCCGATTCTCGCGAATCGGGGCTTTTTCGAACCTTCCGGAGACCAGCCTTCAGGGAAGGCCGGCACTCAGAGGGGGATTACTTCCACCAGTTGAGTTCGTCCGGGATTTCGTAGCGGGTCGCTTCCTGGCCGGCGGCGATCTGTTCGGCGCCGATCGAGTAGTTCTTCCAGGCGGTGAGCGTGCCGCAGATGATCATGAGGAGCGCGACGAAGAGCATCGTCTTGCGGAAGCCGTGGCGTTCCGTGGAGCGCTGGTCGATGATGTCCGTTTCGGGGTTCTTCTCGAAGATGTCCCACTTCACGGCGAGGCGGTAGAGACCGATCATGCCGTGGAGTTCCGTCACAACGAGGAAGATGAACGTGTAGATCATGCCGTTGTGATAGGTGTGCACGCCGATGAGGTTCGGGTCAAAGCCGCCCGGGTTCGTGAGCATGCTGATGAGATGCGGGAACACGAGGAGGAAGAGGAGGAAGGCCGTGACGAGCTGGACCATCCAGAGCGTCGTGTCTTCGTGCTTGACCAGGCGGTAGTGCGCACGGATGTCGCGGCACTGACGGTAGGAGGTCGGGAAGCGGCGCAGCGCGCAGAGGGCGTGCAGCACGACGCAGAGGAAGATGAAGCCGACGAAGACGACGTGGAGCCAGAGATGCTCGTGGCCGTCAATGAAGGCGCCGCCCGAGAAGGCGATGAGGTTGGCGAACACGTCCTTGCCGAACTGCACCGAGCTCGTGAAGGCCATGTGGCAGAAGAGGAAGATGCCGAGGATGAGGCCGGTAACGGACTGCGTCACGTCGGCAATCGCCGTGAACTTGCTCTGGCGCTTGGCATCCTTGAGGCCAACGCCCCACACGTTTTCGGTGGCGGTCGGCGTGTTCGCGTACTTGACGTTGTCAGGGGTCGTCATGATGACTGGTCCAATGTGTTTGGTTTCTTGCCGCGAACGGGCCGCGGCGCACATGTCAGGGAGGAGGAGCGCCTCTCTGCCGATCAAATAGGGAAAACGCAGAGCGTGCTCCTTCCTTGCTGCCGACATGATGCCCGCTTAGGCCGGGCTTAAGATTGACGAATATCAAAGCCAAAATGGGTTCTGTTACCTCTACCGAGGTCTTTGAAACCGAAACGTACCTCCATGAGGGTATTGGAAGGCGGTCAAAAGGGCTTTCGTAGTCAAACAATACGGGTAAACCCTTGGAAACAGTGTCTGAAAAACCTGTTTCCGGACGCAACAAGCCATACGTGTGAATGCGTATGCCGTGACGCCAAAAGCAACGCCCGCAGGTCTTTCGACCGGCGGGCGCGGGTGTCTTGAACGGAGGACCTTCCCTTTTCGGGGAAGACCTTTATCGGTTACTTCGTACCGAAGATGCGGTCGCCGGCGTCGCCGAGACCCGGGACGATGTAGGCGTTTTCGTCGAGGTGGTCGTCAAGGGCCGCGACGAAGATTTCGAGGTCCGGATGGCATTCCTGGAGGTGGGCGACGCCTTCGGGGGCGGCCACGAGCGCCATGAAGCGGATGTTCTCGCCTTCAACGCCGCGCTTCTTCAGCACGTCGACGGCGTGCGCGGCGGAGTTGCCCGTCGCGAGCATCGGGTCGACGACGATGAAGGTGCGGTCGACGACGTCGGGAAGACGCACGAGGTATTCGACGGGCTGCTTGTTCTCGTCGCGGTAGAGGCCGATGTGGCCGACGCGGGCCGAGGGCATCAGCATGAGGAGCGCGTCCGTCATGCCGAGACCGGCGCGCAGCACCGGAACGATCACGGCCTTCTTGCCCTTCATGACGGGGGCGCTGAAGGTGGTGAGCGGCGTCTCGACGGGTTCGTACGAGATCGGGAAGTCGCGCGTGAGCTCGTAGCCCATCAGGAGCGCGATTTCCTGAAGGAGTTCGCGGAAGTCGCGGGTGCTCGTGTCCTTCGCGCGCATGAGCGAGAGCTTGTGCTGAACGAGCGGATGGTCGACGATGTGAAGACGCGGAAAACGGTAGTCGGTCTGCATGGAAGCTCCGGAAGGACGAACGAAAACAGCCGCCATTATAGGACTCTCTTCCCGTCAAGAAAATCCTGTCGGTGCGGGGCGGACGCCCCGTCGGGGTGAGGCGCGGGCGGCTGACCGCAGGTAAAATGAGCGCGCACACCCGCATTCACCGCGCCGACCGACCGCGTCGGCGCATACGGAGCTCTTCATGAAGATTCGCACGCTCGGCATGCTGCTCATCGTCATCGTGATGGCCGTCTTCCTCATCATCAACTGGGGGACGCTCTCGCAGGTGACCACCGTCAACCTGGTCTACACCGAAATGGAGGCTCCGCTCGGGATCATCGTCGTCGCGGCCTTCGCCGCCGTCGTCGTGCTCCTCATGGCCTACACGGTCTGGCAGCAGGCGAGCGTGATGATGGAGCTGCGCGCCGCGTACAAGGAGGCCCGCACGGCCCGCCAGATGGCCGAGGACGCCGACAAGAGCCGCATCGCGGAAATCCGCGCCGACTTCAAGGAGCGGATGGAGAAGATGGAGGCGCTCCTGGCGACCCGCACCGACGAGGTGATCCGCCTCATGGCCGAGCGCAACCAGCTCGAAGACGAAACGCTCTCGAAGTTCCGCGCCGAGCAGCAGGCGCGCGCCGACGAAGCGCGTGCGTCCCTGGAGCAGCAGCTGCGCGTGCTCGAAAAGCGCGTCATCGAGGCGCTCCCCGCCCCGAAGGCCGAAGTGGTCGAGCAGCAGTCCGACGCGAAGGAGGAAGAGGAGGCCCGCAAGACCTTCCGCGAGCTCTTCTAACTTCCGATCTGAACGGCAGAAGGCCCGTCCGCCGGTTCCGGCGCACGGGCCTTTTTGTCGGCCTTTTCGGCCGACTTGCTCTTGAGAGCCGGTCGAAGATGCGAAGGGTGAGCGCTTACCTTTCCATCCCGGCGTCGCTTTCGAGGTGGTAGCCCGTCACGAGCTCCACTTCTTCGGCGGCGCCCAAGAAGACCGCGACGCGCTGGTGGACCTTTTCGGGGACGACGTCCAGAATCGCCTGACGGCCCGTCGTGGCGGCGCCGCCCGCGTTTTCGATCAGCATCGACATCGGGTTGGCTTCGTACATGAGGCGCAGCTTCCCGGGCTTCGAGAGGTCGCGGTGGTCGCGCGGGTACATGAAGATGCCGCCGCGCTGAAGGATGCGGTGGACTTCCGCCACCATGGCGGCGATCCAGCGCATGTTGAAGTCCTTGCCGCGCACGCCGGTCTTGCCTTCGAGCAGTTCGGCGATGTAGCGCTTCACCGGGGCTTCCCAATGACGCATGTTCGAGCAGTTGATCGCGAACTCCTTCGCGGCGCGTTCGACGCGGACGTCTTCGCGCGTGAGGATGAAGGTGCCCGTCGTCGGGTCGAGCGTGAACATGACGACGCCGCGCCCGAGCGTGAGGACGAGCTGGGTCTGGGGGCCGTACATGCAGTAGCCGGCGGCGACCTGGTTGCGGCCGGGCTGCAGGAAGTCGGCCTCAACGCAGTCGCGCTTCGGACGGACGCAGGGGAGCACCGAGAAGATCGAGCCGATCGAGACGTTGATGTCGATGTTCGAAGAGCCGTCGAGCGGATCGAAGGCGATCAGGTACGGGCCCACGGGGCAGTCTTCCGGGACGCTCATCACGGTTTCGACTTCTTCGCTCAGCATGCCGCAGACCGCGCCCGAGCGCGCGACCGCCTCGACGAAGATGTCGTTGCTGATCACGTCGAGCTTCTTCTGGTCTTCGCCCTGAACGTTCGAGGTGCCGGCGGCACCCAAAACGCCCGCGAGCGCGCCGTTGCGCACCTTGAAGCTGATCGCCTTGCAGGCTTCCGAAACGCTCGTCAGAAGACGGGTGAGCACCGGGTCGAGGCCGTGGAGGGCCTCTTCGCGGGCGAGATACTGGTGCAGAGAGAGGGACACTTGTCTGTTTCCTTATAGGGGTCTGTGGATTCTGTTTTTACATCGGTTGGTGGAGCGCCTTGTCGAGCACTTCGACGACGCTCGAGTCGAGCTCCTCGCGGCGCTCCCAAAGGGCCGAGATCGCTTCGTGCTGCAGACGCGCGAGGGCGGGCGTGTAGCGGCGCCAGTTTTCAAGCGAGCGCGCGCAGCGGGCGGCCACCTGCGGGTTGATGCGGTTCAGTTCCATCACCGCTTCGGCCCAGAGCTGGTAGCCCGAGCCGTCCAACGAGTGGAATTCGTTCGGGTTCGCCGTGAAGAACGTGAGGAGCAGCGCGTAGACCTTGTTCGGGTTCTTGAGCGAGAAGAACTCGGTCTGCATGAGCTGACGCACGCGCTCGACGATGGGCGTTTCGCCCGGCATCGCCTTCGCGCCCGCCTGAATGCTGAGCCACTTGTTGACGAGGAGGGGCTCGGCGGCCCAGCTCTGCAGGGCGTCGACCAGGAACTCGTTCTTGCGGGGGCTCTGCGAGCTCGCGATCATCTTGAGGGCCGCCAAACGGTTCGTGAGGTTGTTCGCCGTCTGGTACTGGTCGCAGATCATGATGAGCGCGCGCGGCACGCTGTTCGCCTGGGCGTACGCGAGGCAGAGGTTCATGAGCGCGCGGCGCCCCGAGGGCTCCGCCGACGGGTCGTAGTCGCCCGGGACCTGCATCGCCTGCGCGGTCTCGAGGAACTTCGTCGACCAACGCTTCGCGATCGCCGTCATCACGGTTTCGCGGGCGACGTGCACGGCCTGCGGGTCGATGAGGGGTTCGCGCTCGCCGAGGATCTTCTCCGACGGAAGCTCCAGCGCCAGCGCCTTGAAGGCGGGCGAGAGGGTCTCGTCGTCGAGCATCGCGCCCACGGCGTCGATGAGGATGCGGTCGACGTCTTCCGAGCTCTTCAGCAGGCGCGCGTGGATCTGGCGGCGGATCACTTCGCCCATCAGGCGCTGCATCGCGTCCCAACGGTTGAAGGGATCACGGTCTTTGGACGCGAGGAAGGCGAGCGTCTCGAGCGACTCGTTCGCTTCGACGATCACGGGCGCGGCGAAGCCGCGGTTCAGAGACGGCACCGGGCAGGCGGCGAGCCCCGTGAAGACGAACGTGCTCGAGGCTTCGGTGAGCTCAAACATGCGGGTACCCGGGGCGGGCGCCGCGTCTTCGCCCAGAAGGCGCACGGAGAGTTCGTTCCCGTCGGCGTCGAGAAGCGCGACGGGGAAGGGAATGAGGAAGGGGCGCTTCGCGGCCTGGCCCGGGGTGGGCGGGGTCGTCTGCGTCACTTCAAGGGCGAACGTGTGGGTCGCTTCGTCCCAGCGGCTCCGCACGGTCACGCGGGGCGTGCCCGCCTGCGCGTACCAGAGGTGGAACTGCTCAAGGCTCCTGCCCGACGCACGCTCCATCGCTTCGAGGAACGCCTCGCACGTGACGGCCTTGCCGTCGTTCGTGCGGATGTAGTCGTCGAAGCCCTTCCGGAAGGTTTCGCGCCCGAGCAGCGTCTGGAGCATGCGGATCACCTCGGCGCCCTTTTCGTAGACGGTCGTCGTGTAGAAGTTGTTGATCTCGACGTAGCTCTCGGGGCGGATCGGGTGCGCCATCGGGCCCGCGTCCTCGGGGAACTGGGCGCTGCGAAGACGAATGACGTCCTTGATGCGCTGCACCGCGCGGGCGCTCGCTTCGCCCAGCATGTCGGCCGAGAACTCCTGATCGCGGAAGACCGTGAGGCCTTCCTTCAGGGTGAGCTGGAACCAGTCGCGCAGCGTGACGCGGTTCCCGGTCCAGTTGTGGAAGTATTCGTGCCCGACCACGCTCTCGATGTTGAAGTAGTCGTCGTCGGTCGCGACCGCGGGGTTCGCGAGCGCGTAGCGCGCGTTGAAGATGTTGAGCCCCTTGTTCTCCATCGCGCCGAAGTTGAAGTCGTTCGTCGCGACGATCTTGAAGTCGTCAAGGTCGAGCGGGAGCCCCCAGCGGGATTCGTCCCAACGGATCGCCTTCTTGAGGCTCTCCATCGTGTGGGCGGTCTTCTCCAGGTCCTGGGGTTCGACCCAGACCTCGAGCGTGACGCTGCGCCCGTCCGAGACCCGCATCGTTTCGCGCCGGCACGCAAGCCGCCCGGCCACGAGCGCGAAGAGGTAGGAGGGCTTCGGGAAGGGATCCTCCCACACCACCATGTGGCGGCCGTCGTCGAGGTCGCGCTCTTCCTTGCGGTTGCCGTTCGAGAGCAGCACCGGGTAGAGGGCCTTCGGCGCGCGGATCACGACCGTGAACCGCGCGAGCACGTCCGGGCGGTCGAGGTAGTAGGTGATGCGGCGGAACCCCTGCGACTCGCACTGGCTCATCAGGTTCGCGCCCGAGGCGTAGATCCCGGAGAGCGCGGTGTTGGCGGTCGGGTTGAAGCGGTTGACGATCGTCACTTCGGAGGCCGAGGTGATGCCCGGGATCCGGAGCTGCGTCTTCGTGAGGTCGTATTCGCTCTCGGAGAGCGCACGGCCGTTCACCGACACGGAAACGAGCGTCAGATCTTCGCCCTGAAGCGTGAGGATCCCGTCGGCCACGGCGGACTCGGGGTTGGGGCGCACGGCCATCGTGTTGATGACGGCGGTGCTTTCGGGGTCAAGGTCGAATTCGAGCTTGACGGTGTCGATCAGATGAGTGGGCGCGCGGTAGTCGCGGCGGTGAATGCTCTGAGCCATGGGAATCCGGTTCGTTCTCAACGAAGGTTCGGCGCGGCGGATGTGGATCCGCGCAATGGATCCGGAAATTGTAGGCGAAAGGCGCCGCGCATGAAAAAACGCGGCGCACCCAACGGGCGCACCGCGCTTTTCGGATCAACTTGCCTCAGCCGGATCAGTTGGCGGGCTTTTCGTCGACCTTGGCGACTTCACCGGAGTAGTCGTGGCCGGCGGTCTTGTGGCAGGCGATGCAGTCGATCTTCTTGTCCGGACCCATGCCCTTGTGGATGGCGGCGACCATCGGCTTCTTCGGGTTGTACATGTTCTGGACGTCGTGGCAGCCGCGGCAGGCCGAGAAGTTGCGCTCGATCATCTGCTTGTGGACGGCTTCAGCCATTTCGGCACGCTTTTCGATCTGCTTTTCGTGCGTGGAGAGCGAACCCTGGATCTGGCCGATGAGCGAGATCGAACCGGCGCGGGCCTTGTCGAGGAGCATCATCGTGTAGTCGACCGGGCCGATGTGTTCGTTCGAATGGTTCTTCAGGTGGCAGTCGGAGCAGCCCGCGGAGACGCCGGAGGCGGTGCGGAAGTGCTGGCCCTTCTGGTAGGCCTGATACGTGAGGTCCATCGAGTGGCAGAACTCACCGCAGAACTTGGGGGTGCCGGCCCAATGCACGACGCTCGTGAGCACGCCGACGAAGACGATGCCGATGACGACGCCGATCAAGCAGATGCCGGCGAGATACCATTTGCTGTTCTTTTCCATTTGGGGTACCTGTTGGGGTTTTCGGTCGGCCGTCCCGTGTCTAGGCTTGGTTTCGGTCCGGACGCCGTGAGAGAGAATGCCGGTAGGGGTACCCCTCCGGCACTCTGCAATCTTATTGGGGAAAGTGTAAAGAAGGGCAACGCCCCGTTGACTTCAGTCAACGTGCGCGAAGACTTTACGTTGAATGGCCCGGGGCCCTAAGACATTTGTCTTAGGAGGCGAGGCCGACGACGATGGCCGACGGGGGAATGCTGGCGACGGCCTTCTGGTTGAGGTGCAGGCCGTGGTTGCCTTTGGCGAA
>ENA-UPWN01000272-UPWN01000272.1-human-gut-metagenome-genome-assembly--contig:-NODE-272-length-28236-cov-9.079548_pt1 | contig 28236 bp, 18 predicted proteins | sample MGYA00250050_ERZ773377 | MGnify/ENA primary metagenome ERZ773377 (study PRJEB29103, sample SAMN06112008) | human gut metagenome | biome: human gut; feature: ankylosing spondylitis patient; material...
CGCCTCCTGAAGCGGGAACAAAGCCCAAATTCTGCTTCAGGTCGCGAAATTCACCGAGCAGGTCTTAGGACACGTACCCTCAAACTTGATGCCGGTGAGGACACTGGTCCCGTAGAAATTGTTCCCATTGCTATCTGTAGCGACTGACGCATCCGCCGCGGAAGTGGAGCCGACGATCTTGACCGCCGTTCCGGCAGACGACGTCAAGTGCCCCTGCCAAAGGTCGATACCGGCGATTTCGCTGTAGTTAGCCTGCGGTCGAACCGTCGCGGACTTCACATCAATGTTGACCTCACGCCCGGTCAGCGCCAAGGTAGCCGTGGCGCTGACGCCGCCTACGGCGATGCCGTAGACGGACTTGCCGTTGCCGGCCAACGTCGACTCGACGGAGATGTTGCTGACGTCGGCCGACAACGTGTTCGTGCCGCCCTCGACGGTAAGGCCTGACACCTGATTGTTCCCGCTCCCTACGAAGTTGGTACTAACGTCGAGGTCAAAGGTCTCACCGCCAAAATCAGCCCGCGACGCACCGCTGACGTACACGCCAAAAATCTGCTTATCCTGTTTCGCGGTCGGACTGGGATTGGTCGCTGTAACGTCCACACTGACGTTCTCAGCCGTACCGCTTCCACCGTTGACTGCAACGGCGTGAAAATCGCTCGTGATCTCCGATTTCGTCGCATTGACCACGACATTGCTCAGATCGGGAGGCGTGCTCCCGGTCCAACCGATCGTTGCAACTGCGGCCGCAGCCTGCTGAACCGCCCCCGCCGCCGCGAGCATCGCCGCGACGAACAAAACTGTCTTCTTCATAATTTTGCTACTCCCATGCAATGCCCATCCTCCTTCGGGTCGGGCGTTTTTTTTGCAAGGTTCAAGGTGCAACAAAATATGCAAATGGGGGGGGTATTTACCCTAATCAGACCTCAAACTCATCTTTTACAGATGATTTTAAAGGAAATTTATCCGCCCGCATACCCCGTAGACAAGCTTCCGGACTGTGTCGAAACGGTCACTTTCGTTGTACGCCAGGTAAACGGACGACGGTCGCCCCCTGAAATCCGCCTCAAATCCCCTTCAGCGTCCCGTACCAAACCTCCATCGAGCGCGGGAGCCGCCACATCATCGGGCGGCAGTGCCAGGGAAGCGGCAGGAGCACGGGGCGCTCAACCGTTCCCACTTCCTTCAGGACGGGAAGCGCGAGCGACGCTGCGGCCGCTGCGTCGCCGCAGAGCGCGATCACGTCGACGCGCTCCCGGCGGATGATCTCCGCCATCACCGCCATGTCGGTCTCCACCGCCCCAGGCAACACTTCACCGCAGCGCTTCCCCACGACGTTCACGAGCCCCAAGGGTTCCATGAGCTCACGCGTCAGGTCCGAGTCCGCCGTCGCGAGGAATCCGTAGATCTGGTCCTCGACCGGGTGCCGGATCCCGAGGACGGGAAGGATCCTGAGGGGCGGGAGCGGCGACGCCGCCTGGAGTTCTTGGAGGTACGCCATCCTCGTCTCCCAGTCCCCCGCCATCCGCTCGGCGTGCTTCTCTTCCCCCATCAGCGCCCCCGCGCGGCGAAGCACCTCGACGGCGCTCCCGCGCACGTCGAGGACCTTCACGGTGAAGCCCTCCCGCTCCAGGTCCGCCTTCATGCGGGCGGGGTTGAGGTCGGGGAGACCGTTCTCTTCCAGAAGGATGAAGTCGACGCCCAGACGCCGCGCCGCGGCGTCCAGAATCTTCGGACGGTCCCGCATGGCGCAGTGCGTGCATTCGAGCATCTTCTCCGCGGGGTGGAGAACCTCCATCCCGGGGATGTCGCCGCCCACGAGGGCGCGCCCCCAGATGCGGAGCGTCGCGAGGGCTTCCGCCGCGGTGTCGCCCACGATGATGATGTTCTCGTATCGAGGAAAAGGCGTGTAGAGGTTCAGCATGACGTTGGGTCCCTGAATGAGGGTTCGAATGAGGATTGAGGGTTGACGGCTCAAGGTTGGGACCGGAAGGCCTCAGACCGGTACCGCCGGCACGGATTCGAGCCGCACGGTCCGGCGCGTGCGCGCCGGGTGACCGGAGCGGCCGGGCCGCCTGAGATCGGATTCGGCGGTGCCGGACGATTCGTCGGCCCCGGTCGGGAAGGTCTGGTGCGTCACCGCGAGAATGAGCGTCTCAGGGAGTTCCGCTTCGAGCGTCCTGAGCACCGCGTCGGCCAAGGCCGGGTCGAGGGCCGAGGTGGCTTCGTCAAGAAGGAGCACCTTCGGACGGGCAAGCACCGACCGGATCAGCACCACGCGCTGCGCCTCCCCACCCGAGAGGCGCGTGCGCCAGTCGCAGACCTCAAGAAGCCGCCCCTTGAGGCCGGAGAGCCCGAAGGCGTCCAGGAGGTCGAGGAGGCGCTGATCTCCGGCCGCACCCGCGTCCGCCCCGTAGAGGAGGTTTTCGCGCAGCGTCCCCACGAAGAGGTACGGCGCCTGCGGCACCCAGGCGAGCGATGGGTCGACCGAGAGCTCCCCATCCGCCTCGCCGAACCCCGCGACGGTTCGAAGGAACGTGCTCTTCCCGGTGCCGGACGGCCCCGTGAGGAAGACGGTTTCGCCGGGCGCGCCCGAAACGTCCGCGCGGAGCACCCGCCCGTCGGGGATCGCGACCGCGACGCGGGCGCGAAGGCCCTCGACGGGGGACTTGGCGTCGGCATCCTTCCGGGCCGCCGTCTTCCCCGCCGCCTCCCGGTCCGCGGCTTCCAAAGCGGTGAGAAGCCCGTTCAGACGGGCGCAGACCGCCGCGAAGTGGGCGAGCTGGTCGTAGGAGAGAATCACCCACGAGAGCGCGCGGGCGACGTCGGCGAAGGCACCGCGCAGCTGCATCAGCCCGCCCAAGGCGATCGTGCCGGCGAAGAGGCTCGGGAGCCCCAGGACCAAAGGCGTCAGGTGCGTGATTTGGCCCAGCCCCACGGTGAAGAGGTCGAGGTCGCGGGACTTTTTGGCGCGGCGGATCAGCAGATCAGTGAGGTGGTGGAGGCCTGCGGTCAATTTCCTTCGCTCAAACGCCTCCCCCTTCGCGCCCGCCACGGCGTCGCCGTGGCGGCGCTTCTCGATGAAGGCGAATCGCAGGTCCGCCTCGCGGTGCTGCGCCTCGACGTTGAGGCGCTTCAAGGGTCGGCCGATCAGGTGCGTCAACCACGTGCCCAGCACCGTGTAGAGGACGCACGCCCAGAGCATGTAGCCGGGGATGGTCCACTCACCCACGACCAACGGTGTCGAGAGCGACCAGAGGATCGCGGAGAACCCGATCAAGGTGAGAAGCGACTCGTAGGCGCTCATCAGCAGATTAATCGAGAGCGCGGCGAAGTCGCCCGTGTCTTCCAGGATGCGTTGGTCGGGGTTGTCGGGTTCGGTCCCCTGGAGGGAGAGCCGGTAGTGGGCGGACGCGTCCGAGAGCCACCGCGCGATCATCCGTTCCGTCAACTCCCGGCGCACCTTGATCACGAGCCGGTCCTGGACGTAGGAGGTGGCGACCAGGACGAGGATCACGACCGAGACGATCCCGACGAAGGTGACGAGCTCTTCGACGATCTTCGCACGGTCGACGGCGGCCAAGGCGTCGAAGAAGCGGCCGTTCCAGGCGTTCAGCCACAACGCCGCCTCGACCCCCGCGGCGTTCCCGAGAAGGACGATGACGAAGAGGAGAAAGGAGACTTTCCCCTCCTTCGTCTTCGCGTAGTCCTTGAGGAAGCCCCAGAGACCGGTGAGCGCGAAGATCCGCGAGAGGAGACGGAGGCGGGAATCCCGGGAACCTCGGGGTTCGAGGGGTTCTCGGTGTTCGCGGGAAGGCGTTGCCGTGGGCTGAGCCGGATCGGTATCGGCGTGAGGTTGGTTGGTCGGGCTGTCGGAGCGGTTCATGAGACGTCGGGCGGAGGATCGGATCGGAGGCGGACCGGTTCGGGTGAAGAAAGAAAGAAAGAAAGAAAGAAAGAAAGAAAGAACGGACGAAAGAAAGCGCGAAAGAGGACCGGAAGGAGAGGCCCGGAGGCCGAAGGCCTGTCGGAGGGTCTGAGGGCTTGAGGGTTGGAAGGCCGGAGGATCGGCGGAGCCCGGGCGTCGCCCGCCCGGGCGTCGCCCGCCCGGGCTACGGGTTCAGGGATCAGGCCTCAAGCGCCGTCAGAACCGCCCCGACACCCAGAACCGGACGGCGCGTGCGTAGCCGCGGCTTCCGCCTGCGTAGCGAAACTTCTCGTTCGTCAGGTTCTCGACCGTCACGCCCGCCGTGAAGTCCCAGAAGTTCGGGATCCGGGGCGCCCAGACGGCGCCCACGGCATGCGTCGCGAAGGCGTCGTAGGTGGAATCGCGCCGGCGGTCGACGCTCGAGGCGTCCTCCCAACGGAAGCGGTACCAGAGGTCAAGGTCCAACGGTGCGACGTGCCGCGCGATGCGGGCGTTGACGGTCTGAGGTGCGATCCCCTCGACGCGGCGGCCCGTTTCCTGGTTCTCGGCATGAACGAGACCGTAGGCGAGCGACACTTCCCAAGCGTCCACCTGGTAGTCGGCCGAGGCTTCAAGGCCCTTTCGCACCACGTGGCCGACGTTTTCCGCGCGGTAGTGGTCGACCATCTGCTCGTCCGTCCACCGCCGCACGTTCACGAAGTCGCGCACGTCGTCCCAGAAGAGCGCGCCGCGAAGCGCGAGGCGGTCGGCTTCCGTCAAAAGGCCGCCGAGGTTGGCGGTTGCGCCCACTTCGTAGTTCATCGACTTTTCGGGCTTCAGGTCCGGGTTCGCGTGCACGACGGCGTCGGTCAGGCCCGGGATCGCCGCCTGGTTGAAGTAGACCTCGTCCAGAATCGGCGGACGGTAGCCGGAGACGGCGGAGGTCCAGAGCGACACGCCCTCAACCGGCGCCCAACTCACCGTGACGCCCGGCGTCAGGCGGTTTCCGGATAACGTCGGGTGGTTCCCGAGGTCGGCCTCACGCTTGAACCAGGACCAACGGAGCACCGGCATCACCGTGACGGTGTCGGTCACCGCCACTTCGTCCTGGATGAAGACGCCGGCGTCGAACCCGTGGCTGTCGGGGCGCGAGCCGTCGGGAACGGGCGTCGTCTGGAAGGGGTTGTAGGTCGTCGACGTCTGCTCCGTGCGGGAGGCGTCGAACCCGTAGGTCACCGCATGCGCCCCGAAGGCTTCAAAACGGTTCGTGTTCTGGAGCGATCCGCTCCAGCTCGTGAAGTCGTCGTGGTTCCCCTGGTCGCCCCCTCGCGCCGAGATCGTTTGGTCGAGCTTGAATTCGGCGCCCGTCCACTGAAGCCGACCTTTGAGGTCCCAGAAGCCGTCGTCGGCGTACTCGAGCGCACCCGCGACGCGGTGCTGCTCGAAGGCGTAGTTCACCGGGTCGCCGTCCGTGCGCCAGAAGCTCGAGAAGTCGTCGTAGTTGTAGGTGAGCGAGAGGAGCAGCTCGTCCGTCGGGACCGCGCTCACTTTCGCAAGGAGCGCCGTGTGCCCGATGTCGGTCTCATTCTTGCGGCGGCCCTTGCCGTCCGAATACTTCGCGTCCATCGCGTCCGTCCTCGTCACGGCGACCAAGACGTCCAAGGCGCTCTCGCGCCCGAAGAGGAAGGCGCTCTTCGTCCACCCCTGCTCGGCCGAGGACCACGCGGACTTCGCGAAGACCCCGAACTTCTCGCCGGGTTGGAGGAAGTCCTCCGCGGACTTCGTCGTGACCGCGACGGTCCCGCCGATGCCGCCGTTCCCGTAGAGGGTGCTCCCGCCCCCGTTTCGGACTTCCACCTGCTTCACGAGCTCGGGCGCGATGAAGATCCCCGCGGGACGGTTCCCGGAGTACCCCAGATTGTCCTGACGGACGCCGTCGACGAGATACGTGATCTGATTCTGGTCGGACCCGCGGATGCGGATTTTGGTGAAGATCGGCGTGTCCGCCGACTCGACCTGGACGTTGGGGAGCATCTGGAGGGTCTCCCCGAAAGTGGCGGCCCCCACCTCTTCGATCGTGCGGTCGGTGACGACCGAGATCGAGGAGACGGCTTCAGAAAGCGGGACCGCGATGCGGGAGGCCGTCACGACGACGGGGTCCGAGACCGTCAGGGCGTCTTCGGCTTTGTCGGACTGGGCGGCGTCGGCGGCGTGAGCCGGGAGGACGGCGGCTGCGCCAGCGGACGTGGCGCAGGCCGCGGCGAAGGCCGTGCCGAGGAGCGTCGAAAGAAGCGTCTTCCTGAGGGGGGCGGCGGCGTCCGCCGGATGGGAGAAGTGCGTCATGAGGGCTTGGGGGCCGGAGGCGGACCGGGCGGGCGGCGTGCGCCGCCCCGATCGGTCTTCGGGACCCGTGAAGGTTGAAGATGCCCATGACCATAGTCATGAATGGGAATTATTTCCAACGGGCCGCCCACGGGGGAACCCTGAGCGCAGTTCCCGCTCGGGAAGAGAACTGTCCGGGGTGCGGCCGGTCATTTCACCGTTCGCTTCGGACAGCAAAAACCGCCGCTTCAAATTCACTGCCCATACGTGCGCGCCGCGCGGACGGATGGCGTCGGTGCGTGGAAAAATCGCACCGACAGACGCTTCCTAAGTGTTGTGTCGGCGCGCCGTTCACGCGGTTTTTCGGGTCCGCCTCTTCACCCCAAATGCTTGGGAGCATCCGTCGGGGGGGCGCGCCCGGGAGCGTTTCTTCTGAGTGAAACACCTGAGGGTCCCTGCCCTCGCGCAGGCCTTCGGTTCTCAAACCTTGACCGCACCCCGCACCCCAAGCACAATAGGCACGCGTTTTGAACCTTCACCCGGAGTACCCATGTCCGTGCGGCCCCATCTCATCGACGCCACCCTGCGCGAGCGCGGGAGCGACCTCACGAGCGCGCACCGCGTCCTGATCGCGAAGATTTTGGATGAATTGGAGGTCGACGCCGTCGACTTGGGCGCCCCCGCGACCTTCGCGGAGGGTGAGGCGGTCGCTGAATGCGCCCGGGCGTTGAAGCACGCCCGCCCCGTCGTGACCGTGCCGCCCGCGGACGATCTGGCGCCCGGCGTGGAGCTGGCCGCGAACGCCATGGCCTCGGCCGGGGTCACCGACTACGTCCTGATGGTGGCGGTGGGCGCGAAGGCGGACCCCGCCTTCGTGAGGAACGCCGTCGGCCTCGCCAAGGCCCGCGCCCACACCGTGGGCGTCGTCTTCGGGGACGCCTTCGGGGGTGACGGGAAGGATGGAACCGACGTCAAGAACCTCTTGACCGGCATCGAAGCCGCCGTCTGGGCGGACGCCTCCGTCGTCCTTCTTGAAGACGGGACCGGTGCGGCGCTCCCGGAAACGGTTGCGTCGGTCGTCGCGGCCGTCAAGGCCGCCCGGATCGAGACCACCTCGAAGGAAGAGCTCCGCATCGCGGTCCAGTGCCGCAACACCCTGGGGCTCGCCGCCGCGGGGACCCTGGCCGCCATGCGGGCGGGTGCCGACGCCGTCGTGCTGACGTTGACCGGCGTGGGCGAAGGCGCGGGCTGCGCGGCTTTGGAAGAAGTCGCCACCGCCATGCGGGTGCACGGGCGGACCTTGGGGGTTGAGACGGGTCTGAAGCACGAAAAGCTCGCCCGCGCGGCGCAGACCGTGACGAAGCTCCTTCACGAAGCGCTCCCCGCCCACAAGGCGGTGGTGGGCGCGAACGCCTTCGCGCCCGTTGCGGGTGCGGCGGCTTTGCCCTTCACGCCGGCGAGCGTCGGGATGCACGAGCGGCACTTCCGTTTGACCTCCCGCTCGGGGCGGCACATGGTGAAGGCGTCCTTGGAAAAGCTCGGCGTCGACCTCGACGAACTTGACTTGAACGACTTCTACGCGCGCTTCCTGAAGCTCGCCGACAAGAAGGGGCTCGTGTCGGAAGACGACTTGGAAGCCCTGCTCTTTTTCGGGCATCTCGAAGAAGAGGATCCCACCTACAAGCTGGAGTGCTTCAACGTCATGTGCGGGAGCGACGGGATGCTCCCAACGGCGAGCGTGCGGATCCGCGTAGGCAAACGCACCCGTACGGAATCGAGCAACGGGAACGGTCCGGTCGACGCGATCTACAACTGCCTGACGAGGCTGACCGGCATCCGCTGCCGGCTGACGTCCTACGCCATCGGCGCCAACGGCGTCGGGATGGATGCGTTGGGGCAGGTCGACGTCTCGGTGGAGTGCGAAGGTGCGCTCTACCACGGGATGGGACTCTCGACCGACATCCTGGAGGCTTCGGCGCTTGCGTTCCTTCACGCGATGAACAACATCGAGCAGGCGAAGCGGCTCGCGACGGAGAAGAGCGGAAAGAAGTCCCGCCGCAAGGCGAAGGGCACGGAGGCGTGAGGACCAACGCCTCTGAACGCCCGAGCCCTTGAGGGCTCGAAGATCGGCCCCTGAACGGCCCGCGTTTCCGACGAACCGCGGGGTCGCTGTTCATTCGGAAGCAGGATTCCGATGCGAGAAAAAGGCCCAACCTCGGTTTCCCAAGATCGGGCCTCAAGCGCCGGGCTTTCGCTCCGCGCAGTGTGAAATCTCCGTCCCGCGCCTTCTTGGAGCTGAAGGCGCGGGGCGAAGGCTCCGCAGCCGAACAGGCTGCGGAGCGCTTCCTCATCAGAAGCGATAGCTGAAGTTCGCCTTCACCGTGGCATTCTGACGGTCGTCGCTGCCGAAGCCGTAGCCCGCGTCGAGACCGAAGGCGTACTGACCGTAGACGGCCTCCACGCCCACCGTGGTGTTGTAGAGGTTGTCGATCACGTCGACGTTCCCCACCGCGGTCTTCACGTCCTTGTCGCCCACCTGCGGGACGATGGTGAAGTCGACCGAGGGCACGACCTTCCAGCCGGAGGCTTCGAACGTGCCGTTCACCTCAACGCCCACCGGGAGTTCGACGACGTTGATCGAGTCGGACGCATACCCGCGGTAGTCGTCGACGTCGATCGCCGTGTAGCGGACGCCCGCGTGCGGGACGACGTTGAAGGCCCCTTCGTAGGCCGTCCAGTCGGCGCGCAGCCCCACCGTGAAGACGGTCGAGTCGAGCGATTCGTCCGCGGACGCACCGGCCACCGTGCCCTTCAGGTCGTTGTCGACCCAGAGGTAGGAGAGGTCCGCACCGATGTAGAGGCTCGTGTCGGCGACGTTCTTCCCCGTGTAGACCGAGAGACCCCAGAAGTCGGCGTCGTTCGAGTACTTCGAGAAGGAGCGTTCGCCGTCGGCGTCCGCCTGACCGATCGTCAACGCCGCGCCCAGCTTCGCTCCGCACGAGAAGACGGTGTCGAAGCCGAACACGCCGCCGTAGACGTCGGCGCTGTAGCCCTGACCGCCGTAGATCTTCTTCGCTTCGTTCGAGGCGTAGAAGACGTCGGCCCAGGCGCCCATGCCTTCGCCCTTGACGTTGTGGTTCATGACCGCGCGGGTCACTTCCGCAGCCGCGTCGTAGGCGACGTTGTAGGTGCCCGCGACGACCGGGGCGGCCACGTATTCGGAGGCGGCCAGGAGGCCGTCTTCGGTGAGCGCAGTCCCAGCGGTATCGCGGTAGGTGTCGCCGATCGCGCGGAAGACGGCGATATTGGCGGTATCGCGGTTCATACCGGCTTCGACGGCCGCGGCGAGTTCCTGATCGTCACCGAACACGGTGTTCTTGAAGGAGGTCGTGACGTACGTGCCGTCCTTCCCTTCAACCGTACCGATCTTGGCGGCGACGAAGAAATTGTCGGTCGCGAGGTCAACATTCGTCGAACCGCCCGCCGTTTCAGAAACCAGGATCGACCCGGTCTGGCCGGCGTTCAGGAGGAAGCCTTCGCCGCCGTCGATAGTGAGCACACCGCCCTCAATGACGGCCTTCGTGTCGCTGAAGGCTTGGGCGTTGATGACGATGGCGGAATTCGCACCGATCTTGACTTCATTGGTCGAACCCGAGAGCTTCGTCGTGGCGTCGGCGTAGTAAATGGTCCTGATGCCGTCAAAATCCTCATCCGTAAAGGCCGAGGCGGAGATGACGCTCTTCGCGGTGGCGCGCGGATCCTTGCTGACAGTCAGCCAGGTGATGCCTTCCGCAGTCGTATCCGTCAGGGAGAAAACCGACATGCTCCCGCCGGTGCTCTTCGTGCCGATCGTGATCCCACCCGCGGTGATCGTGCCGGAGATCCCGGCGTCGCCTTCGCCCGCTTCCGTGAGAACGAGTTCGCCGCCTTCAGCAACCGTCACGTTCGCCGCGACGTTCGTGACGGCCATCGCACCTTCGACGGTCATCGTGCCGCCGCTTGTGGCGCTCAGCGTATCAAGAACGAGCTTGGCGCCTTGACCGACGGTCGACACAGTGCTCGCCCCGGTAAGCGTCACGTTCTGCGCCGTGAAATCGCCGTTGACTTCAAGCGTCCCGGCCTTGACCGTCTCCGCGTTGACCGTCGCGCTGTCGGTCGACAGGATGCCGAGAGCGAGCGTGCCGGACACCTCAAGGGTTTCAACGTCATGCGAGAGGACCGTGCCGTTCTGGCCCGCGAGCGAGAGCGTCTTTTCGTTGTTCGAGAACTTCACGGAAGTCGTCGCATCGTCGACGCCGAGCGCGCCGACGCCCACGTCATTGCTGAGCGTCGTCTCAACAGTACCGCTCGTGGAAGCACCGACCGAGATCGTGTCGTTCGCGCCGGCATTGCCGACCATGTCGCCGATCGTGGCGTTTTCGGCGGGCTTGAACGTCCCGTTCAGGACGAGATTCACCTTGGACGCGTCGCCGACAAGCGTCTGGAGAGCCTTGTAATCTTCGATGTCGTATTTGCCGACACCGTTGAGAACCAGGTCAATGTCGGCGTTGCTGTCGAGCGAAACCTTGCCCCAAGCATCCGTCTTGGTGAACAGATGTGCCGTCTGGCTAGCCGCATAGACGTTCGAGGCGGCGGTTTCGAAAGTCCCCTGATCAAGGGTCAGACGACCAGCCGTACCCTCGGCCGCGATCGTGAGCGCGCCGTTGACGCGCATCGTGCCGCCGTCGACCGTGACCGTACCCAACTTGGAGATGTCGAGCGCGTTCACCGTAAGTTCGCCCCCGGCGACATTGACCTTACCGGTGTTGCGAACGCTCATGTCGGCGAACGTGTAGCTCCCGGCACTGACCTTGAGCGTGCCCGTGCCCTTTTTCTTCTCACTCTCACTCTTCGAGGGATTCGTCCCGACGCGGATGTCGCCCGTATAGGTCTGGCCCGCGACGGCGAGGCGGCCGCCGTTGAGGTTGTACGTGGAATCGTAGGCGAGGAGCAGGCGGTCGTTGTCGGTCGCATCAGCCGTCGTCTTGGAATTGAGCTTCGTGATGTTGAAGACGCCCTGTTCTTCGAGGTTGACCGTCTTGAAGGCGTTGTCCTCCTGGAAGATCGAAGCCGTCAGCGTCCCGTTCGTGATGTCCGCCACGTCGATCGTCGAGTTCTGGCCGTCTTCGAGCGTGACGTTCGCGCCGTCCTTCACGTTGAGGGTGAAGTGGTCGCCTTCTTTCTGACTGCCTGCTTCCACCTTCAGAAGCAGGCTTCCCTGCATGCCGTTCAGGTTGAGGGTCGTGTTGGTCGCGGCCGCATCAACGTGCACGAGCCCCAGAACGCGCGAACCGGCTTCGAGGTTGATCGTGTTGTTGTCCGTACCGGTCTTCTTCACTTCGATGGCCGACGTACCGTTCGTCGCATCGATCGTGCCGTAGTTCGTGAATTCGTTGCCCGAGGATTCCTGGATCAGAACGCCGTGCGTGAACTTCAGCTTGTTGATCTCGCCGGCCGCAGGTGCCCCGGCCGTGATCGTCCCGCGGTTGATGGCCTTGTTCCCGCTGGCGGCGCCCAACTCCATGCCGGCGCCCTGCGTCGTAACGACGATCACCCCGGTCGTGTCGTTGATGATGGTCGAGCTGCCGGAGCCCGTACCGACGTACATGCCGTAGGCGTTGTCGGCTTCAATCGTGCCCTGGTTCACGGCCGTCGCGCCGTTGGCGGCGCCCATGCCGTGGAGCTGTCAGGACTTGGCACCTTTGGCAACCTTGCCCTGAACGTAGATCGTACCGGTATTGGTCGCGGTCGCTTCGGCCCCGGAGATCCAGATGCCGGTGCCGTATTCGTCGTTGGCATCGCCGATCACGAACATCGTCTTGGCGAAGGTCCCCGACGTCGAGGGGGAAAGAAGAGCGGAATTGCCCTTGTCCTTCGCACCCTCAAAGACGAAGTTCTGATACTTAGGGTTTTCAACCTGATCCCAATTCTGCATGGGAGCGGCGGACGTGTACGTATCGTCGCCCGTCGGCACTTCGGCCGGAATCGCGGCCACCGCCGCACCCGCCACCATGGTCGTCGCGACGGTCACCACCGTCTTCGTACCGATCGCGGCCACGGAAGAGGTGAGTTCGCTCACGACCTGAAGCGCGCCCGTACGGGTGGCGCGCACCTTGTATGTCTTGTTCATGTTTTGTGCTCCAATAGTGTCCCTCTGCTGTCTTTGTCGTTATGCCCGCCTTTCGGGCGGAACGCGTCTGCGCAGAGAAACTGAGCGGATCCTACGAATCCGTGCCAGAATTCGCGGGGGGGGGTAAACCCCTATTTCTAATCATTTCCAAAGCATCTTTACAACTCCTTCATTTATTTGCCAGGCAAGTCGAGATCGCGACTCAGGGAAAACGCCAGTACCTGCGATGCCTGTGGACAACTGTTTCAAAATTGTTTCTTCCCCGCTTGACCGCTCATATTCCGAGGGTTCAGGCGAGAAAAAGGCCCAACCTCGGTTTCCCAAGATCGGGCCTCAAGCGCCGGGCACGAAGCCCTGCGCAGTGTGAATCCTCCGTCCCGCGCCTTCTTGGAGCCGAAGGCGCGGGGCGAAGGCTCCGTCATCAGTAGCGATAGCTGAAGTTCGCCTTCACCGTGGCGTTCTGACGGTCGTCGCTGCCGAAGCCGTAGCCCGCGTCGAGACCGAAGGCGTACTGGCCGTAGACGGCCTCCACGCCCACCGTGGTGTTGTAGAGGTTGTCGATCACGTCGACGTCGCCCACGAGGGTGGAGACTTCCTTGTCGCCCACCTGCGGCACGACCGTGAAGTCGACCGACGGGACGAGCTTCCAGCCGGCGGCGGGCTCGAACGTGCCCGCAACCTTCACGCCGATCGGGAGTTCGACGACGTTCACGGACCCGTTGTCGAGGCCGTGGAACGCATCGACGTCGATCGAGGTGTAGCGGACGCCCGCGTGCGGCACGACGTTGAAGGCGCCGGCGTAGGCCGTCCAGTCGGCGCGCAGGCCCACCGTGAAGACTTCGCCGTCCACCTTGTCGTCGGCCTTCACGCCCGCGACCGTGCCCTTGATGTCGTTGTCGAACCAGAGGTAGGAGTGGTCCGCACCGACGTAGAGGCTCGTGTCGCCCACGTTCTTGCCCGTGTAGAGCGAGATGCCATAGAAGTCCGTGTCGGTCGAGAACTTCGAGAAGGAGCCTTCGCTGTCGGCGTCGGACTGCCCGATCGAGACCGCCGCACCCAGCTTCGCGCCGCACGAGAAGGTCGTGTCGAACCCGAACACGCCGCCGTAGATGTCGGCGCTGTAGCCTTGATCGCCGTAGAGCTTCTTCGCTTCGTTCGAGGCGTAGAAGACGTCGGCCCAGACGCCCATGCCTTCGCCCTGAACATTGCGGTTCATGACGACGCGGGAGACTTCCGCGGCGGCGTCGTAGGCGACGTTGTAGGCGCCCGAGACGACCGGGGCGGCCATGAATTCGGACGCGGTCTGGACGCCCGCATCGGAGAGCTTGTTCGTGGTCGAGTCGATGAAAGGCGACGCTTCCAGCGTCGTGTCGCCGATGGCGGCCAGCACTTCGCGGGCGAGCGCGTCGCCTTCGCCGTTGACGACCCGCTTCGCGGCGGCGTTGAAGGCGGCGTCGGTAGAGGCGTCAGCGGCCTTGGCGGCGATCGTCCAAACGTTTTCCTTGTCGCCGACCTTGGCCTGCTCGAAGGCACCCGTCAGGAAGATGTTGCCGGTATTGATCGTCGCGGTCGAGACACCGGAGACATTCCCCGTCGCGATGACGAGAGAGCCCGCCTTGGTGAAGTTTCCAATGGCGATCCAACCATCAGAGTCAATGGTGAGGTTGCCGTCGATCACGGCACCGTCGTAGTTGCCCGTGGCGTTGATGATGAGGACGCCGTTTCCACCCACGGAAAGCGTCTTGTCGGCGGCGCCGTCGGGCGTGCCGAGGTTGATCTGACCATTGTCGACCAACTTCACCGTGCGGTCGAGGTAGGCGACCGCCTTGCCTTCCTGAGCAGGCGTATCGGTGACGGTCGAGATCACGGCACCCGCCTCGATGGTTTGGGCAGCGCTCACTACCGGAGCTTCACCGTTCGCGCCGCTCTTGAGGTGGCAGTAGGCGCCGCTCTTGTAAGTCATCGCGACGCCGTTCTTGTTGAACGAAGTCGTTCCGTAGACGTCGAAGGCGGTCTCCGAAAGCAACGACTTAACCTTAAACGACGCCCCAGAGGAGACTTCCCGCGCCACCGTATCGGCTTCGAGGTAGCCGTGGATCTCGCCGCCGGCGTTCGCGCCGAGCGTGATCGTGTCCGCGACGAACTGGGCTTCTTCCGCCACGTCAAGGTTGGAGGTCACCTGGACGGCCTGCGCAGCAAAGTCACCGTTGACTTCAAGCGTCCCGGCCTTGACGGTCTCGGCGTTGACCGTGGCGGTGTCCGTCGACAGGATCCCGAGGGCAAGCGTACCCACCACCTCAAGCGTTTCGACGTTCTGCGAGAGGACCGTGCCGTTCTGCCCCGCGAGCGAGAGGGTGTTGTTGTCCGTGAATTTCACGGTAGTCGTCCCGGCGTCCACGCCGAGCGCGCCGACACCCACGTCACCCGTGAGGGTTGCGGTGACCGTACCTTCTTTCGTTTCGCCGACCGAGATCGTGTTGTTCGCGGCAGCATTGCCGACCATCTGACCGATCGTGGCGTTTTCGGCGGGCTTGAACGTCCCGTTCAGAACGAGGTTCACCTTGGACTTGTTGTCGCCCAAAAGGTTCTGAACCGCCATGCGGCGAGGTCGTACTCGCCGACGTCGTTGAGCACCAGGTCAACGTCGGCATACTGGCCGAAGGCAACCTTGTTCCAAGCGTCCGTCAGTACAAACGGATCTTCACCCTCGGTGGCCGCCTTGTAGACGTTCGAAGCGACGGTTTCGAAAGTGCCGTTGTTGAGCGTCAGACGGCCGCTCGTGCCGGCGCTCGCGATCGTGAGCGCGCCGTTGACGCGCAGAGTGCCGCTCACCGCGTTGGTCTGTGCGTCGGTACCAACCGTCACCTCACCCGTCTTGGAGATGTCGAGCGCGTACACCGTGAGTTCGCCCCCGGCGACTTTGACCGTACCGGTGTTGCGAACGCTCATGTCGGCGAACGTGTAGCCCCCGGCACTGACGTTGAGCGTGCCCGTGCCCTTGTTCTCACTCTTCGAGGGATTCGTCCCGACGCGGAAATTCCCGGTCCAGGTCTGGCCCGCGACCGCGAGACGGCCACCGTTGAGATTCCAGGTCGCATTGTGGGCGATGATCACGCCGTCGATCAGGGTGGAGTTCTTCTCCTTAAGGTTGAACGTACCCTGCTCTTCCAAGCTGAGCTCGAGGATCGTGTTGTCGTCCGGGTTCCTCAGCGAAGCCGTCAGCGTCCCGTTCGTGATGTTCGCCACGTCGATCGTCGACTTCTGGCCGTCTTCGAGCGTGACGTCCGCACCGTCCTTCACGTTGAGGGTGAACTGGTCGCCTTCGTTCTGACTGCCTGCTTCCACCTTCAGAAGCAGGCTTCCCTGCATGCCCTTTAGGTTGAGGGTCGTGTTGGTCGCGGCCGCATCAACGTGCACGAGCCCCAGAACGCGCGAACCGGCTTCGAGGTTGATCGTGTTGTTGTCCGTACCGGTCTTCTTCACTTCGATGGCCGACGTACCGTTCGTCGCATCGATCGTGCCGTAGTTCGTGAATTCGTTGCCCGAGGATTCCTGGATCAGAACGCCGTGCGTGAACTTCAGCTTGTTGATCTCGCCGGCCGCAGGTGCCCCGGCCGTGATCGTCCCGCGGTTGATGGCCTTGTTCCCGCTGGCGGCGCCCAACTCCATGCCGGCGCCCTGCGTCGTAACGACGATCACCCCGGTCGTGTCGTTGATGATGGTCGAGCTGCCGGAGCCCGTACCGACGTACATGCCGTAGGCGTTGTCGGCTTCAATCGTGCCCTGGTTCACGGCCGTCGCGCCGTTGGCGGCGCCCATGCCGTGGAGCTGCCAGGACTTGGCCGCCGCACCTTCGGCAACCTTGCCCTGAACGTAGATCGTACCGGTATTGGTCGCGGTCGCTTCGGCCCCGGAGGCCCAGATGCCGGTGCCGTATTCGTCCGAGGCGTCGCCGATCACGAACATCGTCTTGGCGAAGATCCTCGACGTCGAGGTGGAAAGAAGAGCCGACTGGCCCTTGTCCGTCACGCCCGAGAAGACGAAGTTCTGATACTTCTCGTTCGCGACGTCACTCCAACCGATGGCCGTCGTCACCGTCTGCGTGTCTTCGCCCGACGGCACTTCGGCCGGAATCGCAGCAATGGCCGCACCCGCCACCATGGTCGTCGCGACGGCCGCCACCGTCTTCGTGCCGATCGCGGCCACGGAAGAGGTGAGTTCGCTCACGACCTGAAGCGCGCCCGTACGGGTGGCGCGCACCTTGAATGTTTTGTTCATGTGTTTGTGCTCCAATAGCGCTCCTCTGCTGTCTTTGATTTGTCGTTATGGTCGCCATTCGGGCGACACCCGTCTGCGCAGAGGAACGGAGCGAAACCTGCGAATCCGCGCCGGATTTCGCGGGGGTAAACCCTTATTTCAAGGCGTTAAATGCGCACCTTTAAACCCCATCCCCTACCGATCAAAGGAAATCATGAGCACTCAACAGGAACCGAACCCTGACCAAAATGCCTTCGACCAGATTGTTGCAGAATTGTTGCATCCTGGCCAAAAGCCCCGTATTCCATGGATAAGGCATCAAAGAGAACCCCAATTTGAATCTTCCCTCATCCTCAATTTGAGCCGCATTTGCGCCACCCACAAAGACATCGAAGCCCGGCACTCGCGCACCGGGCTCCGTATGAGATGGAAGGCAATGAGTCTCGCCGCGCCCTCCCCTGATGGGCCGGGAGGGCGCCGACCGCTCAATCGAAGTGCTTCTCTTCGCCGGCGTTCGAGGGCTCGACCGCGGGCTTCTTGAGGTAGAGGAAGATGACCAAGGGCAGGAGCACGAACCCCGCCGTGAAGACCACCGCTTTGAGCGGCAGGAACATCGCCATCGCGCCGCCGAAGATCGGCCCCAGAACGCTCCCCACCTGCTGGGCGGCGTAGGAGAGCCCGAAGATGCGGCCGCGGTCGCCCGGTTCCGTCGAGTTCGTCAAGACCGCGTTGATCGCGGGGAAGATCCCGGCGAAGGTGAGGCCCCCGATGAAGCGCCAGATGCCGAAGGGCACCAACGTATCCGGAATCGCCTGAATCATCCCGAAGACCGCGGTCCCGAAGAGCGAGGCGTAGAGCGCGGGACGGAAGCCCCAGCGCTGGCCGACGATCCCCCAGACGGGCGAGGCGATGACGCCGGCGATGCCGACGACGGAAAAGAGCAGGCCCGTCGTGAAGACGATGCGCTCCATGCTCCCGTTCAATTCGCCCACGTAGAGCGGCATGATCGGCTGCTGCAGCAGAATCGTGAGCTGCACGACGCCCGCCGCCAAAAGCATGCGCTGCACGACCGGAATCTTGAGGAGGTTGTTCTTCTTCTCGACCTTGTGTTTCTCCACCGTCTTCGCCTTCGGGGGCTCCTTGATGAAGAAGACCAGAAGGAACGTGATGATGGCGAGGCCCACCGCCCCCACGAAGAACGTGGTGCGCATGTCGAAGGCTTCGGCGAGGATGCCGCCCGCCAAGGGGCCCAGGACGCCCCCCGCGGTCATCGCGCCCTGAAGGGTCCCGAGACAGATCCCGAGCTTTTCCTTCGGGGCGTAGCAGGTCATGAGCGAGAGGCACGCGGGCCAAAGCCCTGCGGCGAAGCCCTGGAAGCAGCGCATCGCGAGGAGCTGCCACTCGTTCTGGACGATCCCGCCCAGGGCGTAGCTGATCGACAAAAGCACCGCCGCGCGCACGGCCATGAGCTTGCGCGAGCGCTTGTCGGCCATCGCGCCCCAGATGGGCGCCATGATCCCGGAAATCAGGAAGGAGCTCGAAAAGATCACCCCGGACCAAAGGTTGACGTCGGACTGCGCGACATGAAGCTCCTGCAGCAGATACATCGGCAGGAAGGGGATGAGCATCGTATAGCTCACCGACATCAGGACGGCGCTTAAGGAGAGGATGATGAGCGCCGGTTTCCAGGCTTGCTGGGCGGAGGTGTTCAAGATGGCTCCCGGGGGGACGGTATGCGGGCCGTCGTGCTCTCGTCTTGAACTGGAATCGTTTTGTGGCGGAGCTGTCCTTTCTTCTCTGCGGCGGCTCGGGGGGACATTTTTGTAATGATACGCCGATTGCCTCGGGTTTTCACGGAAGTCACGATTCCCGGAAGCATCGGTTTCGTAAGGCGTAACGAGCTTTTCGGAACGCGCCGGGCATCAATCGGGGCTGAGGAGGCCCCTCGGCAGACCCGGCGGAAACCCGGGCATTTCCCTTCCGGGTACCGACCCCGATCGGGCGCATTCGGCTGACCGGAAAACGGTCACTGGATGGCCGAATCCGGTCGGAAGAGGAACATGAGTGCGCGCATTGGCGTCCCGGTTTGACGCTTCGGGTCCTAGACCTTGATACCCGGGTACCCGTCGAAGAGACAGAAAAAAACGGGAGCTCGCATCGCTGACGGCTCCCGTTGAACGGACTTGTCTTTGACAAATCGGAATGACCGACGTCTTTCCCGACCTCAGTAATCACATCCCCCGATGCAGAGGCCGGACGCCGCGGAAACAACCTTCTTCCTTCTTGAATCAGGGGTTCCCTCACGCCGCGACTGCTGTTCGGACCGCGGCGATGGGTTTCATTCTACGCACGAATGAGAGATATACAAGACGAAAGAACTAGTTTCTACTCCTCTTGAGGTAAATCGCTTTCCCTAATACAGGCTGATCTGACCCTCCCGTCCGGGAGGGAGAACGCGCAAAGCGCGCGGCGAGGAGGCGGCGTGGAGACGGCGTGGAGTTCGTGTTGTGCTGGTGCTGAGACGGCGTGGGGGGGGGCGGCATGGAGTTCCTGCCGGGCTGCGGGCCGCCCGCCGTCGCCTACCGCCCCGACTTTTTGAAGACCCGCGCGTCGAAGGGCGGGAGCACCCGGTCGACCAGGCCCCGCACGATGCGGTCGGGGTCGTCGTAGAAGCCGGTCAAAAGCGCGTTCCCGGCTTCGACCGGGCGGCGCTCGGTCCCGAGTTCGTTCCCGTAGGAGCGCGCGCGCACGAACGCTCCGCCCGCGGTGCCGGTCTTCTTCCAACGCACGCGCTTCGACTCCCCGGTGTAGGCGTCGCGGTATTCGAGCGCGATGAAGTCGGGGAGCTCAGACGGATTGCGGGCGACGCCGGACGTGAGATTGAAGACGAACCGGCAGGTCTTCACGCGCGCGTCCTTGGCTTCGACGAGCCGCACCTGGTAGCCGCGGTCGACGAAGGCCCGCCGCACGGCGATGTCGAGCGTCGGCGACGAACTGCCTTCGGAAATGAGGCAGATCGACGGCGCCTCGGGCTTCTCGGACGCGGCCGCGTCCGGGCCCTGCGCGTCGGTCGACGCGCAGCCCGCGGCGAGCGCGGTGAATCCGACGATGAGCGCCCCCGCGGCAAGACGGATGCGCAGGGTGCGAGGCGTGCGCAGTGTGGTTGGGTCCATGCGAAAAAGTCTTCAGAACGTCCGAAAACATCTCAAAGGATAACGCAATGGAGGCACCTCCCGCACCCTGCGCTACAATCGTGCGCACTTTTGGGGCGAGACCCCTGCGATTCCGGGTGTTTCAGGCGTTTGGAGACTTCCGGCTCCGCCCGACGAAGCCCCCTCTTCTTCCCCCACCCCCGACTCACCTTTTCAAGGTTTCCCCATGGCGAAAGTGACGAAAGCCCGCCCGAAGCTCTACAACCCGAAGTGGATCTGCGCCGCCGCGCTCATCTTCACGCCGATCTTCGGCGGGCTTCTGCAGGCCCGCAACTGGGAGCAGTTGGGGATGAAGGACGAAGCGCGCGCGTCGCGCTTCTGGGTGCGCTCCTCGGTTTGGCTCGTGGGGCTCTACCTCGTCATGCAGACGCTCTTTCGCCATGAGCCGGTGATGGCCTACATGGGCCCCTGGTTCCTCTTGGTCCTCTGGGGCGCCTGGATGGCGACGCACGGGCGCCGCCAGTTGGCGCACGTGCGCGACTTCGTGAAGGACCATGAACTTCTTCCCTTCGGCAAAACGATGACGATGGGGATTCTCGGCTGGGTCCTCTACGGGATGCTGAGCTTCACGATCACGTTGGCGCTCATGATCACCGGGTTCGAACCCTTTGAAGAACCCGTGAAGGCGCCCGAGAACGGCGTCATCATCCGCATGAACCCGGGCGACGAGAAGCCCACCGTCGAGAAGCTCCCGCCCCCGGGAGAGGCGGCCAAGACGGAATCCGCGGAGTCCGCTGAATCGGCTCAGTCGGCTGAAGAAGCCAAGCACGCCGAAGCGCAGGTTGAGGCCGAGCAGGAAGCCCAGGCCGCCGCGCAGACGGACGCGGGCGTCCCGGTCCCGGACGAAAAGCCCTGATGCCCTGATCCCCTGATACGGGAAGAGAACGAGAGGCGGCCCCCTCATGCCCAAGCGTCCCGACGAACGCTACGCTTGGCCGCAGGTCGATGAGACCGGCGACTTCGTGGTCGACCTACTGGGCGGCGTCGTCCGACGCCGCCCGATGTCGGGCGACGAACTTCTTGCGCGCGAGCGCGAGGTGGAGCGCATGGCCGACGAGGGCGACCCCGCCGCGCAGACGGCGTTGGCGCGCCGGCTCTTCACCGAGTCGCCGAGCGCCGAAAAGAACCGCCGGGCGGTGAGGCTGCTCAAAAAGGCGCTCAGATTCAACCTCCCCTCCGCGCAGCTCCTCTGGGGGTTGGCGCTCCTTCGCGGCCAGGGGATGGCGGCGGACCCCAAAGAAGCTTTGGGGTGGCTGGAGAAGGCCGCGTTCGCGCAGGACGCGGCCGCGCAGGTGACGCTCGCACAGTGTCTGGAGGACGGCGTCGCCGGTGAATCGGATCCCGCCGGAGCCCTTTACTGGCGCCGCCTGGCGGCCGTGAGGAAGCCCTACCCCGCATCGTCGGCTTCCGCCGAAATGTTGGCCGACGCGGCCTTGGCCGCGGGGCGCACGTATGAAGGCATGGGGCAGTACGCCGAAGCCGACCGTTGGATGACGATCGCGGCGAAGCAGTCGCACGGGCCCGCGCAGTTTGCGCTGGCGCGCCTGCATCTGCGGCGCGACTGGCCGGAGCGGAGCGCCGAAGCGTCGCGCCGCTGGATGAACGAAGCCGCGCTCTCGGGGATTTTGGAAGCGCAGTTCCGCTTGGGCGTCTTCTTCTGGTCGGGTGCGGGCGGGCGCGTCGACATCCGGGAAGCGGTCCGTTGGCTCTGCCGGGCGGCCGAAGGCGGCCACGCGCAGGCCGTGGGGATGCTGGCGGGCTTCATGCTGACGGGGAACGCGTTGACGCTTGACCGTCTTCGTGCCTGGGCGCTCCTCAAGATCGCGGAGAAGCTGGGGGATGCGGCGTCCGGCCTCACCGCCAAGGGGTTGGAGCATGCGCTCCCCTTGAGAGAGCGCCGTCAGGCGCGCGACCGATGGCTCACGCTCCCCGTCAAAGACGCCCTGGAAGACCTCATCCCGAGGTCGGAACGCTGAACCGACAGAGCGGCTGAACGGCTGCGGCCGGCGTCGGCGGAGGAGCGGGCGACCGCCCGACCGGGAGCGAAAACCGCAGGATCCGAAACGGATCTCGCAGTCCGACAACTTTTGTCATTATTCGCCACCTTCCGCCAACACCTGGCGCACCGTAAACTCCGCGCGCCGCATGGAGCCGGCGTCAGAATGAGGGCGTTCTCCTGAACCCAGAGGCCCCCATGCCCATCATCGTCACGCCCCGTCACAACTCACCCGAATTCAAGGAAAAGTGCGTCCGCCTCGTTCTGGAGGAAGGCCGCACCGTCGCCGATGTCGCCAAAGAGATGCAGGTCGGCCGCAACACGCTCCACGGGTGGGTGCACCAAGCGAAGGTCATGTCCGAAGCCGTCAACCGCGCCGTCGAGGCCGCGGTAGCGGAGGCGCTCCGCGCGGAGCGCGAAGAGTCCGACGCCCGCGCGGCCGCGGACCGCGCCGAAATCGTGCGCCTTCAGGCGGAACTTGCCGCCGCCCGGGAGGCGTTGGCGAAGCTCAAGGGGGAAGGCTGAGACCCGGCCCCGAGCCCCGTTTTGGGCTTTGAGGCTTCAGGCTTCGTCTTCCGAGGCCTCAAAAGCGATCCGCAAGGCCCTTCAGACCTCTTCAGCTCACTTCAGGCGTCGTCGCGCCTCCCTCAGGCGCAGAGCGCCCGGATCTCTTCGAGGATCCGGCGGAGTTCCGCCGCACCCTTCACCCCCTTCTTTTCGTAGATCGAGACGAGCGACTCGTAGTACCAGAGCGAGAGTTCCTTCTTCTTCGCGGGGTCCAGCTCTTCCGTGACGAACTTCGAGAAGACCGCGTCGCCCCGCGCACGGACCTCTTCCAGAATGGATTCCAAGTTGTGCCGCTTGTCGGCGGCGCCCACAAGAAGCGCCCCTTCCACCACCGCCTGCGGTTCGCCCTCCTCACCCAACGCTTCCAAGTGCGCGATGTAGGTGGTCTTTCGCGTGAGCCAGGGAATGTGGTCGCCCGGCTCCGGGCGCAGCTCCGAACAGGCCTCCACGATCCCCAGCACCGTCTCGCCGAACTTCTCCCGAATCTCCGACGCGTAGGTCGGGCTCCCGTCTTCCAACACGTCGTGAAGGAGCGCCCCGATGAAGGCGTCTTCACTCCCGCCCCAGAGCAGCACCTGCGACGCGACCGCCATCGGATGCGCGATGTAGGGGATGTCGGCCCCTTTTCTCGTCTGCGTGCGGTGCACGTCGGCGGCGAGGCGGAAGGCGGCGGTGATGCGGTCGGTGTCGAGCATGGGCGTGTCCTTGGGGTTCGGGTTGGGATTCGGGTTGATGTTGGAGGGCGGCCGGGGTCGGAGAAGTTCGCTGCGTCGGCGGCGGGGCGGCTGTACGGCGTGGCCGATGCGGCCGGGCCGCTGAGGCCGGACCGGGAAGGTTGGAAGAACCTGCGCCCCTCCGCTGCCGGGCCCGTCAACGGTATCACGGGCGGGCGCCGGGCGGCCTCCTCCTGACGGCCGAGCCGCGGTTTCCGTTCGGGGGAGATTGTTCTGGAGTTTGTCGGGGGCGGCGCCGGAGACCCCGGAGAATCCCTCGTTCGTCCCCAGGTGCGCGGGTGGGGATGCGGGGCGTCTTGGACGTCGCTGCGGAGGCCGACCCCGATATACGGAGCCGGGCGCGTTCGGAAACCTCAAAATCGGTTCCCGAGAACCCGGCGCGGGCGTCCCGCGGACGTCGCCGACCGGAGGACCGGGCGCACTCTTCGCAGACAAAAAGAAACCGCGTTCGCCACGCCCCTGCCCGTCCCTCTAGGGACTCGCGGGTTGCGTCGCGCAAACGCGGCTGAAGAGATTTAACCACCAAAGAGAGGGACGCGCCGGAAAGCGCGTACCAACCATTTGCGTGGGACTTATTGTGCCATGCCCGGGCTAACCCTGATGAGTAATAGTACCTAGTTCTCACACCTGTTAACACTTTGAATACAAGTGGCCGACGCCCGTAGATCCCCGTCCCGCAGGGGATACTGGGGCGAACGGAAAAGTGTCCGTCCGGCACGTGTTCGGTACTTCGGTGCGGTTATGAGGCAATTTCCTTCGTATCTGCCTGTCGACGGGAAAAGGCTTTCTGAATCATAATGAGGGTCGTTGCTTTGGATCGGCTCATACATGCCGGTCTAGGCCGAAAAAAGTTGGGCCGAAGTGGTGTTTCCTTGAGTGACGCCGCGGCGGCGCGATACCTATAATGAATTCCAACTCAGGTCGAGCGGTTTGGGATGCCGATATCAACGCACGATTTCCCTTTTGCTCCTGACCTGCATCTACTTTGAGGAGTGAATCCCATGACCCGTCTTGAACTCGTCGAACAGGTCGCCAAGCGCGCCGGCGTGTCCCAGCAGATGGCCGACAAGGTCCTCGTCGCTGCGCTCGAAAGCATCATCGAATCCGTCTGCCAGAACAAGGTCGTCACGCTGATCGGCTTCGGCACGTTCCGTGCCGTCGACCGTGCCGAACGCGTGGGCCGCAACCCCGTCACGGGCGAGCAGATCAAGATTCCGTCGCAGCGTCTGCCGAAGTTCATTCCGGGCACCGCGTTCAAGGACGCCCTGCGCGACGACTCCGTCCGCCAGGCCCTTGAAAAGGGCGAGTAACAGGGACTTTCTTCCCGAAGGGGGGCCTACCGGCCCCCGAGCTGATGAAATAGAAAACCCCGCCGGGTTCGTGTCGGCGGGGTTTTTGCATTTGGGGCGCGCATTCGCGGCGCGGGAGTTCAGTCAGGCCTGGGGTCGCAGTGCAGAGCAGAGCACGCGCCCCGGAAGCCTCAACCTCACTTCTTTTCGATGGCATCCCGGATTTGGTCGAAGACGCCGCGGCCGGCCGCATCCTTCTCCACGGCGAAGACGAAGACCCCGCGCCCGCCGCTGCTCTCCTGCCAAATCTCGCCGACCCGCTTCTTCTCCTTCGAGTCGTCGTTCGAGGCGCGGTCCTCACCCTTGTACTCGACGACGAGAACTCGCCCGTCATCGAGTTGGGCCACGAAGTCGGGGAAGAATCTTCTTCCGCCGGAGAGACAGAGCGAGAAGGCGCTGTCGCACTTCGGGATGTTGCGCACCCAGGTCGTCACGTGCGGATTGAGCTCGATGGCCTCGGCGCAGCGGTACTCCTCGGAGACCTTGCCGGCGGCGGTCCTGCAGCGCAGATCGTCGATGACCGGGTAGTAGTGCTTCTTGAAGATCCGCCCGCTGCCCGAGGCGTCGTACACGCTTCGTGCCGGGTACTTGTCCTTGTCGAACCGGAAGGCGTAGCGGTTCTCCGGATCCGGGCAGGCCAGACCAAGCTGAAGCTCGTACCCTTCCTCGCAAGCTTCCTCGAAATTCTTGTCCAGCAATTCACGCAGGGCCTGCTCCAGACGAACCCGGTTGCGGAGCAGCACCTGCGGACCGTGCCCCAAGGATTGCGCATAGTCGACGGCCTTGTCGACGAAGGCGCAGAGATCGGGAAACAGAATCGAGTCCCTCCTCAGGCGCCGCGCCATCGTCCGGATGAGGTCTTCGCGGGTGACCTCCACGTTGAGGAGCGGGACGGACTGACCGGCGGGACCGGAGGGCATGATCGCCGACTCTTCGACCATGGCCGTCTGCATGCGGTGCGTCTCCTTTTCAACGTCGATCCGCGTCGTCGAGACCTGATTCGAAGCCGGCTTGAAATGGAGTCCGCTCACACCGTAGTCGAGGGGGTTCCACGTCCCGACCTCGCCGCCGACCGGGCGCACCCGGCCGCCGTCGTTGAAGCAGAGGCGGGGAACCAAGAAGACGGGCGTCGCCTGCTGACAAGCCTTCGAATAGTTGCGGAAGGCGTCGTTGCGGACGTTGCCGAACGCCTCGGCAAGGCGGACGCGAACCGCCTTGGGCTGCTTGGCGACCACCTTTTCCTCAAAGGCCTTGAGCTTTTCCGTGGAGGCGCGGACATCAAACGTCGCGACGAATTTCTTCGTCTTGGAGGACGCGCCCTCCGTTGAAGGCGGAAGTTCCGAGAAGCTGACGTGCTCCGAGAGGCCGCTCGATTCGGCGAGCGCCTTCAGGTCCGTCTCGGACGTCACCTCCAGCACGACCTGCGAGTGCGTGGTCGAGGAAAGCGGCAGATCACTGAAAAGGTTCGGCGTCTGTGGGAGCTCCTGCTCGATCAGGCTTGATGCCGCATTTTGGTCAAACCCCATCGACTGCACGAGGCGCGACGACAGAATCGAGGCGGCCTCGTAGGTATTGGGCGAAATCACTGAAGCATAGGCGCGGTTGAGCTCTTCGCTCTCCCGGAGCTTCGCGTAGGGCATGCGCATGATTCGGCCGAGGAGCTGTTCGACGTCCTTCGAGGACCGAATGTTCTGAAGCGAACAGAGAACGTAGGCGAACGGGCAGTCCCAGCCTTCCTTGAGCGCCTTGATCGTGATGACGAAGCGGACCGCGCAGTCCGGCTTCATCAGGTCGACGTCCGCAAGGTCCTTCGTCGTGCCCGTCGCGATGGCGATCTGCTCGGATGGAATCCCGCGCTTTTCGAGATGCTCCTTCACGACCTCGGGGGTCGGCGTGTCCGGTCCGGCATCCTTCGTGTTGGCGTGCGCCTGGATGAGGATGATCGGCCGGATGTACTTGGTTTCCTTCACGCTGGAGGACTCAAGCCTCTTGCGGAGCGAGATCGCTTCCTCCAGACAGGCGGTCCAGTCGGTGTTGTAGCCGCGGAGCACAATCGGCAGCTTCACCATTTCCGCTTCCTTCAGCTCCCAGGCCGAGACCTGATGGATGACGTTGTTGTAGGCCGGAATCGGCGTCGCGGTGAGCTCCAACACCGCGGCGGGGTTGAGGCGGCAGAGCGACTTGAAGAAGCGGTCCGTCCGGGCGTTGTGGGCCTCGTCGACGATGACGATGGGGTTGTGGAGCGCGATGAGGTTCGCGAGCGAATACTTCACCCGGCCGAGGTCGCCCGCCGTGAGGAGGTTTTCCTCAGGCTTTTCCGACACCTTCACTTCGTCGAGGTCTTCCTCGGTCACCCGTTCGAGCTTTTCGCAGTCCGCCGTCGAGAGACGCGAGAAGAAGGGTTCGAACGCCTCATTGAAGGCGTAGGCGTTGCGCTGCGCGGTCTTCTCGATGTTGAAGGTCTGAATGTTGGCGACGAGGACGATGGGCTTCGTGAAGTCGCACTGCGGCAGGGTCTCCACGTCGTCCATGGAGAGCACCTGAACGCCCGTGAAGGACTTCTCGATCGCCTGTCTGTAGGGGTGATTCGTGTCCTTGAGCGCCTTCACGGTCTGCTGCGTGATCGTGTCGGACGGCGTGAGCCACAGCACGAAGGGATGCCCCGTCTGCGTGTACGCGTCGTCGATGACGGCGATCGAGGCCGCCGCGATGACGGTCTTGCCGCCCCCGGTAGGAACCTTCACGCAGACGCAGGGAGCGCCGCCGAAGGGATCGTGGTATTTGGCGTGCGGGAGTCCCATGCCCGCGGCAACAGTCGAGAAGACCTCCGCAGGCGTGCTCTCACCCGCCTTGCAGGACGTCATGAAGCTCCCGATCGCTTCGATCGTGTTCAACTGGTAGCTTTTGAGCTTAAACATGGCCGTCCCTTACTGGTTGATGTCCGTCGGAATCTGCTTGAACGTGATCTGCTTTTCGCGCAGTTCCAGCGCCGAAATCCCTCCGCAGGCTTCCGCATAGATGACCTTGGGGCCGTCGAAGGGATGCTCCTCCAGAAGGCTCTCCATCAGCCCGAACGTCAGAACGTTGCCGGCTTCGGGCTTCTTGTCGCCGAGAACTCCGTTGTAGAGGAGGTAGTACCCCACACCGTTGAATTCGCCGAGGAAGGGCGAGAAGGCGGGCGTTGAAGGTTCGCCCGTCTCGGACTGCCAAACGTAGGAGGCCAAGGTCTTGAAGTCCACCTCCGGGTTGATGCAGCCCCACTCGTCAAAGACGGGCGCGCCGAGCTCACAGAAGCGGAAGCCGCCGCCTCCCTTCCACTCTACCGATTCACTGATGCCGCCCTGCTCTCCCTCGATCACTTTTTCGAGACGCGGGATGCAGTGCGTCTTCGCGTGCTCACCCATTTCGATGCCGATGTAGCGGCGACCCATTTTGTGGGCTGTGTTCCGTCAATAAGAATTCCCCACTTTCGCCAGCAAAAAGGACCACTAGGGTGGGGATTTTTGACGTTACTCAAAATGAGCGGGGCCGAGACCCCTGGGTTGATCTTCCTTGAGGAGGGGCGAAGCCCCTCCCCAAGCCGTTTTAGAGCGGCGGCAAGCCGTCCAAATCGGCCTGTCGGGGCGAGTCGGCGCTATGCTCGTGACGTTCAAAGATGACATCGCTGAGGCGCGTCAGGATGAAGCGCTCCGTGCAGAGCCTCAGAGCACGCGTCAGAGCGTC
>ENA-UPWN01000281-UPWN01000281.1-human-gut-metagenome-genome-assembly--contig:-NODE-281-length-27519-cov-8.388856_pt1 | contig 27519 bp, 16 predicted proteins | sample MGYA00250050_ERZ773377 | MGnify/ENA primary metagenome ERZ773377 (study PRJEB29103, sample SAMN06112008) | human gut metagenome | biome: human gut; feature: ankylosing spondylitis patient; material...
GGGCACCCACCGCGCGATGACGGACGAGGAAATGGCCGCGCAGGTGGGCGCGGACGTCGCGAAGCGTTTGAAGACCTACAACTCCATCTCCACGATCGACGAAGACTTCATCGAGTTCGGGACCACGTCCCGCGGGACGCCGGTGCGCATCAACAAGCACCTCTGCGACGTCGACCACATCATCATGACGGGGACGATCGTGCACCACTACTTCTCCGGCTACGGCGGCGGGCGCAAGGCGATCCTTCCCGGCTGCGCCGCGATGGAGACCGTGCGAGTGAACCACAGCTTCATGCTGGACCCGAAGGCCGCCCTCGGCGTCACCGTCGGGAACCCCTGCTACGAGGACCAGATGGAAGGGGTGGAGATCTTCGCGAAGGGGCGCTCCCTCTTCCTCTTCAACGCGATTTTGAACGCCAAGCACGAATTCGTCGGGATGTTCGCGGGCGACTGGCGTGAAGCCCACCGCGAGGCCTGCAAATTCGTCGACCAGGTCTACGGCGCGGTGATCCCGCAGGAAGCGGACTTGGTCGTTGCCTCCTGCGGCGGCTACCCCAAGGACATCAACGTCTACCAGATGCAGAAGACCATGGACAACGCGATGTGCGCGGTCCGTGAAGGGGGCGTCGTCATCCTCTTCGCCGACTGCGAGGAAGGGTCCGGCTCCGCGGTTCTGGAAGAAACCTTCCGCAGGCTCAAGACCCCGGAAGCGATCCGTGCGGAATTGGAGGGGAACTTCAGGATCGGCGCCAACAAGGCCTTCGCCGTCACGCGCCCGCTCTCCAAGGCCCGCTTCATTTTGGTGACGAGCCTCGACCCCGAACTCGCCCACGACATGCTCTTCACCGCCGCGGTGAAGACGCCGGAAGAGGCGTTCGCGTTGGCGCGGGAATACGTGGGCGAAAAGCCCACCGTGATCCTGATGCCGGAAGGCAGCCTCACGGTGCCGCGTGTTGAGTGAGACGCGGCTGAAGGCTCAAGCCTGAGGGCCAAGGCCGGCGGGGGCTGATGCCCCCGCGGGCCGAGACCTTCCAGGCAAAGAAGTTCAAACCCCGTCGGGCGTGCCCGGCGGGGTTTGTCATGGAAGTGCTCACCACGTCCAAGGGACGTCGTCGATGGGCTTCGAGAGGACGACCAGAGGGTCTTCGTCGGCCTTCTCCGCAGGCTTCTCCGGCGTCTTCCCGGAGGGCTTTTCCGGGGCCTTCTGCGGTTCCGTCTTCGGCGCGGACGTCGGCTTCGCCGCAGGTGCTTCCGGCTGCGGGGCGGGCTTCGCTGCGGGCACCCTCCCGCTCTCCTCGCCCACCTTGGGCGCCGCCGGGTCGGTGCGCATGGCGTCGACCGCCCGGTAGACGGCCTCGGCCGTCGAGGGCTCGCGCCTGCGGGCGGCCTCTTCTTTGGCCTGCGCCTTCGCTTCTCCGGGGGTCGGCACGTCGAGGAGCGCATCCAACCCCACGCCCGCGGCTTCGGTCGCGAGGCGGTTCGCGGTCGCCTGCGCGGCTCGCGCGTCCTCAAAGACCTCCCCTTCCAGGAGCACGCCCCGGCGCATGAGCCGCGCGGCGATGCCGAAGAGCTTTTCGGAGCGCCAGTCGGAGAGCGACCCGATCACGATCAGATCGCGCTTCGCGCGCGTCACCGCGACGTTGATGAGGTTCGCGGGGTTGCTCGCCCAGCGGCGCTGGGGGCGCCCGTCCTTCCCGTGGCGGCTCCCCAAGACGAGGATCACGACGTCGGCTTCGCGGCCCTGGAAACTGTGGACGGTGTCGGCGGCGTAGCGCTCCTCCCAACGGTGGGCTTCGATGAGCTTCTGCGCGGCGTTCGCGACCGCACGGAAGGGGGAAATCACGAAGATGCTCGTACGCTCCAGGGCGGCGGTGCGGTTGAAGCCGCGAAGCACCCCTTCCAACACTTCGAGCTCGCACGCATTCACCTGCTTTCGCGTCGCGTGCGCGCCGATGTCCATCTGCGGGACGCGCTTTTCCGACGTGTTCCCGGTCGCGGGCGTGTCGTCGACGTCGAGCCAGCAGGAGAGTTCCGGCACCGCCGCGTCGCGGCGCGGCGTCATCTGCACCATCTGACCGTCGTACGAGACGGCGTTCGCGATGTCGAACATCGGCGACTGGCAGCGTAGGTGCGTGCGGAGCGGAAACCCGGTCCAAACGTCCGTTCCCGACACCGCGTCGCGGATCGTCGTACCCCAGGGCATGACGCGGTCTGCGAGGTCCTGAAGCGAACTCTTCGCGGGAGACCACTTCTCGTCCACGCCGCGCGCACGGCGGCGGAGGTGTTCGCACAGGCGCTCCGGCATCGGCACGATCGGTCGGAGCTGCCGCGAGTCCCCGATCACGACCGCCTTCTTGGCGCGGTCGAGTAGACCCACGGCGGAGGCGGGCGTCGCCTGACTCGCTTCGTCGACGAAGACCCAGCCGAGCTCACCCGGCCCCACGCCGCGAAAGAGCCTGCGGGCGCTCGCCAAGGTGGTGGAAATGACGGGGACCAGCATCGAGAGGGTTTCAAGGACGTTCGCCGCACTGCCCGAGAGCACCGGCTCGCCCGGGCGCATGAGCCAGCGGCCCGCAGAGACGAGGTTCTCGATCCAGACGGGCGCTTCGGCTTCGAGCGTTGCGCGGTGGAGGTTCAGGGCGGCGAGGAAGAGTTCCGCGCGGGCCTTTTCAAACGCTCCGTCCACCCACACGCTCGTCTTGTGCTGCGCGGGGTCCTGCCGCATCGACTTCACGTAGACCGCGGGCGGGTGGTTCTTCGCGAGCATGTCGGCTTCGCGCGCGGCCATGCCGTCGCGAAGCTTTTCCACTTCCGCGAGGGCCTTCAGAAATTCGGTTTTGACCTCCTGCCAGCGCGCCCGGGCCTCCGATTGCTTCACGGGCTCCGCCCAGAAGGCAAGGCGGTCCGTGACGGTGGGGATGCGGTCGCGCGGCGACTTCTTCGGGTCACCCTTGCGGCGCGCCAGCACGTGCCGCTCGAAGGCCGAGCAGTTGGAGCTCCGCCCCAGGGTGGCGCTCGCCAGCCCCCGAACGCCGTCGATGAAGCGCTTTCTGCGGATCTTCGCCACGTCCGACTGCCCGCGCGCGGGGCGCGGGGCGGAGGGGCTCGTCGCCCAGAGGAAGGCCCCGGCGGGCTCGTGCCAGTAGCTGAAGGCCTCCGTCCTTTCGAGCGAGAAGGCGGTGGGGAGGTCGTCCGTGATGTTGCGGATGGCGGCGTTGTTGTTCGACGCCACGACGATCACGCCGTCGCCGGTGACGGCCGGATTCGGGCATTGGATCGAGCGCTCCCGGTCCCAGTCCTGAAACCGCACGACGGGGCCGCCCGCAAAGAGCGCGGCCGCGTCGGGGAGCGCCGCGATCCGCTTCGCGCGCTCGACCACGATGTCCGCGATGATGTCGCGCAGGATGAAGCTCTTCCCGGTGCCCGGAGGCCCGTTCACCGCGAGGAGCCTTTCGTCCATCGGCACCTCGTCCAGCGCCTTGCCGGCTTTCCCGAGACCCGCCATCAGCGCGACCGCACCCTGCTGCGCGACGTAGAGGTGCTGGTGTTGGTCCAACGGCCAACGGCCCAAGGGCAGCGCCGCGGGCGCGACGAAGGGTTTCAGGGCTTTGGGGTCGGTGAGCACGTCCCGGCGGGCCCGCTCGGTCGCCTTCTCCTCGAACATCGCGGAGAGCAGCCGCGCCAGGGGCATCCCGACGGCGGGGCGGACGTGGGCAAGGCCGGGGAGGTTTGATTCAGAGGCCTCAGAGGATTCAGAAGTTTCCGACGACGTCTCCGGCTTCACGCCCGCCATCGCCATCGCGGCTTCGAGCGCCTTCTTCGCCTCTTCGGGAACAAGCCGCCCCCGCACGGACCCGAGGTCCTCGAGGTAGAAGCTCTCCAGCAGGTCGCGCCGGGGCTCGAGGTTGCGCGAGGGGTGCTCGAATTCGGTGCGCACCGCGATCCCGAGGTCGCCCTCCCAGCCGATGCGCTCGGCCAAGCGCCTCGCGAAGGCTTCGATCCATTCGGGCGTGACGGGCTCCCCCCCGACGACGTTCCGGAAGCGGATGGGACGCACGCCGTCGAGGACCGCCGCGGAGGGTGCGGACCCGTCGGACGAGCCGCTCCGCCCCGGGCCGTCCTGTCCCGGGCCTCCGTACTCGTACCCGTCCCAGTCGTCCTCAACGGCGGGGGCGTTACCCTCCGTCTCGCCGGGGCGGGTGCGTTCCGCCACGTAGTTGATGCGCTTTTCCGGGGGCGCCCAGTTGAGCGCCTTGAAGGCGGCCTCGCGGAAGCGCCCCATGACGACGAGGTTTCTCATGAAGGCTTCGTCGGGCGTGAAGGCCCGGGGGTCGAACCCCATGCGCCGCGCCTCCGCGGGGTGCTTCTCCGCCCAGGCGCGTTTGAGCCTCACGAGGTCCAGCACGCCCACCGCCCCCGTGACGCCGTAGCTCTCTTCGACGAGCCGGCCCCAGGGGTTCAATTCAAAGGACGCGAGGAACACTTCGCCCCGGATGTTGTCGAGGCCGCCCACGTCGGAGGCTTCGGTGCCGGGGACGAGAAGCGTACGCATCAGGTGCGCGTAGTACGCGCGCTTCGGGATGACGCCCACCATGACGCGGAAGACCGGCAGCACGGTTTTCAATTCTTCGGGCGGGGCGTTGAGGTCGAGGACGACGTCGTCGCCCTCCAGGATTTGTTTGGTCCAGCGCGTCCGGTCGACGCGCTCGGAGACGGTCTCGGGCCGCACGGTCCAGCGGGCCGTGCGCTCGTCGGCTTCGAAGTCGGGGGGCGTGAGAAGCTCAATCGACTCCCAGTAGCGGATCACCTCCGCGGAGCGCTCTGCGAGCGCCTTGGGGAGCACGACCGCGGAAGGCGAAAGGTTGACGCTCCACTGCTCGTTGATCGTGCCGTCGGGGCTCTGCGCAAAAGCCGTCGGCGGCACCGTTGCGGGCCCCGCCGGGGTCCAGCCGGGGACGCTCTCCCCCTCGACCTCCGCGTCTTCAAACTGCGAGGGGTCGTCGAGGTCGGGCGCGACGGTGACTTCCGGTGCGTCTTCTGCTTCAGGGGCTTCAGCGGCCTCCGCTGCTTCCACCGCCTCAACCTCTGCGGCGTGCTTCTTCTGGTCCACGGCTTCCTCCCCGGGCGCGGCCGTCACTTCCGGCCGCTCTCCTTCTTCGCGCGGGCTTCGAGCTTCCGGCGCGCGTCCTCACGGCGGCGGGCGCGGGCGTCCTTCTTCCTCGCATCTTCCTTTTCGCGGCGGAGCGCGTCGGGAAGGTCCGCGAAGTTCACCGGACCGGCCGCCTCCCAGAGGCCCTTCTGCTTGTGGAATTCAAAGCGCACGCGCTCGGGGTGCTTCACGGGGTCGTCCGCCTGACGGAGGTCGAGCCCGAGACCGGACGCGTAGACCAAGGCCCCGTTGATGCGCAGAAGCGGCATCGCCGGACGTTCGAACGCGGGGATTTCCGCTTCGATGTAGAGGTCCTTCAGCGGAGCGCTCGGGCGCGCGGGCCAGAGCTTCATCTTGGCGCCGCCGCGGCGGTTCGAAACTTCGATCCGGGCGTCGGGATCGAGCAGACGCGTCAGCGCGATGCCGGGTTCGTCCTCGGCGCAGGGAATGACGGCCAAGACGCCGCCCCAGTCGGGGAGCGTCCAGTCGCCGCCCGTGAAGCGGATCGTCTCGGTGCGGACGGCGGCGTCGCCCTGGGTTTCGGGGGCTTCGGGTTCCGCGTCGCGGACGACCAAGTCGCTCCCCCAGCGGCGCACTTCACGGTCCTTGACGCGCACGTGGACGTTGATGTCGGAGGACGCTTCGCGCAGTTGCCGGAGCATTTCTTCCAGGCGCGCTTTGGAGGGCGCCGCCATCCCGTGCTCGGCCATCCAGGCGCGCAGGCACCAGGCCTGGCGCGAGGGCACGAGCTGCAGGAGCGCGAAGATCGAAAGCGCCTGGGGGTTGCGGGTGGAGCGGCAGCGCTCCAGGTCCGTCTGCGCGACGCTCTTCAAGACTTCACAGGTTTCGGCCACGAGCGCGACGCTTCGCGCCGCGGCCGCGCGGAAGCCCGGCCGAATCGATTCGAGAAGCGGGAGGACTTCGTTGCGGATGCGGTTACGGATGAAGCTCGGGTCGGCGTTCGATTCGTCCTCGACCCATTTGAGCTTCATGTTCCGGACGTAGCGGTGGATTTCTTCCGCCGGGACCGCGCACCAGGGGCGCACGAGCATCAGACCGCCCGCGTGAAGCGGGTGGGGATCAGCGCTTTGAGCGCCTTCTCCCGCCATCGCGCCCAAGGCCGAGTCGGCCTCAGAGAAAAGACTCGGTTCCTGATCAGCGGCGGAAGCCGCGGCGGCCGCGCCCGAAAGCGGGAGCGCCCCAGGGCTCGTCAGCATCCGCTCGCGCGGGAAGGCCGCAAGGCCCTCGGGTCCCGCGCCGCGGAGCCACTGGATCAGGAACGTTTCGATGCGATCGTCCTCATGGTGCGCCGTCATCACGATGTCGGCTTCGAGCTTCACCGCTTCGTCGGCAAGCGCCTTGTAGCGGAGCTCCCGTGCGCGGGCTTCGACGCCGTCGCCTTCGGGCGTCACCGACACGCGGACCGCCCGGAAGGGCACCCCGCGGCGTTCGCACTCCGTGCGGCAGTGGGCTTCCCACTGATCCGCATTGGGCGAGAGCCCGTGGTTCACGTAGACGGCGGTGAGCTGTGAGAGAAGCGACTGACTCTTTTCTTTGAGGAGCCTCGCCGCGACGTCGAGGAGCGCCATCGAGTCGCGCCCGCCCGAGAGCGCCAGGACGACGCGCACGGGATTGAGCGGAACGAGGTTGAATTCGTCGGGGGCGCGGCCGACCAGGCGGTCGGCGGCGTCTTCGAGCGCTTCGTAGAGGAGACCGCGAAGCTTCGCGGTCAAGGGATTCGTGCGGGTGCCGAGGCCCAAGCGGCCCTTCTTCTGCCGCAGCGCCTCTTCGTCTTCGAGCGCGAGCCTCGCGCGCTCCACGAGAAGATGGTCGGGGAGACGCGCCGGCGCCGTGTTCGGCATCTTGGGGTCGACGGGTTTCGAGAGCACCCCCGTGAAGCCCCCCGGGGGTTCGGGGAGCGTCATCGGGTCGAACGGAATGTCGGCGTCGTTTTCGGGAAGGACGGGCTTCTTGCGCTCACGGCGCTTCGCGCCGAGACGCTTGGGGGCAGCCTCTTCCTTCGCTTCCTTCTCTTTCCGTTCTTCCTTGGGTTCCTGCGGCTCCTCGAGAGCGGGGGCCGCCCGGACTTCAGGTTCGGCGGACGGCGCGGGGTCCTCGGCGGCCGCAACAACCGCCGCATCGGTCACGATGTCGAACGCGTCGTCGGCGAAGAGGGACCCTTCGAAGAGGCCGGCGTCGGCTTCGGGCGCCTTGGACGTTTTGGGCGCCGCCGGCGTCTTCGCGACGGCCTTCGCACCCGCCTTCGTGCTCTTCGCGCTCTTTTGGCTCTGCGCACGCTTCGCCGCGGGCTTCTTCGCCCCCGACTTCGCGCGGCTCTTCCCGAGCACGGGCACCTCCAGCAGCGGGGTCTCCGTCGTCTGCGCTTCGTCCTTCTTCTTCGCCATCTCTCTACCGAAATACTGTCTCTACAACCGTCTTGCTTTTGTCCGACGACCCTCCCCGACCGCACGCTTTTCCTCTGCGCTGCCGGGCGTCTCAACCGTCTTCGGGAGTCGGATTCCGGGCGGGGAAAAGGCGGGGCCGCGGGGGCGGGTCGCAGGTGAGAGATTTTAGCCGATGGAAGGGCTGGAGCCTGCGGGGGCGTCGACGCCGCGGACCCACCCGGAAGGGGATCGAGAAAAAGAGCTCACCCGGGTGTCGGGCGAGCTCTTCCTCGATGGACTTACGCCGGATTACTGCGCAAACCGGTAGCGCCTGGCTTTCCGATTTCCAACCGCCTCCAAAAGTCCGCGCTCACAAAGCCTCGACAAGAGACCGTACGCCTGCTTGTCGGAGATATTGAGGAGCGACATGGCGTCCCTCCGCGCCAAAGGTCCTTTCCGGAAGGCCGCGTCCAGAAGCGTTTCCTCCGCGCTTGAAACGGGTTCCTTCAGATTGGGTTCCCGCCTCGGCCCGCGCCCGCTGGTTTGGCGTCCCGCGTACACGCTCCGCGAAATCATGAAGCCGGAACGCTTCGAACCCAGCCGTTCGACGAAACCTTCCTCCTCCAGCCGTCCCAAATGAAAGGCGATCAGTTCGGGCTTGTAGTGCGTCTTCTCCGCAAGCTCGGTCTTGGAAAGAACACCGTGCATCTGCAGAGCGGAAAGAATCATCAGCGTGACCATCGTGGACGCGCCCCTGATCTTTTTGAGGTGCTTGATCATCCGGTAAAACTCCACATCCATCGGACGCCTTCGCTGGATCAGACGAACGGAGTCGTCCGTTGAGTCGGAGTAGTCGGGCCATTCCCTGCCGCAAACGATCGAATCCTCAAAAATCAGATCGATGCCCCTGCCCGCACGCTCAACCAGTCCGATCTGACTCATCGCATTCGCCAACCGCGGATTCCGATAGCGGGGTTCAACGGTGAGGAGGTTGTCCAACGTGATGCCGCGCATGAATCCGCCGGGGCTCGTGATCGTGTAGCCCTCATCGTCAAAGCAAACGCTTATCCGGCTCGGCAGCGTGTAGTCCCGGTGAATGAGCGCATTGAGCACTCCTTCACGATAGGCCGCCGGAGAGAAATCCGGTATGCCCTCACGATAAAAGCCCTCCATGAGTTCCGTTTCCGGATTCACGTCCGTGAGCCTATCCATCAAGACCTCATACGTCCTGATCAGAGGGAGCCGCAACTCTTCGGTCTTCTGGACGATCGTCCCGGCGAGGCGCTGAAACACGACTTCCGCGTTCGGAAGCAGCGCCCGAATGCGCTCTTCATGTCCGATCAGAAGAAGACCGCAAACCGTGGGGAGCGTCGTCCCATCCTCAAACGTGTGCACGAGACCCAAAACCCTGTCCAGGTCCTCGTCCGAGAGCTGAAGAAGGTACGAGGTCGGTACGTTTTCAGCGATGGCCTTCCGCATGTGCTCGCGCTCTTTCGGATTGAGATCTTCCATCGAAGAACCGGGCACCACGGTCGCCGTGTAGTCGAACATCCCCTGCTGGGCCAAAAAATGCGCGATCCGGTAGGAATAGATCGGGAAGTTGCCGGGGCTCTTGTCGAATTTCATCCTCCGCTCCAAAAACCGGCCGTCCATGGTGGACACCAAGCCCGACGCCCTCGGAACGAGGATCATCAAAACAAGCCTTCCCTCCACGTCGTGAACTTCCGTTTCCGCCGCGACGGGCGGCATGGTGTTCGCATAGATGAACGCCTTGGCCTTCGCGGGGTCCGCCCACTTGATTTTTCGGTCTTCAATCCCGCTGACGGAGCCGTCGTCGGCAACGCCGACGTAGATGACGCCGCCGTTCGTATTGGCCATGCCGACCACGGCATCGATGACCGTCTTGTCCTGGAGGCCGGATTTGGGAGCGGATTTGAACTCAACCGTCAGAGATTCGGTTTCGGGAATTTCAATCATGGCGGATACGCTCCTTGGTGGGGACCGATTTGACCTTTGGTCAGAGTTTATCACCCTTCAACGGATATTTATGGCCCCATGCGTTATGGATCTCTTTTATGGAAATTCATCCAAGTCGTTGATATTTCGTGAATCCACAAGCTCTTCAAGCATCAGCCTACAGAACTATCCGCCCGCGATCGCCGCTTACATCCCAACCTTGGACCGTCATCAATAAAAAAGCTCCGACCGAAGCCGGAGCTGGATGACACGCCGACGAAGCCCTCGGACCCCGTCGGCGTCGATGGTTCGTGCCGAGACTTACGCCATCTTCGGGAGCGCGGGCTTTTCGCCCTTCAGCCCGACGAGCGCGACCGTGATCAGGAGCGCCAGCTGCGGGCCCTTCTGCATATCGGTCGAGTCGAAGTATTCGCGCAGGCTGTGCTCGAGGCAGGTCTTCCCGCCCGTGCCGATGCAGACGCTCGGCACCCCGATCGACATCGGCATGTTGGTGTCGGTCGAAGACGGACGGCACTGACGGACTTCGAGACCCATCACGTTCATCGCGGCCAGGGTCGCCTGAACGGCCGGGCAGTCGGCCGGGCGGAGCCCCGCCGGGCGGTTGCCGATCTGGGTCTTGACGAGCTTCAACTGATGCTCGGCGTCGGCCTTCGGCCAGTGGGCGTTTTCGATTTCGACGGCCTTCTCAAACGCCGCCAACACCGTCTTTTCAAGCTTGTCGAGCTCTTCGACGGAGACGCTCCGCATGTCGACGTCGACTTCGCAGCGCGCGGCGATCGTGTTGACCGTCGTGCCCCCCTTGATCGTGCCGATCGTGTAGGTGGTCTTCGGGTCTTCGGGGAGTTCGAGGTCGGCGATGAGCGCACCCGCGCGGCACATCGCGTGAATCGCGGACGGCACGTGACCGTAGTCGAGGTAGGAGTGGCCGCCCTGCCCTTCGATCGCAAGGCGCCAGCGGTGCGACCCCGTCGCGCCGTTCTGGACGGTGTAGACGTCCGCCATGTCGAGCGCGATGAAGCCGTCGATCTTGCGGGAGCCGTCAAAGAGCGCCTTCGCGCCCTTGATGTCGCCGTTGCCTTCTTCGCCGACCGTGCCCACGAAGAGGATGTCGCCTTCGGTTTCGATCTTGGCGGCTTCCAAGGCGCGCAGAACCTGGAGCATGCTCCGTAGCCCCGACGCGTTGTCGCCGATCCCGGGACCGTAGTAGAGGTTCCCTTCCTTGCGGACCTTGAGGTCGGTGCCCGCCGGGAAGACCGTGTCCAAGTGCGCGGCGATCGCGAGCGTCGGGCCCGCGCCGGAACCCGGACGGCGGCCGACGACGTTCCCGGAGGGATCCATCACGACGTCCTTCAGGCCGTACTCACGCATCAGGCGCATGATCTCCTCGCCGCGGACCTTTTCGGCAAAGGTGGGCGATTCGATCTCGGCGATGTGGATCTGTTCGGCCATCGCGCGCTCGACTTCCGTCTCGCACACCTGAAGCGCGGCGGCGACGGCGGGCGTCGCTTCGAGCGTCTTCACGCGTTCGAGCATGTCGGGGCAAAGGGCGGGAACCGCGTCACGAGTGGTCATCTGGTGCTCCTTGTTCGAAAGAAAACGGTGCCGGGGGCGAAGACCTGGGACCGAAACGAAATGAACGAAACGATCGGCCGGCGGGCCCCTCAAACGGGTTGGTCCTGCGGGCGCGGGAAAGCGTTCCTGCCGGGGCCTCGGAGGCCGTCCGGAAGACGCCGCATCCGCGTCCAAACGCATCATAGCGCGGTGTCGGCCGTACGGATGAAGTACCGAGCCGGTCTGATCAAGGTCAAACCCGAAAGGGCTCCGTAAAAACCCGAAGACGCCCGTCATTCAGCGCGACTTAATGGTTTTCCGCCATGCTTTCCAATACCTCCGACCGCCCGGGGCTCGGGTACTACGATCCCCCGTCGACGCCCTTCCGAACACGAAGAAGCCTCCGAGAAGGCTCACGGAAGGCACGGCGGGCGGCCACAAAGGATTTCGAGACCAAGACCATGCACGACACGCTTTCGACGACGCCTCTGCGTCACGCCCTTCGCCGCAGCGCCGCGGCGACGCTCTCCGCCCTTTCCGTCTTCTCCGTCTTCGCCGTGACGGCGGCGCTCGCCTCCTCGGCCTACGCGGCCGCCCCGACGCCGATGAAGCCCGGCATCTACGAAGAGGTCGTGCGCGGCAACAACGGGCCTTTGACCGTCCGCGTGACGCTCACCGCCGACCGCATCGAAGCGGTGGCGATCGGCGACAACTACGAGACGGACTACATCGCGCTCGAACCCATTAAGAACGTCGCTGCCGAAGTCGTCCGCCGTCAGCGCCTTGACGTCGACACCGTGTCGGGGGCGACGGAATCGACCACCGCGCTTCTGCGCGCGGTCTTTCAGGCCGTCACCGAAGCGGGCGGGGATCTGAACGACTTCTTGAAAGCCGGCGCGGTCGACCCGGCGACCCTCCCCGGAAAGACCGTCCAGGCCGACGTGGTGGTCGTGGGCGGTGGCGGCTCTGGTCTCACCGCCGCGCTCACCGCCGCGAAGGCGGGAAAGAAGGTCCTTCTCATCGAAAAGCACGAAACGCTGGGCGGATCCACCGCTTTGGCCTGCTGCTCGCTCTCGAAGCCTTCGAGTCTCGACGCCGGGGACGCCACGCCTGCGGGCGAGGCGCTCAGGAAGACCGAGCCCCAGCTTCTCGCCCTTTTGTCTGAGCTCGGCGTCAACGTCAAGAACGACAACGCCGGGAGCCTCGCCGTTGAGGGGATGGTGTTGGTCAAAAAGCTCGAAGACGCGGCCCGCGCGGCCGGGGTTGAGATACTCACCTCGACCGCGCTCTACAAGATCGAGCGCGCCGACGGTTCCGACGGCGCCGTGACGCGGGTGCTCGCCCAGGACGGCGCCACCCGCTACGAGGTCGACGCCCCGGCGGTCGTGTTGGCGACCGGGGGCTTTGCGTACGACATCGAGCGCATCATCTCGACGATGCCGCGCTGGACGGCGCTGACGCCCTTCGCCACCGCCGCGAAAACGTCGACCGGCGACGGGATCCGCATCGCGGAGACCGCGGGCGCCGCGGTCTTTGAGGACGCGCACGTGATCGCGGGCGGCCTCGGAGCCCGCTACGCGGAATTGGACCGTGCGGTGGCTTTGTCGGGCGGGATCCCGAACGGCGTGCTCGTGAACGGCCGCGGCGTGCGGTTCGTGAACGAAGCCGTGCCTGATCTCACCGAAAAGGCCGCGATGGAGGACATCACCTGGGTGATCTTCGACGCGGCGGACGCGAAGCGCGCCGAGACCTTCTCGAAGTACCTGACTTTTGAGGTCGTCGTCGACGCCACGGATTGGCTCACGCTCGCCCGCCGCATGGGCGTGCACGCGGAGACGCTGGCGCAGACCATGAAGACCTACAACGAAGGCGTCGCCGCCAAGAAGGACGCCTTCGGGAAGCCCGCGGAACACCTCCGCGCCGTGACGAAGACGCCGTACTACGCCGTGCGGCTGTGGCCGCGCATCGCCGGGACCGTGGGCGGCCTTCAGACGAACGAAGGCATGGCGGTTTTGGACCGCGCCGGGAAGCCCATCCCCGGGCTATTCGCCGCGGGTGAGACCGCGAACGGGAGTCTCCTGAAGGGGGCCGTGCCGGTCGGGGCGTCCCTCACCGAAGCGCTCGCCTCGGGGTTGATCGCCGGGGAGGCGGCCGCGAAGGCGGGGAAGTGAGTCCTCTGACGATGCTCCTCTGAGCTTCCCAATCCACGAACATCAAGGCCCGCAGGCGTCCAACCTGCGGGCCTTGTGTTCGTCACGAAGCGTGAGCGGAATCAGGTTTCCGGCGCCGCGGGCCTCACCCTTGGAGCGCCCGGTTCATCCACGCCGGACGCCCCGCCTCGTAGGCTTCGATCTCGGCGGCGTGGGCCATGGTGAGATCCATGGCGTCCAACCCCTCCATGATCGTGCGGCGGCGGAAGTCGTCCAACGCAAAGCCCCAGGACTTGCCGGCCGCTTCGACCGTCATCGTTTCGAGACTCACGGTCACCTTCATGCCGGGGTCGGCGTACATCGCGTCGAACAGTTCCGAAATCGCGGCTTCAGGGAGCGTCACGGTGAGGAGCCCGTTCCCCAACGCGTTGTTGCGGAAGATGTCCCCGAAGGACGCGCAGATCACGACGCGGATGCCGTAGTCCAAAAGCGCCCAGGGGGCGTGTTCGCGCGACGAGCCGTTCCCGAAATTCTCGCGGGCAACCAGAATCGACGCCCCCTCGTAGATCGGTTTGTTCAGCACGAACTCGGGGTTCGGCTGCGTTTCGGCTTCGTCCAGATAGCGCGCCTGGTGAAAGAGGTGCTTCCCGAAACCTTTGCGGTCGACGGCGAGCAGAAACTGCTTCGGGATGATCTGGTCGGTGTCGACGTTCCCCGCATCGAGCGGGACGGCCACGCCGGTATGGGTTTTGAGCGGTTCCATGGTTGGTGTCCTCGTATCTCGATGGTGGGGTTCAGGCGTTCAAAAGCGTGCGCACGTCGGTGATGCGGCCCGTGACAGCGGCCGCGGCCGCCATCGCGGGGCTCATCAGATGGGTGCGGCTCCCGCGCCCCTGACGGCCGACGAAGTTGCGGTTCGAGGTGGACGCCACGCGCGAGCCCGGTGCCGCCTTGTCGTCGTTCATCGCGAGGCACATCGAGCACCCCGGCCAGCGCCATTCGAACCCGGCTTCGATGAAGATCTTGTCCAAACCTTCTTCTTCCGCCATGCGGCGGACCTGCATGCTCCCGGGGACGGCCAGCGCACGCACGCCCGGAGCGACCTTCCTGCCCTTCACGACGGCCGCGGCCGCGCGGAAGTCCTCGATGCGCCCGTTCGTGCAGGAGCCGATGAAGACGGTGTCGATCGGGGTTCCCGCAATCGGGGCGTCGGGGGTGAGTTCCACGTACGCGAGCGCGGCTTCGGCGCCGTGCTTTTCCACCGGGTCCGTCATGCGTTCGGGGTTCGGCACCGCGTCGGTGACGCCGATCGTCTGCCCGGGGTTCGTGCCCCAGGTGACCTGCGGGACGATCGCCGAAGCGTCGAGTTCGATTTCCGTGTCGAACTTCGCGTCGGGGTCGCTCTTCAGGGTCTTCCAGTCTTCGACGGCGCGGTCCCAGTCCTCGCCCTTGGGCGCAAAAGGACGGCCCTTCACGTACGCGAACGTGGTTTCGTCGGGCGCGACGATCCCCGCCTTCGCGCCCACTTCGATCGCCATGTTGCAGAGCGTCATGCGGCCTTCCATCGAGAGCGCCTCGACGGCTTCGCCCGCGAATTCGATCGCGTGGCCGGTGCCGCCCGCCGTCGTGATGCGGCGCGCGATCGCGAGGATCAGGTCCTTGGCGGCCAAACCGGGCTGGAGCTTCCCGCGGCAGTTGATACGCATGGTTTTGAGCTTCGGCTGGCGGAGGGTCTGCGTCGCGAGGACGTGTTCGACCTCCGACGTCCCGATCCCGAAGGCGAGCGCCCCGAAGGCGCCGTGCGTCGCCGTGTGGCTGTCGCCGCAGACGACCGTCGTGCCGGGAAGCGTGAAGCCCGTCTCCGGCCCCACGATGTGCACGATCCCCTGGCGGTCGTTCCCGAGCCCGTAGAAGCGCACCTGGTGGTTCGCGGTGTTCCTGACGAGCGCGCCCACCTGCGCCTTGGCGGCTTCGGAGCAGACGTCCAAGGTCTGCGCCTGGGTCGAGATGTCGTGGTCGGTGGTCGCCAACGTCAGGTCCGGGCGGCGGACCTTGCGGCCCGCGGCGTCCAACCCCGCGAAGGCCTGCGGGCTCGTCACCTCGTGGACGAGGTGGCGGTCGATGTAGAGGAGCGGAATCTCACCCTCGGGGGCGGCCACGACGTGGCGGTCGTAGAGCTTCTCGTAGAGTGTCTTCGAAGCGTGGTTCACTTGGGTCACCGTCATCTGTTGTCGTTGTTCTTCCATGGGTCTTGGGCTTCAGCAGATGCGCTCACACACCGCCGCGCCGAATTCGGCCGTGCCGACGGCCTTGCCGCCACGGGCGACGTCGCCCGTGAGGATCCCGGCCGCCAACGTTTCGCTCACCGCGCGCTCGATCGCCGCGGCGGCGCGCTCCGCGCCGAAGCTGTAGCGGAGCATCATCGCGGCGGAGAGGATCTGCGCGGTCGGATTCGCAATGCCCTTCCCGGCGATGTCGGGAGCCGACCCGCCGGCGGGTTCGTAAAGCCCGTAGCCGCCTTCGCCCAAGGAAGCCGACGCCAACATCCCCATCGAACCCGTGATCATGGCGCATTCATCCGACAGAATGTCCCCGAAGATGTTCGAAGTGAGCACCACGTCGAAGTGGGCGGGGTCCTTGATGAGCTGCATCGTCGCGTTGTCGATGTAGCAGTGCTCGAGCGTGACGTCGGGGTAGTCCTTCGCCACCTCTTCGACGACGCGCCTCCAGAGGCGGGAGGTCGCCAGCACGTTCGCCTTGTCGACGCTCGTCACGAGCTTCCTGCGGCCGCGCGCGGCTTCGAAAGCCGCGCGGGCGATGCGCACGACCTCGGGTTCGCTGTAGTTCTCGGTGTCGAAGGCGCGCGTGACGCCGTCCACCGTCTCTTCGCCCTTGGGCGTCCCGAAGTAGATGCCGCCGGTGAGTTCACGCACGACCAGCGCGTCAAAGCCTTTCGCGCTGATGTCGGCGCGAAGGGGCGAGAGGGATTCGAGCCCGGGGAAGATCTTCGCCGGGCGCAGGTTCGCGTAGAGCCCGTAGCGTTTGCGCAGGGGCAGGAGCGCCCCGGCTTCCGGACGGTCCTTGTGCGGGAGGTGGTCCCACTTGGGGCCGCCGACGCTGCCGAACAGGATCGCCGCGGCACGGTCGCAAAGGGCGACGGTTTCGTCCGGCAGGGGTTTCCCGACCGCGTCGATCGCGGCGCCGCCCACGAGGGCGGCTTCGAACGTGAAGCTGAGGCCTTCCAAGGCGCCCGCGAGCTTCACGGCCTCAACGGCGGGCTTCATCACTTCGGGGCCGATCCCGTCCCCGGGGAGGACGGCGATCAGGGTGTTGGCGGGGGTTTTCGTGGTCATGTCGGTTGCGGATGGAGAAAGTATTCGGATCGTGGTCGTCCTCCCGGAAGCCGCCCGCCTTCATCAGAAGGACGGCCCGGGAGGGACAGGAGAAAGGGTTGCCGGAGGGTGACCTCAGGGTCAGAGCTCATCAGGGGGTATCGGCCTGAAGCTTCTGCTCGTTGGGTTTGTCGGCCTTCTCGGCCTTCGCCGCGGCGACGCGGCGGTGGCGTTCCACCGCATTCAAGGCGTTGAGGAACGCGAGCGTGGACGCTTCCAGAACGTCGACCGACACGGCCGAGCCGTAGAACTTGCGCTCGTCATAGAGGACCGAGACGTTGACGCGGCCCAACGCGTCCATGCCCTCGCCGTTCGCTTCGATCACGTAGGTAAGGAGCTTCGTCTTGAGGTTCGTGAGGCGCGTCACGGCGTTGTAGATCGCGTCGACCGGACCGTTCCCGGTCGAGGCTTCCGTGCGGGTGCGCGACCCGCAGCGGACGACCACGGTCGCGGTCGGATCCACTTCGCCCGAGCCCGTCATCACGCTGAAGCGCTCCAGCGTGAAGGCGTCGTCCGCCTGCTCCAGGCTCATCGAGAAGAGGAGCGCTTCGAGGTCGTAGTCGTGGACCTGGCCCTTGCGGTCAGCGAGCTGGAGGAACTTCGCGTAGAGCTGGTCGAGGTTGTAGCTCCCCTCGGGGTAGCCCAAGGCCGTCAGGGTCGACTTCACCATGTGCCGACCCGAGCGCGCCGTCATGTGCATGACGTTCCCGTCGAAGCCCAGCATTTCGGGCGTGAGGATTTCGTAGGTGGAGCGGTTCTTCAAGACGCCATCCTGATGGATGCCGGACGAATGCGCGAAGGCGTTCCCGCCCACGATCGCCTTGTGGTTCGGGACCGGTTCGTTCGTCATCTTCGCGACCAACGCGCTCGTGCGGGCGATTTGGTTGAGTTTGATCCCCGTATGGACGTCGCCCAGACGTGCCCCGCGCAGATGAATCGCGGCGGCGACTTCTTCGAGCGAACAGTTCCCGGCCCGCTCGCCCAGGCCGTTCACGCAGCACTCGATCTGGCGCGCCCCCATCTCGACCGCCGTCAAGGAGTTCGCGGTCGCCATGCCGAGGTCGTTGTGGCAGTGGACCGAGAGCACTGCCTTGTCGATGTTGGGCACGCGGTTCATCAGCATCGAGATGATGCCGCCGAATTCGGTCGGGACCGTGTAGCCCACCGTGTCGGGGATGTTGACGGTGGTGGCCCCTGCGCGGATCGCCGCCTCCACCATGCGGCAGAGTTGGTCCGGGTCCGTGCGGCCGGCGTCCTCGCACGAGAACTCGACGTCGTCCGTGTAGCGGCGGGCGTGCTTCACGGCCGCGACCGCCATCGCTTCGATTTCGTCGTAGGACTTCCTGAGCTTCTCTTTGGTATGGATCGCGCTCGTCGCGATGAACGTGTGGATGCGGAAGTGGTCCGCCACGCGGAGTGCTTCGCCGCAGGCGTCGATGTCTTTGGCCACCGCACGCGCGAGCCCGCAGGGCGTCGCGGTCTTGAGCCGCTGCGCGATCATCCTGACCGCTTCGAAGTCACCGTCGGACGAGATCGGGAAACCCGCTTCGATGACGTCCACCCCGAGGTTTTCCAACGCCAGCGCGATGTGAAGCTTCTGTTCGGCGGAGAGGCTTCGCGATAGGGCCTGTTCGCCGTCGCGAAGCGTCGTGTCGAAAATCAGCACGCGGCCGGGTTGGGATACGTGGCGAACGTCGGGATCTGTCATGTCGTGGTCCTTCGAAACGTTGAAATGGGGCGCATCGGACGGGCCGGTCGGGCCGGGAAGGCCCTCGCCGGACCCTTCCGATGCGGTCTTCCGCGGTTTCCGTTGTGTCCCGGAGCACGGAAGCGTTTTTCTTCTCTTCTGGAGTTGAAAGGCTGTGGGATCCGCCTTTGCAAAAATCGACTTTTTGCAAGATCCAACCTTATGCCTCGGGCTTCTTCCCCGTCAATGGAGAAACACCTCAGAGCGCCCTTGTTTTGGGGCCTGACGCGCCGCCCCGTTGACCGAAAAGAAGCCGGGTAGGCGGTTCACCCTAGCCCCGTTCGTTTTTGCAAAATCCGCCGTTTTGCAAAATCGAAGGGGTTCCCTGAAGGGGTTCGGCGAGATGCCCGGAGGGGCGCTCGGGCGGCGCTCGAGCGGCGTTGAAGGGCGGACAGAAGAAGCGCCGGAAACGGAGCTTTCGGAGGGTTCTTCGGTCAACCCGGAGGAGGTGCCGGGCGCGGTGAAGGGTGCGAATCGGGAAACTGAAATGAGGCGTCGGCATCTGGCCGGCAGGGTCCGGCCCGCGGGGCGGCGGAAGCCGCCCCGCCCGTCCCAGCCACCGCCCAAGGTAGGTGCAAATCACTGCAACGGCCCCTTTCCGACGGCCCTCCTCATTCGCTAAACTTGTGGGATTGCCTTAAGCAAAAACCCGTGCTCCGTCTTCTCTCCCGACGCGTCGGCAGCCGCCCTCTCCGAACCGCGGGCGGCACCGCGGACTGCGGCGCACGGACCCACGAAACAACCACCTTCCCGAACAAGGAGAACGACGCATGGGAAAGCTCTACATGGGTTTCGACGCCGGCACGCAGAGCGTGAAGGTTGCGGTCTACGACGAAAACTTTGAACTCGTCGCGGCCGAAAGCCTGCCCACCACCCTCACCTACCCGCAGCCCGGGTGGGTGCAGATGGACGTGGACAACTACCTCGACTGCTGCGTCAAGTGCATGGCGAAGCTCTCCCCGCGTTTGAAGGAACTCGGGCGCGATCCGTCCGAAGTCGTCTCCATCATGGGCGACGGCGTGATCTGCGGGATCTGCGGGATCGACGCCGAAGGCCGTCCCGTCACCCCCTACATCAACTACCTCGACAGCCGCACGACGGAAGACGTTGAGGCGCTCAATGCCCGCGGCCTTGAGATCTTCGGGCGCGAAACGGGGAACCCCGAGGCCTCCCCCATGTTCCCGGCGATGTTCGCGCGCTGGTTCGCGAAGAACATGCCCGACGAAATGACCCGCGTCGTCAAGTTCGTGCACGACGCCCCGTACATCCTCATGAGCTTGGCGGGCCTCAAGGGCGAAGACGCCTTCATCGACTGGGGCACGATGTCGGGCTGGGGCCTCGGGTACAAGGTCGAAGAAAAGGTCTGGTCCGAAGAGCAGCTCGAAATCCTCGGCATCGATCCGAAGCACATGCCCCGCATCGTCAAGCCCTGGGACCAGATCGGGACGCTCTGCCCCGAGATGGCCGAAAAGACGGGCTTCCCCGCCGGGATTCCGATCCTTGCGGGTGCTGGCGACACGATGCAGTCGATGCTGGGTTCCGGCGTCTTCGGCGCGGGTCAGGGGGTCGACGTCGCAGGCACCTGCGCGATGTTCTGCGTGTCGACTTCGGGCATCGTTCCCGAGCTCTCCCGCCCGGGTATGGGCTTGGTCTTCAATTCGGGGACGCTCCCCGACACGTACTTCTACTGGGGGTTCGTGCGCACGGGCGGGCTGGCGCTCCGCTGGTTCAAGGACAACGTCTGCCAGAAGGCCGAAGACGGCTCGCACTACAAGGTTTTGTCCGACGGCGCCGCGAAGGTCCCCGCGGGTTCGCGCGGCGTCTTGTTCCTGCCGTACCTCACCGGCGGCTCGGGTGACGAGAAGGACGCCTCCGGGTGCTTCCTCAACATGACGATGGACGACGACCAGTTCGTCATGTGGCGCGCCGTTTTGGAAGGCATCGGCTACGACTACATGGGGCTCGCGGACAACTACCGTGCGGCGGGCGTCGACCTCACCCGCATCACCGTGACGGAAGGGGGTTCGCGCGACGACCTCTGGAACCAGATCAAGGCCGACATGTTGAACGCCGACATCGTCCGCTACAAGAACCCGGGCGGCGCGGTGCTCACGAACTGCGTCTTCGGGGCGTGGGCCACGTCGGGTGCGGAAAACGTCGAGGACGTGAAGAAGACCTTGGCGGGCGTGATCGCTTTGAACGGCGACTACAAGGCGGATCCCGCCATGGTGCGCCGCTACCGCACGCTCTTTGAGAGCCGCTCGAAGCTCGTCTCGGACGACATGAAGGCGGCGTTCAAGCGGCTCGTGGCGATGCGCGACGTCGAATAAGGTCGAAGTCTGACCGCTGAAGGAGAGGCTCGGGATTCCCGGGCCTCTTCGTCGTTTGACACACCCACAGAATCGTTGCGCTCCACGAAACGTTCGTACGACACGGTGCATAGATCCGTTTTGTTGAACCTACAAAATCTATCAGGCAGACAGGTTCGCCATGACATTCCATTCGATATGAATGCCCGCACGGGAAACGGTATTGGTATCTCCAAACGTGCGTCCGGCCTCATCCCCTCAGCTCCTGCGTCGCCATTGATCGTCTCCCCCGTTTGACATCCCCCCGTAGGGGGTCGCGAGAGCGATGTGACGCCGCATGCCTGACGCTTCGAGTCGGCCGGAAAATATCCGGGGGGTTCAGCCCGTGTTCATGACTTGTCCTCCTTGGATGGTTTGGGTTGAGAAACTTAGGCCGCACCTGCTACTTTGTTGATTTTTTCAGCTGCTGCGCTTGTGAACGCGCGGCTTGAATTCCGGGAGGGGCTCCAACCCGTTCTTCGCGCAATAAGCGAGGTGCAGCCCGTATTCGACCTCCAGGACGCTCTCGCGGGTCATGAAGCGGCGGAACTTCGGGTTGGCCGCCCTCGTCAGCATCGCGTAGGCGCCGACCGCATCCGCGTCACCCTTGTGGTCGCAGAAGTCGCAGCCGTGATGATCGCCCGAACGATTCCTGTGGTCTACGGCATGACAGACCGGGCAGGCCTGGCTGGAGTACGCGGCCGCCACCTCCACGACCTTCACGCCGCGGCGCGAGCACTTGAAGCAAATGCGTTCCCTGATGAGGCCGCGCACCCAGGAACTCAGATACCGCCGGGTCTTCTTCGAGAAGCCCGAGAGGTCAAAGCTGCTCCCGAAGCATTCCAGCACGTAGACGTCCGCCGGGTTCTTCAGGAAGAGCCTGTTGATCGCGCGGTTGACGATCTGCGTGATGGCGGCCTTGTAGGCCGCGCACTTCTTGTCGAACGCCTTCGAGCCGAGATTGTTCTTCTCAATGTTCCGGCGCTTCACCGGATCCTTCGTGTTCTTCGCCTGATCGCGGAGTTCGTTGCGGCGGCGGAGCTTCTCGTCGCGGTATTGAGCGAACTTGCGCATGAGCGCATTCAGCCCCGGCATGTACCCGGTGCGCGTCTTGATCTGACCGTTCGCAGCCTCATCCTGCCGTGCGTCCATCATTCCCTTCCTGTGCCGACCGGGTTCAACGACGTAGTCCTCCGAGCCGCCCCAGTGGTTCCCGTCGTCGTCCGTGAAGACCTCCGTCACGCCTAAGTCAAGCCCGACGATGCGAAGGAGCTTCATGGTGGCGGGGAGATTCATGGCCTCGAAGAGAGCCGTCTTCGGAGGCGGCACGGGGAGCGGATCCAGTGTCTTGAAATCATGCTGGAAGACGGCCTTGAAGCCCCTCTCGGTCCGGATGATGCGGATCGTCGAAGCTTCAAGCTTCATCGTGTTGTCCTCCCGCGGCTTGCCGTCGAACAAGCTCCCGGGAACGAAGCCCTTCAAGGGCACGCGGACCCGCTGGCCCTTCCGGGTGGTCATGATGTTCAGATACTGAGTGCGGGGACCGCTCGCCTTGGCTTTGACCGCATTCACGGCATCGACTGCTTTGGACTCAGCAGCCGTGGCGGTATTCTCGGCGGCTTCCTCCTTCGAAGACGCCGATGCCTTCTCGACCGACTCAAGGATTTCCTCAAGCACATCGACGCAACCGGTGTCGAGCCACAGGGTGCGCGCCGAACTCATCACGGGCGTGCGGCCCAGGTGCTCATGCACCAAATGGCGGATGAGGCCGCAAATGTCCTCGCGCGCCGCGTCCGGAAGGTCAAACCTCTTGCCCTCGAATTTCTTTTCCTTGACCTTGGTTTTGGTCTTCGTCTTGGCCTTCGCCTTCGCCTTCGCCTTCGTCTTCGTCTTCGTCTTCGTCTTCTGCTTCGGCTTCTGCGGCTTTTCCTCTTCGACTTTCACCCAACTTCCGACGACTTCCGGATTCCCGGTGTTCATCATGTAGAAGAACGAATCCGTGAGTTCGTTGAGCAGGGCGCGCACGTACGCTCGTTCCGCATCGGAAAGGGTGCTCCAAACGGGGCGCTTGCGAAGCTCACTCAGCGCTTCCGACTGAGCTTTGCGCCAACGGTTCGACTGAACGCTGGACGCGACCTGAAGGGCCGCCTTCCACATGCGTGCCTGAAGGCCCGTAGCGGGCGCGTATTTGCCCGGCAGCGGTCCGAAAGTGCCGGCCACAAGGGCATCCCGCATTTCCCGGTACCTGTCGCCGATGCAATAGGAGCGCAGTTCCCGCCGATCCAGGACGTTCACCCATTTCGTAGTCTCACGGGTGAAGCGCTCGATGAGGTCGTCAAGGGTCTTCTCAACCTCGGGGTCGAGCTTCTCCATGTCGACCCAACGCGTCGTCGTCACGTAGCGAGGGTTGTCGTTCACGACGTCGAGCGTCCCCAGAAGCGCGCTCGGTATAAAGTGAAGTGCCTCATGGTTTTCCAAGGAAGCCATCTCCAGGACGGCCTTCTCGAAAGCCAAAGCTTCATCGAGCTGCTTTTGCGTCGGAGTGTCCGAGGATTTCTTTTTGGAAGAAGTCCCTTTGTTTCCAGGCGTTTTCAAGGAAGACGCCGTCTTCTTGGGAGAAGAAGGTTCCGGTGCGGCCTTGTCGTCGGAGCGGCTCTTGATGGGGCTCATATGGAGATCCGTCAATGTTGGTGAAGGTGTATCTTTGCAGGCACCATCAGCTGACCATGCCAAGAAGGGAGTCGGAGGGTGTCGTTCCAACGCGAAACTCATCTGTTCCGCATCAGTAATGTAATAGTACCATAAAGAATTACAAAACGGAACCTCTGCGCCGTAAGAACAGAAGGAAGGAGAGCCGAAGAGGAGCAAAAATGCAGGGTACGTGCTTGGCTATTCGTTAAAAGAATCGTCGGTGCGCTAGGGCTCCCGCACGTTGAAAACGAGCACGACACGGCCGACGACGCGAAGTGATTCCGGATCATCGATCGTTTGGGCCGGGTATCTCTCATTGTCAGAGATGAGGACTACTCCACCATCGGCTTTCATCATCACGCGTTTGATGAAGATGCTGCCGCCGTACTGCAAGGCATAGAGTGCGTCGGCATTGATTTTGAGTTGAGTTGTGTCGATGAAGGCGAAGTCGCCGTTGTGAATGCCAGGCGCCATTGAGTCGCCGTCAGCGGTGATGATGCGAAGTGCGCTCAGGTTCGCAGTAGCCATGAGGCGTGAGGCAAGCCATGCACGAGTCGCTCTGAACATTCGGACCTGAGTGACCGGCGGCGAGATGAGGCCGTAGCCGCACGAAGCTCTCAAGTCAATCACGGGGATGGCGATTTCGTCTTCGGAGACCTCTGTCAGCCGGGGGCTGATGAGGCACGTCTCGCCGAAGATGATGGCGGCGGGCGTCACCGAAAAGAAGGCGGCAAGTGTCTCCAGATTCTTGCCGGAAGGTTGAAAGTCATTGCGGAGCCATTTCCCAATGGTCACGTGCGAAACCCCAATGCGGCGTGACAGCTCCCGCGCCGTAATGCCGCGCTCACTCATGAGATCGCGAATGAACTCTCCGGTCTTCATCCTTGTCTAGGCAAATGGTAATTGAGAGTTACCATCTTAGAGAGGCTCATGCAAGTTGGCAAGATCGAGCTCTTTTGTGTACCTCGCTCATGGTGGGCAAGGAAGATTTGTGCGGTGCCGAGTCTTGAGGCCGCCCCCCGTCTCCACCAGTGCGCTGGGGCGCAGCAAGTTGGCCAGTACCGCCGCGCTGTGCCGGTTCGAGCGGTCCATCGACGACAAGATCATTGCCGCCGGGAACGACTTTCTCCTCGACATGTACTTCCGATACGGCCTCCGCGTAGGCGCCACATCTCCGTTGACAATACACAGGTAGAGCTCTGCGGCCATCAGGAAGATCTGAAGTTCGACGGTCACTACCGCTGCAACTGCAACTGCAACTGCTGCCTTCCTCTGCTCGCCTTCATTGATGGATTCCCCGTTGTAGGAAAACAGTGAGGCCTCATTGGTTTTCCGCATAGGGGGAATCACTTACATCCAGGAGTCATCTACATGACCGCACGGATGGGCGTCGACGAAGTGGGCATGCCCCGAGACGGGCTTCTTCGTGCACCTGCTGCCTTGTTGCGGTGACTGCGCTTCCCATAGAGCCTCGCGCAGAAGACCGTCATCAGCGTGATGACGTCGCGGGCGAGCTCCGCCTCGAAGCTCACGCTCGGACGTACTTCAAGAACTTCGAGGCGGGTGTCCGCATGGCGGCAGATGAGCCGCACCAGATCGACGCCGAACCGGAGCAGGCGGTCCTCATGAACGACCCGGACGACGTCGAAGCGCCCTTGAAGAATGCCACGGAGCAGTTGCCGAAGACCGGGCTTGCGGCAGTTCAGACCTGAACCGATGTCCTTGAAGACCTGATCGCACCCGGACGCAAGAAGGCGCTCCGCCTGACGGGTGAGGTCTTCTTTCTGGTCGTGCGAGGAGACGCGGGCGTAGCCGACCACTTGTCGTGGTGGATGATTTTCAGCGGGAGAGGATTGCGGCGCCTCAAAGCGGCGGTGCCCGCCCAGGGTGCGGTGGTGAACGGGGATCCACCCGTTGGCGCACCAACGCCGGATGGTGCTCGGAGAGACGCCGTGATGCGCGGCGACGGCACGGATGCTCACATAAGATGTCATATTCTGCGCCTTATGGTAGGTTTGGAAACTCTCCGTACGACCAGTTTAACCCGGGCCTTGCCGACATCCTCCGACGTCTCGGCCGTGTCGAGGATGCGGCCGCGGTCGGCTCCCTCGGCGACATCTTCCGGGCGTACGAAGGCACGGGGAGGACGCCCGGGGTCCCGCAGACCGGTCTCCTCCACGAGGTGGAGCTTCCGAGCGTCGTGGAGGCGCTCTCCGACGAGGAGAGCGCGGTTCTGCGGTTCATCGCGGAACGGGAAGAAGGCCGCACGTGCGCGGAGGTTGAGGAGGCTTCGGGTCTGAGCCGGACGGCGGCCGGAAGAGTCTTGAAGCGGCTCGTCGACGCCGGATGGGTTCGGGCGATTGCTGAGGAAGTCGGGCCGGACGGCGTGTTCCGGTACGTCGCCCGGGAGGACTGAGCGTCGGGAGTGGCGTCGAAAAGTCTCAGAAGTGCTCGATGACGAAAAGCCCCCGTCCTCCGCCCGGCCGATCGGAAAAGGCTGTGCCGGGAAGAAGGAACGGGGGCTTGGCGTAAGCGGTCGGAGGACCGTGGAGGACTGCGCGGCACCCGGAAGGCGCCGGCCTCCGATCACTCCAAGATCACGCGGCGGGAAGTGATCAGAATCGGTGCACCATGCCGGCCACGAGTTCGGTCGCGGTGGGCTTCGCGCCCTCGACGACGTTCGAGGTGTCCTTCAGCCACCCCGCGCCCGTGTAGAGCGTCGTGCGCTTCGAGAGCGCGTGGGTGTAGCCCAGCCCCAAGGCGATGCGGTCCGTGTCGGCGATGTCGGCGCCCGTCGTGAAGACCTGGTCGGCCTTCGCGTCCATCCGGCCGATGTTGGCCTTGATCGTGCCCGCGCCCACCGGGACGTCGACGCCCAATTGGAGCGAATAGCCCTTGTAGGAGGCGCCCTTGTTGATGGACGAGACGGCCCCGAAGTCGTGCCCCTGGAATTTCGCCCCGGTCATGCCTTCGAAGACCATGCCGGAGGCGTAGAGCTTCGCCGCGCCGAAGTCATAGGCGCCGCCCAGCGAGAAGGCGAGCGAGTCGTCGAGATCCTTGCCGAGCGTGTTCGAGGGAATCTTGTTCCCGTAGAGGATCGAATCGAGCACGGCCGTGACGTGCAGATTCCCCTGCGTGTACGTGGCGCCCAAGGACCAGACGCGGTCGGTTTCGGGACTGTTTTCTTCAAGGTCCTTGACGTTTGCCGTCACGCTGTCGACCTTCATCGAGTACTGGGCGTGGAGCTGCAGACCGGCGAAGGTCGGGGTCGCGTACGTGACGGTGTTGTCGGCCGAACGGAAGTCGCCCGGCATCACGAACTTGGAACCGGCGATGTAGCTCCCCCAGGAGTTCGAGAACGGGTTCAATTTGCCGGCCCAGATCCCGGTCGTCCCGAAGCCCGAGCGCAGGAGCCCCGAGCGGCCCATCGTGAGCTTGCCGTAGGGGCCCGAGATGGTCACTTCCGCGGCGCGGTGAAAGAGCCGCCCGCCGATCATGCTGCCGTCGTCCGAGGACGACATGTTTTCGAGCAGGAAGCTCACGCCCCAGCCGTTCCCGAGGTCTTCGCTTCCGCGAAGCCCGAAGCGCGTCGGAATCATCTGCGAGGACTTTTCAGAAAACGAATCCTCGGCGTCGACGCCCTTCTGGTCGGCGTCGGTGTGCGTGTAGTTGAAGCCCGTGTCGATGATCCCGTAGATCGAGACGGAGGCGGCGTGGGCGGGCTGAAGCGCAAGCATCCCGAGCGTGAGCGCGGCGAGCGCAGTGGAGGCGGCGAGGGCCTTCGGGGCGAAGTTGGTCATGTTGTTGGTCTCCTGATCGTGGTCGGTCGTGCCGGGCGGACAAGTCTGGAGCAGGTAGGGGCCTGCTTCAGACTTCTTTCAGTCCCCCGGCACGGGTTCCCCGAACGGTAGCCCGGCGACCTACGCGCGTAAGGGCGCGGAGTGAGTTGGCGAAAACCCGGCAATTCACCGGACTCGGGACGCACGATGAGCGTCTGCCCCCCGAGCTCCTAGCCTTGTAACTCGCTAGAATTCTTGTGTATCTTCGAGTTATGGAACCTCTTCACGGAAGAGGTTCGACAACAAATTTGATTCGTTCGCCGAATCCGAACAACCCTTAAGTAGGGTTGA
>ENA-UPWN01000282-UPWN01000282.1-human-gut-metagenome-genome-assembly--contig:-NODE-282-length-27436-cov-13.588837_pt1 | contig 27436 bp, 27 predicted proteins | sample MGYA00250050_ERZ773377 | MGnify/ENA primary metagenome ERZ773377 (study PRJEB29103, sample SAMN06112008) | human gut metagenome | biome: human gut; feature: ankylosing spondylitis patient; material...
GCCGTCCAGATAGCAGGCAGCCAGACGGCCCAGACCGCCGTTGCCCAGGCCTGCATCGGGCTCTTCCTCAAAGATGCCCTCGATGTTGATGTCGGCATCAGCCAGCACCTTCTGGGCAACATCTTCCAGACCCAGGTTGAACAGGCTCATCTTCAGGCTGCGGCCCATCAGGAACTCCATGCAGAGGTAATATACCTGCTTGGTACCGGTGCCAATGGCCTTAGACTGGAACTTCTTGTGGTTCTCACTCATCATCTGACGGCAGATCAGGGCAAGAGAGCGGTAGATCTGCTGCTTGGAAGCAACGCTCAGATCCACGCCGTACTCGCTGGTCAGCTTGTCCTGAAGAATTTTTGCAAATTCTTTTGTAGTCATAAGGAACTCCTATCCGCACACACACTTGTGCTGTTTTGAAATATCGCAACAGGGAATTTCTCCTCTTTCCCTCTCCCTGTTACCACAACAAGAACATTATAATCAGTTCTATTCGTAAAAGCAAGGAAAAACGCCGATTTTTGCCGTAACTGACATTTTTATCACAATCTTTCTGGTAAATATGCAAAAAATTCAAAAATAGCACTTTCTCTTGGCACGCATTTATATTATAATAAGAAGTGAACGGCTGTCCCGGCGGGGGCAAAAGCGTGCGCCGGGGCAGGAAACTCGGCCACAAACTCCGCTCAGAGTAATTATTAGTGAGGATACGATGGTTAATAAAGTGAGAGTGACCATTGCGGGCGCGCCCTATGCGATCGCAACGACGGATTCCGAAAAGTATATCGCCTCTCTGGCCAAACGGCTGGATGAGGATATCACCAAGCTGCTGGACACCAACGAAAACCTTTCGGTGACCAAGGCGGCGGTGTTCTGCGCCATGGATTATCTGGATGAATACAAAAAGAGCACCGGCAGCGCCGAGAATATGCGCAGCCAGATCCAGGATTATATTGCCGATGCCGCCAGGGCAAAGCTGGCTGAGGACAAGGTGAAAGCGGAAAATGAAACGCTGCGGCGTGAAAACGATGCCCTGCGGGAGCAGCTGGCACGCCTGCAGGCCAAGCAGAAGGCCGACCGGGAAGCAAAGACGGAAGCGTGAATGGGGGCGCGGTGAGCGCGCCGGAACAAAGGGAGTATTATGCCAAAGATCGAGATCCTTGCCCCGGTGGGCAGTGAAGAAATGCTCCGTGCCGCGGTGTTCAGCGGTGCGGACGCGGTATATCTGGGCTTTTCGGGCTTCAATGCCCGGACAGGGGCCGGAAATTTTGATGCGGACAGCCTGAAGGAGGCGGTCCGGTTCTGCCACGCACGGGGTGTCAAGGTGCATGTGGCATTGAACACCACCGTTTACGGCGGGGAGCTGGCCGCGCTGGCCGGTGCCGTGAAGGCTGTGGCCGAGAGCGGCGCGGATGCGGTCATCTGCCAGGATCTGGCGGTGGCGCAGCTCATCGGACGGATCGCCCCCGACCTGCCCCGCCACGGCTCTACCCAGATGAGCGTCCACACCCTGCAGGGTGCACTGGAGCTGAAGGAGCTGGGCTTTACCCGGGTGGTGCTGGCCCGTGAGCTGAGCCTGCCCGAGGTAGAGCACATCACAAAGCACTGCGGCATCGAGACGGAGTGCTTTGTCCACGGCGCGCTCTGCATGTGCGTCAGCGGCCAGTGCTATATGTCTGCCTTCCTGGGCGGCCGCAGCGGCAACCGGGGCTCCTGCGCCGGGCCCTGCCGCCTGCCTTTTGAGGCAAACCCACTGCCTGAGGGCAAGCCAGGCCGTCTGCACCACCTTTCCCTGAAGGACAACTCTGTTATCGACAAGCTGGATCGGATGCAGGCCGTCGGCGTGGCATCGGCTAAGATCGAGGGCCGCCTGCGCACGCCGGAGTATGTGGCAGCGGCGGTCAGCGCCTGCCTGGCAGGCCGCGAGGGCCGTGCCTACGACCGTGACCTGCTGAAAAATGCGTTCAGCCGCTCTGGCTTCACCTCCGGTTATCTGGATGGAAAGATCGACGGCACCATGTTCGGCGTGCGCAGCGAAGCCGATGCGGAGCTGACCAAAAAGACCCTGCCTGCCCTGCGCGAGCTCTACCGCCGCGAGCGCAGCCGGGTGCCGGTGCAGTTCAGGCTGGAAATTGAAGAGGGCGGAGAGAAGCTGACTGTGACCGATGCGGACGGCAACAAGGCCTTTGCCTACGGCGATGCGGAACCGCAGCCTGCCCGCACCGACCCCACCGAGAGCCTGCAGCGCAGCCTTTCCAAGACGGGCGGCACCCCCTTTGCAGTGGAAAAAATCGATGTGGAGATGGACGGCGGTCCCTGGTTCGTGCCGGGCAGTGCCGTGAACGAGCTGCGCCGGGATGCGCTGGAGGCCCTGCTGAAAAAGCGGGAGATCCTGCGCCCCTGGCCGGTACACGAGGCGGAGCCGGATGTTCTGCCCCTGCGCACTCTGCCGCCTCACCGCACCCTGCGCGCCCGCTTTGAAGCTTGGGAGCAGGTGCCGGAGCAGGCCCTGAGCGGGGTGGAGTATCTCATCCTGCCCATTGCTCAGGCCGACCGGGTGCCCCGGGAGTGGCGGGGAAAGACCCTTCTGGAGCTGCCGCGCGTGATGTTTGGTGCGCTGGAGGAGGACACCGCCCGCCGCATTGCCGCCACCCAGGATGCGGGTTTTGCGGGCTATGAGGTAAGCAACATCGCCCACCTGCGGCTCTGCCGTGGCCTGCCGATGACCGGCGGCTTTGGCCTGAATGTCACCAACCAGATGGCGGCACAGTTCTACGCCGACCATGGCCTGAACAGTGTGCTCATCCTGCCCGAAGTCAAGGACAGCGATATCAGCACCATTGCCCCCACCCGTAACGGCAAGCCTGTGCCCACCGGTGTGCTGGTCTATGGCCACATGCCGCTGATGGTCACCCGTGCCTGCCCGCTGCAGAACATCCATGACTGCGCCCACTGCAATAAAGCAGGGGAACTGACCGACCGCAAGGCCAAAAAGTTCCCGGTGCGCTGCGGCATGGGCGTGCGGACGATCTATAACCCCGTACCTATTTATATGGGTGATAAGCCCGGTGCTCTGACTGTGGACTACGGTGTGGCCTACTTCACACTGGAATCCCGGGAAGAAGCAGCCGCCATTCTGGACAGCATCCGTGTCCACGCACCCTTTGAGGGAGAGTTTACAAGAGGACTTTATTTCAAGGGAACCAACTAAAGATGCAGTTTCCCCGGGCGGGAGCCGAGAGTTTCTCCGAGGACCGTCCGCTGGGGTGGGACCCTGCTGCCGCAGGCAGTAGGGCGGGCGATGGAATGGCCCGTTTCGTGTCCGAGGAGAAAGCTCCCGGAACACGCCCGAATATAACTTTAACAAGAGGTATACTATGGAACCGATCACCGTAAACTATAAAGTATTGGACCCCCGGGCCAAGGTGCCCGCCTATGCAACGCCGGGGGCAGCGGCGGCCGACCTGTGCGCCGTGCTGGATGAGCCACTGACACTGGCCCCCATGCAGCGGGCGCTGGTGCCCACTGGCCTTGCCATCGAGCTGCCCGGCCCCCACGCTGTGGCGCTGGTCTATGCCCGCAGCGGCCTTTCCATCAAGCACGGCCTGTGCATGGCAAACGGCGTGGGTGTGGTGGACAGTGACTACCGCGGGGAACTGAAGGTGCCCATGATCAATCTGGGCACCGAGGCCTATACCATCCAGCCCGGTGAGCGTGTGGCACAGCTCTGTATTGCACCGGTGTATACCGCCGCCTTTGCTCAGGCGGCCGAACTGGGGGATACCCAGCGCGGTGCGGGCGGCTTTGGCTCAACGGGGAAGTGAAGCGTATGAAAGATCTGATCCTGGCTTCCCAGAGCCCCCGACGGAAAGAGCTGTTGAGCCTGTACACGACGGATTTTACCGTCTGTGTCAGTGATTTTGACGAGGATGCCGTGACGGCGGATACCCCCGCCCGGCTGGTGGAACAGCTTGCCCGGGGCAAGTGCCTTGCTGTGGCCAAGGAACACCCCGGTGCCGTGGTGCTGGGCTGCGATACCGTGGTGGATGTGAACGGCGAGGTGTTCGGCAAGCCCCACAGCCCGGACGATGCCAGAAGGATGCTCCGCGCACTGTCCGGCGCGACCCACTATGTGCACACCGGTGTCTGCGTTTCCGATGGTACCCGCACCGAGAGCTTTGTGGATACCTGCAAGGTCACCTTCTTCCCGCTGAGCGAGGAGGAGATCGAGCGGTACGCCGCCACAGAGGAGCCCTACGATAAGGCTGGTGCCTACGCCATCCAGGGCCGCGCGGCGGTCTGGCTGGATGCCATTGAGGGTGATTATTACACCATTATGGGCCTGCCCGTCAGCCGGACGGTCCGCCTGCTTGAACAGTTCTGACAGTTTGCGCGGCGGAATGCACAGAAAAATGAAAAATACGGAAAAACTTGACAAAACGCTTGAGAAAACGTTGACTTGCGGCTATAATAGAAACGTGTTATTCTGCGATAGGCGGTCAAACCCTGTGGAGTTTGGACTGCTGTGCGTTTTGGAATAGACCGGAAATACGAAGGAGAGCTTCATTATGAGTTTTTTGTCAAAGGACGTTGGCGTTGATCTGGGTACTGCCAATACCCTGGTTTACATGAAGGGCAAGGGCATCATCATGCGGGAACCCTCGGTCGTGGCTGTGGATACCAAGACCGATGAGGTGCGCTGCGTGGGTGCTGAGGCAAAGGCTGTCATCGGCCGTACCCCCGGCAGCATCGTGGCAGTCCGCCCCCTGAAGGATGGTGTCATCGCCGATTTCGATATCACGGCAAATATGCTGGAGAACTTCCTGAAAAAGGCCTGCGGCAACAGCATGTTCTCCCGCCCCCGCGTGGTCATCTGCATCCCCTCGGGCGTGACCGAGGTGGAGCGCCGTGCTGTGCGTGAGGCGACCCTCAAGGCCGGTGCCCGTCAGGTCTCCGTCATCGAGGAGCCCATGGCTGCTGCCATCGGCGCGGGCCTGCCCATCAGCGAGCCCACCGGCAGCATGATCGTGGACATCGGCGGCGGCACCGCTGAGATCGCTGTCATCTCTCTGGGCGGCATCGTGGCCTCCCGCAGCGTCCGGATGGCCGGTGATATGTTCGATCAGGCCATCATCGCTTTCATCAAGCGCAAGTATAACCTGCTCATCGGTGAGCGTACCGCCGAGCAGATCAAGATCGAGATCGGCTCGGCCTACCCCATGGACCCCGAGATGACCATGGAGATCAAGGGCCGCAACCTGGTGGATGGCCTGCCCAAGAACATCGTCGTCCACTCTGAGGATGTGCGCGAGGCCCTGCTGGAGTGCCTGGTCAAGATCACCAGCGCCATCAAGGAGACCCTGGAGCGCACCCCGCCTGAGCTGAGTGCCGATATCATCGACCACGGCATCACCCTGACCGGCGGCGGTGCTCTGCTGCGGGGTCTGGATCAGCTGATCCAGAGCGAGACCGGCATTGATGTCCATGTTGCGGAGGACCCGCTGGATTGCGTGGCCAAGGGTGCCGGTGCGGTGCTGGATCATGTGGATGTTCTGCACGACGTGCTGGACACCGATGGAGCTCATATGTAACGATGTAACAGAGGGTGCGGACGGCTCTGGGCTGTCCGCGCCCTTTTGCAATCGGAGGAAAACCCCTTGAAAGACTTTTTCGATACCTGGAAATTCAAGATCCTGGTGGGCATCGCGGTGTTTCTGGTGGGCATCATGGCCTACGCCGGTGCCAACGGCCGCCTGACTGCCGCTCCGCAGGAGCTGTTGAGCGTGGCGGCTGCTCCCTTCCAGAAAGTGGCTGCTGTGGTCAGCGGCGGCGTGGCCTCCCTGTGGGAAAAGTACACCAGCATTGACGACGTGATGGCCGAAAACGAGACGCTTAAGGCTGAGAACGCCGAACTGCGCCAGCAGATGGTGGATTACGACCGCGTCAAGGCCGAGAACCAGGCCTACAAGGCACTGGAAAGCATCCAGAGCCAGCGGCCAGAGATGAGCTATCTTTCCAGCTTTGTCATTGGCCGTGACCCGCTAGATTCCTTCTATGGCTTCACGCTGGACCGCGGCACACTGGATGGCGTGGCCGTCAACGATGCCGTGGTCAGTGACCAGGGCTACCTGCTGGGCATGGTGGTGGAGGCTGAGCCCACCAGCTGCAAGGTGATGACCATTCTTCACCCCAACTTCAACGCGGCGGGCGTGGTATCCCGCACCCGTGACAACGGCATCGTCACCGGCAGCTCCGAATACGCCGCCGATGGCCTGTGCGTGCTGACCAACCTTGCGCGCAACACCCTGACGGAGAAAAGCGACCAGGTGGTCACCACCGGGCTGGGCGGGGTGTTCCCGGCTGACCTGCTGGTGGGCGTGGTACAGGAACTGGTGCCCGAGGTCAGCGGCAAATCGACCATTGCCGTCATCAAACCCGGTACCGACCCCCGCACGGTGCGCCATGCGTTCATCATTACCAGTTTCTGAGGAGGGACCCTGATGGAATCACGCCGGAAACGCAGCCGGGGCCAGATCGTCAAATGGATCTGCTATGCGCTGCTGGGTCTTCTTTGTGCTGTTTTGCAGACCACGCCCGAGCTGTTCCAGTTCGGGGCGGCAAAGCCGCTCTGGCTGCTGCCGCTGGCGCTGGCGGTCGCCGTGTTTGAGGGCGAGTTCGCCGGGGCTGTCTTTGGGGCGGTCTGCGGCCTGATGTGGGACTGGTTGGCCGGGCGCACCGTGGGCATGCTGGCGCTGGAGCTGCTGCTGCTCTGCTTTGCCGTTTCGGCGGTGATGCAGCTCTACTTCAAGAATTCGGCCGCAAACTTTGCACTCATTGCGTCTGCTGCCGCCCTGCTGGTGCTCACGCTGGACTGGCTGTTTTTCTACTACATGCCCGGTTACAGCGGTGCGGCCAGCCGCTGGCTGTGGTTCGTGCTGCCCACGGCGGCGCTCTCGGTGCCCGTCTGCTTCCCTCTGTTCGGGGTCGTGCGCCGCATCCACGAAGAATTTAAGATCGACAACGGCGTGGTGTAACGCACCCCGCGCCGGAAGGAGAATCCATGAACCAAGAAGAACGGAAAACCGCCATCCGGCGGATGCGTGTTCTCGTTGCCGCCGCCTGCATCCTCATGCTGCTGTACGGGCTGCGGCTCATCTTTTTGCAGCTGGTCAACGGGGATGATTTCAAATCCCAGGCCACCAACACCACCGACTACAAGTTTACGGTCACGGCGGCACGCGGTGACATTGTGGACAGCCGGGGAGAGCGCATTGCCACCAGCGTCACGGGCTACAACGTGGTGCTCAACAAGCTGCTGATGGGAGACGAAGATCTGGACGGGATGCTCCAGAAGATTGTCGAGCTGCTGCGCGCCAATGGTGAGAGCTGGAACGATACTCTGCTCATCAGCCAGCCGGATGCAGGGGGCAATTATACCTTTACCGCCGAAGAGGGCAGTACCAAGGATCAGAAAGCCCTTGCCGCCATGAAGGACAATCTTGGTTTACAGCAGTATGCAACGGCCAATGATGTGATGGAGAAGCTGGTGGAGGACTACGACCTTGCCAGCTATCCGCTGAGCTGGCAGCGCACGCTGGGCGGTATCCATTACGAGATGCAGCTGCAGGCGTTTTCCAATGTGAACAACTTTATCATGGCGGAAAACGTCAGCGAGGTCACCGTGGCGACCATCAAGGAGCATAGCCTCTCGCTGCCGGGTGTGGAGATCGTGGAAACGAGTACCCGCAGCTATGAGCAATCCACGGTGCTGCCCCATGTGCTGGGCCGGGTGGGCAAGATCACCGCTGAAAAGTGGAAGGTGACCGACGAAAACGGCCAGACCACCTACCCCCTGCGCGAAAAAGGCTACAACATGAACGACATCATCGGCATCTCGGGCCTGGAATCGGCCTATGAGGACGAACTGCGGGGCAAGGATGGCGTGGAGACCATCACCCGCAACTCCGATGGTGTCATTGTGGATACGGCCCTGACCACTGTGCCCGAGCCGGGCCACACCGTCCAGCTGACCATCGACAGCCGGTTCCAGAAGGCGGTGGACAAGGCATTGGCCGAGAACATCGACATGATCAACCGGGTCTACAACACCGGCAGCATGAAAGCTGCCGCCGGTGCCGCCGTGGTGCTGGATGTGAAGGACGGCAGTGTGCTGGCCGCATCGAATTACCCCAGCTTCGACCAGAATCTTTATGCCACACAGTACAGCGAGTACAGTGCCGACGAGAGCCTGCCACTGTTCAACCGGGCCTTACAGGGCCTGTATACTCCGGGTTCCACCTTCAAACCCGCTGTGGCGATCGCCGCGCTGGATACCGGGCTCATTAACCGCTATTCCACGGTCAACTGTACCAGGGTCTATACCTACTATAAGGATTACCGCCCCAAATGTACACAGCACGGCCATGGCAACGGCCCCATTGATGTGGTCAACGCAATCAAGTGGAGCTGCAATATCTTCTTCTATGATGTGGGCCGCCGCCTGACCAGTGATGTCTACGATGCCTACGCCTATAAGCTGGGCCTGGGCCAGCGCACCGGCGTGGAGGTCAGCGAGGCCACAGGCCACCTGACCACCAAGAACGACTCCAACTATATGGAATCCCTGGATATCCAGGCGGCCATTGGCCAGGGCAACACGGTGGTCACGCCAGTGCAGCTGGCGACCTATGCCGCCACCATTGCCAACCGGGGAACCCGTTATCGTACCCACTTTGTCAAGGCGATTTTGGATTCCAACACTGGTGAAGTGCTGCAGGAGACCCAGCCCGAGGTCATGGATGTGATTGAGGACAAGGGGGAGACCTTTGATCTGATACAGCAGGGAATGATCGGCGTGTCTCAGACGATCTCCGCATTGGCGAACTACCCGTATACCATCGCCTGCAAGACCGGTACCCCCCAGCGCAGTGAGGGTTACTATTCCGGCAGCAGCTATAGGCATTACACCAATACCATGATGATCGCGTACGGCCCGACAGAGGATGCCCAGATCGCAATTGGCATTGTTGTGGAATACGGCGGCGGCGGTGCCCGTGCTGGTAACCTGATGGCGGATATCTTCAACGCCTACTTCGCCATGCAGGATGGTACCCTGAATGAAGATGGCACCATCGGCAAGCAGGAGACAGCTGCAGACAGCACCCCCGCTGACCAGACTGCCCCCGCCCAGACCGAAACCGGCACGGATACGGCAGCAGATACGACCACAGACCCCGCCGCAGGCACCACGGATGCTGCGCAGGAGACCGCACCTGCCGGGCAGGATGCTTTAGACAATTGAAGAAGGATAAAACGCTGAAACACTGCTTTTGGTGAATTCTGGCGCTTTTTTCCGAAAAAAGTATGAAGTTTGTCTAAAAAACGGTTGTAAAAGAACGGAAACTGTGATACTATGATATATGCAAGAAAATGCCCACTGGCAAAACAAAGGAGAGGTTGACCGATGACGATTGCACTGATTGCGCATGACTCCAAAAAAGAGCTGATGGTTCAGTTCTGTACGGCGTATTGCCGGATTTTGAGCCAGCATAAATTGGTGGCTACGGGCACCACCGGCAAGCTGATCTCTGAGGCAACGGGTCTGCAGATCCAGCGCTTTCTGGCAGGTGTTCAGGGCGGTGATCAGCAGATCGCATCCCGCATTGCCTGCAATGAGGTCGATCTGCTCCTGTTCTTCCGCGATCCGATCAACGCAAAGCCCAGCGAGCCCAACGAGATGACCCTGCTGCGCCTGTGTGATGTGCATAACATCCCGCTGGCCACCAACATCGCCACCGCGGAGGTGCTCATCCACGGTCTGGAGCGTGGAGACCTGGATTGGCGGGATATCGTCCACCCGCAGAACTAAAAACTGGAATAAAACACAAGCCCCCGCATGTTGGCCGGAAAACCAACGTGCGGGGGCTTTTTTGCATCCCTGTGATGGTTACAGGAACGTAACCGTTTCAGACAGAGGCTTGCGGGAGCTGTGGTTGGGCAGGGGACCTGTACCCTCGGCAGCGTGGCCCAGATCAAGAAGCATCACGATCTCTTCGTTTTCGGGCAGACCCAGCGCTTTTGCCAGCTTGTCCGGGTCAAAAAAGTTGACCCAGCAGCTGTCTACGCCTGCATTGGCAGCGCCCAGCAGCAGGTGGGTGGCCACGATGGCGGCATCCTCCATGCCGGAGTTCATCCGCTCGCCGGGGTAAGTAAAGGTGTGGTTCTTGTCATAGGCGACCACCAGACAGACGGGGGCACCGTAGCGGCAGGGAGTGGCAGCATCGATCTTTGCCAGCCCCTCTTCGGACTGAACGACGTAGATGCGCTGTTCCTGGGTGTTCTTGGCGGTGGGTGCCAGCCGACCGGCCTCCAGAATGGTGTGGAGTGCTGCAGCGTCTACCTTGCCTGCACCAAAATTTTTGCAGGAATACCGCTGTGCAATAAGCTGAGTGAATTCCATAACGATCTCCTCCTGACTTGGATTGGACGGAACAGAGCGCCGCTTGCAAGTGCTCTGTTATGCTGATTATACCACACTGCGCCGGTGGCGCAACCCTTAAAAGAGGTCCAGCATGTTGTCCAGATAGATCGCCTCCCGGACGTGGATCTGATACTCCGGCCGGGTCAGATAATAGAGCAGAAACTCCAGCACCAGCGCGCTGCCCAGCCCGCGCCCTTCCAGCTTGAAATTGGAAAAGCCCAACGGCAGATAGCGCTCCCGGATGTCCGCAGTGCCGATGAACCCGGGGTTTTCCATTGCCTTGGAAAAGCGGTAGCCCTCCTGCGCGCCGGGGGCGGTGCACCGATGTTCGCAGACCTCCCCCAGATTTTTGCGGCTGACGGCTTCGTAGCAGCGCCTGCGCTCGGTGCAGCCGAACCAGCAGCACTCGTTGCAGAGAAATTCTACCTTGTCCTTTTCGGGCTGGGAGAGCGTATCCAGGGCATCGAAGGACTTGTTCAGCCGGAAGTCCGGCACGACATACCGGAACTCCGGCCGCCGGACCTCTGCCTGAAACGCCTGAGGATCCGTCAGGACCTTGGTGGTGGAGGATACGAGATAAAGCTCTGGGTAATGCTGCTGCAGGTAGTTCAAAAGCAGTTCGGAGTGAACGATGACCCCATTCTGCACAGTGCCCCGCTGGGCAAACTGCTGACACACTGCGTTGCATTTCCGGTCTGAGAGGTGCTCCGGGCGGAGCAGGGAATTGCTGAATGTGAGCCGGGCAGAGATGCCGTATTCCTGGGTCAGGGCCAGAACCTCGGCGGGGGAGTGCTCCCCGGCCTCCACGCGGCCCCCGCCCCAGATGCAGTCCGGCGGAGCGCCGTAGATGGAGCCGATCTCGCACCAGTCATAAAAATATTCCCGGTGCTCCCGGAACAGGGGCAGGAACAGGCGGTAGAGCTCGTAGAACTCGAACAGTCCGGGCAGGTGATAGCAGGCGGTGTGTTTCATTCTCAGATTTCCTCGGTGTCAGAAGGTGCGGCGGTGACATCCCGGTAAAAGATCGCCCAGGCCGCTTCCTCGTAGGGGTGCAGAAAGAAGAAGCCGGCGCTCAGCGGGATGGAGAGCAGGATCAGCAGAACAAGGACCGTATCCGCCGAGTGGGTGAAGGCAAAGACGAGATAGAAGCCGACCAGCATGGGCAGGGTGCAGAGCAGCTCCCAGCCCAGAAAGCTGAGATCGAGGCAGAACAGCCGCCACTTGTTGCCGTCCATGATGCGCCGGGATTCAGTGATGGCTTCGTTGGCCGTCAGGCCGGGGTGCTCGGCCATGATATAGGGGGTCATGGCATAGCTGTAGGCTTTTACCACGCCGGGGATGAACAGCAGCAGCGACCAGAGCGCCACATAAAGCCCCTGCAGGAAATTCATGCAGAAGCCGTCCCACAGGCGGTGCTTCTGGGAAGCGAGGTCGGAGAGGGCAGCGTCCCTGCCGTCTGCAAGGTTCAGGTTGAACCGGGCGTAGCCCAGCCGCACCGCACCGCTCACGATGACGGTGAACACTGCCCAGGCAAGGATGCAGATCACGAGAACCGCCAGCACGCCGCCGCTGCCGGTGGAAAGCAGCCCGGCAAACCCCGGGGTGTCGCCGTTGGCGTTCTGGCTCATGTTGGAGATGACCCTGTCTGAGCTGCTCACAATGTTGGCTCCCAGCAAACTGGCGATCAGTCCGGCCAGAACAGCTGTCTTCCATCTGCCACGCAGGGCATTCAGCGCAAGGGCACGATAATCAGCAGAAAGTTTCATAGAGCTTCCCTCCTGTCAGCAATGGAGATCGTTCGTTGAAAAACGGCAGCTGCCGTTTTATATAAAATACGTTTCAGCCTGCACAAAAATTGCAGCCGGGACTTCTTTTGCAAGGCTCATCCCCGGGCATCCTGCCGGGTGGTGCTGAAATATTCCTTGGGTGTCATGCCGTACTCCTTTTTAAAGGCGCGGAAAAAGTGGTTGTAGCCCCCGAAACCGCTGGTCTTGTACACCTCGGTGATGGGGAGGCCCTGCTCAATGAGGGTGCAGCAGCGGTCCAGCCGGGCCTTTACGATGTAGCGGTGCACGGTCTGGCCGGTCTGGCGTTTGAATTCCCGGGCAATATGCTCCCGGGAGACGAAAAACTCCTTTTCCAGACGATCCAACGTCAGTTCCTCGGTAAGGTGCGCCTGAATAAACAGGAAAACCTCATCCAGCATCAGGTGGTGGCGGCTGACCGAAGCGGTGTGGAATTCGGCATGGATGCAGGCACGCAGTGCCAGTACCACGAACATCTGCAGGATGCCGTGCTCGAACGCCGCCGCGCCGAACTGGCTGCTCTCCTGGGGGAGCACCAGCAGTTTCCGGGCAAGATTTTTCAGCAGCATATAGATCTGGCTGTCCGGCCGGACAGCCACCTGCCGGAAGGGCACAACGTTGAAGCTTTTTTCAAAGTTGGTGTCCTCATCCGACAGCTGCGCCAGCATCTGGGGAGACAACTGCACCCGGATGATCTCCAGCGGGCCGTAGGCTCCGGCATATTCCAGCCTGCCGCCCTGCCCGGGCTTGAGGATGATCAGGTTCTGCTGCTGGGCGGGCAGCACCACCTCGCTGCACCGGAACACACCGCTGCCCCGGATGACCAGAAACAGGTCATAATACGCGCCCGAAAAGAATTCCCGAACCGTGCTTTGTTCAAAAAGATAACGTTTGGCTGTATAATTCACCAAAATTCCCTCCGTGGAACTGTCAGATGCGACAGTTTGTTGTACACAACTGAAAAGTACAACTGTCATAATTGCATAATACATCAATTTGCGATAGTTTTCAATCATTTTTTGGATATGCTTTGACGCAAAATTAACGTATAATACAATTGAAGAGAAGAGGCTTGTGTGAAAAGCCTCGTGGTTTCATCTGTTTTTAAGGAGGATAAAACGCAATGGACCAGAAAAAGACCGTTCGGCCCTTCTCCATGAAGGACAAGATCGGCTATACACTGGGCGATCTGGGCTGCTGCTTCACGGAGCAGTACCGCGCCATGTATCTGTCGATCTTCTACACCCTGATCCTGCAGGTCAACCCCTTCCATGTGGGTATCCTGCTGCTGGTCACCAAGATCTGGGATGCCGTCAACGACCCCATCATCGGTGCGATCGTGGACTCCCGCAAGGCCACCAAGGGCGGCAAGTTCATCCCGTGGATCCGCGCCTTCTCGTTCCCCATGGCAGTGCTGTGCATACTTGGCTTTGTCAATGTGGGCAATATCAACTACGGCCTGCGTCTGGCCTATATGTTCGTCACCTACGTTCTGTACGAGGCACTGTACACCTGCGTCAACGTGCCCTTCGGTACCCTGTCCAGCGTGATGACCGATGATGTCAGCCAGCGCACCGCACTGTCCCGCTACCGCAGCCTGGGCGGCACCATCTTCATGACCGTCATGGTCATGATCGGCCCCCTGTTCCTGTATGTGGACAACAAGCCCGTGGCTGGCCGCTTCCTGATGCTGGCCTGCATCTGCGCCCTGCTGGGCCTGCTGTGCCTGCAGATCACCTGCGTGTGGTGCAAGGAGCGCGTGGAAGTGCCCGAGCGTCCGCAGGGCGAAAAGCTGAACTACCTGCACGTTCTCAAGGAGATCTCCCACAACAAAGCCCTGCTGGGCGTGATGTTCTTCAGCCTGACCGGCATGATCGGCGCTTCTGTGGTCAACGGCCTGAACACCTATCTGTACAAGGACTTCTTCGGCAACGTCAAGATCCAGGCCGTTTCCGGTATGCTCAGCGTGCTGTATGCGGTGCTCTCCTTTGCCATCACCCAGCCTCTGGCCAACAAGTTCGGCAAGAAGGAGTGGTGCTGCATGGGCGCAGGCTTTGCCGCCGTCGTGTTCGGCATCCTGTTCTTCTTCCCCATCCATAACCCCGTGGCCTTCATCGTCATCAACGGCATTTGCTACCTGGGCGCTTCCGGTATGCAGGTGCTGATCTGGGCCATGGTCAACGATGCCATCGACTACCATGAGCTGCAGACCGGCGAGCGCAACGAGGGCATCGTCTACTCCACCTACTCCTTCTTCCGCAAGCTCGCAAGCGCCATCTCCGGCAGCCTGTCCAGCTTTGTGCTGGGTGTCATCGGTTACAACGTCACCGCAGGCGCTGTGCAGACCGCAGGCGTTGTGAACGCTATCTGGAAGAGCTACACCGGCGTCTACTTCCTGGGCTACGGCATTGCAGTTGCCATCCTGTTCTTCGTCTACCCCCTGACCAAGCAGAAGACTGCTGAGATGCTGACCGAGCTGAAGGCTCGCCGTGCCGCAAAGGAGAGCAAGTAAATGAAGATCTTACAGGTCCAGTTTCAAAACCGCAATGGTCACACCCTGCGCGGCATCGTGACCCTGCCTGATACGGAGGGTAAGGTACCCTTTGTGGTGCATCTGCACGGCTTTGCCGGCAGCTGCAGCGGCTACAAATCCATGTACACCCACCTGTCCCGCGCTCTGGCAGCGCAGGGCATCGGCAGCGCCCGGTTTGATTTCTACGGCAACGGCGAGAGTGACGGCGAGTTCGAGGATATGAGCTTCGACGGCCTGCACACCGATGCGCAGGATATCTTTGCATGGGCCGCTGAGCAGCCCTATGTGGACAGCGAGAAGATGTTCCTCTCCGGCCAGAGCATGGGCGGCTACATTGCCGCCTCCTGCGCTCCGGTGATCCAGCCCCACGGCCTGATCCTGCTGTGCCCGGGCGCAGGGATGTGGTTCGGCTGCGCCCAGCGCGCCGACGGCGTGACCCAGACCGGCAAGGACTACGCCGACATGGAGGGTCTGTGCTACAAGATGGCCTTCAATTATGAGATGGCCAAGCACCCCGATCCCTTTACCGAGGCCAAGGGCTACAACGGCCCGGTGCTTCTGCTGCGCGCCGATGATGACCGTCTGGTGGACGAGGGCACCTGCAGCCGCTATGCCGAGGGATACACCGCACCCGAGGTGGATACCATTGCAGGCGGCGGACACAACTTTGCCACGCTGACCGCTCGTGCCGCCGTGGAGGAAAAGACCGCCGCATTCATCAAAGCACATCTGTAAGGAGGCATTTGTATGGAAAACATGATCCTGCAGCCCATTGTAGTGGGCGGACAGACCTTTAAGAACCGCATCATGTTCCCCCCGCTGACCACCGGCTACGAAAAGAACGGCATGATCAGCGAGCAGGACATGGGCTTTTACACCCGCCTGGCAAAGGGCGGCGTGGGTTACATCGTTCTGGGCGACGTGGCACCCATCAACAGCTTTTCTCCCACCCCCAAGCTGTTTGACGACAGCCAGATCCCTGCCTTCAAGGAGCTGGCCGACAGTGTTCACGCCTACGGCACCAAGCTGGGTGTCCAGCTCTTCCACCCGGAGTACGATGTGGATGCCATCAACAGCCTGTTCATGCAGAAGAAGTTTGACGAGATGCGTCAGCGCCTGCATCACGACATGATGTTCTTTACCGATGAGGTCAGCGAGGAGATGCTGATGTCCATCATTGATAAGATGTGCGCCTGCGCAGTGCGCGCCCAGAAGGCCGGTGTGGACGTGATCCAGATCCACGGCGACCGCCTGAACGGCTGCCTGTGCTCCACCCGCATGAACCACCGCACCGATAAGTTCGGCGGCAGTCTGGAGAACCGCGTCCGCTTTGCCCGGATGCTGACCCGTGCCATCCGCAAGGCTGTGCCGGATATGATCATCGACTACAAGCTGTCCATCGTTACCCCGCAGCGGGGCAAGGGCGGCATTGACGAGGCGGATGCCGTGCAGTTTGCCCAGTGGCTGGTGGAGGACGGCGTGGATATGTTCCACGTTGCCCAGGCCAACCACACCGGCAACATGGCCGATACCATTCCTCCCATGGGTGTGCAGCCCTACGGTTTCTTTGTCAGGATCGCCGGGGACATCAAAAAGGCTGTCAACGTGCCGGTCAGCGCCGTGGGTCGTATCGTGGATGCCGAGATGGCAGAGCGTGTCATCGAAAGCGGCATGGCTGATATGGTGGCTGTTGGCCGTCCGTTGCTGGCAGACCCTGATTGGGGCGCAAAGATCGCTGCCGGTAAGGCCTGCGATATTCGCCGCTGCATCAGCTGCAACAAGGGCTGCACCGATGCCATCCAGAACCGCCAGTTCCTGTCCTGCGTGCTCAATGCCGAAAATGGCTATGAGAACAGCCGCAGCATCCAGCCTGCCGCACAGAAAAAGAAGGTGGCTGTTCTGGGCGGCGGCCCTGCCGGTCTGGAAGCTGCCCGTGTGGCAGCCCTGCGCGGCCACGATGTGACCCTGTTTGAAAAGACCACCTCTCTGGGCGGTCAGCTGAACATTGCCTGCGTGCCTCCCCGCAAGGAGGAGATGCGCCGCGCCGCGCAGGATCTGATCCGCGCGGTCTGCAATGCCGGGGTGCACCTGTGCATGGGCCAGACCCGCACGGCAGAGCAGCTGAAGGATGCCGGTTTTGAGGCAGTCATCAACGCTGTGGGCGCCCACAGCGCCGCACCCCGCATCCCCGGTATTGACGGCGTGAACGTGGCCGATGCCTGGAAGGTGCTGGCCGGTGAGCAGCAGGTCTACGGCACCGTGGCTGTCATCGGCGGCGGCATGGTGGGCTGCGAGACCGCAGAGTATCTGGCTGCCCGCGGCTGCAAGGTGTCCGTCATTGAGATGATGGACAAGATCGCAGCAGGCGAGAGCACCACCATTCTGCCCACCCTGCTGGAAAACTACAAGACCTACGGTGTGGAGCAGTACCCCAGCCACAAGGTCAAGGAGTTCCGCATGGATGCCGTTGTCTGTGAGAACAAGGACGGCGCAGAGGTGACCATCCCCTGCGATTACATCGTGCTGGCTATGGGCGCACGCTCCAACGAGTTTGACGCTGCTGCGCTGGAAGCTGCCAACATCCCGGTGTACTCCATCGGCGATGCCGCAGGCAAGGCTGCAGATATCTCCAACGCCATCCGTACCGGCTACGATACCGCCTGCCAGCTGTAAAGTAGTCTGAGATGCGCACAGCGCATCGCCAAAAGTGCAAGCCCGGAAGGTCTGTGTGCCTTCCGGGCTTGCTTTTTTTCGGGAAAAGACGTGATCATTGGCCGCCCTCTGCGATATTTTTCCGCCGGTTAAGCCTGGATATAGAAATCCGACAAGAGTTGTGTTAGAATAAGGCATCCGGGAGCGCCATGCGGAGGGCGCTCCGCTTCAACATGAAAAATGGAGGCTTTTATGAAAAAGACCTATCGCTCGTTCTTTTGTCTGCTTGCAGTGCTGCTGCTCAGTATCAGCGCACTGCCCGCTGCCTCGGCACTGTTTTCGGAGCGGCTCTACTACTATGGTACGGTAGAAGAGATCAGCCGCGCTGCGGACGGTACAGTGGAGTCCGTACTGGTGACCGCAGAGGGGCAGGAGACCTATGAAATGGTGATCACCGACCGCACCCAGTGGCAGGACCATGACGAAAAGACCACCTCCGATCCCGCTACCCTTGCAGTAGGGGAGCAGATCTGCGTGGTGCACGACCCTGCCGTGATGATGTCGCTGCCGCCGCAGTCGGTGGCTTATACCGTCATCCGCAATTTCCCCGCAGGCACGGATCTGGAGCAGGAAGCCCGCGACGCTGCCTGCCCGGTGAAGCAGTTCTTCGCCCGGACCCGCAAGGCCATTGAGGACTGGTTCTACCAGACCATGCCCATTGCAGAGTGAATCTGACTGCATCGTAAAAAAGGAAAAACATCTGCTGTCCCACGCCGGAGGCTGTTACGTCCGGCAAAGGGGCAGCAGATGTTTTTTGTGTGTAATCCTGTCTTGTTCAACTTACGATTCATCCAGTTGGGCAGCAGTGCAGAAACACTCAGTTCCGCTGGAACCCAAGATAGCGGGTGCCTTGAAAACTCAGCTTTCCAATGTCGCTCTCGACCAGCATCCCATACTCTGAGCCGTCTACGGTAAGCTCCATGCGGTCGCCGCTTTCCACCTGAAAGGTCACATAATAGGTGGTAAACGTATGCATCATCGTGTTGTCCGTGTGGTGATGAGAGACCTCCGTGCGCTTTGCCACCACCGCTGCCGGAACGGTGAGCCGCGGCGAATGGTTGTTTTTATTCCATGTGCGGATATTTCCGATGATGGTGTATAGGATCATGCCCAGAACCACAAGGAACAGGATGGGAAACAGGATGCTGAACAACAGATCAAATCCAGCGAAAAACATCTTACTCCTCCAAAATTTCTTCCAGCAGTCCCTTTACGTCCTCCAAAAAGGATTCCTCTCCAAGGGTGTTCACTTTGAAGAACACCGCCTGACTGCCGCCTGCGGTGATGGCGGATAACCGGATCGGACTGTCCCCGTTCTGGAACATGGTCAGTGTCAGACTCAGGCGGTTGCCGCCCATCATGCTGTACCGTTCAAATACACGGACACTGCACCGGGCATCGCCCTCTTTGAAATCACTTCCGGCTTCCAGCTCTGCCGACCAGCTGCTGGCCGGAATTTCGTTTTCCAACTTCCAGAGCAGCTGATCAAATTTCTTGTTCTGAATGGTCTTTTCAAAGATCGCCATAATGGTTCCTCCGTTTTACCAACAAAATTCGGTCCCTTATCCTTAATACGAACGAACCCGCAGGAAAATTGCAGAATGCCATCCCTGTGCTCCGGATTCGGAGGAATACTTTGTGTTCGTCCTGCGGCATACAGTAGCACCAGGGGGTGCTGTGTATGCTATTAACGCTGCTGCAATTTTTCGCTACAAAATTTCTGGTGCTGGCGCTGCATCTGGAAGCGGGGAGTTTCCCAAAGCCGCTCAGCGCGCGGGAGGAGATCGAAACCTTTGCGGCCCTGCGGGCGGGGGACAGGAGTGCGCGGGAGAAGATCATCCGGCACAACCTGCGGCTGGTGGCCCATGTGGCAAAGAAATACTACGCCCAGCCCGGCGACCAGGAGGACCTGATCTCAATTGGAACCATTGGGCTGATGAAGGCCGTGGATACCTTTGACACCACCCGCAAGGCGCGATTTGCGACCTATGCCAGCAGATGCATTGAGAATGAGCTGCGGATGCATTTTCGCAGGGAGCGCAGAAATGGTGTGGTCGTTTCCCTGCAGGAAACACTGGAAGCGGGGAAAGAAGACAGCGCGTTGACTCTTTCCGATGTGCTGCAGGACGGCTTCTGCATGGAGGATGCCTGCGAGCGGCAGGACGAGGCCCGGCGGCTGCGCAGGCTGATCGAGGGCCTGCCCGCCCGGGAGCGCAAGCTGATTCTGCTGCGGTACGGGCTGGCGGGTCAGCCGCCCCTGACCCAACTGGAAACGGCACAGCTGCTCCAGATCAGCAGAAGTTATGTCTCAAGGCTCGAGACCCACGCACTGGAACAGCTGCGCAAAGGCTGGCTTCAAGAATCACCGGGAGAATAAAGGGTGCCGCCTGCGGGCGGCGTACATATCCTCTTTTAGCAGCTTTGCGGAGCAATGCGCCTGTTACCCGTATATTTTCCCTACGATCTTTCCGCGTGCTGCGGCGGGCAGGAGCTTGCACAAAAGGCTCAGGAATTTATACTGTGCGCCGGCAACATAAACGACTGCCGGGTTCTTTTTCTCCACAATACCGGCGATGTACCGTCCGATGCGTGCCGGGTCCATGCCGTTTTGCTCGTCATGCTCCATCTGACTGACGCTCCGGGAGATGCGCCCGCCGTATTCATCGTCGCCGAGAATGCTTTTCTGACGTGCTTTTGTAAATCCGGTGCAGATGTCACCCAATTCTACGACGGTAATATGGATGCCGTAGGGCTTGACTTCGTTTGCAAGAGCGTAAGAGTAAGAGGAAACGGCGGCTTTGCTTGCGGAGTAGAAGGTCTGGAACGGAATGTGTGCTACGGCGGCAACGGAGCTGATGTTCACAATATGCCCCTTTCCCTGACGGCGCAGGAAGGGGAGAACCGCTTTATTTACAGTGACTGTCCCGAAAAAGTTCACATCGAACTGTGCTTTGGCTTGCTCCATGGACGTAAACTCCACCGCACCGGAAATGCCAAAGCCTGCACAGTTGATCACTGCATCAATTTTGGTCTCTTTTTGGATGACCTGCTGCACAGCGGCGTTGACCGCATCTTCATTGGTCACATCGACAGACAGATGGGTGACGCCCTCCATAGGGATATTTCTGCGGCTGAACTCATAAACGATGCAGCCATTCTCTTTCAGAGCGGATGCCGTGCACCGTCCGATGCCGGAGCTTCCTCCGGTAACAATGACGACCTTGTTGTTTTCTCCCACCATGATTTTCCTCCTGAAAATGTTGATCTGGTTCGAGTATACCGCATCGCAGTGCGGCTGTCTATACTGATGGCCGGATTGTGGAAAAGTACAGGGATCAACTTGTGTAAATTTTCACGCAGATTGGCCTCTCTTTTTTTTTCACAGCCAATGCCAATTAGCGCTTGAAATCGAAACGCTGCGCAAGTATACTATACTAGTTATATTGTAAGCTAAATCTGCGGATCCGGGTGGAGGGTGTGCTTTCTACGAAAGAACGCAGCTTTGAGGTGGTGCGCACCGGCGGCAGGAAAAAAGATGACCTGCGTTGGATCGATCGGTTGGAAGAAATGGATGCGGCGCTGTAAGCGGACGAGGTGCAAGAAATGAACTTCTGGAAAAAGCTGTTTGCCGGCATGGGCTTTGTGTGCGGATTTCTCGTCTTTGAAGCCATGTCGCTGGCGTATCACAACTCCAGCCGCCGCCTCCGTCTGCGCTGAAAACGACAGCAAAGACCGCATCGGCATCCACGGCAGATAGGCTGAAGCCCCAATTGCTCCAGCCAATGTCAGAGTTTCTTAATTGTCCATCAGAAATACGTTGGTACGTTTTACACTGTGACGATTCAAAAAACAGAGGAGAGATATTTTACTATGATCTACAAAAAGCAATACGGTCAACCGTTTGATACCGAAAGTGTAGTGGGTTCTTTTTTGCCCATGATGGAAACGATACCCTATCTGACCAAGGAGCCGGATGGTTTCTCCTATGCCATGGAGCCGCAGGATATTCTGTATGGTCTTGGCGAAAACGTCCGTGGTATCAACAAGCGCGGGTGGGTGTACGAAAGCAAGTGCTCCGATGACGGCAACCATACCGAGGGCAAATCCTCGCTGTACGGTGCTTATAATTTTATGATCGTGTCCGGCAAGGATACATTTGGCTTTTTTATCGACTACCCGGGCAAGGTCACCTTTGACTGCGGCTACACTGACCTGGATACCTTACGCATCACGGTGGCCGAGGAAAATTACGATCTCTACATCATTGAGGGCGAGAGCCTGACCGATATTGTACACCAGTTCCGCCAGTTGGTGGGGCGCAGTTATATTCCGCCCAAATGGGCTTTTGGCAACGCCCAGAGCCGCTGGAGCTACATGAACGAGGACGAGGTCCGCGAGGTGGTGGCAAATTACCGTGCCAATCACATGCCGCTGGACGCTGTGGTTTTGGATATCGATTACATGGAGCGTTACAAGGACTTTACGGTGGATGCGCAGCGCTTCCCGCGTTTTGCAGACTTTGCCGCTGAGATGAAAGCGCAGGGCATCCATCTTGTCCCCATCATCGATGCAGCAGTCAAGGTCGAAGATGGATATGATGTGTACGAGGAGGGCGTGAAAAACGGCTACTTCTGCACGAATCAGGATGGCACCCCCTTTGTAGCCGGTGTGTGGCCGGGACGGGTACACTTCCCTGATATGCTCAACCCGGAAGCCCGTGCTTGGTTTGGCAGTCAATATAAAGTTCTGCTGGATCAGGGGATCGAGGGCTTCTGGAATGATATGAACGAGCCTGCTATCTTCTACGCAGAGGAAAGACTGAAAAAGACCTTTGCTCAAATTGAGAAATACAGCAAGCAAAACCTGGATATTTCCAGCTTTGGTGCTTTTACCGGCATGGTGGCAGAGCTTTCCAACAACGAAAACGATTATAAGCTGTTCTACCACAACACCAAACAGGGGCGTATGCGGCACGACAAGGTACATAATCTTTTTGGCTATAACATGACCCGTGCGGCAGGCGAGGCTTTCGAGCGGCTGGAGCCGGACAAGCGCATTTTGATATACTCCCGTTCTGCCTGCATCGGGATGCACCGGTATGGCGGCATCTGGACCGGCGACAACCATTCTTGGTGGAGCCACATTCTGCTTGCGCTGCACATGATGCCCTCCCTGAATATGTGCGGCTTCCTGTACGAAGGCCCCGACATTGGCGGCTTTGGCAGCAATACCACGGAGGATCTGGTGCTGCGCTGGTACGGCTTGGGCATCTTCTCTCCGCTGCTGCGGAACCACTCTGCCAACGACACCCGCCGGCAGGAGCCCTACCGCTTTAAGAACAAGGCCGCCTTTGCCAGGATCTTACAACTGCGCTACCTGCTGCTGCCCTACATTTACAGCGAGTACATGAAAGCTGCCCTGCACAACGGCATGTACTGTATGCCGTTGGCGTTCGCCTTCCCGGAGGACGACTTTGCCCGCCGGGTGGAGGATGAGGTGATGATCGGTGAAAGCCTGTTGATCGCCCCGGTATATGAGCAAAATGCCCGAGGTCGGTATGTTTATCTGCCGGAGGAGATGCTGCAGGTGCGGGTAAAGTGCAGCGAAGGCAACCGCATGGAAACCAGCGTGCTGCCAGCAGGCCATCATTACATTCCGGTGGAGCTGGATGAAGTGGTGTTCTTTATGCGCAAGGGACACCTTCTGCCCCTTGCCAAGGACGGCAAAAAGATCCAGAGCGTTGCCGATGTGGACTTTGCAGATCTGCGCCTGCTTGCCTTTGCTCCCGATGGTGCATCCTATGAATACTATACCGATGACGGCGAGACAAGGGATTATGATAAGCCGGAACATTTTGTGCATATCACGCTGGATGCGGATGGAAACGCAAAGAGCGATCGTGTTGCGGTCAAAGTAGAAGGATAATCGTCAGTCATTACGCAGTTCCTACAGAGTGACAGCATTTCAGCTTGAAATGCTGCCACTTTTTTTGTTGTCTATATCACAGAGAAAATAGCGTTCCATCTTGAAAACAGCGTAAAGATTTATTATAATAAGACAAATGGTTGTGTCTTTTGCAAAGGAGGGCTGAAGTATGGTAGCGCAGCGCACCTATCTGGCAATCGACCTGAAAAGTTTCTATGCCTCGGTGGAGTGCGTAGACCGCCATCTGGACCCCCTGACCACCAATCTAGTGGTAGCGGACGCCTCCCGCACCGAAAAGACCATCTGCCTTGCGGTGTCGCCGTCCTTAAAAGCTTACAAGATCCCCGGAAGAGCACGGCTGTTTGAAGCCGTTCAGCGGGTGAAAGAGGTCAACGCCCAGCGGCTGCAAACTGCCATCCGGCAGAAAAAGGCGGTGCGTGGGGAAGATGGCAAATACCACTTTGCCAGCACCTCTTTTGATGCCAATGCCCTGAACGCAGACCCGGCGCTGGGGTTGAGTTACATTGTTGCGCCGCCCCGGATGCAGCGGTATCTGGATGTGTCCACCCAGATCTACAAGACCTACCTCAAATATGTGTCCCCGGCGGATATCTACCCCTACTCCATCGACGAGGTTTTCATTGATGTGACGGGCTATCTGCCCTATTACCAGATGAGCGCCCATGAGCTTGCCATGACCATGGTGCGGGAGGTGCTGTGCAACACCGGCATCACCGCAACGGCAGGCATCGGCACCAACCTCTACCTTGCAAAGCTGGCCATGGACATTGTGGCAAAACACATCCCGGCGGACAAGGACGGTGTGCGCATTGCAGAGCTGGACGAGCAGTCCTATCGGTATCTGCTGTGGAACCACCGCCCGCTGACGGATTTCTGGATGACCGGTCCCGGCACCGTCAAGCGGCTGGAAGCTCACGGTATCTACACCATGGGGGACCTGGCACGGTTTTCCATCCACGGGGAAAATCGGCTGTATGAGATTTTTGGCGTGGATGCAGAAATTCTCATCGACCACGCATGGGGCTACGAACCCTGCGGCATGGAGCAGATCAAAAGCTACAAGCCCAGCACCAACAGCATCAGCGAGGGGCAGGTGCTGACCTGCCCTTATCCCAACGACAAAGCAAAGCTCATCGTCCGGGAAATGGCGGAAATTCTGATGTTCCGGCTCACGGAAAAGAAACTGGTGACGGAATCCATCACCTTGGAGATAGGCTACGACCGGGAGAACGTGGACAAGGGCGGCTACCGTGGTCTGACCCAGACCGACCGCTACGGCAGGGTCATCCCCAAGGCAGCCCACGGCACCGTCCGGTTCGATGCCCCCACCAATCTGGGCAGCACCATCATCAACGAAAGCGCAAAGCTGTTTGAGCGCATCACCGACCCGGCGCTGACGGTGCGGCGCATTACCATCAACGCCAATAAGGTTACGCCGGATGAGGGCATTTATCAGGTGGACTTCTTCACCGACACCAGGAAGCTGGAGAAGGAGAAAAAACTCCAGCAAGCCATGCTGGGCATCAAGAATAAGTACGGCAAAAACGCCGTGCTGAAGGCCAGCAGCTATGAGGAAGGTGCCACCATGCGCCAGCGCAATGCGCAGATTGGCGGGCACAGCGCGGGAGGTTCGGCAGGAGGTTCGGATGGAAAACTACAAAAATAGCAAGATCGGGCGGGAAACCGCCCAAAAGTACGGGGATATTCTGGAGATGGAACGCCCTCAGACCGAAGAATCTCTCCGCAAGCACCCCCGCATGACCTTGCAGAACCGCGCCAAGATATTCTCGCCCTTCTCTCCGCTGCGGGGGTATGACGAGCAGCTTGCCGCAGAAAAGCAGCGCACGGAGCGTGTGACCAAGCGCATTCTGACCGAGGAAGAAATGTCGGCTCTGTCCGATCGGCTGATGCAGGTCACCAAGGGCATGACCATCACGGTGCGGTACTTCAAGGAGGATACCGCCCACCCGGAGATCCCGGCGGTAGGCGATTACCTCACCCTGACCGGCAAAGCAGACCGCATCGACCCGGTGTTCCGCACCCTGCAGGTGGGCGACACCGTAGTGCCCTTTGAGGATCTGGTGGAGGTCAGCGGGGAGGGCATCACAGACATCGATGCGTATCTGGGAATCGGAGAAGAATGACATTGCAAAGAAATGCTGAAAGTGAGTTTTATGGGACATCACCTTTGGTAAAATGATCTCAGAAGAAGCAAAAAACACTTCAGACGGAGGAAAATACAATGGCAAACGGTGATTACGGCTATTTCGGCAAAGGCGACACGGGCTATGCCCAGTACATGACGGCTTTCAACCGCAACTTCGGCGGTTCGTCCGGCGGCGGTGGCGGCGGAAATCACAACAATGGCGGCGGTGGCGGAGACGGCAGCGGCTGCGGCTGCCTCATCGCCATTGCGGTGGTGGTCGTGCTGGTGCTTATTGCCATGGGGAGCTGAGGGCATCCCCACGGTGCAGAGCTGCTTGTGGTAAACGGCGGAAAAAACTAAAAAAGCACTTGACCCTGACGTTGCGTCATAGCGTATACTGAGCTTGTCGCAAGGGAGGAAAACGAAATGATGACTGTCAAGGAAGTGAGCAATCTGACCGGGGTGAGCATTCGGACGCTGCAATATTACGATAAAATCGGTCTGCTGCATCCGGCACATCGAACGCAGGCAGGCTATCGCCTGTATGATGATACTGCACTGGAACGATTGCAACAGATCTTGCTGTTCCGAGAACTGGAATTTTCACTGGAGGATATCCGAAAAATTCTGAAAAACCCGGAGTTTGACCGGGAAAAGGTGCTGGAACAGCAGATCACATTGCTGAACCTGAAAAAACAGCATCTGGAAAAGTTGATCGCTCTTGCGGAGAAGATTCGGACAACAGGAGGAAACGTTATGGACTTCAACGCATTTGACACACAGAAGATCAGGGAATACGCCGAACGTGCAAAGAAAGAGTGGGGCGAAACTACAGAGTATCAGGAATTTGAGGCAAAAAATGCCCGGCGGACGCAGAAGGAATCTGACAGCATCAACGAGCAGTTGATGGGGCTCGTAGCGGCATTCGGAACGCTGCAAACCAGAGAACCGGCAGACCCCGCAGTACAGGCACAGGTGAAAAAACTGCAGGACTTTATCACCGAGAATTACTATACCTGCACGAAGCCCATTCTGCATCAACTTGGACAGATGTACGGTGCCGGCGGCGAGTTTACGGAGAACATCAACGCTGCCGGGGGAGAGGGTGCGGCAGAATTTGCTCAGAAAGCCATTGAAATTTATTGCCGATAAGCCCAAAGTCGGTGGCAGTCTACGCCTGCTGCAACCTGCATGGTCTTTGGATGACGAAGCTTTAAGAAACGAACGGTTCCTGCCAGTGGTTAAACGCTTGCAGGAGCCTGTTTTGTCGTGCAGCCAGAGGGATGATGCAGCGCTGAAAATGTTCTGCTTGACCTTGTGCAGAGGATGAAGTATTATACTCGCAAGAAACTAACTTACGAGTATATTTTGATGCAACTACGCTTTGAGGAGGAAATACCATGCGTTCCGAACAAATCAAAAACCAACTGGAAATCGTGCAGGGAGACATTACCAAGCTGGACTGTGACTGCATCGTGAATGCAGCCAACCGCAGCCTGCTGGGCGGCGGTGGCATTGCCGAAGCCTTTTACGGGATGCCACAGAAACTGCGGGCAGAGACCTTGAAGCGCCTGCCGGAGGATCTGCGGGCAGCGTACGAGCTGTTCCGGCAGAACCTTGAGCGAAGGATGTGACACCGTCGGCGCTGAGAGCCGCCGCACAGTGATTTGTGCGGCGGCTCCTTTTTGTGCAGGTGCTTTTCTGCAAGGGGAAAGCGTGGTATACTGAGGGCGGAAAATCGGAAGTTATATGTGGAGGAGGATTATTATGAATACAGTTAGAATGATTTTATGTGGAAATGTTGAAGATAGCAGAATGAA